>Ga0209514_10000278_pt1 | contig 110382 bp, 97 predicted proteins | sample Subgrocontami58m_FD_187452 | JGI IMG/M metagenome (GOLD analysis project Ga0209514, IMG submission 187452) | Subsurface groundwater microbial communities from S. Glens Falls, New York, USA - GMW37 contaminated, 5.8 m (SPAdes) (version 3) | ecosystem: Environmental > Aquatic > Deep subsurface >... | reverse complement strand
CGATGATCCTAATAGAATAATCTGGGGAGACAACCTTCTCGTTATGAAGGCTCTTTTGGCAAAAGGATATGAAGGACAAATTGATTTAATCTATATCGATCCGCCATTTAATACTGGTGAGAATTTTAATTTTTCTAATCAAGTTCAAATTGGAGACGCTACATTTGATAAAGAGCTAACAATGAATGAACGTCTTGCTTATACAGACACTTGGAAAAGAGGGCATGACTCTTTTTTAGACATGCTTTATCCGAGACTTCAATTAATGCGGAAATTGCTCAGTGATAAAGGATCTATTTTTGTACATATTGGAACAAACGTTAGCCATTTTGTTAGAATTTTGATGGATGAGGTCTTTGGATTAGAAAACTTTAGAAATGAGATTTATGTAAAGCGAATGAAAAAGAATAATCAAAGTCAGTTCGAGACCATTAAATCAATGAATACCTCATTTGACACAATTCTTCTTTATTCAAAAAATCCTGATGTAAAATATGTTGCCCCCCTAAAAAAGATGAGTATCAAAGAAAATAACTGGCATTCTTTTGATGCCTCCCAAAATAGGCCAAACTTAGTCTATCCTATTGAGGGCGAATTACCCGGTGCGGGATGTTGGAGATGGACAAAAGAGAGAGCATTTGTAGCTTTGAAAAATTATAAAGAAGATTCGCTTTGTTCTGATAAAAATAGGGATTACTTGAGAGTCAGAGTAAACAAAAATAAGAAAATTATAGAGTATTATGTTCATCCAAGAGAATATGAAATATGTGATTCTGATTGGTTAGACATTCCTGCATATGCTTCATCTACTGGTTACAGCACAGAAAAAAATGAGACTTTATTAAAAAGAATAATAGAAATGTCAACTAAAGAAAATCAGATAGTTGCGGATTTCTTTTGTGGTTCAGGCACAACTGCGGCGGTTGCAGAAAAACTTGGGCGAAAATGGATAACCACAGATTTATCAAAGACTTCAATTCAGGTGACAAGAAGCAGATTGGTTAACCATGGAGCAAAACCGTTCTTGATACAGAATTTAGGGAATTATCAAAGACAATTGATTTATGCGAGTGAGGTAAATCTTACAGAAATGTATAATATTATTTTAAAATTATATGGGGCAATTCCAAGAAAAGATAAGCAGGGCTTTGGAATTTCTAAAGAGGATAAAAATACTTTAGTTTATGTTTGTGAACCAGATAGACCAATGATGGCAAAGAAAGCTTATGATTTAGCCAGAGAAGCAAAAGTTATGGATGGTAAAGGATACAAAAGAATTGTTATTCTTGCATGGGATTATGAAATTGGTTATGATAATGATCTCAACAAGATTATTCCAAAGAAAAAAGATTTGCCGGATATTGAATCTAAACTAATTCCTCCAGATGTCTATAGATACCTGAGAAGCACAAAACATGGGGATGTTGATGTTTCCAATAAAATTGTGTTTTTTCAAAAGCCTTACTTAAAATTGTCAGATCCAGAAATTATTTCAGAAACAAAAGATGAAGCAAGAGTAAGAATAAAATTGGACAGGTATGTTGTACCTGGTAATGACTTTCCTATTAGAGATAATGATGAAGAAAAGGTCAGAGAAAAAAGAAAGCAAATTGAGGAGTTATTGAGAAAGAATTTTGCATATATCTTAGATTACTGGACAATCGATTGGGATTATGATGGTGATGTATTTAGAAGCAATTGGCAGGCAATAAAGGAAAAAAAAAGCTCTGAGCCTGTTTCAATAGTCGCCGAAACATCGTTAAAGAAAGGCAAGAAACATTCAATAGCTGTAAGGGTTGTAGACATTTTTGGAAATGATGCGTTTGGAATTAAAGAGATAAACTTAAAATAAAATGGCAAGAAAAACTACTAAAACAGAATTATTTGGTAAGCATCCTTTAGCTAAAGCAATTGAACCAATAGTTGAAGAATGGTCAAAAAATAATTATCCGGCTGTAAAAGGCAAAGAAATAACTTGGGTTACGCGTGAACTGTTTAAGTGGTGGTTTACCGATGATGTTCATGAAGGAGAAAAATTTCACTTTTGTCAGAAAAAAGCTATAGAGTCTATTGTTTATTGTTATGAAATATTAGGAATTCCTATTGTCAGAGATTTATTCTATGAATTCGCTAATGATTTGTTAAAAGAACAAGACAATCTTAGGAAGGCTGTAGAAGATATTGATTACTCAAGATATGGAATAAAGATGGCTACTGGAACAGGAAAAACATGGGTTATGAACGCAATTTTAATCTGGCAATATTGGAATAAAACTAAATTAAATGATCCTCGTTTTTCTTCACATTTTCTTTTATGTGCCCCAGGAAACATTGTATATGAAAGGTTATTAGATTCCTTTATGGGAAAAATTATTTCTAATGGAAAGAGGTCTTCATTAACTTCTGATTTAAGTAAAAGACTTTTCATGCCTGATGATTGGAGAGATGAGTTTAGTTTAAGGGTGTTCAAGAAGGAAGATTTGCAAGAAGGTTCAATCACTACCGAAATGCCTTTTTTGCTAATTACAAATTGGCATCAATTAATGGATACAACAAAACAAAGGACTGAAACAAAGGCGGAAGCTCTTGGTGTTGAGATGAAAAGCGATAATATTTCTTTGCGTGTCGAGAGATTTATGAATTTATTAACATATAATCCTGACTTAATTATCATTAATGATGAAGCTCACCATGTTCATAGCGCATCTAATGCCGAAGAGAAAAAATGGCAGGAATCTATTAATGCAATAAGAGAATCGATAAAAGAGAGTAATAAAGAAAATCTATTTGTACAGTTTGATTTTACTGCTACTCCATTCACAGTAATTGGAAACAAGAAAAAAGAATATTTTCCACATATCATTTATGATTTTGGGTTAGTTGAGGCAATGCAGAATATGCTAGTGAAACAGATATTCATTGAGAAAAGCAATGTTTTAACGAGCAAAATAGAGAAGCTACCAGATAACGAGAAGTTAATGATAACGGCTCACAAGGAAGGTAATGAAATAATTGATCTTTCTGAGGTTCAAAAACACATGATTGATGTTGGTTTGGCAAAGTTAAAAAAACTCGAACAGGAATTTGTAGCTCTTAAAATTGATAAAAGGCCAACGATGTTTGTAATGGCTAATGAAAATGAAGAAGCAGATGAGATTGCGAGGCACATAAAGAAGAGGTTAAATCCAAGTTGGAATGGAGATGAAAAAAGTGAAGATATAGCAAATAGAGAGGTAGTAACTCTTCACAGCAATAAAAAAGACTCTTTATCAGAAGAAGATTATACAAAGTTAAAAACAGATGTTTTTGAAAGCGATAAAAGAGATAATCCTGTAAGAGTTATTGTTAGCGTTTTAATGCTTAGAGAAGGTTTTGATGTCAGAAATGTTTCTGTTATGGTTGTATTAAGAAGATCTGATTCAGACTTATTGACGGAGCAAGTAATTGGAAGAGGAATAAGGTTAATGTTTCCTGAAGAAGAGTATAGAGAAGATAAAATAGAAAATTATGATAGAATAAAATCTAAAAAACCATTGATTAATTCTTACGATTTGTTATTCATTGTTGAACATCCCAAATACAATGAAATCTATGATCAGTTAACTCAAGCAGGAGCTATTATAGCAAGTGGAAATTCTATTGAGGTTAGTTTAGATTCTAAAAGCGTTCTTGTTTCAATTGATGAAAGTAGAATAAAAGAATTAGATTTTTCTTGGCCTATTAATTTGGGCCATAGAACACAAGAAGATATAGACTTCTCTTATTTTCCCATAGAAGATTTAAAGAAATTTCCAGTATCTTTTGAGACGATCACTCCCACACAAATTATAATAACCGATTATCATCCAGATACAAAATATCGTAATGAGTGGGAACTAAAAGAGTCTGACTTTTCATATGAATACTTTTTAAGATCTGTTGTAAACGAAGTTATAGGAACTAAAAAAGAATTTAGGACTTGGATTTCTAGATATAACACTGAAGTAACTGAGATTGTAGATGAGTATTTATCAGAGCACATTTTCGGGAAAATGATAGACTTTAATGATTCCAAGAATGTGGATAAATTAAGAAATCAAGAATTGTTTGATTTTATTATAAAAGAAATTAGAGAAAATTTAATGAAGTTTTTTCAAGGAAAAAGAGGAAAAGAAAAAATTCATGCTGAGTGGATAAAACTCTCCGAATTTAAAGATATAAGGGTTAAAATGGAGAAAGCCATTGAAACTAAAAAATGCCTTTATCCTTATGTTAGCTTCCATTACAAAGGTGGATTTGAAAGAAGATTTGCAGAAGGTGTTCTAGAAAATGACCCACTTGTAGAATCTTATGTTAAGCTAGATCAGTATATTCATAGGTTTTCTATTCCTTACATAAGCCACATGAGTGGTTATTTGGTTCCGTACTATCCTGACTTTATTGTAAAGACAAAAGATGAGATGCTAATAGTTGAAACAAAGTCTGAAAAGGATGCAAAAAATGATTTAGATGTAAAAAGAAAAGCAAGGGCTGCACAAGATTATTCTAGGGAATTATCTAAGATTGAAAACAATCCTGAAACAAAACAGCCAAAAGTCTGGAGATATGTATTAATTCCTGAAGATTTATTCAAAGAACTTGAAGGACATGGACTAAAGACAATGCTTTCGAAATGTGATAGTTTTCTGTTTAGCAATGTTATAATTGGAAGGGAGGATTAAAACGGTTGGATGGTTTAATAATGGATGAAGCAAATATAAAAAGTTACTTATTAAATCCAAATACCACTTCACTAAAGGGGTTTGTATTTACGGTAAATTATTCTGGATTATCTTCGGCTGTTCCGGATGAGATAGTTGCAGAGGAAATAACAAAGATAAATTCTCAATACAAACCAAAATTCTTTAATCTTTTATTCAAGATATTCAAACTTTTGGAAGAAACATCCCTCTTAAGAACACACATACTTATTAATCATGAAGCAGTAAGAAATATCTTTCTTAAATATAGTGATACAAAGATATTCAACTTTAATAATTCAAATCAGTTGATTATATTGAGTAATTCTATACTTATTGAAGTTGAATCTTTAAATGAAAATACTTTTGAGTTAAAATTGTTTTCACTAGATGATTTAATTTTAACTTCTTTAAAATCGGAAGTATCAAATTTGCATGATTCTCATAATATTATATTTGAATCACCTCGAGATATATCTTGTAGCAATAGCAAAGAAAATGAATTATATATCCAACTTTTATTTAACCTTCTGGTGGAAGATTTTCATTCGTTTAGTAGAACATTTTCATTATTTGTAGGATTAAACATTCAACTGAAAACTATGCTGTTTGGAGTAATCAAAAAATCAAATCACGCATTGTTACTAAATGAAGACTCATTATACATCGGGGCCATATCCTTAATGTCTTTGATAGTGGAGAACAGGTTGGCGCACATTTACGAAATACAAAACACCGCATACAATGACGATAAAACATTAGGTCAATTAATATTTGAATTAAACCAACAAGGACATTTAAACGGAATTGAAACTCCATTAAACAATTTTAAGGACATAAGAAATAATATTATACATTATCATAGGCGTACTTTTAATATTTATAATTCTTTTATTGAAAGTATAAAATATTTAGGGCAATTTATAGTTTGGTGTAAAGACAATGGAAGATTATAACCAAGAACAAGCAAGAGAGAAAATTAAGCAAATAATGGATGCTGAATACGAGAGAATGTATCCCTTTGAATTAGAACAATCTTTATCCCCCATAATTAAAATAGCTAACGAAAATAAAGATGAACAGTTAAAGCAAGAAATTTTATGGGAAATTGATTTAATAAATCGTGCTTTTGGTCATAAAGGAACTTATGAAGGAAAAGAAGTTGAAGAAATAAGCAATAAGTGGGAATATTTCTTAAACACTGGAGACTTTAAGCTGTTATCAAACCCACCCTTTTGCGAATGGAAAAAGGAAGCTGTTGATTATTATAAAGAAAGATATAACCAAACAGAAAACAGTTTGGCAAAGGCAAGATATGCTTTCGCCGTAATGGTATTTTCTTCAGGGCAGGATAAGTTAGAATGGATGAAAAAATCTGTAGAAAATTGGTTAAAAACTGCTGAAAAATATGTAAGTGATGGGGTTTATAATAAAGAATATTATGAAGTTCCACATTTTGCTTATGAATTTGCAATAAAATTAAGCTTAAAATTTAGTCAAAAAGAGATTGCTGAAAATGTCCTTAATTCCCTACATAATAGTATAATTAGGATTTTAGATTCTGGTGAACAGAGATGGCATTTAGAATTTTTTGAAGTAGAATCTAAATATATTAATCAATTTGATAATGTTGATAAAATAAAAAAAGAAAGTGTTGATAGGCTTAAAGAAATAATTAAAAGATTGGATGCGGATTTTAAAAAAAGCGAAGATAAACAAAAGAGTAATCATTTTTTAAGACATCATCTTGAAGTATTGTCTAACTATAAAACCGAGAGTAAATATGATCTAGATAAGAAGATTGCAGAATCTTACATATCCGAAGCAGAAGCTAGGGAAGAATCACTTGTTAAGTCTTCCTTTTACAATGATGCAGTTAAAAAATATAAATCTATGCAGGGTGTTTACCCTGATAAAAAAGAAGAAATTGAGGAGAGAATTGAAAGTTTGATTCTTAAAATTAAAGAAGTTAACTCAAAAATAACTTATAAAGAATTTAAAACAGAATTTACGATAACTAAAAAACAAATAGATGAATATGTTAAACTCTTAAAATCAAAAAACCAAGATTTATTTAATTCTTTATTAGAAGATATGTTTTTATTTCCGAAATATGAACAAACAAAAAATATGACTTTAGAACATAAAAAACAATATCCTCTTCAATTTATTATCCCACATACAGTTTATAATCTAGAAGAACCCATTATGAAAATTACAACTGAAAATGATATTTTTGATTATCATGTAAGAAAAAACATATTAATGGGATTAAAGATTGGAGAAGTCATGTGTAAAATGATATTTGAAGATTTAAAAAAGGAGATAGAAGAGCAAGAGCTAATAAATAAGATAAAAGAATTAATTAACCAAGATGAATTGAAGGATATTAGGAAAGCACTTGAGATTGGTTTTACTAACATTTTTGATAAGAAAGAATATCTGATTGGTTTACATCTAATTATGCCTTATATGGAGGAAGTGATTAGACTCATAATTAAGAAAGCTGGAAAAGTTGATGTTGTCTTACAACAACACAAAACTAGATTTTTTAGGGGTATTGAATTGGGTGGTTTATTAAGTGATAAAAATGTTGAAGAATTAATAGGTTTAGACTTTCAAAAATCCTTAAAAGTTATGCTCGTAGATAATGATCAATCTAATTTAAGGAATGAATTATTACATGGCAGGTTACCTTCTGATAGAATAAACGATTCACAAACATTATTTGTTGCTTATTGCTTACTTAAATTATTAAATATATTAAAGGAAACAAACAAAAAATGAATAAACCACTCTACAAACTATCACCAAGCTCATTGAACTTAATGTTAGAATGTCCTAGATGCTTCTGGCTTCAATTAGTAAAAAAAGAAAAAAGACCAGATACTCCATTTCCAAGTCTGCCTTCTGGAATGGACAAGGTTCTAAAGGAACATTTTGACAGATTTATGGAAAAAGGAGAGTTGCCTCCAGAACTAAAAGAAAAAGAATGTGCTAATGATGGATGTAGATTATTTGATGATAAAGAAAAGCTAAAAATCTGGAGAAGTAATTTTAAAGGCATAGAAATTATAGACAAAAGCTCAAATATTTTATTACATGGAGCAATAGATAATATTCTAAAGAAAGGTAAGAAGTTAATTGTTTTAGATTATAAAACAAGAGGATTTCCTGTAAAAGAAGATACACATGAGCATTACATAAACCAAATGGATCTTTATAATTTTTTGTTAAGAGAAAATGGCTATGAAACTGAAGATTATACCTATTTGTTGTTTTATCATCCAAACAGGGTTAATGGAACAGGTGAAGTTGTTTTTAACACCGACTTAATCAAGATAAAAACAGATCCTAAAAGAGGAGAAAAAGTTTTCAAACAAGCTATTAAGATCTTACAAGGAAATGAGCCAAAGGCAAGTAAAGAGTGTGGATTTTGTAAATTAAGAGAGGCTTGATATGGTTATAAAAAAGAATTTAGATTTTGAAGAAATAACAAAAGAAGCAAGAGAGCACTATGAAGATCTAAATCCTCTCGTCAATTTTGATGAGAAACAAAAAAAGCAATTTTTCAAAGACAAAAAACAAACTTTAGAAAAATTTATTTTTTTAATGATCAATACCAATTTTTCTTATTTGTCTGATACTCAAGTATATTACTCTTTAATTGGACCTTTTTATGAATTGTTGATTAAACTTTGTGTATTAAAGGAGAACTGGCAAGAATATCTTAAAGATTATAACCAAGATAAGAGGAAAAGAGATTTTGAGTACACTAAAAATACTTTAATGAAGGCATTAAAAAACAAGAATCTTCAAGATGACCAAATAAATAGGATAAAAGACATACTAAATTTTATTCAAGTACAAAGAAATAATTTCTTGCATAGTCCGTTCAAAGGGTGGGACCATTATGCGGTTCAAACCCAGATGTTTGAATTGATAGCCCTTCTTGATGACATTTTTAAGATAGAGATAAATGACGATTTGCTTTTTGAGATGTTAAACCAAACATTTTTTTACAAAAGAAATAATTCTGGTATGGATTTTGAGGATGTTTTTGAAAATAAAATTATGGAGATTTATAAAAATCTTAGATTAAGGGAAAAAGAGCTTGACGAACTAATTGAACAAAAATATGAAAATATCACAACTTCATTTTTTGAGCATGATGATGGAGAATTTTACCCAAAAAAAATAAAACCTGTTGAAGTAGGTTACATTCCTCCACCAGAACCACATGTCTTAATCACTGATTTGTATAAAGATCCTCAAGATTGGTATCCTATTTATACCCTAATAGGAGATTTTACGGAACAGGCATTCTTATCTTACGGAAGAGGTTATTATCACGCAAGCATATCTTGTGCTATTAATTGCTGCGAATATGTTCTAAAATATGAGTTTATGCGAAGATCTCCAAGAGAATATGCTAAAAATCTAATTGAAAATAAAAGGAAAAAAGGAGAACCCCAATTTGCTTTAGGATTTTTTACAGGAAATAACAGTAAAAACCTGAATAAACTTAGAATTAGGAAGAAGTTTGAAAAAAAGCTTAATTTTCTAAATGATGTAAGAATAGCATTATACCATTTTAATCCTAAAAAGATAAAGAATGTACAAAAGAAGGGTAGAACATTCATAGAAAAAATAGCAAATCCTATTACTGATGAATTGGAAGTTAATAGAACTGCCTACAAAGCCTATAATATCATGAAGGAATTAGTAGAGAATTTTTATAATGAAAAAACCAGAATTAAATTTATTAAAGAGGGTCTAAAGGATTATAAAAAGGGAAAGAAATTAGCTGTTGAAGAAGCTCATAATCTGCAATTCGAAGGTTTGCCGAAACTTCCTAAGGAATTCATAGAAGGTTATATGGAAAAGAAGAATCAATTTATAGAAAAAGAATATCTAAAAAATAAAAAAGAAGTGAAAAAATAATGCCACGCTGTCCAAATTGCTCATACAAACTTGTATTGCTTTCCTCTAGACCCAAATACAAATGTGCCTTATGCTCAAAACTTTATCCTAAAAAAGAAATAGAAGTTAAAGAATTTCAGGAATTTAACAAAAGAAGAAGGATTGAGGATGCTGAAAGCTATGAAAAAGAGTATAAAGAGCATTTAGCAAGAATTAAAGAGATTAAGAAGAGTTTAAAGTTATTATTTAATGGATTTTCTAAAACTCCTAAAGCATATAGAAAAGAGTATTATGAAAAGAATAAAGAGAAAATAAAGAAGTTAAACAGAGAGTGGAGATTAAGGAATAGGGAATATGATTTAAATAGGAAACAGGAATATAGAAAGAAAAATAGAGAGCTTATCAAAGCTAAAGAGAAGTTAAGGATACTCAATAGTCCAGAAAGTGAAAGGCAGAGACAAAATAAATGGAGAAGTGATAACAGAGCTATAATAAGAACTTATGGAATGATCCAACATTACAGGAGAAAACAGAAGACTCTCGCACTACAATACCTTGAAAATGAGGACTTTAAGCCGTCTAATGAGGCTATTTTCCGTTCAGTTCCCACTTTTGCACTTTCCTATCTACTGCACTAAACACTAGTTTTATAAACAATTTCTGGCGTTTCTTTTCTATGCCCAGGTCGCATAACCTGGTATTGCGCGGGCCTTGAGTACAAACTTTAAAAAGTTTGATTAAAGCTAAAGTAAGCCCGTTTCCGAAAGGATATGCAGGTTCAAATCCTGCCCTGGGCGTTTATATCATGACACCACTCAAAATCCTTGTCGGATCACCTACTGCAGCACCTTATGCTTACTGTCTAGACGCCTGGATTTCTGCAGCAAAGTCACTTACCTATCCTGCTAAGACTATTGCTTTGGTTGATAATTCACTTTCTGATGACTATTACAAACTCCTTCAGCAGCAAGGCATTCGTGCTTTGAAGTATCCTTCATTCATCAAGGATTCTCGAGAACGTTTGGTTGCAAGCCGCAATATGCTACGACAGATTGTTCTTGATGAGAATTATGATTATTTCTTGAGCCTTGAACAAGATGTTATTCCACCGCCCGATGTTATAGAACGTCTTCTGTCACATCAGAAGCCTGTTGTCAGCGGTGTGTATTACAAGTACTTCGATGTCCGTGTGAATCTTCCCAATGGAGAAGTTAAAGCTGTGAAAAAAGCAGTCCCTCTCTTAGCTGCCTTTTCTCCACAGCCTGATAAGATGCGTTATCTTTCAGCTGCTGATGTTGCTGATGAACGTCTGCTTCCTATTAGTTTTTGCGGCCTTGGATGTGTGCTTATCCGTCGTGATGTTCTTGAAAAAGTTTCCTTCCGCGCAGATGTCACTGTTGCTTGCCATGATGATGCCTGGTTTTGCAGTGATACGACTGCTGCCCGATTTCCTATGTTTGTTGATACCGGAGTGAAATGCAAGCACCTTATATCTGGAAAACCGCCTAATCTTTTTGCAGATATCAAACGAGAGTGATGCCTGATGGATTCTTCACCAAACTTCTTGTTGGCTGTCCCACCTCATTTCATAAATCGTATTGCCTTCAAGAGTATCTCAACGGTGTCAAAGCCTTAACTTATCCTCATTATGAGTTAGTGCTTGTTGATAATTCTCCGGATACTTCCTATTATGACCTTCTTGAGAGCAAAGATGTTACTGTTTTCAAAACACCCTATTCTGCTGAAACTGCACGTGAACGCATAGTTATTTCACGAAATATGCTTCGTCAATATATTCTGGAGAATGATTATGATTATTTCTTGAGCCTTGAGCAAGATGTCATTCCACCGCCCGATGTTATAGAACGTCTTCTGTCACATCAGAAGCCTGTTGTCAGCGGTGTGTATTATAAGGATTATGTCATCAAAAAAGGAGATACAGTTACAGAAACCATCATTATGCCTCTTCTGTTCCGTCGTCGGTTAGACAATTCTTTTATCCAACTTTTAGAACGAGATGTTCTGGAGCCTGCACTTCTTTCCGTTGATATAGCTGGTCTTGGGTGCGTGCTTATCCACCGCGATGTTCTTGAGAAAGTTTCCTTCCGCTATGAACCAGATCAAATCGTCTTTGATGACTTCTGGTTCTGCCAGGATCTTGCAAAAGAACACATTCCTCTTTATGCAGACACTCGTGTGAAATGCAAGCACCTCTTACGCGGTATGGACTGGGATACCATTAAGAAGTAATTGCTTCTCCTTTCTTCTCTCTTTTAAACAATCCTTTTGGCTTCCCAGACAGCATATGAACACATTTCACACTCGTGTCGACATATATCTCGATGCCTTGAGACCAGCAATCATTACTGAAATTCTGTGCATCATCAATATTTGTCCACCTGAACTTTATTCTTTCTATTGTTTTTCTTGAGATTAAGCAGCACCCCAAACCAATGCCTCGTACTTTAATTACTCTCTTTCCTATTGTTTCTTCTGGAGGACAAGGGCGCATTACCTTCTCATTTGCTGGATTTATCAAAGAGACAGCAGCCATAAGTTTTTTTGTAATCTTTATAAGTCTGTTATTCTTGTCTACAATCCTAATTTTGAAAGGATAATAATACACACCAGCAACGACATCTTTCTCATGCTTTACCAATCTTTCGATGACGTCCTTGGGAGGGATGACATCCTGCTCAAGGCTCAAGAAATAATCATAATCTCTTCTAAGGAATTCCTCTCTTAGTTTGTTTCTACTTCTTTCAACCCTTAACCCCGGATCTTCAATCCATTCTACTCTTAGCACATTTATGCCTTTTTTCTGAAGCTCGGTGGCGAAGGTACTCTCTTTTGAGTTATCTACTAAGAGTAAATCATAGTTCTTATATGTTAACTCTTTGATTGCATGCAGATATCGCTCTAAGCAATATTCATATTTCTCATATGTAGGGCATCCAACGAGTACTTTTGGTTGATTCATCTCTAACTATATTCTAAATTTTTTTAAATCTATCTCTATACACGGTACAAAAGACAAAAATAAAAAGAAATAAGAAAAGAAGAATTATTTCTTCTTTCCTCTGATTAATGCAAATCCAATAATGACGATTGCAATAATTACTATTACCACTACGATTAAGCTTCCAGAGGCACTTCCAAGCACTCCCTTATCTGTATCAACTGTTGGAGGTTGTTTGGTGGTGTCCTTCTTAGGCTCAGCAGGTGTTGAAACTGCTTTTAAGGTAACATCTGCTGTAGCTCTTTCACCAGTCTTAATCTGTTGGTGGAAGGTAATTGCAAGGTCGTTTTGTCCATCTTGATCAACATCAACATCAAGAGTTTCTCCTTTCTTAATTACTACTTCTTGTGGAGTTGACTCAATAGTCAATGTTACTTCAGTAGGACTCAATGCTTTCACTGTTATAGTATGCGATTCGCCTTTTACATCGACTTTAAGACTTGAGCCTTTTCTTAGCTGTCGACTGTCTCCAGCTTCTGAGACCTTTCCTAAGTCTTCAGATCCTGTTACAATCTTCTTTCCAACTGGAGCTTTGAAGTCTTTGTTTGCAAATGCGCTTGATGAGCGTGGTGGTTTCTTTACTACAGTGAATGTAGTATTTGAAGTCACATTCATAAGGCCATATTCATCAATGGAGAAACACATTGCTACATAGTCTCCAAGTGTTTCAGTGCTTGTAAATTCAACAGTGAAATCGCTTGATGTTTTAGCTGTGGTGAAATCTTCGCCTACAAGGCTGAAAAAGTTATCAGTAGGTGTTTTAATAGTAATATTTGTTTCGTTGTAGTTACCAACAGCGCTACTTCTCGTACAGACAATCTTCACTAAATCTGTTGCTTGGAATGTTGTTTTCTCATTGTTAATTCTGTCTCTAGTCTTGATTATGGTGTCTGGTCCAGCATTATTGATTTCTAATACTAGTCCTGTGAACGTCTGGGAGCCATTCATGTAGCCAGAACTGTTGTATACTTCAACGGTGATATTGACAATGTAGCTTCCTTCTTGGTCAGGTATAATCGTGTTATTGAGAGTGACAGTGAAGTCAAATGCCCATTCAATATTATCTAAATTTGTTCCAGATAGGAATGGTGTCAAGAAGCCTGAACTAGTGAAATTACGTGCAATTTCGACTTCGGTGCCGTTCGGCATGATGAGGTTGACCGTCAAATTATTGGTTAAGTTAAATTCATCAGTGTTTGCGCCGATAGTGTTATCGGTCAAGTTTGACAGATTAAATGTCAGAGCGAGTGTTGTATCATCAGGGAATACAGCCACTGTAAAATTGCTTGTTGGCGTTGGATTTATATGTACTATATCCAACCGAAATGTTGAATCGACAGCGGCTACCTGTTGGCTACCTGCTGCAAATATATAGAATATTAATAAGAAGAAAATGGTTCTTCGAAGATTATTCATTGACATGCACCTCATACGCTTGTTTGTTGAGATAATATAGGGTATTAAACTATCTGGTTTTTTACTCTTATATAAACCTTTCGAAAAGAGTAGTTTATTTTTGTTACTCAATGATGATAATCTTCAGCATGCTCATCTGCATATAACGAGAGGAACACGGCTGATATTGCTAATATCAATGGACCTATGATAATTCCCAATAATCCGAACACCTCTAAACCTCCAAGAACTCCCAATAACACTAATGCAGGATGAATATTTCCCTTACTTCCGATAATCTTAGGGCGAACTACATTATCTATCGTGCTTACGACAAATAATCCATATAACATAAGCCCTACTCCATTAAATGTTTCTCCTAAAAAGAGCTTGAAGAGTGCTGCAGGCAACCATACAAATGCAGGCCCGACAAAGGGAATCATAGCTAGAATAGTCATGACCAGACCCCAAAGCAGTGGCGAACGAACACCGAATATCCATAATCCTACTGCTCCTATAGATCCCTGCACGATAGCTGTAATCACTATGCCATAAATCGTTGCATACACGACACTGTTGAATTTTTCTGAAACGTGCCTTCGATGCTTCTCTTTTAGAGGAATATGCATACGCACTTTTTCAATGACTTCCTTTCCGTCTTTTAACATATAAAACATCACAAAAAACATCACAAAGAATTCCAATAATTTCTTAGGCAATGATATTAGGAAGTCTGAGGTTCCACGCGCCAATGAAAGTGTTAATTTATTGAGTGCATCTTTGATATATTCGTCAAATTCGACATCACCCACTAAATTCTTCGGAATTTTTTCCTCAAATTGCGCTAAATCCATACCTTTTATTTGTTGAAATAAGGAAATGGACTGCCCGATTAGAGCATTTGCAGTAAAAAACAACGGGATAATAAAAATCAAGACTACAGATATTATTGTTAATGTTGCTGCCACATTCTGGTTCACAAATGTTTTTCTCAGAAATTTATACACTGGGAAGAAAATGTATGCTAAAAGGATACCACTAACAATTGCTATCAAAAACGAACGAACCAAGAACAATGAAAACAACAAAAATGCTCCAATAGTGATAATAAAAAAATATTTTGACTGCTTGTGAATATCTAATGTTTCCTCCATTGCATGCACCTTCTTTACAACATGCCTTTTTCTATATAAACCTTGTCGTTTTCCCCTCTTCTTTCCCATGAAAGATGGAAAGATGCGAACATTTATAAAGTATATCTCCTCAAAAGACCAGATGGAAGTTGCAGTGTTATATTCTGGTGGCAAAGATAGCACATATGCTATTGAAAAGTGTCTTCAGAAGAAGTGGAAGATCAAATATCTGCTTTCTATCAAGCCTACACGCAATGATTGTTATCTCTTTCATTACCCTACCGTTGAACTGACGAAAGAGTTATCTCAAATCCTAGGGTTGAAGCATATTTATGCACCTTGTGATGTTGCAGACCCAGTGCAGGAAGCAAAGATTGTTCGCGATATCGTCGCACAAAATCCAGTTGATGCTCTTGTTTTAGGTGGCGTTGGCCTTCAAGAGACTCAATTGAGAAGCCTTCGAGAAGCAGTTTTTGACCTTGGTGTTGAAGTTCTTGCGAGCCATATGGGCGAGGATCATGAGAAGCTGGTACGAGAAATGATTGAAAAAGGCTATGATATTCGTATTACTCAGGTTGCTGTCGATGGTTTAGGCAAATCATGGGTAGGCAAGAAAATCAGCAAGGAGACTTTCCAACAATTGAAAAAAGCATCAGAACAATTTGGTTTTCATATCGGAGCTGAAGGTGGTCATTATGACACTTTAGTTGTTGATGGTCCTATTTTTACTAAGAAATTAGAGATTACCAGCTCAGAAGTTCACATGGAAGATGAACTCTGCGGTCATTTAAAGGTTAAAGGATTCACAATCGTCGACAAAAATCCTGTGCTTCGCAGCGTTTATTGAATATTCTTCACTATTTCTTTAATTGTTTTGCATATCTTAAACGGTTTCTCTCGCTGCAACTCTTGTTTATTATGTACGCCGCTAGGAATGGCGATTACTTTGACGCCTGCTCGTCGCCCTGCACGAACATCATAAATACTATCACCTATAAAATAATCTGCCTTTCTTTTTAACAAATGTTCTGTTTTGAGCAATTCATCTGGAGCTGGTTTGGGATGACGAACTTGATCTTGGCCAACAATAAGAGAGAACCACTTTACCGGGATCTTAGCGGCTTCTAATAATGTAAGGATAATTTGATGATTACAATTTGAAATCAGAGCAAGATATTGTTGTCTGTGAAGTTCTTGAAGTACTTCTTTAGCACCCGGAATAAGCACAATATCTTTCTTAGTCTTTGCGCAAACAAAATAATCATGATCTTTCACTATCTGCTCGATAAGGGCAGGTTGTGCTTGCGGAAATAGGTGCTGGACAATCTTTTTGCTTCCTTCCCCGAAATGCTGAAGAATGCGTTCGTTCGAAATTTTTCTCTTAATCTTGTTTTTCTTGAAAGCTAGCTGGTATGCGCGTAAATGGCAGCGATTACTCTTGATGAGCGTATCATCCAGATCAAAACAAATTAATCCCTTTTTCATGCTTCTCTTTTTTTGCGCTTTCTTTTAAGGAATAACACAAGCTATTTAAATATACTTGGGTTCTCCATCATCATGGTGTTAGAGTCTTTAACTACGCCTCAGCGCGCGGAACGAAAACCTTGGGATCTCTTCTTCATAGGGATTATTTATGCAGCGGTCGGTTTATTTCTCGCGATTTGGGTCTTCAAGGAAGAGGCAAGCATCGTCATGGTTCTGTTGACTGTCGTTGCCTGTGTCCCTCTTATGTATAATACCTTACGTCTTGAAGAAGAAAAAGACACTGTTATCGATACTGAAAGAACCTTGCTGAAAGAACATAGTAAAGCTTTATCTTTTTTCATGTTTCTTTTTGTCGGATTTTGCATTGCATTTTCTCTGGCATATATCTTTCTCCCAGTGACCATTGTTGAAGCAGCTTTTCAAACACAAATTAACACCATCAAAAATATCAACACCCAGATTTCCGGAGAAACCATCAATAGTGGCGCTCTTGCTGGGAGCATTATTGAAGGATCTGCGCTCGGCGGGGCTACTTTATTTCTCCAAATCTTCTTGAATAATTTCAAAGTGATGCTGTTCTGCATTTTCTTTTCATTTTTCTATGGTGCAGGCGCTATCTTTATTTTGACATGGAATGCATCAGTTATCAGTGCAGCTATAGGAACATTCTTTCGTACTCACATCAGTGATTATGCTTCTTCTCTGGGATTTGTTAAGGCTGCTGGTTATTTTCATATTTACTCTTTGAGCCTTATCCGCTATTTTATTCATGGACTTCCTGAAATCCTTGCTTATTTCATAGGTGGTCTAGCTGGAGGCATTATCTCTGTAGCAGTTATTCGCCATGATTTCGGAACACAAACCTTCAGAAAAATTGTTAGAGATGCTTTTGACTTGTTTTTGCTTGCTATTGTTGTTCTCTTAATCGCTGCAGGCATTGAGGTTTATGTAACACCACTACTTTTTTAAAGGGTAAGCTGCCTTTTATTATCTCATGGTTGATCTTGTTCAGCAACGCCAAGAGAAGGTTTTTCACTTTCTTAAGCAGCATCAAAGCTGGCTTATTTACTTCATTCTTGCAGTTATTGTTCTTTTAGCATTCTTTAACCGCATAGCTCCTATGCCTAACCTTAAAGATGTCACTACTGGAGATTATATTCCTATAGAAATTGACTCCTTTGCTTTCCTCCGTTATGCAGAAGAACTTCAAGTCAACGGTACTTTGGCAGCTGTCGATACCTTCCGTTACTATCCTGAGGGATATCCTAATGAGGGAGAATTTACTCTTTTGGCATGGTTCGTCGTTTATCTTTATAGATTTCTTCACTTTTTTAGTCCTTCAACTACTTTGGCCTTAGCAGATGTTCTTTATCCTCCGATTGCTTTTGCCATCAGCCTCATTTTCTTTTTCCTTCTTCTTCGACGTCTTTTTGATTATCGCGTTGCTCTTTTAGCAACTGCTTATTTAGCATTTATCCCTACTTATGTCCAACGAACTATTGCAGGTTTTGCAGACAAAGAAAGTCTTGCTATGCTTTTCTTTTTCATCGCTTTTTACTTTTTCGTCGTTTCTTACCAACAAGAGCAACGTGTCCGCGTTATAGCTTTTAGTATTTTAAGTGGACTCTTCACTGCACTTCTCGGTAAAGTTTGGGGTGGTGTTCGATTTCTCTTCTTAATTATAGGCATATATGTCTTAATTGAGATTTTATTTAATCGACTCACCAATAACCACTCTTCTGCTTATGTTAGCTGGTCTTTAACTTCACTTATTAGTATTATGCTTATCTATGGTGATCGTTATACGTGGAAAACTATGATTACTTCGATCAATTCAGGGATACTCCTTTTTGTCTTAGCCTGTGTTCTTGTTTACATTCTCTTACAACGCTATGACCTTCTCAAACTCAAAAGTCGATTTCATAATCACCTGCCGATTGGTCTTATTAGCGTGATTATTGTTACATTATTTGGATTTATTTTTGGCACACTTCTCTTAGGGCCTTCCTACATCTTTAATCTCTTTAACGGTGATCTTTCCTTTATTACAGCACCCTTTGCAGAAAACAGATGGGCATTGACTGTTGCAGAAAGTCATCAACCATACATTAGAGACTTTATTAGTCAATTGGGGAGATTCTTTTTTGTTTTCTTTCTTGCAGGAACCATCATTCTCTTTTACCAATTCATTAAACCTCTCCATGAGAATCGCAAGAAATTGACTGCATTTTTCGCGCTTTTTGTCCTAGCTTTTACTCTTAATAGATATGCTCCGAATTCTGTCTTCAATGGTGATAACACTCTTTCTTTACTGCTGTTCTTTGGGTCATTTATCCTTTTCTTCGCTACTATTTTTTTGGCGTCTTTGCATGTCTATCGCAGGCGCAGAGAACATTATCAGGAATTTTTACGTCTGAATGGTATGTATTTGCTCGTGCTTGTCTGGTTCTTCATTACTATCGTTGGCGCCAGAAGCATGGTTCGACTTATTGTTGTCTTATCACCGATAGTTTGTCTTTTAGCTAGCTATGCTTTAGTCAGTCTTTATGATTATGCCATGCAGCAACGTCATCGATTATATCGCATAGCGCTTATTGCAGGCCTTCTTTGCATTCTTCTCCTTCCCAATATTCAAGGCAGTTTAACGAGCTACTATAAAACCACCTCACAAATTACCAAAAATAGTGGTCCTATCTATACACAACAATGGCAACAAGCCATGGCATGGGTCAGAGATAATACACCTGCTAACGCTGTGTTTGCTCATTGGTGGGATTATGGCTATTGGGTTCAGACAGGCGGTAAGCGTGCTACAGTCTCTGATGGAGGAAATAATGGTGGTCCGGGTATCAATTACAATAATGCTCGCTATCTTCTTACCTCGCCTGATGACACACAAACCTTGTCCTATCTAAAATCTCGCGGAGTGACTCATGTTCTTATTATTTCTGAAGAGATAGGAAAGTATCCTGCTTTCTCTAGTATTGGCAGTGACCTCAATAATGATCGTTATAGCTGGCTTAATGTCCTTTCACTTGATCAACGCCTTACTCAAGAACAGAGAAATCAAACTATCTATGCTTACACAGGAGGATCTTATTTAGACGCTGACTTCCTTTATAATGATCATTTGTTCACTCGCTTGAGCGCAGCAGTGGTAGCAGTCCTCTTGCCGTTCTCTCCTCTTGACAATTCAAGCGCAACTATTTCACAACCTTCAGCAGTTCTTCTTCACAATAATCAACAGTATACGGTTCCTGTTGGATGCATTATTTTCCAAAACAAACGCCTGGAATTCCCAGGTCCAAGTTTACCTAGCTGTGTGCTCATTATTCCAAGCATTGAAGGCAATCGCATGAACCCTATTGGAGCGCTCATCCATCTTTCTGAGAAAACTAAAGATTCTTTCCTGGCACGTTACTATCTTTACGGTGATGAATCGCCTAACTTCAAATTGGTGTATAGTGATGAGAAACAAGTTCCTTTAGCTCTCTATAACGGAAGAATGATAGGCCCTCATAAAATATGGGAAGTCAATTATCCTCCTAATCTCTATGTCAATGAAAGTTATGGCAGTCGATTCCTTCCTGATTCACAACTTACTTATGTCCCACAGATATAATTTTCATAATGACTTCCGCATCTCGACAGATCCTTCGTGTTACTTTTTATCTACTTCTCTTTATCTTCCTTCTAGCATTTGCTCTTCGTATTTTTGGTTATCTCGATAAATATCCAGGCACAGATGAGAAACACACTGTCCGCATTGCTTCTACTTTCTTGACCCCTGCCTTTTATCCAACACTCTTGAGAGATTCTTATCCACCTTTCTTTTATATGCTTAGTGGATTAATTCTACGTCTCTTTTCTTCTGTTTTTGCCCTTCGTGTTTTCATGGTTCTTTTTGGTCTACTTTCCCTGTATCTTTTCTATCGTATTCTTCGCTTTTATTTTCCTCAGCGCCTTTGCCTCTGGACTACTTTTCTTCTAGCAATCCATCCATTGCATGTTATTTACTCACAGCATCCACGACCTTATATTTTCATGATGTTTCTCGTCACTTTATCACTCTTCTTGTTGCTCTCTTGGCTACGCACCTATCATTTTTCTTATCTCTTCTTCCTTCTGCTCACTTATCTTGTCTCTTTCTATACTCATTATTACATGATTTTTGTTGTAGGAATACAATCTCTTATAGTCTTTTTTTCCGTGTCTCGTAGAAAATTTTTTTGGCACTATATCCTTGGACTCTTTGCTGTAGCTTTACTTTGCCTGTTGTGGCTTCCTTCTTTCTTGCGACAATATAATTATATTATTACTCAAGGAGCCACTGCGCTAGAACCTGTACGATTGATTGAAATTCCTTATCCTTTCTATAAACTTGCTTTAATGATGAATCTGCAGTATATGCTTTCATACTTTCCCATACTCTTGCTTAGTGCTCTCCTGATTGGAGGACTATTCCTCTATGGCAGTTATCTTCTCTTTAAGAAACGCTCCTTGATTACCTCTATATTTCTTAGCCACTTCTATGGGATCTTTCTTATCTCCTTGATTTTTGGTTTCTTCATTCCTGTCTATTCCTTTCGCTATCTTTCTTATCTCCTTCCCTTTTTCATTTTCACCGTTGTGTATGCAACACTTCACCTTAAGTCAACAGTGATCCAGAGAATTATTCTATTTCTTCTTCTCCTGACTTGGTTGTTTATAGACTTCGCTTATTTTTCTTTGATGGAATTCCGTCTCTGGACGATGTACTTTGGCGTTTAGTCTATGTAGTCCATTTCCAGCGGAGCATCTTGCACATTAATTTTATATGGTTGAGCATCTCTTTTCTTGTGTTTAATTTGGACACTCCATATTTCCTTGTTGTCAATACTGCCGGAATTTCTACAATTCTCTTTTTTTTCTTGATGAGCTTGAACAGAATTTCTGCGTTGATGTCGAAACCTGTCGCTTCTAAAGATAATGCTTTTAGATCTTCTGTTCTATACAAGCGAAAAATTGAGCTGATTGATTTAATATTTCTTCCCATCAATATACAATAGATTAGATTAACACATTTGCTCAATGCTTTTCTATAAAAAGGCACTTTTTCTAATTTTCCACCTGCTAAAAAATGCGACCCTATAACACAATCACAGTTACCTTCTTTAAAACGGTCCATTAACTTTTTGATCTGCTTTGGATGAAATGTCAGATCTGCATCTAGTGTAATAGTTAAATCTCCCCTTGCTGCGATAATTCCTTGGCGTATTGCATAGCCGAGCCCCCTATTTTGATCATAAGATACTAAAGTTATATTCTTCTTTTTCTTCTTTATCTTTTCTATCTCTCTTTTTGTATTATCTTTGCTTCCATCATTCACAAACACTATTTCGTAAGGTGTTTTTAGTTTATTTAGCTCACTAAATAGTTCTTCCTCATATATCTTAAAATTCTCTTCCTCATTAAAACAGGGTATAAGTATGGAAAGCATTATCTGCCATTCTTTTGCCCTTTTATATTCTTTATCATCCCCAAACTTTTAAATAAGCTATTTCCGTCATTTTTCTATGAAAGTAGCTTTTGTCTTAGGAACGAGACCGGAAATTATCAAATTAGCCCCACTCATCTTAGCTTGCGAAAAACGTAAGCTTCCTTATGTTCTTATCCACACTGGCCAACATTATTCCTATGCACTGGACCAGCTTTTCTTTGAAGAGTTAGGATTGCCTCAAGCACAGCATCATCTTCGTTTAGAACCTAGCCAGAAACAAGGAGAACAAACTGCTCGCATGATTGTCGGCGTTGAAGAAGTTCTTTTGCAAGAAAAGCCTAATGTGGTTCTTGTCGAGGGAGATACTAATAGTGTTCTCGCAGGTGCTCTTTGTGCATCTAAACTTCATATTGCTCTTGGTCATGTAGAAGCTGGATTACGTAGCTTTGATAGAACCATGCCTGAAGAACTTAATCGCGTGGTTACTGATCACCTTTCAGATTTTCTCTACGTACCAACAGCACTTGGCCAACAACATGCTCTTAGAGAGGGTATTTCTAAGGATAAGATTTTCGTGACTGGAAATACCATCGTTGAATCTGTAGCTCTTTTTAAGAAACGGGCTGAACAGAGTTTATTTCTCCAGCAACATCACCTTACCAAGGGAAACTATTTCTTGGTGACTGCACATCGCGCAGAGAATGTTGATGACAAAACTAAACTGCAACATATTTTTGATGGCTTACAATTAGTTGCAGAGCGCTATCAGCAACCTATTATTTATCCTCTTCATCCAAGAACGAAGAAATTCATAGAGCAGTACCATATCCATATCCCGCAGCAAGTAACACTTATTGACCCTTTAGGCTTTTTTGACTTTCTTCAAGCGGAGATGCATGCACGACTTGTCTTAACTGATTCTGGAGGTGTTCAGGAAGAAACTTCTATTTTAGGAGTTCCTTGCGTTACTCTTCGCGAGAATACAGAACGTCCTGAAACTTTGGACATTCACTGCAACATTTTAGTCGGTACTGATCCGAAGCGCATTCTTGCAGGAGTAGACACTATGTTACGAACAAAGACTTCTTGGCAACATCCTTTTGGTGATGGAAAAACCTCAGAACGCATTTTACAACATCTCCAGAGCATCTTCTCATAGCCAACCTCCACAACCTTTTTATAGACTTATCCTTCCTTTTTGCTCATGCTTCCTATTCCTTTCATTATCAGCATTTTACTAGCATTTTTTGCTAGTTTCCTTTCTCTTCCTTGGCTTATTCGCTACTTGCGGCGCATAGGTCTCACTGTCAAAGATCAACATAAGGAAGGGCTTCCTTTAGTGCCTCTCTCTGGAGGTATTTCTGTTTTCATAGGATTTATGGCTGGTGTTATGTCTTTCATTTTCTTTTTTACCTTTCTTGTTCCTAATGAAACTTGGCTGACTTCTTCATCATTAACTTTACTCTTTGCTTCTATTCTCACTATCTTTATTATTATGTTCATAGGTTTTATTGATGATCTCTTGATTACTAAATCCCATATTTCCTCTGCTGGACTACGCCAATGGCAAAAACCTCTTTTAACTCTCATTGCAGCTATCCCTCTCATGGTTGTCAATGCAGGAACTTCACATCTTCTGGTTCCTTTTGTCGGTCGTGTTGAATTTGGACTTCTCTACCCACTTCTTTTAGTTCCTATTGGTGTCTTAGGTGCAGCAAATATGGTTAATTTGTTTGCCGGGTTTAATGGTTTGGAAGCTGGACTGGGCATTGTTTATTTAACTTCTCTAGGGTCTTACGCTTATTTTCATGGACGCATCATCGCAGCCATCATAGCATTTGTTACGCTTGCAGCCTTGTTCGCTTTTTATCTTTTCAACAAATATCCTGCCAAGATCCTGCCTGGTGATTCTTTGACTTACCTTTTAGGTGCTGTCCTCGCTTCCATAGCTATTGTAGGTAATCTTGAAAAAGCAACATTGATTGTTTCGATTCCTTTCTTCATTGAGTTTTTCTTGAAACTTCGAGGCAAATTCCAGAAAAAAACTGTCGGGACTTTACAAGATGGTAAGATTATTTCTAAATACACTACCATTTATTCTCTTCCACACCTTTTCATGCGCAAACCTCACTATACTGAACGACAAATTGTCTTCTTTATGTATCTTATCGAATTAGTCTTTGCTTTACTTATCTGGGTTGTCTAAGATGCTCGCTAAATACTTTAATCTCTTGAAACAAAGCACTTTTTTACGAGATAATCTTATCTTATTTATAGGTCTTGTGTTGTCTGGTGCTGGCGGTTTTATTTATCATTTCTTTATGGGTCGCATGTTGGGGCCAGAGGACTATGGCTCTTTATATGCTCTTCATCAGTTAATTTATTTATTTCTTATCTTCCTAAACATGTTTCAGATGGGTATAGCAAAATTCACCTCCCAATTTTCTACCTGGAAATTCTATGGCAAAATCTCTTATCTTGCCCATCATGTCTTACGATCTTATTTTTATTTATCTCTAGGAGGCTCTTTATTCTTTCTTCTCTTATCTCCTCTTATTGCTGCTTATCTCCACGTACCTCTTTTGCCAGTACTTCTTTTGACAGGCTGTCTCTTTTTTATTATCATTATATCTATTCCGCGCGGCATTATGCAAGGTCTTCAATATTTCACTCTTCTTAGCGTTAATAATGTCGTTGAAGGATTAGTTAAAGTGTTTATAGGTCCGGTTCTTGTTTTTCTTGGGTATGGTGTCGCTGGCGCTATCGGATCTATTGTAGTTACTTTTGCCGCAGCTGCATTCCTAGGTTTCTATCACATTCGCTCATCTTATCGTCCAGCGCAACAACCTTTTTCCCTGAAGGAGTTATATACCTATAATATCCCTTTAGGTTTTATGCTTCTTTCTATGACACTTTTTCTCATTGTTGATGTTATCATTGTGAAACACTTTCTCTCTGGTACTGAAGCCGGATATTATTCTGCTCTTGCATTGTTGGGAAAAATCCTCTTTTTCGGGTCTGCATCTATAGGGCAAGTCATGTTTTCTAAAGTTGCAGCACATGCTTCACAGAATAAACCTCACAAACACCTTTTCTACAAATCTGCACTCTTGACTTTCTTATTTATCTTCCCTGTTGTCTTTGCTTACTTTGTATTCCCAGAGTTGATTGTGTCGATTCTTTTTGGCCAACAATTTCTGCCTATTGTTCCTTATTTAGGATTGTTTAGTCTCTATATGGGTCTCTTCTGCTTTATCTATCTTTTCGCCTACTATTTCAGCTCTCTGAAACACAATGCTGTTTTCCTCATGATTCTTTTTTTCTTCAATATTCTGCAGGTTGTCTTGCTCTACTCATTCCATGAAAGCTTAACACAAATCATCACCCTTATGATCGCACTTTCCTTAATTTTCTTTATAATACTCTATATTCTCTTTACGAGGGTTAAGGATGCTTAAACTCTCACTCATTATTCCAGTACATAACGAAGAAGAACGTATAGGAAAAACTTTAGAGAATTATTTCTATCATCTTGGTCGTCATATGCGCAAGCAATTTGAGATCATTGTTGTCTTAAATGCCTGCACTGACAACAGTGTTTCTATAGTTCGTTCTTATGCCAAACGTTTCAAAGAACTTTGCTATATTGACATCCCTGAGGCTATAGGCAAGGGCGGAGCTGTCCTTGAAGGGTTTCAGATGGCACGTGGGGTAGTCATAGGTTTTCTTGATGCTGATAATGCTTTTGACATGACCTCTGTTCAACATATGATCGATGATCTTCTTCGTGGTGAAGTGGATTGTTTTATAGCCTCTAAATGGAAGGGAGTCTCCTTCTTTAACGTCGATGAACCTTTTTTTCGTAAAATCCTCGGTCGAGGATGGAATCTTCTTGTCAAGATTCTTCTTCGTATCCCTGTTGATGATACTCAGGCAGGAGCTAAATTTTTACGACGAGATGTGTATACAGCGATAGGCCATAATTTTACCTGTAGAGGATTTGACTTTGATATTGAACTTCTTTACCGCATCAAACGAAGAGGATTTACTATCAAAGAACAATTTGTGTCTAATCGTCATATTCCTGGCAGCACCTTTAACCTCAAATATGTTCCCATTATGTTTAAAGACCTCCTCAAACTTTGGTGGCATAGGAAACATTTATGACTGCACATCATTATTTTGAACAACAAGCAGTAGCCTATGATGCTCATCGCAATAAAGGATTTTTTGGCTGGCTTCGCCGTTCAGAAACCCGTGCAGTTCTTTCCTTTCTCCATCCAAACAAGGGAGAGAAGATTCTTGACGCTGGATGCGGCGAGGGACATTATGCTCTTCTTGCCAAGCGTGCAGGCGCCTCTCCTTTTGGTGTAGATATTTCACCTGCCATGATCTCACGTTTGAAAGCACGAGGCATTCCTGGAGCAGTCACTTCCTTAGAACATCTTGATCTTTCCCAACGTTTTGATAAAATTGTCTGTGCAGGTGTCCTTGAATTTACCCAAGATCCTGGTCTTGCACTCCAACGATTAGTGCATCATCTTAAACCGCACGGGAGATTAGTCATCCTCTATTCTCGACCTAGCCTGGGAACGTTTATGTATGTCCTTATTCACAAATTGCTTCATGGCATCTCTTTACATATTATCTCTTACCGACGTTTACAAACTCTTTTAAATGCAGCAGATATGACTCTTACACGTCATCAGGTATTGCCTTTTTTCGGAGGTATTGCACTTGCTGAACGTCGATAGCTAGGTGTTTCCCATGCAACGAGGACTTGTCAGTATTATCATCCCGCATTATAACGGTATTCCTATTCTTAGCGATTGCCTTACTTCCTTACTCAAAAGCACCTATAAACACAAGGAGATTGTTGTTGTTGACAATGGATCTACTGATGGATCTGTTGCTTTTGTTCGAAAGCATTTTCCTTCAGTCCGTATTCTTCAAAGTTCTACTAATTTAGGATATGCTGGCGGCTGCATGTATGGTCTAGCTAAGACACAAGGTGAACTTGTTGTTTTTCTCAATAATGACACTACTGTCCATAAACAATGGTTAGAGCCTTTAGTTGCAGCAGCGAAGAAATCAACAGTTGCTATCTGTCAACCAAAAATTCTTTCCCTGAGAAAACCTGCTTCGTTTGAATATGCTGGCGCTGCTGGTGGTTATATGGATATCTATGGTTATCCTTTTTGTCGTGGCCGTGTCTTTGCTACGGTTGAGCAAGATCAAGGTCAATATGACACTTCAGTTCCCATCTTCTGGGCGTCTGGTACTTGTCTTTTTGCTAAACGATCTGTCTTAGAAAAGATTGGTGGCTTTGATGCTTCTTTTTTTATGTACTATGAAGAAGAAGACTTATGCTGGCGGGCACATCTTCAGGCCTATCACGTTATGTTTGTTCATCAATCAAAGATCTATCACTATGGTGAAAAGACTGCTTCACGCTATCGTTTTAAAAAATATTATTATTTCCATCGCAATCATACCTTCTTTTTACTTAAAAATTATAGTCTTCCTCTTTTGCTTCGTGTCTTACCTTTCAAATTCTTCTTAGACTTGGTTATGATTCCTTATTTTATCTTACATGGTCATTTCAAACGTGCAGCAGCCTTGTCTCTTTCTCTCCTTTGGCCATTGTTCCATATCCCAACTCTCCTGCGTCATCGTCATGCAACACAATCATTACGCAAAGTTCCTGATAATGCTATCTTGCAGTATCTTTATCCTAAAAGTCTAGCAGTCAGCTATTTCTTGTTGAGAAAACGATATTTTACTGATTATTCTTCGTCACTGGAGATTTTTCGTAATTAATTCTAAAGATGACTGCTCCAGGCTGTTTTTTCTCTTGGTCTATAAAGTATGCTTGTACTGGGATGAATCTCTCTTTATTCTCCTGTAGATATTGTACTAGCCATGGAAGATTGGGGTTATTGAATAAAAATGAGACCACAATAAACTTCGGTCTTCCTTTTACATACATCGCGCCGACCGTTTGTCCTTTCTCAAGAATTTCTTCAAAGTGCGAACGATTGTGACCTTCGCTTAAAATAGGTCTTTCTGCATACGCCGCGAACTCCATCTGATTGGATGTTATGACTACTGGGTCTTCTGGATTACTATTCTCTTTTACCCATATTCCTGCATCTTTCAATTCTTTATATGTTCCTTTCTTATTTTCAATAATTCCATCTGCGTGCTTTAATTGATAATATCCTCCGATAGCAACTATGGCTACTATTACTGCAATGCCGATGTATTTATTATACCTCTCGATGACGTCGTAGAGACTTGCCGCCGCTTTTCCAATCATCATGAACAGCGCAGGTGTCATCAAAAAAAGATATTGATGCACTGCAGTTTTGTAAATAAATGCAAAGAAGATTAATGGGAGAAGAATCAATAATAATGAAAAGAGATCACTTAACATTTTTGCATCTTTTTTCTTCCAGAGGAGATCGATGCCCAATATTAATCTCCATAAGGTCATGACTATTCCTATTATACATATAATAAACCAAAAGGTAAAGAGGAATTCTAGGAAATAATTAAAGACATACCATGCTGGGCTGTCAAACTGCTGAATTGCTGATGTTTTTTCAGAGAGAATGTAGATTGTTAGTGCAGGCAGAGGATTGCCAAAGCTTACGTAATTAAATATCATATACGGAATAATTATGACTAATGTTATGACTCCTATCACTATCCAGATCTGTTTGTTCTTGAGAAATGCAAATCTTTCTGCCATGAACAAGACTATTAAGAATATGAGCAGAATGATCCCATCGTTATACTTTGTCAATATTGTCAGAATCGTAAAAATCGCGGTAAGCCAGATATACTTTCTATGATGTTTCTTTATAAACCCTTTCCAAAAGAAATAACATGATGCGAGTGCGAAGAACAATCCTGGAAGATCCATCAATAATCTTGTAGTGAAGAACAGGTGCAACCAGAAAACGGACATACATGCTGCACTTATGAGTCCTACTTTCTCGTTATACATCTCCTTTCCTAACAAATACATAAATATGATTGAACCTATTGAAGGCAGTAATTCTGTTAAGAAGCGAAGCACTGCTTCTGATGCTCCCAATTTTAATAACAATGCCCAGATTAACGTTAGTGTCATAGGACGAGCTTCCCAGTATGCTGTTATAGGTGTACCGAACGCCCAGTTTTTTGCCTTAAGTAAATATTCTCCCTCATCCCACCAAAGACCAAGATTCACATTATAATATTTGAGTCGAAGAATTGTTGCTACAAGTAGTATGCAGAGAAAGATTACGTGATATGGGTTTTTTAACCACTCAATCGCTTTATGCGAGAATTTCTTTTTTTCATTCATTCTGTTTTGCTTGTTTCTCTTCTTAAAAACCTTTTTATTTTGTGCCTTTTTCCTTATAAATAGGAGAATCTTTATATACCCTTTTCTCTCATTGTAGTAATTAATGAAGGTGGTGAGAAGGACTGAAGAAATGAAGTTAATTGTAGCACTTTTATTGATATTGTCAATTTTTTTAGCTTCTACTTTAGCAACCTATCAAGGAAAAGCAATCCAGAATACTGATTCCTCACAAGATCTTATTTCTGAAGATTTACCAACTCAATATGGAGATTCGAATAATTTTTTAGATTTATTATTCTCTAATATTCAACCTCAAGAGCAACTAGTTATTTCTGATACTCTTGCAACCTACAAATCTTCACCTTTGGAAGCAATAATGTTCCAAGCACAGAAGTTTAAAGATAAGGAGATAACGAAAGAATGAAGACATTTATCCTTTTTTTCCTGTTTTTTGCTTCAGTATTGTCTGTAATAGTTTTTGCTGATCCTCCTGGCTGGAGTGATGATATCCAAATAACAGAGAGGGAGTCATTTCAGCCTTTATCAGCTATAGATTCTCATGATCAAATACATGTTTTATACACAGAACCATCTGGTGCCCTTCTATATTATAAAAAATTGGACAATGAAGGAAATACGATCATTCCGGAGATGAATATAACAGATATACAAACTTTCCCAATACTTTCAGATATTGCAGTTGACAGGAATGATGCTATTCATTTAGTATGGTCTCAACGGAGAGAAGGTGGAAATAACCTTTACTATAAAAAGTTAGATAATAATGGAACAAATTTGATAGATGATATAAATCTAACATATCTTTTTGGAAATTCAAGACAACTTGCCTCTACTCTAGTAATAGATTCTGAGCAGAACGTCCATGTCGTCTGGGCAGACAATAGAGACTCCTCAGCTGAAGACCATAATGACCTCTTTTATAAAAAACTTGACAATAATGGTAATCCTCTTAGTGCTGCTATTAAACTTACCAATGTTTATTCAAGAAAAATAGTTAGATCCATGGCAATTGATACTAATGATAACTTGCATATTTTATGGGATGATCGAAGATATGCTACTGATCCTATTATGGGATCGCCTAATCTTATGTATATAAAACTTGACAAGCATGGTAATAATCTTACGCCAGAAACGAGACTTACATTTATTGGAAATATAAGTTTATATATTGGAGGAGGAAATTTTGCCATCGATCAGCAAAATGATATCCATTTAGTTTGGTCTCAATATGTAGAAATAATGCCACTAAGTAATACAGAAATATATTATATGAAATTAGACAATAATGGCAATAATCTTACAGGTTCAAAAAGACTGACCTTTGCGATTCGTACGTCTGGACTTCCAAAGATATCTATAGATAGAAGAAACAATGCGAATATAGTATGGACAGACGATCGATCTACTCCAGGTGATATTTATTATATGAAATTAAACAATCAAGGTAACAATCTTACAGGAGATATACTTGCTATGACTCGGTGGAGTCGTAAAGAATTTCCTTCTTTATTAATGGACAGTGCAGAGACTCTCCACCTTATTTGGTGGGAATATCTTTATCCACTTGAAAGAATTTATTATAAACACTCTCTTTCACCACAATTCACCATAGAAGGTGAACCAAGAATAGGCAACACCATTAATATTACTCTTTCTGATCCTTTAAATCCAAATATTCCTTATCTCTTTTTAATGTCTTTAAGCAACAATACAGGCGTCGCTTTGGGTGATGGTAGAAAAATACCTTTGGATTATGATGGTCTCTTTGAATTTTCACTTTTCTTCCCACAATATCTTGGTCTGAACAATGCACAAGGAATACTGGACCAAAATGGTACAGCAACGGTAATATGGTCTATCCCAAATATACCAGCAGCTGTAGGACTCAATCTTTCTGTTGGTTATATCACCATTTATCCTGAAAGACCTGTGCCACAACTGATTAATTCTATTTCTGAAACACAAACTCTTACTCTGATGCCTTAATGAATCCAACGTGATCTATTAAAGAAACTTTTAATAAAACCTTTTTATTTCGTACTCTCTACTCTTTCCCAGTTATCAGCATAGTATTTTCCTCTCTTAGCATATTTCACTGCTTTATACCAGATATATAATCTAACTGGAAAAAGCAATACTGTCCATAGTAATTCTTTGCCATTCCTTGCGTATTTTATTGCCCATAGAGAGCCTTTTTTGGACTCATTGAAAAAAGATTTTACCCGTGGAAAATCTGGCACATATTTTGTTAGTTTTTCATGACTCTTCACTGTTCGCACTCTTTGTTTGATAAAATCTTTCAGATTGTCTGGATACTTTACATATACTTCAGCTTCTGGAACATATTTTATTTGATATCCTTGCTTCCATATTATATAAGGAACGATTGAGTCTTCTGCCACGTCTGTAGGAATTTTCTTGAATAATCTCTTGAAAGCAAAAAGATATCCTGAGCATTCTAAAAATTTATTGCTTTCACTCAATTCTTTTCTAATCTTATGCGCTCCAGCATCGAGTAACAGATGACTCCAGTAGCCAAACATTGTTTTTTTATCATTTGTTGCAACTGGTCTGCCTGTCACACACCCAACTTCCTTCTTGTCTAACATGCTCGCCAACGCTTCGATAGCATTTTGACTCATGTATATATCGCCATCAGTCAGTATAAGCATTTCACTCTTTACTCTCTTAAATATCTCATTGAGCGCATTTACTTTTCCTTGTCCTTTATCTCTAAAGTATTTTACTCGTTTATCTTTCTGTACATAGGTTTTAATGACTTGCGCAGTTGGTTCATCTGGAGCAGCGACAAGCACTTCATATTTTCTTTTTGTTTTGTTTTTCAGTGCGGCTTCTATAGCCCTTCCTACTAAATGCGGTTCTTTGAATGATGTTATGATGACAGTTATCATGTGTGATACACTCTGTTCAGTTGTTGTGCTATCTTATCCCAAGTCATAGCTTCAGCTTTTTTTCTCGCCTGTTTTCCTATCTCTTCTCGTAATTTTTTATTTTCTAGTAAATTTCTTAACTTTTTCTCTAAATCTATCATATCATCTTTGTTGAATGTCAATAGCGGAGAGCCAACTACAGAAGGAATGCCACCAACATTAGAGCCGAGCGTTGGTTTTCCCTGCGCCATAGCTTCTACCAATGTTATGCCGAAACATTCAAATTCAGCAGGATGCAAGAAAACATCACAAGCAGCATATGCCTGAATCTTTTCTTCTTCACTTACTCTGCCTATCATTTTAATATTTTTTATCTTCTTTGCTTTTATTACATTTTCCAAGTCTTTTCTTTCTGGACCATCTCCCACTATTACGAAGGTAGTTTCTGGGAATTTTGACGCAATCTCTACTATTTTATGAACTCCTTTGCTCTTATGAATTCTTCCCACATAGAGAACCATGCTCCCCTTGATCTGATATTTCTTTCTAAATGCTAAAGGATATCTTCTTTTCAAATAGTCTTTACTAATTCCTCCAGGAACTACTTCTATGGCTTTTTTTCTTCCAAATTTTTTCATGACCCACTCTTTCTCTGCTTGTGTATGCACTATAATCTTGTCTGCAGCTTTTACTATCCACTTTCCCAGAGTCTTATCAAACACAGGTATAATTTTATTTATCCAAGAAGAACGAAGTTCTTTAGGATATTCCGGCCAATGCATCGCTAATATCGCTTTTTTTCCTCTGAGTTTTGCAATCAAAATACAGAGATTATGGGGTTGCCTATAGGAGCTTACGTGCATCACGTCATATGATGCAGTCAATGCTTTCCACCATACTCCTGGAAAAACAAGTGTGAAATAACTGAATCTGCACCATGTCGGCAATCGATATACTTTTACTTTGTTGACTATTTCTTCTTTTTTCGCAATTCTTCCTTCTCGTAATGCGTCTGAAGTGAAGACGGTCACTTTATTTCCTAATTTCACTAATTCTTTTGTTTCTTCATAGACTAGTATTTCTAAACCACCCTCTACAGGAGGAAAGAAAGAACACACCCGCGCAATATTCATTTGAACACCTCAGCGACTTTCTCCAACACTTCACTCTCATAGATTGAGCGCATACACTCGTAATTCTTCTTATAGACACAGAAACTTCTTCTACAACCAACGCATCCTTCTGTTTTCCAAATATAGGTGCTGTTTTTTGAGGATGGACCCCATACTGGAGGTATAGTCGGACCAAAGAGGACAACCAATGGTGTCTTTGTAGCAGATGCTATATGTGTCATCGATGTATCGATGGTAATCACCAAATCTACTTGTTGCGTTAATGCTATTAATTGAGGTACTGTTGTTCTTCCCGCTATGTTGTGTGTTTTTTCTCTTTGCATTATGTGATGCCTGATATATTCTATGTGATGGATATCCTCTTTTGTTCCTGTAAATAATATCGTTGCCTTGTATTTTGCAATTAAAGCATCAGCAAGACGAGCAAATCTCTCAGGCATCCAATGATGTGATTGATGCTTTGAAGCAGTATGGATAATTATTTTCTTTCCTTTCCAATGCTTGAGAAACTTCTTTACTATTTTTTCTGCGTTGTCATCAATTGCTAATTCTATCTTTCCTTTTTCTTTTGGATGCATGTTTATTGCCCGAAGAACTTCCAGATTATCTTCTATTTTATGTAACCATTTGAGGTTCGGTTTTATTTTTTTATTGAGAAAAAATCCTTTTCCTGAAAAGAGTCCTACTTTGGTTGCACCGACGCGATACTTTACCTTTCCCAACAATAATAATGTGCTTATCTTTAATGATCCTGGATGTAGAATTATCCCTAGATCATATTTTTTTTCTTGAATCTTTTCGAGTATCTCTCTGAAACTTGTATATATTATTGCTTCACTAACATTCTTGTTTCCCTTCAGTAATATTTCTGTATTTTTATTTACTAGAACATCTATCTTTGCACTCTTGTATCTCTCTTTTAACGCTCTAAAAACCGGTGTCGCTGCAAGCACATCCCCTAATTGCAACAGTTCTACTACTAGGATCTTGTTTATCTTTGCCGGAAACTTCTTGAACTTGAAGGGATTTGCGACTACATACACACCATAATCTAGCATCATACCTATGTCTTTGAGACTATCTTCTAGACGTTTTAATGGATGTATAGGCATAGCCATTTATGGCTCTATTGCCTTTAAAAACCTATTTATGCCCCTTTCCACGTATACAGGCAGAAATTGCCGCTTTCTTCTTTTTTCTTCATGCCACAAGCACTTAATTGCTCACAAAAACGGTAACTGATTGCTTCCTCTATTCCTAATTTTTCTGATTGTTGCTTCCATACTTCACAATCACCTCTCGCAATCCCTTCCATCGCTTCTGCTACTTCACTTGTATATGTAGTCGGAACCACATGATAATAGAATCCGAATGGTGTTTTTTTCCCATAATACACTGCTGCATAAGATACGAGTGCTTTATCATAAGCATCTGGAGGAAATCCTACTGTCAAATACTTTCCTTCGATCTTTGGAACTAGTGCTATCACATCTTTTGCATTCTGCGATGGCATCTCAAAATATGCTGTAAAGAATAACACCAGTATACAACTAGCAATTACTATACCTATTGATCCTATAACCATTAGTTTATCCAGAGATTTTTCTCCCCATTTTGTTTCTACAAATAGATAACTTGCTACAATAATGAATAAAGTAAAATAAGGATTTGGGAAAATTTCTTTCAATATAGGTATCATTCCCGTTATTCTTAATGCAAACAACAGAGCGAGTATTAGCCATGGGCTGTAGAATATCAACTCTTGTCTTTCTCTATTGCTTTTCCAGAACCAATAAAACATAACTATGAATCCTACTGGAAAAACTATCGCCCCCATCTGTTTTAAGAGAATATCACTTCCAAAAGCAATGAGCCATGCTCCTTGATGACTAGCAAGCAATGAACTCTGCTCAATGTTCGTAAAGTATGGAAGTAGCCAAAAACTGCTTAAGATAACGCCTATAGCTGGTACTATAATTGTGTGTATTTTTTCCCTCCCTTTTTTTATGAGGAACAAACTACCAAAAACTATTGTAGTGAATATACCGACAGCAACATAACTTATGATGGAAATTGCATAAGTTCCAGCAGCTAAATAAAATTTCCTGTCAATTTTTTTATTCTTGTAGTGTAGAACTATAAAAAATGTAGCGAGGAACGCTAACCAAGCAAACATCTCATGTGGTCTTCCTGATCTTACAAATCCACGGATAGCAACCGCATTAGCAAATATGCATAGAAAAAGAAATACTCTCTGCTGGATGCTCCATCCTCTCTTCTTTCCAAAATAGTATATGAGCATATATCCGAGAACTAACATTAAGAGTATGGTGACATATGCAGCAATCTTCACATCCCCAAATAGTTTCAAGAAAGGATATGCAAAAAAATACCATCCTGGCGGTGTAAAGAGGAATGCAGTGAATCCATTATACCAATAATCGCAGAATTTATGAAAACCACAAGCATCTAGGAAAAAAAGTTGTGCCATGTAAGAAGCTATGTCATTTATGGTTCCCAGTGGGAAATATTTTATAATCTTTGCTTGATCTACTATCCTTATGAGAAGTGTTACCCCTAAAAGAACACTCATAATCATCATTCCTTTCTGGATAAACGACTTTGCTTTGGTCATTTCTAAAAGATAGAAGGAAATGCATTTAAAGGTTTCTCCGTCCCTCTTTCTATGGTTCGCTACCCCTCTCTTCGGATGGTATACTCTGCATTAGATGTTGATTGCCCAGGAACCCATGGAGGATCAACTCACGTCGCAGAAGCAGTTACTTCTCTCAGTCATTTTTCTGACAGAGTCTATCTTCTCTGTCATCATCGAAAAGGCCAATCTTTTTTTGAATCACAGCATAATATTCGTTATCTTCGTTTTCCAATTCCTTCTTTAGGATTTCTTCGTGTTCCTTTTTATTTCTTTATCTCCTTTTTTGTTACTTTCTTCTTACTTTTTTTTCATCGTGCTACTGCAGTGTATGAGCGCGCTCGTATTTTTGGTGGAGGTGCACTTGTAGCAGCTTGGGTCTGCCGTAGACCATCTGTTTACGAACTTATTGAACCCTATATGACTATACCGGTTATCTTAGGACAATTGTCTAAACGAACTCTAACTTGGCGATTTTTATGGACTTGGCATCGCTTTATCTGCTCGCTAGCGTCTTTGATTACTATAACACACAAATCTTCTCTAGAAGGGATATTACATGATCGTGTTTTGTTTATTCATACGGGAGCAAACCCAAAAACGTTCAAACCAAATCTTCCTGTTCAGGATCTTCGCAAGAAATATGGACTAACTCCAGGAAATACTTTGCTTTATGTTGGTAGCTTTTCTCGCTGGCATGCTTTGGAATATCTCTTACAAGCTGTTGCTCGACTGGTGAAAATGAATTCTTCTCTCAAACTTCTGCTTGTTGGTCAAGGAGAAAAATATGCTTCCTGCTCTGCTTTGATTCATAAGCTTGGGTTACAACACCATGTCTTTCTTCTTGGTTCACGCCCTCTTTCAGAGATACCTCATTACATCAATGTCAGTGATATCTGTCTAGCTCTTTTTGACAGGACTTATCCTCCTTTTCAAAAACTAGGCTACTATTATTCACCTATCAAAGTGCATGAATATAAGAGCTGCGGCAAAGCTTTGGTTGTCAGTGATTATCCTCTCTTACGAGAGTTAGTCAACGATGGCGTTCATGGATATACTGTTGATGAAACGAATATTCCTGCTCTTGTCCGTACTTTGCAGAAACTCTTAGGTCATTCTGCCCTTCTGCAACGCATTGGCCGTGCTAATCGTCGTAATGTGCTTGATCATTACACTTGGGATCACTTTACTGAGCTTATCCTCGACACTCTTTTAACTAACAGAAAGTTTAAATAGACTCTTTTTTTACCACCTCTTTATTCTTTATGAACACAAGATTTAAATCTTTCTGGAAACTCGTCTTAGGTTTGCTCTTCCTCTACTTACTCTTCCTCTTTTTCACTAATTTTTTTCTTTTTTTCTCTCTACTTACTCCAAAACAAATAGAACCATTGCCTCCTGAGGAGATTTCTCTTCCCCCACTACCAGCTTCCCAAGAGCCACTTCCAGTAAATGATTCTATTCTCGATTCTTCGCCTGCTGCACCTCTTTTGAAATCGACAAATATTACACATCTTCAAAATGCAACTCTTCCTAATCCTACTGCTTACTTCTCCTGCATAGAAAGTTCAGCGCCGTATAAAATCTACTGCTTTGGCGGTTATTTAGGTCCAACGACTACATTTCGTACTATTAGTGAATACGACCTACAACGCAAAAGTGATAGAATTTTAAATATTGAGATGCCTTATGTGGTTGATTACCTTTCTTGTGTTGATTCTTCAATAACTCATAATGTCTACTGCTTTGGTGGTAGAGATGGAAGTACTTTTCATCCAGATATCGTCATGTATAACCCTAGACAACAGATTGTTACCAAGAAAACTGACATGCCTTCAGGACGTGCACATTTCTCCTGCACAGAGAGCTCAGCAACGCATAAAATCTACTGCTTCGGAGGTGGAGGAAGTGGCAGCTTGTTGGATGAAATTCTAGCATATGATCCTCTTCTCAACAGCGTTAAGATTATGAAAACTCGTCTTCCTACCCCTCGTTATCAGGTTTCCTGTGCAGACAGTTCTCTCACCAAGAAAATTTATTGTTTTGGAGGAGCAGAGAATAGTGTAACAGGCCAAGCACAGCGTATTGACAAAATCATTGCGTATGATCCTACTACTGATACCTTCAGCACCATGCAAGCGCGATTACCAACACCTAGACGTTTACTGTCTTGCCTAGAAGATCCTTCTTCACATGAGATTTACTGTTTTGGAGGCGATGACGCTGAGAAGATTTTCTATGATGATATCCTTCGCTATGATCCTGCTACAGACTCTATAGAAGTTGTTTCGCACTTACCTAGTCCTCGTACAGGTTTGTCCTGCGCAAAAGATTCTCAGTCTTCTTCTTTTTACTGCTTCGGAGGTATTGACAAGAATGGTCTTCTATTAGATGATATTTTTTCTTATACTCCAAAAAAAGCTGCTTAGTTCTTTTTTCCCATAATCTCTTTAAGGCCTTCTTCAAGACCTATTTTCGGTGACCATTTCAGTTTTTCCTTTGCTTTTGTGATATCTGCGATAATCTCTTTGATAACAATAGGATCTTTATTCATTTCGTATTTTATTGTTCTTCCTGTTATTTTTCTTATTATCTTTATCACTTGATCTGCTGTATGCCCTTTACCTGATCCAATATTGAATATATCAGCAGGTCCTTCATACTCTACTGCTCTTAGAAACGCTTGTATTACGTCCTTAACATGAATGAAATCCCGTATAATATTAGGGTTTAGTTTTATTGGTTGTTTTCCATCGTATGTGCTTAGTGTTCTTATCAAGAATTCATTAGGGTTGTTATCACCATAGATATTAAACAATCTGAGAATGATTATTTTTAGACTATATTGTTGTTCATAGTTCTTACATAACTCTTCAGCTTCAGCTTTACTTCTATTATAAGTATTAAAAGGATTTACTGAAGCTTCTTCGTTTACTGGATTCTCTGCTGGATTACCATACACTCCACAGCTTGATGTAACAATACACTTTGTTTTCCATTGCCGGCATGCCTCGAGTATATTTTTTGTCCCAAGTACGTTGGTTTCTTCTATTTCTTGGTCATCTCCTTTTGCTTTTGCTGCGAGATGAATAATAATATCTGCTTTCCATTTTTCACTTACTGGTTTTCGTATGTCTTCTGTGTACAAGAGTATATCATAGTCTTTCTTTTGCAGTGCCTGCACCAAGTGCTTGCCAATATACCCCTTTCCACCCGTAATAAGAATTCTTTTTCTCATTTATTCAGTTTCGTCAAAACTACCGAGCAGTTGTATTGGGGCATTCTTTTTCTTGAATGCTTCGAGATACTGTTTATACCATCTGATGGTTTTCTTTAAACCTTCTTCGAAACTTATTCTCGGCTTCCAGTTTAGCATTTGCTTCGCTTTTGTGTTGTCAGCACACATCCGCCAGATTTCCGTTGGTCTATAGGGCAGAGCGCCTATTTCCAGCTTTGATTTTGATTCTGTCCATTTATGGATTTTCATGATCAACTCTTTGATACTTATCTCTTCACCACTTCCAATGTTCATAATCTGTCCTACTGCCTTAGCATTTGTTGCTGCAGCAATTAATCCGTCTACAATGTTTTCCACATAATTGAAGTCCCTTGTTTGCTTTCCTTCTGTTGCGCGGATAGGTTTACCCGTCAAGCAGTTCATGATGATTTCTCCGATGACTGCACGTTCACTCTGGTACGGGCCGAAGGTGTTGAAGCATCTTGTAATGACAATAGGGAGTTTTTTCACATGGTATTTCATCTGGCAGTATAATTCACCTGCATATTTTCCTACAGCGTAAGGTGATGTTGGGAATGGCTTCATAGTTTCTGTAAAGGGCACTTTCTCTTGATAGCCATATACTTCTGATGTTGACATGTAGATAAATTTCTCAAAGTCCTGATATGCCTCTATGACATTTGCAGTTCCTTTTCCATTACAGTCTAAAGCTTCAGAAACATGCATGAAACTGTCACCGACATGATTATATGCAGCCATGTGGAAAATAATCTGTGGTGCAATCTCCTTTATTTGTTTTAATGAATCAACATTTCTAATATCTGCCTCGATTACATGAATTTTATCCCAGACGTCTGCAAGTCTGATATTATCGAAAATACTGTTGTATTTTGTGATAATGTATATTTCTGCTCCCTCTTTTACTAGTCTTCTCGTTAAGTGCGATGGAATAAATCCTGCTGCTCCTGTGACTAATACTTTTTTTCCTTTCATGTTATTCTTCTCTATAAGTGTAGAACTCAATTAAATCCTTTTCTGCCTTATCTCTCTCTGGCATAGTATTGAAGGTTATTTGTAGACCTTCATGACTGTACACATAGAGCTGCCCGAGTTCTGCTAAGTGTTTGAAGAATATCACTAGACCCTCTCCATCTTTCTTCTCTAGCATCTCTGGCGTCATCTCTTCAAATGCTTTCTTTTCTATAATCAAATGTCCAATATAGTAGTGGAATGTTGGCTTCTCTTCGAATGATACACATTTTTTGCTTTCATCAAAATGGACTAGACCAAAGGGATTCTTGATTTTTGTCACTAGAATAGTTACTAGACCTTTTTTCTCTTTATGGAATTTGAGTAGATTATCATAGTCTATATTCGTAATGGTATCAGCATATGAAATGATAGCTCTGTCATTCATCAATTTTTTAGTGTCATATATCCTCTTGAGCATACTAGCTTCTTCACCAGATTCTGAAAAAGTGATATTATGTTTTTTATCTTTAAAGTAGTCTTTTATCATGTTACCCATATACCCTGTACAAAGGATAAACTCTTTGAGTCCTTTTTTCTCATATAAATCAATAATATGCTTAATAGTTGGTTGACCATTTAAGGGCACTAAAGGTTTAGGCAATTCTTTAGTTAAGGGCATCAGTCTGCCCCCCTTGCCTCCGCATAAAATAATGACTTTCATAACAAATTTAACCCGCTTCCCGATATTTATAAACTCATCGATAAGGGCATTTCTATGCTTTTTAAGGCCTCTCGAAAACTTTAAAAGAAGCTTCCTAATCATTCTTCTATGGCTTTAAAACCTCTTCTCTCACTGGTTGTTCCTTGCTATAATGAGCAAGATAATGTAGCGAAAGTAGCTACCTCTTACCTCACTCTTTTTAAAAAAGCTAAAATTCCCTATGAATTAATTCTTGTTGACAATGGTTCGCGAGACAATACACGAAAAGTCATCAAACAACTTCAACGAAAAGAACGAGGAATTCGATTAATGGTCGTTTTTGTAAATCAAGGATATGGTCATGGCATTCTTACTGGTCTACGAGACGCTCATGGAGATATTGTTGGATGGGTAGACGGAGACGGACAGATTCCTCCTGATGTTGTCCTAAAGGCATATCAAACATTATGTCAAACCTCTTTTGATATTGCTATGGGCAGAAGAATATTGCGTAAAGAGTCTTGGTATAGAACTCTTGCCTCTAAAGTTTATAACTTATTTTTTCGCACTTTATTCTTTGTTCAAGGATTTCAGATCAACTCTAAACCGAAGCTGATGCGACGTCATGTCTATGAACGTTTCCACCTTATTTCTAAGGACTGGTTTATCGATAGCGAGATCCTCATAAAAGCTCGTCGTGCTCATTATACTATTGCGGAAATTCCCTATACAGATGCTCAACGAGAGAGAGGACGATCTACTGTTCGTTTTTCTATAGTGTGGGAGTTTTTACGTAACCTTTTTCGTCACCGTTTTTTTCGTCTTTAAGCTCTTTGTACTTTTATCACGTAAAAACAGAATGAACTATCTGCACGCTTAATTTCTTTTATTGCGCTCTTTGTTTCTCTAACTAACTCCTTTAGCCATCTTAAACTAAATAATCTAATACTGATGCCGTGCTTTCTATGATACAACCAATACAGCATCCCCATTATTGATTTCCTGGGGAGAAGAATTACCAATTGCCCTTCTTTTTTCAGATGCGCTATAAGATTTTTAATTGCCCTGTCTGGATGTCCACAAAATTCCAGTGTTCCAGCGCTAAGTATTTTATCAAACTTCTTTTTTAAGTCCATACTCTCTATATTTTCAACACTTCCTGCGATCTTCTTCTTCTTTAATTCAGTAATCATGTTTGGTGCTATGTCCACACCATAAGCATATGCTCCTCTCGCTTTTATTAATTCAGCATAGTCTCCAGCACCGCATCCAGCATCAAGAATCTTCTCTCCTTTTTTTGGATTAAGTAACTTCATCACTGCGTCTTTTTCCTGCCTTACAATATATCCTAACCATGCATGAGAACGTTCTTTATTGTATACTTCTGCTTTTTGATCGAAATGTTGTCTAATGGGCTTCATGACTTACATAATCTCCCATTGTAGTTGCTTGATATTCCTGTGCCTTGCACCAGACTATGAACTTTTCTAACTTTTCCAGATTCTTCTTTCCAGTGTTTCTTCTTATGAGCAACATGAGCTTTTTGAAGCGAGGTTTATTTATATCTGTGAAGTCCCATGGATGAAAATACATATTCACAATATTTGTGTCTATAACAATCATCTTGGTGATCATTTTTGTGTAGACTAAGGGTAGATTTCTGAAATGAATCCAAGCGATTGCCAGTCTTAGTAACGGGCTGACAGAAAGTGGTACTTCTATAATCCCTTCTTTTGTTTTGTGTGTCTTTCTTGACTTAGTAATGTGGTTTAGCCTACCAAGCATCCATGTTGGATGTACAGAAGAGTCATAGACAAATCCTAGCTTCTCTAATACCCTATAGGAAGGACGTCGCATTTGCGGACCACGAAATCCCTTTAATTTTACCTTGAATTTCTTCTCTAATTTTTCTTTCGCTTCCTTAAGAATAATATAGGACTCTTCTTCAGACATTTTTGTGTAATCATGGCTGTGTCTGTATGCATGCAATCCTATTTCGTGTTTTTCTCTAATGATCCTTTTCATTAATTCTGGATGATGCATTGCAAAGACGTATGTTGTAAAAAAAGTAGCTTTAATTTTTTGTTTTTTCAGAACTTCTAATACTTCTTTCAATCCCTGTGCAGAAATTAAACATCTTTCTTTTTCAGTACTTTGAATGTTATGGACTCTTAATTCATCAAATTCTTCAATATCAAAAGTTAACAATAAGTATTTCATCGATCTTCTTCTCTATAATTCTGATTCTTCTTTCTTTTCCAATTCGAGAGGATCGTCTTGCACATAGTTGAGGTCATATTTCAATGCAAGTTCTGCTTTCTCCAACTCCCGCCCAAGATTTGCAGCGTGCGCTAGTACACTTACCGTTTTATGCGCAATTATAGTATGATATAATTCTTCTGCTGTTTTTCCGATAAATTCTTTGACCATCTTATTATCGTTTCCACAAAACCCTGCACGGATTACTTTTTCTTTCTTATCTACTTTTATCAGAAAGTAACCTAATGGATCTTGCTCCCACTTTATATACTTCTGATCTGCATGTACAATTTCTCGTCCTTCTTTAATTTTGATAGGACTGAAAGTCCCTTGAATTTCTTTATCTGGCATAATAGCATTATGAGAAAAAAGCTTTATAATCGTTTCGGAATATTCTGATTTTATCGTCGCAAAAATCCTACTGTGCCTTCTATAAGCCCTAGTATCCAATATCCTGTGCGAATGAAGATAATGGGGATTGATTTCCAAGCAAATTGTGCATTTTCTTGGTCTTTAAGATATCGTAAGAATCGTCTGTTCAAGAGAAGCATACAAATTATATAACCTACTAGTACCCCAAAAAAAACAAAAGGTGATAGCAGAGCCCCGCCTAATGCTACTGGAAAAAATAGCCCCGTCACTATAATCTCCACATATGTTCCTTTATCCTGTAACGTCTTTTTCTTTAATAACTCTTTTTTATATGACTTCAAAAAAAGATAGGCTGTAGACCTACTATACTCTTTTTGTTGTTTCAGATAACCACGAAGTGAGCTCCGAAAATGATGACTTACACGCGCTTTATTCACGAACCAAATTTTTCCTCTCTGCGATAATCTGAAAAAGAAATCTATATCTTCTGCAGGCTCTGCATATCTATCTGAAGAAAAACCAGCCGTTTGCAAAAATGCCTCTCTTTTGCATATAAAATTACAGCTCGAAGCAGAATCAAGAAAACCATCATCATCTTTATCTCTAAACCTGAGTTCATAGAATGCATACTTTGCTATAAATTCTTCACAGGCTGATCTATTATATTGTGACACGGCTGCAATACAGTTATGCATTTTCATGCCGTCGAGCAATGATTGCAACCAGTCGTCATTTGCCACACAGTCGGCATCCAAGAACGCTATTGTTTCTGTAGTACTTGCTTTGGCGCCAGCATTCCTTGCAGCACCAGCACCGCCATTTTTTTGTAAACTAATGAGGTGAATCTTAGGACTCTTTTTTTTATTCTGCTTTATGATCTTTCCTACTAGCTGAGCAGTCTTATCTTTAGAAGCGTCATCGACGACTATAATTTCAAAATCTTTCTTTTTTTGTGCAAGGAGACAAACAAGACATTCTTCAATAGTGTCTTGAGCGTTATATGCCGGAATAATGACTGTTATTTTTTCTTGTTTCTTCCTACTGATCATATCTCTTTAAGACTAGATAAATCCTATTTAAAGATTCCTGCGTTTTTAGAATTCTTATTCGGTAATTTCCTGTTTATTCATACAGAAAGCTAGGAATCCACGAACGTTTTGCCGTAAATCTTGGAAAGTTCTCATCTTCAAAGCTCTACCCAAGATATAGCTTGGTCGCTTGTAGAATCTCTTATAAGCGAGACTGATAAGTTCTTCAATTTGTTCTTTGGTCATTGTATGAGGAACAAAGCCGACTGCTTGCTGTGTTTGCGCTTCTTGAAAGTTTTGGAGAACTCCATATTGATCAATATTGTCATAAAGCGGCGTTCCTGGATGAACCCCGAGAGAAAAGAATTTTGCATAGGAGATGGGCTGTGTACACGCAAATTCTATCGTCTGTAAACCATCTTCATACGTTTCTCCTGGTAGGCCGAAGATGAACGTGCATAAACTTTCAATGCCTGCCTTATGACAGGCTGCTAATCCTTCTTTCACCTTTTCCACTACTGTATTTTTCTTAATAGTATCTAGATTTCTTTGCACACCACTTTCAATACCGAAGAGTAATCGCCAACATCCTGCTTTTTTCATCAACACTAAAGTTTCATAATCTACTAAATCTGCGCGGGTAGAGCCACACCAAGTAATATCTATTTTTCTGTTGAGTATTTCTGCACAAATTTCTTTAATAAGCGTTTTGTTGATGGTCAGCACATTATCCCAGAAGATAACATCCTTTATACCATATTTCTTGACGCAGTCTTCTATTTCATCAACAATATTTTTTGCTGTTCGCAAACGTAATTTATTCCCATAATCATTAGTCGTGTGACAGAATGTGCAACGATACGGACAACCCCGTGAACCTATAACCGTAATATTTGGCAATCGCTTGAAGTAACCAATGGACGGAGTATATTCATTAATGTTAATGATCTCCCGAGCTGGAAATGGTATGGCGTTTAAATCCTTTACCATAGACATACCTTCATTTACTTTAATTTCTCCCTTTTTATTTCGCCAAATAAGTCCGGGAATTGTAGATAATCTCTTTTCACCTTTGTCTTTATCTGCACTAATTGCTAAATATAAATCTCTAATCTGAGGTTCTCCATCGCCTGTAGCAACATAATCTATATCTTTACATTCATCAAGACATTTTCTTCTATATCCTTCTGGAAACGCCCCTCCAATAATTACTTTAACATCTTTATTTTTCTCTTTAATCTGCTTTGCAAGCGCTTGCACATTTGGCCAGTTATATCCTGTACAACTTATACCTACTAAGACTGGATTCTTTTGGAGTATAGAGTTAAGACATTCTTCATCACTTTTCAAAGAAGACCCCTCAATGAACACTGTGTTAATGCCTGCTTCTTTTGCAACGGCAGCAGTATATAACAAGCCCATAGGGGGGACAAGACCAGGTACTAAACCGTGACCGGTTCCCATTATTTTTGCTAACCAAGATTTATGAGCGCCCTGATTATTTACATATGAATAAGTATAATCTACAGGAGGGTTAAATAAAACTAGGGCCATGGTTGTATTTCTTTACTTCTTTTTCAGTTTAAAAAGTTTTCCTTGGGGTTAGATCTGTTGGAACCCTCTAATCGCACAACATTGATTGGACTATACAACTGCAGCACATTTTTCAAAACCCTTATAAATTCCATGCTGGATGCTTCTTCTATGAAAGTTTGCGTTCTTACAACGTCCTATCCGACGATGCAGGATACCACTAGAGGCATCTTTGTCTCTCAACTTTATTCCTATCTTCGTAAACAAGGCGTCCACTTTTCCTATTTATCTCCATCATGCACTCCCTTGACTGGTGGTGCTGGAATTTTTTCTAATCTGCAAACAAGTTGGTTAGCTAGACTTTTTTTTCCCTTCTATGTGCTGGTCTTCTTTCTTCAGATTCTTTTTACAGCAAAACGTTACGATATTATTCATGCGAACTGGTCCCTGACTGCTTTTTTAGCGCTTCTTGCGAAGCCTATTCATAGAAAAAAGATACTGCTTACTGAGCGTAGTTCACAGCTTATCCAACTTACCAATCCTTTTCTGAAATTCTTTATTCGGTTTACCTATAGACATGTTGATGTGTTAGTTGCTTTGAGCAACACTGCACGAAAACAACTCTCTGAAAACTATCGTATTCCTCTCTCTTCTATTTTAGTAGTCCCTAATGGTGTTACACTTCCTTCTCCTTGTTCTCAACAAGCTTTACGCAGACGTCTCCATCTTTCCCAGAAAACTCTTCTTCTTGCTGTTGGACGTCTTACCCGCGATAAGGATTATGCTACGTTACTTCTTGCATTGTACAACCTTCCTCACTCTGTTTCTTCTTACCATCTTCTTCTTATTGGCGATGGTGAAGCAAAGTCATCTCTTGAAGATCTTGCCCGACACTATGGACTTTCCTCTCATATTACTTTCTTAGGAAAAATTTCTCATGAGCAAGTCTACGACTATATGGCTGCATCTGACATCTTTATCCAGACCAGCTTGAAAGATAGCGGAGGCAATGTTATTCTCGAAAGCATGGCTCATGGACTAGCGCTAGTATCCACTCCTGTTGGATGGGCCAAGGATTATCTCTCTTCTGGACATAATGGATTCTTTTTTTCTTCACAAGACTCCAAAACATTAACCAAATATCTTTCTCTCTTGCTCCAGAAACCTCAACTTCGCCGCACTTTAGGACGAGCCGCTCGCCAGACTATTGTTCATGAACATCTTACCTGGGATTATTGTGCAAAACGTTATCTTCAACTCTATATGGAGTTGCTTCCATGAGCAAAAAGACCGCAGTCTTGGATTTCTATAAACAGGCAAGTGCGGATTATGCCTCTCACTTACGAAGTAAACCTTATGAACATTATCGAAATGCTTCTATCAACCAAGCTTTACTTTCTTCTCTTCCCTCTCTCCATAAACCGAAAGTGCTTGATGCTGGTTGTGGCACTGGAGAGTTTGTGTTTCCTCTGCTTCGTGAAAAATATGGAAAATCACTTCAACTTCATGGTTATGATCTTTCGCCTGACATGCTTGCTATAGCACGGAAGAAATTTCCTTTTGCACGACTCCGTTCAGGACCTGCAGAGAAACTTCCCTACATCAATAATACTTTCGACCTGGTTATCTCTCGAGAAACTTTAGAGCATTTGGAACATCCACAACAAGCAGTCCGTGAATTCTATCGCGTCTTACAACCTGGCGGTTGCTTAGTTGTCAGTACACCTTCTTGGTTTGGTTTAGTTGGTCCTTTTTACTGGGTTAAACGACTGCTCAAAAAAATGCAACATATTGACAACTGGTGGACACCCTTTTCTCTCCGACGTACCCTTCGACAAGCTGGTTTTCGTATAGATTCTTTTACTTCTGTCTGTCCTTTCCTTTACCATGATGTCTTGCCTAGATCATTACTGCCACTTATCCGAGCTCTTGATCGCTTCTTGCTTTGCCTTCCAGGAACTCGTTACTTTGGACGAGTCTTGATTTTTCGGTGCAAAAAGTAGCTTGAGCAATCTTTTTATAATCTCATTTTCTCTCTTATGTATGCAGATTCCCAAATATTTTGTCACATTCATCTCTTTTTATGGAAGCACTCCTTTTCATCTTCTTTTAGGATTACTTCTCTTTTCTTTGGACAAGACTCTTGGCGCTAGTTTGCTTTTAGGATTCTTGTTGAGTTTGGTCTTGATAGTCCTTATACGACTTTTCTATTTCAGACGACGACCTGAATCTCAAGCTGCAGATACTCTCTATGAAAAACTTCGGGCAGCTTCCTTTCCCAGTGGTCATGTTACACGAGCTTTTGTTATCTCCTTGCTTTTAGCCAGCTTCCTTGACAATTTCATGGCATCATTTCTCTTCTTCTTTTTAGCTCTTGGTGTAGCTGTTGGCCGTTATCTTCTTCGACGTCATGACTTTGTTGATATTATAGGAGGTATTTGCACTGCAGTAGTTGTTTACTTCCTGGTTCAGTTCTTCCTTGCTCTTCCTTCTTTTCAGAACTTCCTGCTGTTGCTTCCTTTCTAGAAACTTAAGAGGTTCTTTATCCCCCTTTAAAAACCCACTAAATTTATAAATTGCTTTATCCACAGTACTCTTGATTCTCATGCCTCAACTCCAGACTTTACAAGAACAGCAAGCGAAACCTGATTTAACTACTAAAACCTACAAGAGCATTGTTCTTATCAACCCTGCCTATGCCGTGGAAACTGGAAAAGACAGAAAAGAAACTTATCAAGCAGCTATTCTTCCTCCTTTGGGCATGCTCACTTTAGCAGGAGAATTAGAAAAACACCACTATATTGTTCATTTTATAGATGCAGAAGTAGAGCTTATGACTGATGAGGACATGTTAAAGAAAATTGTTGCCCTTAAACCTGATGTTGTTGGCATGTATTGCATTAGCGCAAATTTTCAACGATTAACTGAACTCTCTAAGAAAATAAAACAAAATGTAGGATCTCTTATCTTCTTTGGTGGTCCACATGTCTGGCATAATTGGGCTGAAACTGTTAATTCTGGAGCAGTAGATTTTGCCGTTGTCGGTGAGGGAGAGAAGACTTGTGTTGAACTCTTAGACAAACTGAATAAGCAAGAACCTCTTGGTGATATCAAAGGTGTTGCTTACAAAGATAAAGACCGCGTCGCTTTTGCAGGTGCGAGACCTTTCTTGACTGATCTGAATGAGCTTGCTTATGCTGCTTTTCACTTGGTTGATATCAATAAATATAAACCATCACCACAACATGTTCTTCGCAGACCATCAGTAACTATGATGGCAGCACGAGGATGCCCTTTCCGATGCACGTTCTGTTATGTTCCTTATCTCTTTGAAGGCACGTATAGAACCAGAAGCGTTGATCATGTCATTGGCGAGATTAAATCCTTAGTGGAACAACAAGGCGTTAAGGAAGTCCAGTTCATGGATGATCTCTTTGGCGCCAACAAGAAATGGCTTGAGGAATTTTTAGACCGGTTGATTGCTGAAAAAATTGACATCACGTGGTCATGCCTGACACGACTGGACATCATGGACTGGCGACTTGCCCGTAAAATGAAACAGGCAGGCTGCTGGTGTATTTTCTTTGGCATGGAAAGTCTAGATCAAGAAGTCTTGAATGCCATCAACAAACGACAAACCGTTGAGCAGATTGAACGGGCAATCAAAGCATGCCAAGAAATAGGCATTCAAATTCGGGCAAACTTCATTTTAGGATCGCCTACGGAGACGCCTGAAAAAGCTAGAAAAATGATTCAACGCATCTGCGAATTGAATCCTGACTATGTCAAGTTTAATGTCATGTGCCCTTATCCTGGCACGACTATCTACAAACAAGTCAAGGAAGAAGGCAAATGGGGTAAACTTATAGAAGATTATGATTCTGACAAATTAACCAATCATGAAATCGTTTTTGTTCCCTTTGGCTACAAGAATGCTGAAGAAGTAGCGAAGATGAGAACCTATGCCTATCGAAAATATTACTTTAGACCGAGATACCTTTGGTCAAGAATTAAAAGTATTCACAGCTGGTATGATGTTGTCCGTTACTGGCGCGGCTTTAAACTTATCTATAGACGTTATGGTTATGGCTTTTAATTCTTTTTTGCGTCTATTAATGATGTTATGATGGTTGCCAGAGCTCCCGTTAGATAAGTTATTGCAGTTAATATCAACGATGCTGAAAGCACTACTGATCCACGTATTCCCAGTAAACCTAACAAGTAGATACTTACCCCTTCTTTTATCCCTAAGCCATTCAGCGTAATAGGGACGAGCGCAGCTAATCTTGCCAGAGGCACTACTGCCATTATAGCACTATAACTTACTACAGTTCCTATCATTCTGAAACCGATGTAATAGACCATGTAGATACAAAACATGTTGATGATAGTAAGCAAGACATTTGCTACCAATACTCCTTTTTCTTTTTTTATCATGTACTGTATCCATTTTCCAAATCCCTTAAAATAAAAAGCTTTCTTTACTAAAATGAATGCTGCAATTTTTGTCCTCACTTTTTTTGCAAGCAGCAAGGTAATCCCGATCGCCAAAAGAAGTATGCCTGCAACAATGAATGCAAGCAAATTATTTATTCCAAAAAATGTATATACGCCGAACAAAGCAAATAAGAATACGACACCAAACGTGATCAGATTATTCATCACTACTATTGCTGTTGATTCACCAACTTTTACGCCTTCTTTTTTCAGAAAGTAGAGCAGACTAAAATCTCCTATCTTTCCAGGGATGAAGAGATTAATAGACCATATTTTCAGGAAGTAACTACATAATCTTAGGAATGTCATATCTTTCTTTATCTTTTTTACCAGTATGAAGATGTTCATAGCACTCAGTATCAGCGTTAGTAGCTCAAACACAAAGAGAATTGCTATCCATTCTGGGTTTATGTTCTTTAATTGATCAATAGTCTCTTTAACTCCTACTCGCGCTAGAATGAACCAGATAAAGGCTATAGTTACCAGTAGCTTCAAGAAGAATTTTGTTCTCTTTTCCATTACTCTACCTCTTTCTTCATATCAGCCATAAAGCCAAAGACAATAAGCTGGATTCCCATGACGACCAGCATTACTGTTGCAATTGCCAAAGGAAGATGACCAACTTTTCCAGTCGTTAAAAACAGATAGACTAGCCAGCATCCAATGAGAAATCCGATTGCAATTAGAGAAAAGCCTATCTTTCCAAAGAATTTCAGAGGATCATAATCACGGTAAATGCGCAAGATATTAATCCATGCCTTCCATGCATATTCGAAAGGATTTTTCAATAAACGACTCTCATCATTTCTCTTTCTGAAGTAGGTTGGTATTTCTTTGATGTGCAGTTTCTCTTGTACTGCTCTGATGACTTGTTCTTGTGTGTATGTGTGTGTTGATCTTATGCGAATCGATGCAGTTTTTCTATTAAAGGCACGGAATCCAGTCTGACAATCATTGATTTTGTATCTGATGATCTTGGAAATGACCCTGGAGAATGCTCTGTTGCCTAGTTTTTTCAGGAAAGCCATCTCTTCAATACCGCCGGAGAAGCGATCACCAAGGACTAGATCATATCCTTTTTCAACTTCAGCAATCAATCGCGGAATATCTTTCGCCTGATATTGGCCATCCGCGTCGATATGCACAAAAATATCATACTTGTTTTCTAGAAAATTCTTGAGTTCTGTTCTGAACGCTTCTGCTAACCCATAATTCTGCGGATGCTGGATCACTTTTGCTCCTTTTACCTTGGAGATTTTTGCTGTCTGATCTTTACTGCCATCATCGATGACTGCAATGTCATACTTGTACTTCTCTTTTCTCATGACTCCATGAATCTCATCAATAACATCTCCGATAGTTCCTTCTTCATTATATGCTGGAATAGAGATTAAGACGCGCATAGTTTAGCCCACCTTGTAGACATATATATTTCTTTCCCCTTGATAGACTTTGGTGTATTCAAGCTCTTCTTTGGTGATTAGATAGTCTGCTGCTGTTGGATTGTTACTTATTACTATTTTCCTATTGATCCAGAATCCTGCCAGCGTTGTAAACTTGGATGGCGTGCAAATAGACTCGGGATCTTTGATAAATCGCGATGTACAATATTTCTCATCAAACATAATTGTCGCATCTGCCGGTGTGTTTTTTCCTATCCATCTGCCCAACTGCACTTGCTCTAAAGGATACCAATTTACTTGACTATTGTAAGCATTTATTGCAACATTGGTTATACTTAACAGTGAAAAGAATATGATCATTATTGTTGCGATGGTACGTCCGTTTGCTTTTTTTATTATTACATAACTTACTATGAATGCACAACTTATTGCGATGAGGTATGCTATTACTGTCACGATAGGCAGTACCTGTACTGGTTTCATTACTTCTTGGATAACTCCTAGCCATGCTAAGGACATATTGTTGATAGGGATTAATGGGAAGAACATGTTATTGAATCCTGCAGCAACAATTACTGCGAGGAATAGCAATCCTTGTTTTGTTATTTTTTTAATATACTTTAGTCCTGCATACCCTGTGATTATGAATAAAGGCAATACCGCATCTATGTATCGTGTAATTGGTCGACCGAAAATGTTGAGTATGCTCTCTTCTTTGAATACTCCATGTAAATTGTGATACACTGCTAACAATAAAACTAGTACAAAACTTATTCCTGTAATCAAGACCAATTCTTTGTTTTGTTTTTCTTTGATTAGAAGTATATAACCAACCATGAATACAATGCCTGATGCTAAGATAAGCATTCCTGCATAGGATATCCCCCAATAAATGCCGTTTCCTATTGTAGACATAAATGACATTTGCAATTGTTTTATTCCTGTTGTGACTTCTGGTGCATATTGTCCTACAATACTTTGCAAGGAGAATCCAAATGTTACTATGTTTCTTATGACCCAGAGTAGATACATACCTATAGCGATTGCTAACGTGTATATGTACTTCTTCACTTCACTTTTTTGTTTTAACCAGTAGGATCTTATTCCCAGGATTACAACTAAGGCTAACAACACAATTCCAATTAGTTTTGTCAAGACTGCTAATCCCATAGTAATGCCTGCATAGATATACTGTTTTGTTTCTCTCTCTTTCTGTGCTTTATAGAGGAAATATATTGCAGTTAGAAATACTGGATAGAAGAGATTTTCTGCCATGATATATGGAGTAAAGGCAAATGCTCCCGGAAGCAAACCAACCAATGCAGCTACCTTAATACTTTCTCGCGGAGCAATTATCTCTTTTGCCAACAAGTATGCTGGAATGATAATAACTGTGGAAAGCAAAGCATTGATGAGTTTCATCAGCACATAGATGATGTCCATGTCTTGTGCGATGTACGCTGGTGCGAGTGCTATGGAATACAATGGTGGATAGGTATTGGTGGGCATCTCATGAATGGTATAGGATGCTGTTGTTGCTATACTTCTCGCTAATTTTGCATAGACATATTCATCACCGTAGATAGTTGGTGTTACAATGAAAAGTGCTAGAGCTACTTTTAGGAGGACTAATCCTAGGTACAGTAACACTAATCTCTGGCTGTTTTTCATACAGCTTAAGGCTGATTTAGGCTTTAAAAAGGTAGTTCTTGAGTATATAAGTCACAAACACTAGTTTAAAAAAGCCCTTCTCCTAACGTCTTTTTGTGCCGCGATCGCATAACCTGGTAGTGCACCGGTCTCGAAAACCGGATCCGCAAGGATATCGAGGTTCAAATCCTCGTCGCGGCGTTTTTAATCTATTCTATTTGGATTACTATTGCAGGTGTACCCAGAGGTATAAAAAGAGTAAATTCTACATAAATATATGGATTTAACACAAACAACTGGACAAATAATCCAGGAACAATTTATCTCTGGAGATGAGTTGCTCAGAAACTACTTTATATTATTGATTATTCTTACTCTTATAATTATTTCTGTAACATATTTTCTAAATCGAGAATCAAGTCTTTCATAGCTTTACTTATTCAAAATTCTGTCAATCATAGAAGCGTAAGCTGGACGTGTAATAAAGACACCCACAGTGACTCCGATGATGGTTGTGACAGCGAACCCACGGACTAATCCCGCGCCAGCTCCCCAGAGAGGAATCATCGCAGCGACCGTTGTCGCGTAGGCAGCCATGATAATAAAGAACGCACGCTTGACTCTTTCTTTCCAGCCGAGTAATGCTTCTCCCTTCAATACTTCATCTGTAATCACAATCTGATCGTTGACACCAGTACCGACTGCAGCAATAATACCAGCAATACTTGCAAGGTCCATGCTCCATTGCATCAATGCAGCGACACCCAAGGTCAAGGTGACTTCACTGATGGTTGTGATCATAATAGGAATAGTGATCTTGAATCTTCTGTAACGGATGTAAATAACTGCAGCAACCGCTAGAATAGCGATGAATCCCGCGAGGAATGAATTCTTGATAAATTCCTGCCCCAAAACTGGAGAGATGGTATCTAATTTTTCTATCTCAATCTTGACTGGAAGACTGCCTGTGATTAAGATTGTTTGTAATTTATTCATCTGCTTTAATGCACTGTCATATGCTGCCTGCTCTGAGGAGCCATAGCCAGGACCAGAAATAGCGATCTGCGTTGTCTCTCTGCCCTTGAGATCCTCACTAATCTGCAAACTATCTACTAATTGATCATCCAAATATAAGTCCAGAGGCTTGCTGAGATATCTACCGCCAAATTCTGAAGTGTTGACATCAAGATTTTGCGTGATCTGCGCATGACGTTTTGCTGAGGCTTCACTTAAGGAGATAACGAATTCAAAGTTACAAGACCATTGATCACCTGCTAACTGCTGACAGGGAGGGCGGATACCAGAACACGATCCATCATTACGACAGACAAACGGAATATCTCCTTGACCACCTCTAAAGGCGACATCATCACCTATTCTTGCCTCGAATTTTCCCTGCTGGCCTATTAATTCACGCACTTCTTCACGAGTAGCGCCCGCGATTTCAATGACGATGAATTTATTTCCCTCTAGATCTGACGCTGGACGCATCTTCAAATCTGCCAATCCATACACGTTCAAGCGATTGCTCAAGACGTCAATCATATCCTGCAACTGACGATCATCGACTGTTGTTCCATTTTCAGCGACTGGTCTAATAATGACACGACTACCGCCTTGCAAGTCCAATCCTTTGTTGATGTTTGTTTTCTGCGCATTTCTGACAGTTATGTCTGGTGTGCGCGTGATGAGCGCCGCATATTCTCCTTTATTCGTTTTGACTACGAGAGTTTCTTTTTTCACGAGCTCTTTCGTAAACTTCTGAATCTCTTCATCAGACGTTACTTCTTTGCCATTGACTTTCTGGATGATCATCCCTTTCTTCAGAGAACTGTTACCTTCAAGACCAACTATAGTCAAATTGGATGTTACAAATCCTGGATTACCTAAGAATGTGTGCATGATGATGCCTTGATCTGTCTCCAATGTCACAGATACTTCCTTGAAAGAGAATTGACTTAGTGCTGCCTGATAGTCTGTGAGTGTGGTGATGGGTTGCCGATTGATTGCAAGAATAATCTCTCCTGAACGGAGACCTGCCTGCCCTAGCTCTGATCCTTCCTTGATACTGCGCACTTCAATGCCTGAAGCCCAAGGTGCCGGGTTGATAGCGAGCACTGCCAAAAAGAGCGCAATAATCAATATCCAGACTCTGGTTGTTAAGATACGAGCCATGTTAGTGCTTGACTCCTTCTTTCTGCCTCATCTTCATGATCGTGATAGGAGCATTCATCATGTAGGTCACGATGACATCCACACATAAGCCAACAGCGAGGATGATAAAAATCTCCTTGAGGACTACTGATGTTGTTATGACATAGCCTGCAAACACTGCGACAATTGCTGTTACTGTCATAGTAAGACCTGTGATAATAGCTGTCATGACCCTGTCCATCAACTCTCCCTGTTTCTGCTTAATAGCGCGGGAGGCAAGCAACATATCTGAGTCTACACTATATCCTATCAACAACAAAAATGCAGCAATACCTGCTGTAGAAATCTTCACTCCCAATAAATTGATGATGGCTAATGTTACCATCATGTCTATAACAATAGAGGACACTGTTGCAATAGCTGGAACAATAGAACGGAATGCAATAAAGACTACAATGGCTATCAGGAGGAAAGAGATCAACAAAGCACGAATCATCTGCTGATAGAACGACGCTCCCAAAGCTGAACCAACGACTTCGATGGAAAGATTATCGTCTGTCAAGGGAAATCCGAGTTCCTGCTCTAGTACTTTTCTGAATGCTTGCTCGTCTGTCTGACTAATCTCCACTAAAATCCCTGTCTGCCGATCAGTACCGAATTCTGTCAGTCGACGGACATCCGCATCACCGAACTGCTGCTCTAATTTCTCCTGCATGACATCGAGATCCACTCTTTTTTCTGTCACAACTGTAGCAGAAATACCGCCTTTCAGCGAGACATCTTTCTCCATGATATCTCCATGCGTATTATAGAATGCTGTTAATGCGATGAGCGCAAAGATGATCAACAAGGCAGGAGCTATGAAGAATTTTTTGTGGTGTTTATCATAAAGCTCCTTGATTCTTTGCATGAAATTGACGGAGAATAGTGACTTTAAAAACCTTGCTAACATGTCTTCTCCTGAGTGTTTAGCAGAACATTTATATAACACTCTGCCTTTCTTTTCTTCATGAACAAAGAGCAGGTCCTCTTCTTTAGTTTATTGATTGTTGTCTTAGGTGTTTCTTATTTTGTGTATTCTTCCTCCTCCATCCCTGCTTCAGGACTGGTTGTTGCGACTACTTCCCAATCATGCGGTCCACAGTCTCTGTCTGGACAACTGAATGCACTTTGTCATTATGGAGCAGATAGTGCAGCTGCATGCGCTTCTGTAGTCACCAGCAGTTTAGTCAATCCACAGCCTGATGGCTCTGAATTACGTTGCGGCTGGTGCCCTAGCAATTGTAATCTTGATCCTACTTCTCTTAGCTATTCTTGCCAAGGATCGAGCGCCTGTGTCCAAACGCGAGCTTGCCAGAATGACCAATGTCCTGATGGTTGGCAGAAAACCTCAGTTCGCGTTTGCATGTGCCGTGAAGCTCCGGGCAGACAGTCTTATCCCTGCCCTCAACCAGGTCAATGCGCTCCAGGACATCCTGCACCCTACATTGATATCGATGTCTGCCAGTGCAAGCAAGACGGACTTTATAATGGTCAAGGAACGTGTTCTTGGAATTGCCTTTCTAGGCGAAGAGTTGTTGTTTGATTTTTCTTTTTTCACCATAACCTTTATATAGGTTTTTCCATCTTCTTTTGCTTAAAGAGGTGTTGTATGCGTCATAAAAAGAGCTCTCATTCCTACGATCAATCCTGGGGATTTCTCTTTGGTGTTGTAGTATCTATTGCAGCTCTCTCTTTACTCGTCTTAATTTTTATGGGTGCAGGTCTTACCGGTTTTGCAGTTACTGATCCACGACTTCCCACTAATGTGAGTGTTTCTTTAGATTTGGATGCTTATCCAGAACGCACTCTTGTTGAAGCTGATGTCACTATCCAGATTGACGGACCTCTTGACCAGCAAACTTCCTATTATGCTATCCTTGATGGCAATAGATCATCCATACGATTAACACAAGCTTTAGATATACAAGGCATCTCTTACCAATTATCCTCTGCGACACCGCGCGTTGAAAGTGCAACTTCCTCTACCACTCTCCTTTATCCTGCTCGAGGCATGCAACAATTTGTCTTCCGTCTTCCCAAATCAGTCAGAATTCAACGCATGCAGATGAATATCCATGGCAGAGATGATGGCGGATCTTATCCTTCTTTCCCGAAGATCGATGCCAATCGCGATGGCCAGTTTGAGTGGGAATATGTCGGTGACTTTATTGCTTTCAATGACACGTTTGTTCTTCCTGCAGGCCTCCGTGAAAACCAAGAAAATACTGTCGGCATTACTGAACAAGATGCTTACTATTGTGAGCTCATCAACCTTCCTCGAGGCAGAGATTTCTTAGTCTCTGCGAAATACATGCCTTTACTGCCTACTTCAGAAGCAGACCTTGAAGCTGTTCTCTTTTCTGTTAGTGGAAGCGGTGATACTGTCACAGGACTGGGAGGATCAGATACGTGCGATCTTGACGAAGGTCTAGCCTCAGCACCAGAATATCGAAGCTGCCAGCTCACTTTAAGCTATGCCATCTCAGGCAATTATCTTTTGTGCGTGCATAATGCAGGCTTGAATTTACCTCCTGACACGTACTATGAACTTTCCCGAGACATTGACAGAAATTCCGGCTATCGCTGTGGAGCTATCTCGAATGCACGAACGAGCTGTGCTATCCAACAAGGTGATTTCTTCATCAAGATACAAACAGCAACCTATGATGGCGTCTTGAACAGACGTGCCTTAATCTCTGAAGGTGCTCCGGAAGCATTACTACCAGCAAAATTGAATGATCAATTACAAACCTGCACTGCCTATGACAATTACTGCTTTATCACGTTGGATCTCATGAGCGAAACTCGAGGATCCATTTATCTTGATGGCCTTGACATTGAATACAGCGACCAAGGAACTCCTGTGCATGAACGCAATTTCTATATTCTCTCTACACCTGCTCCTATCATTGTCAACTTAGCTGGCAGAGATTTAACTCAGGACAATTATACTTTAACTTTGCCTCTGGAACTTCTCGATCTTTATGCACCAACCTTACGCAGCAATGAAAACAGCAAGAACTTCACTTTAGAAGTGGGCATGACACCAGGACCTTCTGTCCAATTACCAGTCAGAGTTATTCGCAACAATGCTACTACAGAAAGCAATGTGACTTTCACCGGCAACTTCACTGATGATGTCGCTTTCTACCAGCAGCTCTTCACTTCTCTGCTTGACAATCAAGGCCCTATTCTTGAACTTGGCGGCTACAAGACCAAGATTGAAGCTGCCTTGCAAGATTTATCCCGCTATGCCTCTCTCAGCCGTGGCAGTAGCAATGACTCCAATGCTTCTTTGGCGCAACTCGAGGATCAACTACAAGATGACATTAAAGTCTTACCACAGTATATTGCTTCTCTTGGCAGTTCCTCTTTTACTCCTCCTGCAAGCATCAGTGACTTCAAAGACGATTACATTTACCCTCAACAACGTTCAGAAAAGAGCAAACAACAGCTTGCTTACCTGCAACAACAATATGCACCTACAGTCACTATCGAAGCAGTAGAAGTTGTCCTCTTCAATAAGCAACGACAATCATTCACCATTGTCGAACATGGTACTACCACTTCTCTTGGCGCTGGCAAGATGCTTGTTTTTTTCCCTAGCGGATTTGCGACTTCTGCTACCAGCATTTCCTTTGCCAGGGATCCTGATGCCACCTTAAGCACCTCTCCTTTGGTTGTCAGCTGGGATGCCAGCTCTTTACCGACTACTATGCGCTATGTTGTCAAAAATAATCTTCTCTCAGCAGCAGAGGATCTTCGCATTTTGTTTGTTCCTGAACGTATTCCTGAAACAACTGAACAACCTGTAACGACTTGCGGCGATGGCAAGTGCAGTGTCTTTGAAACTCCAGATGGGCAGAAGATTTATCTTGAGGACTCTGCCAGCTGCCCTGCTGATTGCGGTGGACAAGGCACCAGCTCTTGGACGATTGCAGGTGCACTGCTCTTGTTAGTGGTTCTTCTCATGTACTATTTTGGCGGCATCTACAAAGGGCCTGGCAATTTCCATGAACTTTTACAACGTTTCAAAAAAAGTGGAGCTTCCAAAGGTGCAAGCACTAAACTCTTTGCCTCTGCAAGTGATGAAGCAAATTTACGCACGTATGTCCAGAATGCTTTTAAGAAAGGCGTGACTAAAGAAGCAGTCACTGAAACTTTACTTAACCGCGGCTGGACGAAGCAACAAGTTGATGCAGTTGTGAAACAAACAAAACCATGAAGTCGTGGTTCTTTCTTTTTCTGGTATTTCTTATTCCTTTTGTTGTAGCAGACCCCTGCCAAGAAAACCAGCAACGGCAATGCGGTATTTCTGATGTCGGTGCCTGCAGCTTTGGGATACAGATCTGTCAAGGAGGGCAATGGACTGTCTGCTTTGGCAATGTCGATCCTGTTGCTGAACAATGCGACAATAGTCAAGATGATGATTGCGATGGACAAACTGATGAAGGTTGCTTGTGCGTAGCAGATACTGTGCGAGATTGTGTAGGCAATACCAGAGGCATCTGCCAGCCAGGCTATCAAACTTGTATCAATGGCACTGCCTGGAGTTCTTGCGTCAATCAAACCTTGCCTTTGTCCACCGATCTCTGCAACAACACTCTCGATGATGATTGCGATGGACAAGTGGATGAAGGATGTCAACAGCAGCAACCAAATCAAACTTCACAACAATCGACCTGCTTCAATAGCGTCCAAGATGGCGATGAGACTGGGATAGATTGCGGTGGCAGCTGCAGAGCTTGCACTTCTTGTGGCGATGGCATTCTGAATCAAGGCGAATACAAAACTAGTATTGATCTTGGCAATGGGACTATTTCTGATTGTGGAGGACCGAATTGCCCTAGCTGTCCAACGTGTTCTGACGGCATTAAGAATCAGGATGAACAACAAGTTGATTGTGGAGGACCTTGTCAAGCATGTCGTCAACAGACTGATGCTGCGGATGAAGACCAAGATGGATTGTCTTTAACTTTAGAATTGCAGAAAGGAACAGACCCTCTCAAGAAAGATACTGACGGAGATGGTGTTGATGATAAACAAGACAGATATCCTTTATGCCCCAATACTGTCTGTGATAGCGACTATGGAGAGACAGAAGAGAATTGCCCAGATGATTGCGAGACTGCACCTGCAGCTTCTCTAGGTATTGTGCTTCTGATCTTATTTGTGCTGTTCGTTGTCATTGGAGGTTATTTGTACTATCAGTTTAAACGAGGCATGAAACCTAGTTGGTCTAAGGCTGAAAAGAAAACACCAGAACAACCTCTGTATATTGACAAAGCACTTCTGGAACGACCTTCTAAGGAAAAGAAGAGCAAAGTTGATGAAGACATAGAAGCTTCTTTGAAGAAGGCAGAACGGATTTTTAAGTAATTATTATTCATACACGCTTGACCTATGATCTATTGCTCCTAAAAATACAACTTTTCTATCTTTATCTACTTTAAATAACAATCTAAATTTTCCAACGAGCCTAGTTGAATGCCACCCATGCAATTTTCCTGAAAGAAATCCACCAACACTAAGAGGATCTTCTTCTAATCTTTTTAGCTTTTTCTCTAAAGCGTTAATCAAATCACTGTTCTTTTTAAATTCTTTTAAAGCATCAAGAAAAGAATCTGTTCTTTCTATAGACCACACCATTATGCTTCAACTAGTAAATCCTTAACACTACGAATTTTTTTTGTTCTGCCCGCAAGTATGTCTTCTTCGCTTGCTTTTATCTGTTTCATAGTTTCTGGATTATGTAAAATCTCTATAGTTTCGATGAATTTCTCTAATTCTTCTTTAGAAACCATTTTTTGTTTAATCTCTTTCAATTCTTCATATACTTCTTGCATGGTTATTGTTCTTGTCATATTTCTTACAAGCTCTTGTTCTTTAAAAGACTTTCGTCATTTTTACCGTAAGTCTTGCGAAAAATGCCTTTATTTCTCACTTTTAATAAGTTTTATAAAGCGTTTCAGAAGACATATCTTCGTGCGTCGGTAGTTTAGCCTGGTAGAATCTCGGGTTTCCAACCCGAGGACCTGGGTTCAAATCCCAGCCGGCGCATGCTTTTATTTTTCGATGTCTTGTCTGCCTAAGTTATATAAATGTTTATATAGTCTTATGTTACAAAACCGCAGTATATGACTGAGCAAGAACATCAAAAAAGACCACACAGGACAATAACTTTTAAAGTCAGACATTTAGTAATGCTCTTAACATTTCTCCTTATTGTAGCATTAGTTTTCGTACAATTAACTAAATTTAATAAACAAATATTTCAAATAAAAGAAGAGAATCAAGATTCTGAAAAAAATAATAAAAGTGATATACAAGCTACTCAGACCATAAAGAGTGAAGATTCTGTTAATGAACAAAGCCAACAAAAAGTGATAACTGATAATAAAATTCCCGCTTTCATGATAGCAAAGAGATTAGGCATTACTATTGAAAACCGCCCTTCACTTGGTTCTGAAAATGCAACTGTAACCATAATTACGTTTATAGACCCCACATATACAGATTATGATTATTTCTACAGTAATTTATTACCACAGCTGAGAGAAAGATACATAGAAAATGGAAAAGTTAGAATAATCTTCAAACATTATATTCATTTAGCTTTGTCTCGTACTTTATATGAAACTATTCGTACAGAAAGTTACCAACAGTATCTTAAGATGTTTGTTATAATGAATTGTGCTTATAAAATTGATATTGAAAAGTTTCTTCTTGCGCAAAATGCTATTAATAAAAAATTTGAAGATTATTTCTATACTACAGATTATGACAAGGTTGTGACTAAGTTCTATAGTCCTTTACAGTTATCCTCTCGTGAATTTGAAATATTTAAGAAGTGCCCGATTTATGCTTATGGTGATGAAGTTGTTAAGATAAAAGAAGATTTCGAAGATAGTAAACAACTAGACATCGCAAGAACAACATTTTTTATTAATAATGAGAAAATTGATGGTATTCAAACATTTATGACATTTGATGAGATAATAAAACAAAAATTAGGAGAAAATGTTGGAACTGGGGAGTGTTTCTCGTATCAAGATTGTCCTGAAGAACAAATAGCTGCGGGTAGTTATAGATGTCCTAAAGGTGGTTATAATGATTGTAGTTATTCTAATAACTTAGAATATCAAGCCTGTGTAGATCGATGCGATAAATATGATAGCTATTTTGCCATAAAGCATATAAAGAAGAACATATTTACCAATAAATAATTTTTTATCTAATACTATACCCTCTTTTTGTCAATATCTTCCTTACTTGCTGTTCTGTGACTTTTTTTTCGTCAAAGGTTATTTCAGCTTGTTCTGTCTTCTTATCATATTTTATCTTCTTGATATCTTTCTCTACATTGGGAAGAATCTCCAGAGGCATGGGACAGACATTTCCCTCGCATTCTGGATTTTCTACAGACAAGATGATCGTTTTCATTTTCTCTGTGTGTTGATTCCCATAACCTTATAAAAATAACAGAATCCTATGATGCTTTCTAGTACGGCTATTACACCAAGGATTAATAGCACTGCACTCACTAGAGCATTTGTTATCCCATAATACCAGACATACAGCAGAAATAAACCAAATATCAATCTCCAGATTCTGTCAGTCTTTCCTATGTTCTTTCGCATAGTATCACCTCTTGCTTTTTCCCTTGTTTCTTCCTATTTAATCTTTACTCCTTCTTAAACACAATCTTTATTAACTTTTGACTACCATTCCCTGATGAAAAACGATGGTGATCAAGCATCCTAGACCGCAGCATGAGCATTCTCCTACTGAACGTCTTCATCAGCAGAAAGAACAGCATGTCGCTCGAGGAGTGCATGCAACTCATCCTATCTTTGTGCTAGAAGCTCAGAATAGCCTTGTGAAAGATGTTGATGGCAAGATTTACATTGATTTCACGTCTGGCATTGGAGCAACGAATGCTGGTCATTCTAATCCTTATGTTAGCCACGCTGTTAAACATCAATTAGATCATTTCACCCATACCTGTTTTACTGCCAGTCAGTATGCAAACTATGTGCAAGTCTGTGAGCGATTGAATGACTTAGTGCCTATCCGAGGGCAAGCGAAAAGTGCACTCTTTACTACTGGAGCAGAAGCTGTTGAAAATGCGATTAAAATTGCGAAAGTCGCTACTGGAAGAAAAGCAGTTGTGTCGTTTGAACATGGGTTTCATGGACGAACATTGATGACGATGAGCTTGACTGCGAAGATCAAACCCTACAAAAAAGGCTTTGGACCATTTGTCTCTGATGTGTATAAACTACCTTATCCGTATCTCTATCGACGACCCAAGAACATGACTGAAAATGCTTATATTCAACAATTATTAGCTGATATTGAAGAGCAATTCTTTGTTGATGTGGTTGATCCTGATGATGTTGCTTGTTTAGTCATGGAACCAGTGACTGGTGAAGGTGGATTTTTAGTACCTCCAATCGACTATGTTCAGAAATTACGGAAACTCTGTCAGAAGCATGGCATTTTGTTTGTAGCAGATGAAGTCCAGACTGGCTTTTGTAGAACTGGCAAGATGTTTGCTTGTGAACACTTTGGTATTAAACCAGATTTGATTACTATGGCTAAGTCCTTAAGCAATGGCATGCCTTTGAGTGCTGTTTCTGGACGAGCTGCAATTATGGATAGCGTGCCAGAAGGTGGCTTGGGGGGAACGTTTGCTGGACATCCTGCGAGTTGTGCCGCTGCGTTAGCTGCGATTGACTATTATACACACTACAAATTATGGGAACGGGCTGAACATATCGGCAATGTTATTCGCAAAAGAATGCATGTATGGAAAGAGGAATTCCAACATGTTGGAGATGTACGTGGATTAGGAGCTATGAATGCGATTGAACTGGTCAAAGATCGACGACAGAAAGAACCTGATGCACTTCTCACGAAGAAAATCATTGATCAAGCACGGGAGCATCGGTTACTTCTATTGAAAACTGGCATTCATGACAATGCTGTCAGGACTTTGCCACCGTTGACGATTGAAGACTCTACTTTGCATGAAGGATTGGAGATTTTTGAACGAGTTTTGAGAACTTTACATTAATTTAGTATCCAAATCTTCTTTCATAGTCCTTGTGATTAAACCATTCCAGAATGATGCTGAGAATTTTTATATCGCTGGTTTCTATAGTATATACCAACCGCCACCCCTTCGGCAGATTATATTTCCATAAATTTGTGACATCATATTCTTGTACATATTTTTTTGGCCATAACTTCCTTTTTATTTTTACGCCACTTTCAGAATTTTTTGTTAGATCGTTTATTGCTTTTTCAATAAATTTGTGTAATTCTTTGTCTTCAAATTTTCCTTCTTCTAACTCTTTAAATGATTCTTTAGTCTCTTCGTTTATGAATACTACTACGCTTGGTTTACTCATCTTTCGCTATGAGTCCTCTTGCAAGTAAGTCTTTCACTCTTTCGGGGTTGTAAGTCCAGTAAATAATGCCGTCTTTCTTATCTATCCTAATTTTTCCTGAGTGCAGTAAGTAATCTAGGATAGTCAGGTAGGTTTGATACATCATTTTCTTAGGGAGTTTTTTCCAGAGCTGATATTTGCCATACTCTTGACTGTATTTTCTGATAGTTTTTTCTACCATAAGCACGGATTCTAGAGTAGGACTGTGTAACAATTTGTTTTTTGGCATCTTATATATAGTTATATAAGTACTTCTATTTAATGGTTTCTTTTCCAGCACCTGTTCTTGGTGTGTCATTTTGTTTCTTTTTTGGAGAAATACGCCTTTCTTTATTAATTTTTGCCAGAAAAAGCCGAAAATCTTACGGAATAGGTGAAATACGTCTCTTTTAACCTCTTTTTTCTAGCACAAGTTTTATTAAGTTTAGCTCATTTCCAGCCCTCAAAGGCGGTGATATATTGAGTAGTTTCATTTCTATCAATCCAACCACAGGAAAAACACTGAAAACCTATCGTTATGCGCCTTTATCGCAGTTACAGGTTTTTTTGAAGCAGAGCCAGCAGGCATTTCTGAAGTGGAAAGTAGTTCCTTTAGCTGAGAGAATAGCATTGTTAGCCAAGGTTGCAAAACAATTACGCCAACAGAAAGAGTTTTATGCACGGATGATTACGTTGGAAATGGGCAAACTTCATACAGAAGCAGTTGCAGAAGTGGAAAAATGTGCTATTACCTGTGATTATTTTTGTGCACAAGCACCAACATTTCTGCAAGAAGAAGTGATTCAGACTGGCAATACAAAAAGTTATGTTCGCTTTGATCCTTTGGGCACTATTTTAGCGATTATGCCTTGGAATTTTCCGTTTTGGCAAGTGTTTCGTTTTTGTGCTCCAGCCTTGTTAGTTGGCAATACTGTCCTGTTGAAACATTCTCGGGTTGTACCTGGCTGTAGCTTGATGCTGGAAAAATTATTTATTGATGCTGGATTTCCTCGAGGCGTCTTTCAAAATGTCTTTACTGACGCAGCAGGTGTTGAGCAGTTGATTCCTCATGTGCAAGGTGTTACATTGACTGGGAGTGTGGAAGCTGGACGGACTGTTGCTGAACAAGCTGGAAAGCATATCAAGAAACTTGTTTTGGAATTAGGTGGTAGTGATCCTTTTGTAGTGTTATCAGATGCTGATGTCAAACTAGCAGCGCACACTGCTGTCAAAGCTCGATTTTTGAATTGCGGACAAAGTTGTATCGCAGCAAAACGGTTTATTGTTGTGAAGGATCATGTGAAAACCTTTACTGATGCTGTTGTCAAATCTATCAAATCTTTTGTTGTTGGTAATCCTCTTGAATCTGAAACTGCACTTGGACCTTTAGTGCGAGAAGAACAGGTCAAAAAACTAGACAAACAAGTGAAACTAGCAATCAAACAGGGTGCAAAGTTACTTTGTGGTGGTAAGAAATTACAACGAGAGGGATTTTTCTATGAACCTACTGTAGTGACGAATGTTAAATCGACTAATGTGCTCTTTCAAGAAGAAGTGTTTGGTCCTGTGATGCCCATTATCACTGCAGGTACTGATGCTGAAGCTGTCAAACTAGCGAATAATAGTTCTTTTGGTCTTGGAGCCAGCGTTTGGACAAGGAACATACAGAAAGCGGAGAAAATAGCTCAAGAATTAGAAGCTGGGTTTGTGACTATCAATGGCATGGTCAAATCCGATCCAAGATTGCCTTTTGGTGGTGTGAAAGACTCTGGCATTGGACGAGAGTTGAGTAGATATGGGCTGTTAGAATTCTGTAATGTGAAGACGGTGGTTGTACAATGAAAAAAATTATAACCTTTTTGAAGTTAACAAAGAGCAAATTTCTTATTCTTTTAGTTCTTTGTTTTCTTGCTTATTTAGGATTACGCGCGATTTCTCCTTTTGGTCAGATTAAGGGGTTGTTAATTGTTCTTCATCCTCTTTTGCAATTACCATTCTATCTTTATTATGGATTAGCTATAGTACCAATTGTTCACTGGTCCCAGATTGTTATTCTTTTTGTTTATTACTACCTAATGGCGTGTCTATTGGGGTCTTTGTTTACACTATTTATGTCGAGGGGAAATAAAAAATGAAGTTCGTTGTCTTAGGCGGAACAGGAGAAATGGGACAATATGTCGTCAGAGATCTTTTTGAAACTGCCAAAGATGCTCACATTGTGATTGCTGCGAGGGACATGAAAGAAGTTGACAAATATGTTGCTTCGTTTAAGTCTTCAAGAGTTACTGGCGCCAAAGTTGACTTGCTAGAGATTGAAGCTACAGCGCAAGTGTTACAAGGATCTACGGTTTGCATTAACTGTACGAACTATTATTACAACTTGCATGCCATGAAAGCTTGTCTGCTTGCGAAATGCCACTATGTTGACTTAGGCGGATTGTATCACATGACGAGAAAACAATTGCAGTTCCATAATCTGTTCAGAAAAAAAGATTTACTAGCAGTGATTGGCTGTGGATCTACTCCTGGAATAACTAACGTTATGATTAAACATGCAGCAGACTCGTTTGAGAAAGTGACTGCAGTTCATATTCGCTTTGGCGGTCATGATTTTACGAAACAGACACAACATTTTGTGCTGCCCTATACTGCTTACACGCTTTTTGATGAATTCACTGACAGACCAACAGTTTTAGAGCGTGGCAGAATACGACTTGTTGAACCGTTATCTGGACAAGACACGTATCGATTCCCAGAACCTGTAGGCAAGAAGACGTGTTTCTATACCTTGCATTCTGAATTAGCAACCATCCCAGAGTTTTTGCAAAAGAAAGGACTGAGAGACTGTAGTTTCAGAGTTTGTTTCCCTGATGATTTCGTGCATGATGTCCAATTGCTGATTGAACTAGGCATGACGTCGAATAAACCTATGCAAGTCGGCAAGCAGACTGTTATTCCGAGAGACGTTACAGCAAAAGAATTGAATCGAGCATTACCTGGGAAAACTATGAAGTTCAAAGATATCGAATTTGTGTGGGTTGACCTGGAAGGCATCAGCAAACGGAAGAAAACGAAGATGTCTATTTACTGCGTAGCGAAAAGCAATTCGAAATGGCATGCGTCTGCTGGCAGTGTTGATACTGCTGTACCTCCATCGATTATCGCACAGATGCTTGCTCATCAACAACTTGGTCAACGCGGTGTGGTCGCTCCTGAATTATGTATCGATCCTCAACTTTTTTTCAAGGAATTAAAAAAACGAGGCATGCTGATCAAGCAGAGGACTAAGAGGTGAATTTACAGTGAAAAAATATCTCAACTTCATCAACGGCAAATGGATAGCTCCCAGCAATGAAGAATATTATCCCATCAAGAATCCTTACAACCAAGACGTCTTAGCGACAGCTCCATTGTCTACAGAGAAAGACGTTGATTTAGCAGTTGATGCTGCGCGAACAGCGTTTGACAGCGGTGTGTGGAGCAAGAAAACTCCTGCAGAACGCGCTAGCTGCCTGTTGAAATTGGCTGATCTTGTTGAAAAAAATGTCGAGATGCTTGCTCGACTAGAATCACAAGATGTTGGGAAGACGTTGAAGTATGCGAAAGATTCTGATTTTCCTTTCATCATTGACAACCTGAGATTTTTTGCTGGCGCTGCGAGAATGTTGGAAGGCAAAAGTGCTTCTGAGTATTCTGGCATGGGCATGAGCTTGATCAGACGAGAACCGATTGGTGTTGTTGGCGCTATTGTGCCTTGGAATTATCCTTTGTACATTGCTGTGTGGAAATTAGCTCCTGCATTAGCTGCTGGCAATTGCATAGTCATGAAACCTGCGTCAATGACTCCTTTGACTTTATTAGAGTTTTGTCAATTGACTCTTGAAGCTGGCATACCACCAGGTGTCTTTAATGTTATTGTTGGTGCTGGCAATGTTGTTGGGGAAGCTTTGATGAAACATAAGGGCATTGACATGATTACGTTTACTGGCGATACAGAAACTGGGAAAAAGATATTGCATGAAAGTGGTAGTGTCAAACTCTTTGAATTAGAATTAGGCGGGAAAGCTCCGATGATTGTCTTGAAAGATGCTGATTTAGACATGGCAGCACAAGGGGCAGTGGTGGGTGGCTTTTGGAATAGCGGACAAGACTGCACTGCAGTTACTCGTGTCTATGTACATGCGTCCCAGTATAAACTTTTTGTTCAGAAAATGGTTGGATTAACAAGAAAATTCAGATTAGGAGATCCTCTAGCGAAAAATATTGATATGGGCCCTTTGGTTTCTGCAAGACAACTCGATCGAGTTATGAGTTATGTTGATGGCGCAAAGAAAGAAGGAGCTAAAATTGCTGTTGGCGGCAAACGACCACAAGATAAAAAACTCAGCCAAGGATTTTTCTATGAACCAACTATTCTGACTAATGTGAAACAATCCAGCAAAGTCTGTCAAGAAGAAATCTTTGGACCTGTGATCGCTGTTCTTCCTTACAACAATTATCCAGAAGCGATTGAACGAGCGAATGATGTCAAGTATGGATTAGCTGCTTCTGTGTATGGCACCAATATCTATGACTGCTTGACTGTCGCTAAGGAATTACACTTTGGGACTGTGTGGATCAATGAGCATGGGATTTTAACGTCTGAAACTCCTCATGGCGGCTTTAAACAAAGTGGTTTTGGCAAAGATTTGAGCATGTATTCTTTTGAGGAATATACCAGAATTAAACATATCTACATCGATAGCACACGACAGAAACGGAAATCATGGCATTACACTGTCTATGGTGATCAATAAATGGCTGAACATGTTTCGTATAGAAACTCGATGCGATTATTTCGAGAAGCAACACATTTCTTACCTGGAGGATCCAATTCTAGCCCACGATTATGGCGAGGAGTATGCCCTTCGAATTTACCTTGCGCTATTTTTGCTGACAGAGCCAAAGGAAGTCATATCTGGGATGTGGATGGAAACAAGTATATTGATTATCGCTTAGGATTTGGACCTGTCATCTTAGGTCATAGTAATCCTGTAGTTCGAAATGCTGTTCATAGAGCAGAGAACAAGGGACAAATTTTTGCCTTGAACAATGAATTAGAGATTATTGTTGCTAAAAAAATCATCAACATGGTTCCTTGCGCTGAGAAAGTGCGATTTGCTAATTCTGGAACTGAAGCTACTATGGCTACGATTCGTGTTGCTCGAGGATTCACTAAGAAAGACAAGATTGTGAAATTTGCAGGACATTATCATGGCACGAATGATTACTTGCTGTATTCTACTGAAACTCCTTTTGGCTGGCCTGCTTCACGACCTTTAGTTTCTTCATTAGGCATTCCTTCACTGCTCAAAGAATTAATCATCGTTGAAGAATGGAATAATTTCCAGAGCATAGAACAGACCTTGCGAAACCATCACAAAGAGATAGCTGCTATTATCTGCGAACCAGTGATGGGTAATGCTTCTGTTATTCCTCCCATGCATGGCTATCTGCGACATCTTCGAGAATTATGCAACCGCTATGATGTCTTACTGATTTTTGATGAAGTGAAAACTGGATTTAGACTAGCGCCTGGAGGGGCACAACAGTATTTCCGAGTGACTCCTGATCTTGGCGCGTTTGCGAAATCCATGGGTAATGGCTATCCTATTGCCGCTATTGCCGGGCGAAGCGATGTGATGGATATGATTGGAGCTAAAAAAGTCTTTCATGGAGGAACCTATTCCAGCAATCCTGTTTCTTTGACTGCTGCCAGCGCAACATTAGATCTGCTCAAGAAGGGACATGTGTATGATCATATTGGGAGCTATGGAACAAGATTAATTCAAGGCATTGCAAAACTCTTTCGGGATTATCATATTCCTGGATTAGTGCAGGGATTTCCAGGGATGTTTCAATTCTTGTTCATTGACCATGATGTCACGACTTATAATCATTTGAAAGATGCTAATATGCAACTATTTGCTGATTTACACACTCATTTATTGCGTCATGGTGTGATGTTAGATGAAGATAATGAAGAACCTATTTTTATCAGCTCGAGTCATTCCAATAAAGATTTACGACATACGTTGAGCACTTTAAGCCATGGATTTTCTCGGATAGTGCGTCATTAACAACGTTCTGTTGTCTCGTTGGAAGTGTCGATGATATCGCCGCTTGCATTGACATAATAACAATTTGTCTGATTGAGCAGATCTCTTCTGAAGTATCTCAATCCACCAGGTGCTCGTAGATCTCCAGGGCCACGACCAAACTGGCCAAACTTGAAGAGTACTTCTCCTTCTGGCGTGTATGCTTTGATTCTATTGTTCTTGGTGTCTGCAATGTACAACTTATTATCTACGACCCATAATTTGCTTTGGAACCTGAATTCTTCTAAATCTTTTCCGAAATCACCGAATTGATTAGTTAAATTTCCTTCTGCATCATAGACATTCATTCTGCTATTTCTGGTGTCTGAAACATAAATGTTATTATTATATGTGACAATGCCGAACGGGAAACGAAGACCATATTCTTTACTGCTATATACTCCCCACTTTAATATGAAGCTACCATCAACATTAAAACGTTGAATTCTGTTATTGTCAGTATCTAGGACGAAAATACCCTGATCATCAATGGTAATGTCTGAAGGATATTTAAACTCTCCATCTTTTTTTCCTTTTTTTCCGAAGGAACTGATGTATGTACCATCAGGAGAAAATATATCAATTTCTGTGTTGTATGTATCTGCGATGTAGATTTTGTCCTGATAGAGCTCAAAACCAAGAGGAAATTTAAGTTTTCCTTGACCGAATGAACGTATGAACTTTCCATCTAAATCATAAACTTGCACTCTATTGTTTCCTTTGTCTAGCACGTACAACTCATCGTTATAGACAAGTGTGTCTGTTGGCATTTTTAATTTTCCCTCATCTCTACCAAAACCTGCTATGGTCTTTACGAATTGTCCTTCTGTATCAAATACTTGAATGCGACTGTTGTATGTGTCGGGAATGTAGAGATATTGTTGTGTGACTGGCTGTTGTTCTGATATATTCAGCACAGGTTCTTGGATAATCTCCTCTTCTTCTTGTTGCTTTTGCTGCGAATTAAAGAGTATACTTGCAATAATGATGGCTACGAGCACTATGAGCCCTATAATTATTTTTTTATTCGTAGCTTTTTTCATCTGTATTCTTTCTTCTTTTGTCTATAAAAAGCTTGTCGTAAGGTTTATAATGGTATGATTTAACTTCTCTTTAAGGAGGAATCAACTATGAAAACTACTAAAAAACCAGAAACCAAGGTGGAAACTAAAGGACATGTCTGCGCTTGCGGTTCAGGCATGCAAAAAGAAAACTGCTGCGGTGCAGGTGGATGCTGCGGCGGTCATTAATTTTTAACTTCTTTATTTACTATCCTCTCAACCATCTCTAGGAATTTTTCTGCTTTTCTTTCAAAATCTGTATAGGAGTTTTTACTGAAGAAAGAGACTTTATATTCTGCCTTTGATTTATTGTTGATCGCTTCTTGTATAGTCTGACTGTAATTTGCATATTCAGCACTAATGAACTGTTTCTTAATCATTTCATCAAAGAATTTTCTTGCTTCATCATGTTTTTTTGGTGTTTTTTCTAGAAGTTTAGTAGTTAAAGCGTCATTTGCCTTTAAGATTGCATGAATCACCATGGCTGTAGCTACTGAATACTTATCCGAACCTTCACTTTCATTATTAGCAATGTCTTTTGCTCCAACTAACCATAATCTTGCCTGTTCAAAATGATTTTTTTCCATAAAGTACCTCCTTGTTTTCTCTTACCGATCTTATAAATTGACTATCTATTTCTTTTTTTAATTCCTTTTCATCCATCATCATAACAGAGAGTACTTTATTGACCCTTAGAGAGATTTTAGCCGCCATATCTTGTATTTCTTTTTCTCGTAAAGGAGTATGTTCTTGAAGAATCACAAGAACGTCTATGTCACTTTTTGCGGTGCATTTTCCACTGACTGTGGATCCGTAGAGAATAATATTTATTATATCTTTCTTCTCTATCTTCTGAACAAATTCATCTGCGATTTTCTTTGCGGCTTTTTGATCTACGTTGATATTTACTATTTTTTTAATTTCTTGTGTTAATGGCGAGTTGACAACTTCATAAATAAAATCTTTCTTGTTTACTTTTGTTTTATCGAGCATGCCAAATTCTTCTAAATTTACTAATGTTCTAAATACTGTTGGATGTGAAATATCTGTTGCAGTTTCCATTGCAGAACAAGTCCAACGTCTATATGGATATTCCAACAATGTTTTCACTATTTCTTTCCTGTACGGAGATCCTAGTGTAAACGCTATAATATCTTGGTCAGTTCTCATGGTGAACTAATCAGTTCATCTGATGAACTAATATATAAACCTTGCTATTGGAATCGAGAAAAAAACGGGTCCGGGAGGATTTGAACCCCCGACCCCAAACTTAGGACGCCTGCACTAGTTTCCTATTTGTGCTCTATCCAAGCTGAGCTACGGACCCAGAATAGGATTTTGATTTTTATCATTTAAGATACTTTTCTATTTCTTCTCTTTTTCGTGGATTGAGTGCAACATGTATTCCATAAGATGTTGGCTTTGGGATGAGAATTCCTTCTCTGATGAGCTCCTTTGCGACTTCTTTTACATCTCCTTTCACATGCCCCGCAAGACCTTTCTTTAGGTTCTCCATGTCTGTATGTCTTCCACCTATATAGCCATGATGAAACAACTTCTTTACAATAAACCCCTTTATCTGCTCTTTTTCCATTTCCTTGAGAGGGACTTAAAGTTATAAAAACCTTCTTATTACAAAAAATGTAACTATTAACACCAAAAAGTATATAAGTGAGCAATACTTTTTAAGATTACATGGAAGATACCTCAATATTTGTTAAAACCTTTGGAGATTACCCTTTAATTCGCATATTGGATTTTTTGCTTTACTCAAGAGACTTTGACTACCCCATTACTGAAATAGCTAAAAACGCACACGTCAACTTTCAGACGTTAAAGAAGTTATGGCCGCACTTGGAACAGAGCAACATGATTATAGTTACTAGGACGTTGGGAGGAGTAACTCTCTACAAAATCAATGTAAACAATCTTGTGGTTCAGAAATTAATTGAACTTAATACTTTTCTTTGTTGGCAATATGCTGAGAAAGCTAAAGAGATTCCTGCATAATAAATATAGTATCTCAGATTTGTGCTCTATCCAGGCTGAGCTACGGACCTATTAGTAGTTGTTCAATCTTTTTATCTCTTTTAATCAAGGCTCTCTTGTTAGAAAACATTAAAAATAGGCTATTACTACAATATAAAATGGTTAAACATATAAATTCAATTGAAGAATTTCGTTCGCTATTAGATTATTATATCTCCTGTTTAGAGAAAGAAGAGAGTTTATCACTTACTTTTAACTTTAGATTAGATCACAAAAAATTTTATTCAAACATCTTTAAAAAAGAGCAGTTTTTCCTGCAGAAAAAAGAACAATTCGAAATTAAGAAGACTCCCGAAATTGAAAATATCTTCAAAAACTATAAACTCTTTCAAAGGAATATGCCTCTCTTCTATGGTTATCCTTTATTTATGGATTCTAATGGAAATGTTAGTCCTATTTTCTTTGTTGAAATATTCTTTGAAGAAAAAGGCGATTCAATTATTTTTACTAAAGAATCTGTAATTCCAGAATTTAACCATTACATCTTAATCAAGCATGATTACAGCGTAGAGGAAATAAACAAAATTCGCTCGGAAATTAAAGAAAAGGATGATTTTGTCATTAAACTTGAAAAAATAACAGAATCGCTTAATCTTGATAAGCAAACTATCTCTCCTGAAATTGAACAAAAACCATTAATTGTAAAATCATCGTCTCAGTTGATAAACAAAGCAATTCTATATTTTGGAGAGAGAATGGGGTTTACCAAAGGATTAATAGATGAATTACAAAAACTAAAAAAATTATCTTTAAGCCAATTAGAATTAACATCACTAGGAATCTTCTTTGATAAAAATGAACATGAAACCACAAAAAACAAAAAAGATCTTCTAGAAATCTTTAATCTAAATGAATCACAGGAGAAAGCAGTTGAAAACTCTTTTTTAAATAATCTTAGTTTAATTACTGGACCACCTGGCACAGGAAAATCGCAAGTAGTTCTTAATGTTATTGCCAATGCTGTCTGGAATGATAAAACAGTATTATTCGCAAGTAAGAATAATCGAGCAGTGGATGTAGTAAATGACAAACTGAAAACAATTTTATCTAAAGACCTAATCGTCAGAATGGGTTCCAGTAAACACAGAAAAAATGCTAAGTTACAGATTGACAAACTTTTTCAAGACAGAAATTCTCTGAAAATATCTTCAGAATTTGAGAAGGATAAACAGAGCATAGATCATTTAGATGCGGATATTCACGAACTGAAGGCTAAAATAAGTTATTTATCTAATTTAAACACTAAAATTGATGAGCATTATGAAAAAATAGATACTCTAATTGACTCACTACCAATTAGATTGAAGCAAGATGTTCAAAATAAAATCTATCTTTTCTTGGATAAATTTAATATTAAAGATGATATAAATTCTGTAAATAATCTTATTTTAAGCATTAAGATACTTAATGAGAAAATTAGGAAAGAGAAAGAGAACATAAATACTATTACTATCAAAAATAATATATCTACAAAGACACATAACTTGTTTGAAGAATATGAATACAATAACATTGATAAGTTAGATCTTACCAGAGATATTGAGTTATTGTATATCAAGGATAAATTCCTAAAAAGAATAATCAAGAAAATTTTCCCTAAATATTTTTTAAACCAAGAATATAACATATTTAAGAAGTATTATGAGCTATTGGATCAAAATATCAAAAATTATTTTGACAAGCACATAGAATTTAATTCTAAAAGCATTAAGACAAACTTAGAATTAATCTTAACTTTAAAAAAATTATCACAAATAAAAAAAGAAATAGATGTACTTAATAAAGAGGAAAAGAAATTAGTTGAAAAAAAGAAAGGTATTTTTAATAAATATTATCTTCAATTACCTAGTTATGCCAAAGAGTTTATCGAGTCAGATACTGAGAGGGATGATAACTTTGTTAAGCAATTCTTAAGTTGGATGTTAGTTCTGAAAGACATAATTAATTTATTTAATGAAGTTAATACTATAAAAAACCAGCTCTTTAGTGAACCCTCAATTTATAATATACAAAATAAAATTGAAGAATTCCAAAAAAAGAAAATTAAATTATCTAGGAATATATTTGAAAATTACTGGTTTGAAAAACTAAAGAAAACCACTAATTCTGATGAGAACCATATCTCCAGATATATTGATGCATCGGAGAAATTGGAAAAATACATTGAAGATTATTCCTTATGGAAGCAATTAGTTGGAGAACAAGAGAACGAAGTCCAAGAGATATTATCGTTCCTTCCTATTTGGGTTGTAACCAATCTATCAGCCAAAAATAGTCTGCCTCTAAAAGAGAATCTCTTTGATTTATTAATCATTGATGAAGCCTCACAATGCGATATTGCGTCAGCCCTGCCTCTTTTCTATAGAGCAAAACAAGCAGTAATTATTGGCGATCCTAAGCAATTAAAACACATTTCCTTACTTAGAGACACAGAAGATAAGAAAATCGCCTCAGAAAATAAAATCTCTGAATTGTACTTGGATTATGCTTACAGTAAAAATTCTCTTTATGATATTGCGGAAAGAACAATTAAAAGTATGAATAAATCACCAATCTTACTAAATCAACATTATCGCTCCCATAGTGATATTATTAGTTTTTCTAATGAGAATTTCTATGAGAAAAACTTAAAGATAATGACGGATGAAAGCAAATTAGTCCCTGATAGCGTTCATCCAAGAGGCATTAAGTGGATTGATGTTCGTGGTAAAACAAGCCAAACTAAAAGCCCATACAACAAAGAAGAAGCAATAGAAATCATAAAAATTCTAAAAAGCTTTAACAAATCAAATCTCAAAAAGATTTCATTCGGAATTGTAACTTTTTTTAGAGCTCATATGGAATTAATTACTGATATGATTAACAACACGAAAGAATTAAAGAATATGGATATTACAATAGGAACCGCCCACAGATTTCAGGGAGATGAAAAAGATATAATCATTTTTTCACCAGCAATATCGCAGGGAATAAAACAATCAACACTTAACTGGATTCATGCAACTACTCAATTATTGAACGTTGCCATTACAAGACCAAGAAGCGTTCTTATTATTGTAGGTGATAAGAAAAAATGTTGTGAGACTGGAGGGTTTCTTAAAAACCTGGTAGAATATGTTCTTTCTAAAAAACAAGTAGAGGTTAATTTCGATTCTCCCGTTGAAGAAAAATTATTTAAAAAACTAACTAAAGAGGGAATTAAAGTTATTCCCCAGTATGAAACAAAAGTGAGAGGTGAAAAACTTTATCGGCTTGATTTTGCGTTGTTCATAAATGACAATAAATATGATATTGAAATCGATGGTGACAAAGCTCATTCTCAAAAAATTGAATCCGATATTCTACGAGACATTCATCTGAGAATGGATGGGTGGAAAGTTAGAAGATTCCCAGTTGGCGAAATCCATAATAACATTAATGGAGTTATAGAAGAAATTAAACGACTTTGTTAACGAGATTGTTCATTCTTAAATTTATACTCGAAAATTACAGCGATAAAACTCCTCCACTATCAAGTTTGCTATCTATAATAATTATTTATCGAATATTTTATTCACTTTGCATACTACTATTATATTCTAATGATTCTTACATCCTTACTTCAATATCATTATTTTTCTGTACTGCATTCAAAATGTCACGTCCTAGACTACTTTTTTTATGAATTTTTACTTCGCCTTTCCTAGAAGTTATAGCAGACAAAATGAACTTGCCACCAGACCATATCTCTATGTTCTGACCAGGCTCAGCGTAGAAGATAATGTGGTTTTTATCTTCCTCATAGTCTGTCTTCGTACGCTTTTTTTCCTTTTTGAGCTCTAGAACTTCAATGGAAATACCCAGACGTTCTTCTGTCTGGATAATGTTTTTTCCTTTGGCGCCTATGACTTTAGCGATTTCATCTTCCGGCACATAGACTTTCACTTTGTTACCAGAGACTACATCGACTTTTACATCAGAGACAAACTTTTTGAACTCACGAAGGATAGCTTCTTCTGCGAGCTTTTTCATGCCTGTAGATTTCTCCGCTCCTGTGACGGGAATAACAACAGTTTGTTCACCGTAGCTATAGATTTCAAACTCTAACTGACCAGTTTCGAAGTCTGTGACATCAATCACTGGACGAGCTAAGTCAGCTTCAGTCATACCAGTAGGCACTTTGACTACCATCTGCAAAGATAATACTTTGTTGATTGCTCCTGCTTTCACATAGACAATAGTATCAACCACATTAGGGATCATACCAACATCCATACGCGTGATGAATCTTTGGACCGCGTCAATAGGCGAAGCCGCGTGCACGACTCCGACCATCTCAGAACCGCCTAAGCGGACGTCAATGTATAATTGGAAGTCTGGTGTATCTCTCATTTCATCAAAGATAATATTATCTGGACGAGACAAGAATAAGATATCATGAAGCTCTTCACTGGAACTTAAGTTCTTACTATATTGTGTTACTTCTGGTGGCATCTGCAGATCTCTTGGTGATTCAATAGTCTTTGTGACTCTGCCTAATTCCACGAATTTTTCTCCTAAAGCTTGCACTAGAGTACTTTTTCCTGAACCTGGCTCGCCAGCAACGACAATACCGCGAGATTTTTCATAGAGACGTTCAGCAATTTTTTCTGACATCTGATAATCTTTTAGGTGCAGCTTTTTGATGGGCTTAACTACAGTAATTTCCCAGCCTTCAGCTACTGGAGGGCGGACGATGACGATACGATAATCTTTGTATTGCACGATGGTAGATCCGCGACGATCAATTTCGATCATGCTTTCATAATCTACTCGAGATTTTTCGACAATTTCTTTTGCCATGTCTATCATGTGCTTTCGCGTGAATTTTTCATCACCTATTTTTTCTAATTTCCATTCACCAGGATGACCACGTTTTCCTAAGGGATGACAATCTTCTTTGAGATGAATACTCATGGTTTGATTATCGAAGTAGGACTCAATCTTGAGTTTCTCTACAGGGATTCTGAGACGATAATACTTCACTTCCATGCCAAAGGCTTTCGCTGACTCAGCTTGGACAAAGTCTGCTGTTATGAGAATGGCTTTTTCGTTGTAAGCAATGTCTCTGATAGAAGCATCTATTTCACCAGCTTTGGCAAACTTGATCTGTGTTTCACTAGGTCTGTGACCCATGAATTGCACGTCTATCTCTTTTCCTTTGAGCTTTTGCAGCTCTTGGAGCTCCTCTAAGCCTAAAAGACCAATTTCTTGGCCTCTATTTGCCTGAGCCTCCAATTCAGCCACTACAGCGTTTGGAACGATGATTGTGCCCTTGATTTCTTTGTTTTTTATTAATTTGGATACCATCTTCTCTATTACGATAGAGGTATCAACGACATATTTTTGTGTCATATTTATTTCTCCATAAGGCTTTTATAGCCTTGATTTTATGTTATAATTAAGGTACTAGTTATCTAAGAAGACGTTCATACTTAATAGCTAGTACCTAGATTTCGTACTATTTAAAGGTTTCTAGAGCTCTTTTTTGTACATTTTGATGATCTTTACTGTTTGACTGTTTTCTACACCATGCTTTACCGCATCGTCTTTATCGAGATGAAATTCTGATAAATGCATATTACCTGAGCGAACAGCTACTTTCTTGAACGTGATTCCCTTGGTCGTTTGCAGATCCACTGCTGCTACGTCTGTAAAGCCATGCTCTTTTGCTTCTTTTTCAGAGAGATGCAGATGTTTTGCAGCAATAATGACTCCATACGGAAGAGTTATCTTTCCCTTTGGCCCTTGCAGGACTATGCCTGGCGTGCCTTCTAGAGTTCCAGAGACGCGTTCAGGCGCTTGCATGCCGAGCACTTCTTGATCTGCTTTTAAAATCTCTATCTGCGACTCTTTTCTTGGAGGACCAACAATGCGAGCTTCAAGAGGATTTTTTCCTAGCAGCGTAACAGTTTCTTCTGTCGCAAATTGACCTGGCTGACGAATATGTTTTTTCACTTTCAGTACATATCCTTTTCCGAACAAGAGCTCTATATGTTCTGGGGACAAATGTACATGCCTGTTTGAGATGCCTATGGGGAATTCTTGGACCATAGAACAAGAGGATACATGCCTGTTTATATGCGTTATGACGAACAAGAGACCTTGAGGACTAGCAAGCTTAATAAACACTCAATTAACGATTTAACCTATGAAATTGCCTTCTTATATCAAGCTTGGAAGAGACTCTGTTGTGGATGACTTTGTTCGATTAGGGGAGCTTCCCAAAGATGTGCGACCAGGCATGTTAGAGCTCATTATTGGAGCGAATGCTCATCTTCGTTCTTTTAGCGTTCTCTATGCAGGATCTCAGATTGGACATCATTTTGCCGCTGGCAATGGCGCAAACATCAGAGAATATTGCCGGATTGGTGATCATGTTACTGTCGGCACTAATTCTGTTGTTCTTCCTTGTGCACAGATTGGCAATCATGTCACTATTCATTCTCTTGTCTTAACTGCAGAACATATGGTTATAGGTGATGGGAGCTGGATAGGGCCTGGTGTTATTATACTCAATACTAAGTTTCCCAAAGCAACACATTGCAAACATAAAGAACAAAGTGATAAAGAAGGTGCTCCTATTATCGGAAAGCATGTTCGCATAGGCGGTAATGCTACTATTTTACCTTACACAAAGATAGGAGACAATAGTTTAGTCGCTGCAGGAGCAGTTGTTGTTGAGGGAGACTATCCACCGAATAGTGTTTTAGTTGGCAACCCTGCAAAGATTGTTAAAAAAATACAAGATCTTACTTGCCATCCTGGAGAACATCCTTATACACCGTGAGTGATGATACACATGCACATCGCTTTTTTTGAAACAACGAAAGAAGAACAACAGTATTTCTCTGAGCGTCTGCAACAGCATACTTTACAGTTTATTCCAGAACCTCTGACAGAACACAATGCTAAAACCTACCGTGATGTTGATGCGGTATGTGTTTTTATTAATAGTAAAGTCACCAAAGCTGTCATTGCAGCACTTCCCAAAGTCAAAATTATCACCACTCGTTCTACTGGGTTTGATCATATTGATACTGCTGCTTGTCAAGCACGTTCTATCAAGGTATGCAGTGTTCCTGATTATGGGATTTACACTGTTGCAGAATTTACCTTTACTTTACTCCTTGCTCTTGTCCGCAATGTGAAATCTATTCTTACTGACAACACTTCTTTTCAGAAACTTACTTCAACTGCATTTGTAGGCCGTGAATTGTTTGGCAAAACTCTAGGTATTATAGGCACTGGAAAAATAGGATTGCATGTCGCGACTCTTGCCAAAGGATTTGGGATGCACATTCTTGCTTATGATGTCATCAAAAATGAAGAGAAAGCAAAGAGCATTGGCTTCAGTTATGTCTCTTTAGACCATCTGCTTAGCCATGCTGATGTGATTTCTTTACATGTCCCTCTTTTACCTTCTACTCACCACCTTATCAACAAAGCACTTTTACCGAAAATCAAGAAAGGAGCTATCCTCATTAATACTTCTCGTGGAGGTGTCGTTGAGACTGATGCACTTTTGGAAGGATTGGATAAACATATCTTCAGCGGTGTCGGTTTGGATGTGTATGAAGAAGAGAAAACATTGCAGACTCCTTCTGCTGCTGCCAAGATCAAAAAGCTCGTTGCTCATGATCGAGTTATTTTATCACCTCATATTGCTTACTGCACAGAAGAGGCTTTGCATCGTATTTTAGAGACTACTGCTCTCCACCTGGAAACTGTCCTTTCTCCACAATAGAAACATTTTTAAGCAGCTTTAGGCGGTCATTCTTTGAGGGGATTTCATCATGAAAATCTTACAAATTGGACTCGGCTATTTTGGGAAAAATCACCTTAGAGTCTGGAATGAATTACAACAAGAGCTCTATGTAGCAGAATTAGATCCAAAACAACACGCTCAATGTGCTACTTATAATATTCCTAAAGAACGTATCACCACAGATTATAAACAATTTCTTGACAAGGTTGATGCTGTTGACATTGTCACACCAACTCCTTCCCATTTTAAGATCTGTATGGATGCTCTCAAAGCAGGTAAGGACGTCTTTGTTGAGAAACCTATTACCATGACTTCCAAAGAGGCTTTAGAGTTGGCACATTTTGCAGAAAAACAAGGACGTTTTATCCAGACAGGACATATATTCCGTTTCAATCCTTCTACAGAGATGATCAAGAAGTATATTGATGATGGCACTTTAGGCAAAATCCGCTTCATTGAGGGGTATTTCAAAGGATTTAAGCGAGCACGCACTGATGTGGGAGTCACACAGACTGACTCTATTCACTTCTATGATCTCTTTAATTATCTTCTTGGCAAAAAACCAGAACGTGTGATTGCAGTTACGAAAGATTTTTTCGGTAGGAATATGGATGATACTTCCATTACCTTGCTTCACTATGGTGACATTTTGGCGAAAATCGAATCTGGCAATCTTCCTCCAGGTAGTCATCGCGACGTTATTATTATGGGTGACAAGGCTTCTTTAGTTGCTAATGTTGTGAATCAAATTGTTGAGGTTCATCATAACCATCATGAGCTCATAAATGGTGTATGGACTGCTATTGAGAATGGTATTACCAGACCAAAAGTTAATATTCAAGAGCCATTGCAACTAGAATTAAAACATTTTATCGACTGCGTCAAGAACAGAAAGAAACCTTTGTCTGATGCTTATGCAGGCTATGACACGCTCAAGATTGTTGAAGCAGTCTATCAATCCTCGAAAGAAAAACGAGAGGTTCCTATTCGCTATGATTAGATTGTCTAAACCTTTTGTGGATGAGGAAACAAGAAAAGCTGTGATTGCAGCAGTAGATTCTGGTAATTACATCTTGAAAGAAAAATGTGCAGAATTTGAAAAGAACTTTGCGACTTATTTCGGAACAAAACACGCTATCGCTGTAGCTAATGGCACTGCAGCTCTTTTCTTGACACTTCATGCTTTAGACATCAAACAAGGCGATGAAGTTCTTGTGCCTGCACATACTGCATTTCCGACTATAGAAGCTATTTTCCATACTGGAGCAACACCTGTCTTTGTTGATATAGATGAACACAGTATGACGATGGATCCCAAGCTTGTGGAAAAAGCAATCACGAAGAAAACAAAAGTGATTCTTCCTGTGCATCTGTATGGACATCCTGCAGATCTTGATCCTCTCATGGTTCTAGCTAAGAAACATAATATCCTTCTTGTTGAAGATGCTTGCCAAGCACATGGAGCTCTTTATACTCATAAAAAAATCGGCTCTTTAGGCATTGCAGGCTGCTTTTCCTTTTATCCTTCTAAAAATCTGACTGTTCTTGGAGATGGCGGCATGATCATTACTAACGATGATGCTCTAGCAAAACATCTACGCATGCTGCGCAATCATGGCAGAGAAAGCAGATATGATCATCTTGAAGTTGGCTACAATCTTCGCTTTAATGAAATCCAAGCAGCAGCAGGCATTGTCCAGTTGAAACATTTAGATCGTTTTGTCGAACAACGACGTGCCCATGCCAAACGCTATAATGCACTCCTTGCCAATGTTGGTGATCTTATCCTTCCGAAGGAATGTTTTGGTCAGCACTCTTATCATCTGTATGTCATCAGAACGAAACGACGTGATGCTTTAATGGCTCATCTCAAAGAACAACAGATTGAGACAGAAATTCATTATCCTATTCCTATGCATATGCAACCTGGAACCTTGAAAGCGTTGAAGCTTTCTCAAAAACCTTGCTCTTTACCTGTGACTGAGAAGATTACCCAAGAAATTCTCTCTTTACCTATGCACCCAGCATTAACAGAACAAGAATTACGCATTGTTGCTGATGCGATCAAGAAATTTTATTCTGCCTGATTTACTTGTTTTACTTTCGTTCTCTCAAAAATCTTCTTGACTAACATTAGGTCATTTTTTTCTGGTTTTATCTTGAGTTCTATCTGCAACTCTTTTATTATCTTTCTCATGGACCCCACTAATGTCACTCCTGTGCTTAGTATTGCTGCAATAATAGCACCTGTTGCCTGGAATTTTGGAATGAGTAAGATAGAAGCTACGACTGCAACAACTAAAGATATCGGTAATATCTTCAACTGAATCTCTAGCTTATTTGTTGCCTTAATGAGTGGTATGATCAGGAAATTCATGCCGTTAATCACTCCGAAAAGCACGAAGAGAGGTATTAACGGAAGAACTTCAATGAACTTGGGGAAAAAATAGGTGATTACTGGATTAAGGAAAATGATTAATCCTAGCCCAATACCTATCAATAGATAACATCCCAGGCGAAATGATACATTGAAGATACTCTTAATGTCATTCATCTTTTTTTGATAATAAAGAGCAGCATAATAGTTCAACAGCACGTTACTCATCATCGAAATCAAGGCTACTGTAGCTAATGTTATGATGCCTAATAAAAATTTATAATGACCAACTTCAGCACTAGATGCAAAAAAAGCCAAGACTAACAGATAAATCTGTGGTTGTATATTCGAAAGCAATAATGTATACGCAAATTTTCTACTATACTTCATTAATTCTTTTGTTTTTATCTCTTCTTTGTTCCATTTTATTTTCTTCCTGATGATATATAGCCCGACTATACATGCAACTATACTAGCGATTATGTAAGCAGTGAGAGCACCAAATGCATCTGGTATTTTACTTATTATCGCAATGATGAGACCTAATCGAATTAAGATAAATAACATTTCATTGATGGTATACCAACGGACAGATGAAGAACCTAGAATTGCATTGCTGGTAGTTTCCTTTATGACTGATATCAAGAGAAATATACTTGTTAACTTTAACAGACTTCCAATGTCATGATGTATTAATGCTCCTATTCTTTCTGCACCAATGAAGAGTATAAACGCGAAACCAATTGCCAATATAGTATTTATTTTTATAACTTTCTTAAAATAACTGATCTGTTTATTTTCTGCAATAAATTTCACCAATCCATTATTGAGTGCATTATGAGGAATGGATAACAATTCGTAGATGCTTATACAGATTGCCAATAATCCGTAATACATGGGCCCCAACAGATTTGCCACGAGGAAGAAACTGATCAATCCTATGCCTGTTGACACTATGGAAAAGACACCCATAGCTCCAGATTTCCTAGCAATTTCTCTCAGAAGACTCATTTTCTAAACCAGCCTCAATAGCTTTAAATACGTTTGGATTACCTGTTTACGCATGTGCGGCATTGTTGGTTTTAACTGGGCAGACCGACGTCTAGTGAAACGTATGGCTGACCAAATCACCTATCGCGGGCCTGACGGTCAGGGATATTTTGTTGATACTAACGTCTCTTTAGGCAACCGACGTCTTGCTATCCTTGACTTACGCGCTCTTGCCAATATGCCTATGAGCGATACAGAAGGTGAAGTGTGGATCACCTATAATGGCGAGATTTATAATTTTAGGGAACTTCGGGCAGATCTTGAAAAGAAAGGCTATCGCTTTCGCACGAACTCAGATACTGAAGTTATCATCTATGCTTACAAAGCTTATGGTTTTGATTGCGTCAAAAAATTTCTTGGCATGTTTGCTTTCTGCATCTATGATGCTCGCCGTCGCTTATTTTTTCTTGCACGAGACCATCTTGGCATAAAACCTTTGTATTATTATCATCTTGACAGCAGATTTGTCTTTGCCTCTGAAATCAAGTCACTTTTAGTCTGCGATCAAGTACATACGAGTCTCCATAAACAAGCTCTTGCACAAACTCTCCGTTTCCGTTATCCTCCTTTTACAGACACTTTATTTACTCATATCAAAAAAGTCCCTGCCGGATCTTATTTAGTCTTTTCCAAAAATAACTTGCAGATCACTCGCTATTGGGATATCACAGAAGCTGAAACGTCTTCTAATTTTCACACAGCTTCAGACCGTCTTCTGGAATTATTGACTACTTCTGTGCGCTATCATCTTATTAGTGATGTTCCTGTTGGATGCTTCTTATCTGGCGGCATTGACTCGAGTTTTGTCACAGCACTAGCAGCGAAACAAGTCCATGATCGATTGAAAGCATTTTCCGTTGATTTTGACCATTTTTCAGAGTCTTCCTATGCATCCCTTTTGACTAAGTATGCTACGATAGACCATCAGATCATTCATGTCACTGAAAAAGACGTTCTGAAACATATTACTACTCTGGCTGCACTCTATGAGGAGCCTATGACTGAAGTCGCTTCTTTACCTACCTATATCATGTCCAAGGAAGTTCGAAGACAAGGCATCAAAGTTGTTTTAAGCGGTGATGGTGCTGATGAGATTTTTGGTGGCTATGACCACTACTTCTCCATGCAACGACTCCATCGTCTTTCCTATTTCCTTCCCCGACTTCCCTTCTTAGAGCACTTTTTACCAGGACGTTTACGCAGATTCTTTCAAGTTCTTCGCGATGCGCAAACACCTGCGACAGCCTATCTCTACTTCAATCGATTTTTCAAGCAAGATGAAATCTTATCACTGTTTGTAACTGTTCCTGATACTGAAAACATTCGTCAACGATTGATGGATGAACTCAAACACTTTACTACATTCTTCAACAGCATTCTCTACCTTGATGTTCGCCATCAATTAGCAGAATATTTCTTAATGAAACTGGACAAGGCAACGATGGCAGCTTCTCTGGAGTCTCGTGTCCCTTATGTCACACCTGCTATTGCCTCTTTTGCTTTCCAACTCTCAAGCTCTTTGAAATGTCCGAACGCAGTTCCCAAAGCATTGCTTCGACACAGTGCAAGATCTCTTTTACCAAAAGAAATCCTTACACGCAAGAAACAAGGTTATGGTGTTCCGCTTGATGTCTGGATGCGATCATCAGTAGGAGCCTTAGTCGAACAGACCTTGACGGACAAGTCTCTCCTGCTTCGCTCTGGTCTTTTCAGAAAGGCTGCTGTGCAACGCATCTTAGCACAGCGACGCAATGATTTGCATCATGCACAAGCGAGCTGGACCCTTTTTGCTCTAGAACAATTCTTCCAAAACTATCGCGATGCTCTTTTCACCAAGTCTTCATAAATTGCTTTTGTTTTTCTAGCAGTAATCTTGCTGGTATAGAATTTTTCTACTTTTTTTATTGCGTTTCTACCACATTTTTCCCTAAACTTCTCATCATTTAACAACACTTTTATTTTTTCTGCGAATGCTTGCTCTGTGATGGGAATGCTAGCGAATCCTTCTTCGTTGGTAAAGCTTGCTTCCCCTTCTCCAGGCGCCATATTCGTCACAAAAGGAATGCCGCAGGCCATAGACTCTATCAATGATTTCCCTACACCCTCTGCCAAAGCAATAAAGATGAATACTTTAGCTCTGTTATACAATTTTACTAATTCTGTGTGCTCTACTGGAGGGAGGATAGTAATATTTTTTTCTAACTTATACTCTTTGACTAATCGAAGCACTTCCTCATAGAGCGTATCTTCTGGAACTCCACCTGCCAAGACTACTTTAATATTAGGCATGGTCTCTTTCAACACTTTGACTACCTTCACAATAAATGGAACATGCTTTAACACCACAAATCTTCCTGTGTACAGCAGATCGATGTCTTTCTTTATCTTGATGGGCTTGAAGATGCTGGTATCCACTTGCGGAGGGATAACATGCACTTTTGCAGAGCTTATTCCTAGATACTTTACTGCGTCACGCTTGTAGTAGTGACTCATGGCAATAATAGCATCTGCTCTTTTCGCAATGTATCGATTGAAGAGGTAAGCATAGATCATGTCTTTGAGCTGTCTTAAAGATCGTACTGGCTGTCGAATGATATCCACAGGATTGCCATGCAATGAATGAATCATCGGCTTGTTTAATTTCTTTTTGAACGCATACAACCTGAAAAACCCAGCACTATGCGTATGGATAATATCAAAATCATTCTTTGGAAATCTTTCTTTAATCGCGAGATATGCATCTTTTCCCTGGCGAAATAAAGTAAAGCGTCTTCTTTCTGGCAGTTCAATCACTGGACTTCCCTCAAAGTCTTTTGTGTTTGTCTTCGGAGTAATAATAGTATGCTTAACGCCAAGCTTCTTTAACTCTCTTGTCAAGTATCCTACGTTGAGACTCAAGCCTCTCTTGAACAACTCTCCTGTGTACATTTCTGGCGGCAAGCGAATGACTCTTAGTTCTTTTTTCATAGCACACCTTCAGCCTTCAATCTCTTTTCTATTACTATTGAAGCTTCTTTCTGACCTAGAGGTGTGAAGTGCACATCTTCATCCCAGTACAGTTTTTTGTCTTTTTCTTTGCTTAGCTCGTCAGTAATATCTATGCAGGTAACTTCTATTTTCTTGCACATTTCTGCAATTAGCTTATTTGGTTGTCTCGGATCTACTTTGAAAGCTACTTTATCCTTTATCAGATTATAATAGACTTGCTCTTTGAAAGGCAAGACAATGATTATTAATTTCCTTTGTTTCTTTTCTGTAAGCTCCTTCAATTCTTTCATGGCTTTTTCTGTTACTGCAATACCTTTTGTATATGCCTGATCTTTGTTCTCTACATCAGCATAGCGTAATCCTATCTGGTTATTTGGATTTAGGTTAAAATTACCAAACTTCTCATCATAATAGTTTGCATTCTCTGGCAGATAATCAATACTTTGTGTGTCATTATCAAATGCATATTCTTTCTTGCTTATCAGAGAAGCAAAGAAATTCTTTACAGGAATATTTGTGACATAATACATCTTGTAAAAAATATATGCTGCTTTGCTGCTCATAATAATGGGATAGTACCATCGTTGTCGATAGAGATTGTTCTCAGTGTCCTTTACTTCTGCTATGTTGACTTCGCTGAATGCAAAGTTGTCGAGAAATTCATTGCCGAGCCACATGGCATAGATGACTATTTCATGCTCTGGGAATTTTGGTTCAATGGTTTTGTACATGGCAACAGCTTGTGCAATGCCAGCAGACTGTCCGAGATTAGTGAGATCTGTCTTTGGATTTCTTTCTTCAATCTGCTCTAACCATATTTCTTCTCTTTCTACAGTCGCTCCCCACGTGAAGGAGTCACCCAATACAGGGATGATTTTCTTTGCTGTCGTGTTTATACCATCGTCGCGCATGCCATATTGTTCAAAACCAGGGATGGGGACTGTTGCAAAATGGATAATGTGCGTTTCCTTCTCCCTTCCCGTCTGATCAATGTCTGTATTTGCGTTAGGAATATAAGTTGTTCCCCAATAATGATTGTTCTTCGTGATTAAAAAATATTCTTGCTTCATCTTTATGAGCTTGAAACCAGTATCATCAATATGAGCTATTCTCAACACTATCTCCAAAAAGATGAGGGTCACTAGACAAGCTATAAGTACTGTCGCTATCTTTAGACCTAGATTTCTTAAACGGCTCATTCTAGAAATTTACCTCTAATCTTTTATAAGACTTTTCTTTCATCAATAGAAAGTAATAAATAGAATGCCTTAGACTTTGTCTATATGCACAATTCGTTGCTATGAAAAGGTTTACTATGGGCTCTCTTACTGCTTTACGAATGAAATTTACCAACCATAAGTATCTTCTCTCTGGTTTTCTTCTTTCTCTTCTTCTTTTCTTTGCCATGGAACTCTCTTGGCCCTATACTTTTCTTAAGGATGATAATCTTAATCAGTTTTTACCAGTTATTTTAGAAGGTATGAAGCAACTCTTTTCTGGAGTTCTTCCTGTCCTGAATCAATTCCAAGCTACAGGCTTACCTCTCTTAGAATACGGCACCTATAATGTCCTCTATCCACCAATGATGCTTTCTTACTTGTTTGCCACTTATCTTTTTCATAACCCTTATTATACTTTCGAGATTTTTGTCTTCCTTCACATTCTCTGCGCTTATCTCTTTACTTTTCTTTTTTTAGCCTATCGTGGTGTCAACAAACTTGTCGCCATGCTTGGTTCTCTAGCTTTTGTGTTTTCTGGTTATGTGCTTATAGCAACCAGCAACTGGTACTATGTGATACCTACTGCAGTTTTTCTCCCTTTGATCCTTTATTTGAACCATAGAGCTATGGACTCGAAAGGTCTCAAATTTTATCTCCTTTTGGGATTTACCAGAGGGCTTTATTTCTATGCTGGTAATACACAATTCTTCCTTTATTCTTTGCTTTTTGAAGTTCTTTATGTTTTTCTCTATCGCTGCTATGATCATCGACGTCTTTTTTCTGACTTGGATAAATATCTTCTTTCCCTCTTCATCACCCTTGGCTTCATTTTTCCTTTAGCCTTTGCTCAAATCAGCATTTTACGAGAATCTTCTAGAGTAGATCCTTCTCTTTTCAGTTATTTATTCTCTTATTCTTCTAAACCTCTTGAAGTTTTGTTTGGGCAACTTCTTCCTTATCCCTTTGTACAGTCTCAAAGTGGATTTGCAGGATCTCCTCTTTCCTTTACTGAGATTTATTATGGTGGAACATTATTTTTCATTTTTGCTCTGATTGGTCTTTATACTTCTCTCAGAGCGAGGAAAGGAAATATCATCAAGACTATCGATCCTTTACTATTCTTGGGTGCCCTGTCATTTATTTTAAGCATTGGCTGGAGAAGTGTATTTTATGCTTTTGGATTTTTTATTCCTTTTTTCAAATCATTTATCGCTCCCTTCCGGTTTACTGTCTTCACTCTCTTCTTCATCACCTGCTTCGGTGTACTAACTTTCTCGAAACTGTTACCTCTCTTTATATCAAGATTAAAAAAATATCATTTGGGAAGTATTCTTGTTTTCTTATTTTTGCTTGTCCTGCTTTATCACGTGACTATCAGTGCACGTACTGCTTGGTCTTATCCAACTGATCAAATCCCTTTACAGCTTGCATTGCCTTCTTCCCTCTCTGAAGGACGAATGATCAGCCTTACTTATCCTGATCCTGGCAGATCACCTCTATCAAACCTTGATTACTTGATGTATAATTACCCCACTTACTTCGGTATTTACCATATTGCAGGGTATGAATCTTTCTATGCTACGATGGTTGAAAAAAATACGTTCATTAATAGACCTTTACGTGGCGCATCTCTTAATCTAGATAACTTAGCAGCGTATGGTGTCAGATGGATTCTCTTGCCCAGGAATAGTCTTTCTTTTTATCCTACACTACAAAACTTGCCTGTCACTTATAGCAACGATAATTTTAGTATTCTTGAACTTACTTCTGCACAACCTTTTGTGTTCGTAGAAGATGGTTCTTCTATTAACTACACTGTTTTACCGAATGGATTTGTTTTTACTACTGATTTTTCTACACCTACACCTGTTGTTGTGAATACTTTCTCTAGAAACAATTATGTGGCTAAGGTTAATGGCGTTGAAGTTCAAAAATATACAGATGCTTTCGATAGAATAGTTCTTGAAGTACCTCCAGGTCGCAATGTTGTATCAGTCATCTATAAGCCAACTTCTTTTTTCTCTGGTCTCTACATTGGACTTTCTTTACTTCTCGTTCTCTTTTTATATATCACCTTTTTACGACCTCAACTCGAAGGAAAAATAACAACACTTCTTACAGCTTTAAGCCATATTCACCTTAAGACTCCTGTTCTTGTGTTTGGTCTAGTACTTCTTTTCCTGATCTTTGCACTCTTCTCCTTTTTCAGCTTTACTAGTCCTGCTTCTTTTGAGCGAGAATTAAGGAGCATTACTGGATTAGCTTTTACTGTAGAAGGCGTAATGATGATTTCTCCGAGCACCTACAAACTGACTGATGTAACCATCACTGATGCAGCCCATACAAACATCCTCTTCACTGCTGAAGCTGCCACTTTTACTTTTGACTTCAAGGAATCTCTTTTAAGCCTCTTGGGTGGAACAGAGAAAGGTATACACCTTCGCCAGATCCACTTTACTAACTTTCATTTTAATCACACGAGTTTTGATAACCTCTTTTATCCAGGATCATCCACTTTTTGTACCTCGGAAGGTTTCAACATTTCAACTACCCCTCTTATTGCTTCTGATAAGACTATCACTTCTTATACTGGCGACACTCTAGCTTTGTCAGATATTTTTGTTTCACCTAGCATGCTCTTTACTGTACGTTCTTTAGTTATTGACCTTGACGATTCTTTTACGACTGATGAGATAGTAGCTTCTTTACAGAAAATAAGAAGAAGATATTATTTCTCTGGTTCTTCTAATACTACGGATTATTTTGGTCAATGTTTTGTTCTTGACACTGCAAATAAACTCTACAGCAGGAATTTATATCTAGTATAATTTTTTACTCTTCTCTAATTTCTTCCAGCTAATACTTTTTTAAATGCTAATCCTATTAAATCTCCGCCACCTAAGAAGTTTGCTTTAAATTCTGTCCAGTTTCTCACCTTTCCAATTCTTTTGAGGATGAATTTAGGTCGCAAGTAGAATTCTAGCACTGCTCTTCCACTCCAGTATCTTAATTGCTTTGCTGTCAATTTGTTTGTTCTTAATAGAGGATCAGTTCCATGGATGATATGCTCATCAAAGTTTCCTGGCTGCTCAAATAGATTGTTTGCCATAACTTCCTCATATACTGGAGTACCTGGATAGGGATTTAAGACATTGAAGAATGTCAGATCAGCATCTACTTTCTTTGCAAACTTAATGGTCTTCTTTATTTCTTCTTCTCCCTCCCATGGGAAGCCCAAGATAAAGGTGACTTTGGCTAATATCTTGTATTTCTGCGCTAAATCTACTGCTTTGATAACCATCTCCTGTGTTATCGGTTTGTTAATCCTCTTAAAACCTTCATCATAGCCTGTTTCTACACCATACAGTATGCTTTTACAGCCAGCACTGGCCATATTCTTCAGCAGTTCTTCATCCATGTGGTTTACTCTTGTTAAGCACTCCCAGACTAAATCTAACTTTGCTTCTTTTATCTTGCTGCACATCTCAATGACTCGCGCATGATTCACACAAAATTCATCATCCTGGAAGTATATGTGTCTTACATTGTATTTGTCATACAGCAATTTTATTTCTTCGAACACTTTGTCTGCTGATCTTTGTCGCCAGAATTTTGCTTGCTGTGAGCTTTGACAAAAAGTACACTTGAATGGACACCCTCTTGATGTTATCATGGTTGTAAATTTTCTTCCTAAATTAAGCCAGCCATACGAATGATATTTTTCCATAGGGAACAAGTGATATGCTGGCATAGGCAAGGTATCCAAAAATTTTACAACTTCACGCGGTTTTGTTTTGATCTTATTTCCTTTCTTATCCATATACATTATCCCCTTTATATCTTCAAGTTTCATTTTTGACTTCTTGTAAATATAATTCAACAGTTCTACTATTGTCTCTTCTGCTTCATTAATCACAACATAATCGACTAAGCCTTTTTCTTCAAATGCTGACTCTGGATTTACCGTAACGTGAGGTCCACCCATGATGGTTATCGCCTTGGGATTTATTGCTTTCACTTTTCTGAGAATGTCCTTACATATGTTAAAATTAGCAGTGACTGCTCCTAACAACACTAACTCTGGATTGTGTTTCTTTATTTCTTCAGTTATCTCTTCTTCAGGCAATTCTAAGCCAAAACAATCAAGGATTTTCACATCGTATTTCAGGTTTTCAATTACAGAAGCTATGGTGCCGAGACCTAGATTAGGGCATTTTGGGCCTATAGAAGCCAGCTTACCGTATGTGAACGATGGGACAATACACAATATACGTGTCATAAGCTCGGTACTCCTTTGTCCTTATTCGAATAATGCCTTATAAATTTTTCTAATTGCTGCATTATTCATTGTGGTCCTTAGACCTAATTTCCCCTCATTTTCCTTCATCTCCCGAAAATGTTATAAAGCTTCTAAAAGAAAAAAATACAGATGGCATATTTTAAAAAAATTATACACTCGGAATATTTTGTACTTATTATTTTGTGGCTATTTTCCATAGTCATCAGAGGATATAGATATGGTGTTTCAGTCCATAGGTATTATCTACCATTCATATTCAAGCATGCGAATGAAAATCTGTATACCAAAGACTTCATGTTTGATTTCAACACAGAAAATTCTCTTCTCTTTACTTTTCTAGGTAAACTATCCAATTACATCAACTTAGAAGTATTACTATTTTTCCTCTATCTCTTCTTTTCATTATTGCTTGTCCTTGCGATCTATAAATTGTCCATGTACTTATTCAATAACAAATATGTCAGCTATATCGCCATACTCTTGCTCATCATAAGCAAACCTAGCTTTGCAACAGACTTAACTTTCAGAGACATGTTCTTTCCTATCACTGCGACAATCCCTCTTCTCCTATTTTCTATTTATTTTTTCCTGAAAGAAAAATATCTTATTGCATTTACCTTGCTTGGTATCTCTTTTGACATTCATGGACTGACTTCTTCCCATATTCTTGGTATCTATCTTACCTATTTTGTACTAAAGTTTAAGAGCATCAATAAAAAATACTTCATCTATGGACTGCTTATTTTTTCTTTATTAGTCATACCGACTATAGCTTATTCTGAAACAACCAATCTTTCTTTCTACAACAGTGATGCGCATTGGGTTACTATATTACGAGAACGAGATCAATCCCATACATTCCCCTCTAACTGGTCGTTGCTCAGCTACAGACCTACAGTCCCTCTTGTGCTTTTAGGCATCCTCGTATTTCTTTATTGCTTCAAACACAGAAAAGAATTTCCTGATCTTCGTCGACACACTCAGCTCCTTATTCTCCTCTTCGGTATTTTCTGCCTGCTGTTGTTTAGCTATGTCTTTGTCGAGATTTATCCCATTGACATTGTTATACCTTTCCAACTCTTTCGATCTACCTTGTTCCTCATGATCTTTCTTATGATCTATACTGCATTTTTCATCTACAGTATGGTTGTGTCAAAACATCTTTTCAAAACATTCATAGGTGCTGTTACTCTGTCTGCTCTTTTCTTCTATGATCACATCATGCTTGTTGCTATTCTTCCTCTCCTTTTTGTTGCTCTCTTCTTTACCAAAGACAAGTTCTACTGGCTTGTCAGTGGTGCTTATATCTTGGGCACCTGGCTCATTCTTATCAGTTATAAAGAACTCCTCACCAAACTCTTTATTCATATAGCAAGCAATCTGGCAACATTATTACTGCTCACTCTATTATTCTTAAGCTACATTTATTGCAAACAGCACTATAAGAAAATTCCACAGGAAAAACTTGTGCTTCTTCTCTTGCTTCTCTTCTTACTTTTCTCCAGTTTTACAGCCATCTTCATCAATAGAAATGTCTTGGACCCCTATACTTCTTTTAGAGCACAGGTTCAATTCCCAAGTTATGTCCAAACTAATTCCCGATTTGCCATGGAAGACTGGATACAAGAATATACTCCTCTTGACGCGTTATTTTTAGCTCCACCCTTTATGTATGAATTCAGATCGAATACGCAACGAAGTTTGTTCTTCGCTAATGGCATCTTTAATGGTCATTATAGCAAGGAATTATCTTATGAATGGGAGCGAAGAGAAAAGGCCTTAGGTATACCACGTACTATCAGCGTTGCAGAGATGGACAAGCTCTATAACAACATGACTGAGGAAAAAATCAACTCTTTGAAGGAAACCTATAACATCACTCATGCAGTCTTTACAGCTAATAGATCCTTAAGCTATCCAGAAGTGTATTCCAACCAAGACTATGTTGTCTACTGTCTCGTTTGTTAATCTATTCAAAACGATATTTTAACAGATACAAAAAAGCTTTAATGCCATCTATCCAGTTTATCTTTTTTCCTTTTTCAGACGTTCTTGCCGTATAGCTTATAGGTATTTCCACTATTTTATATCCTTTCTTTAGGATCTTTGTTGTAATTTCAGGTTCGATTTCAAATCTTTTCGCTTGCAGGTTAATATTTTCTATAACTTCACGTGCAAACATCTTGTAACAAGTCTCCATGTCAGTTATTTTTGTGAAGAACAATAGAGAAGTAATAAAACTTAATACCCTGTTGCCTATGTAATGGCTAGGCAAAAATCTCTTTTTTGTATCTTTGTCTTTGCCTAAAAATCGAGATCCATAGACTACCTTAGCCCTCTTCTCCAGAATTGGTTTCATCAATCTTGTGAAATCATTTGGATCATATTCCAAATCTGCATCCTGAATGACAATAATATCGCCGCTCGCATGCTTAAACCCTTCTCTTAATGCTGCGCCTTTTCCCATATTCTTCGCATGATAAAATATTTTACATTCTTTTATGTTTGGAAGCAGATCTCGAGTTCCGTCTCTTGAGAAATCATCAACAATAATAATCTCTTTTTTTACCTGACCAAGATTAACTTTCTTTACCTTCTCTACTAATTCCAATAAAGTGTCTCTTTCGTTGTATACGGGAATGACAATGCTTAATTTGACCATCTTTCTTTTTCGTAGGTTGGAGGGGATTTAAAGATATCTATGCAATGTTTATGGAAAATACTTCTTAAGACTGCCATCTTCGAAACTTTTTTCACCAACGAGCATAGCTTCTATTCCTGCTTTTCTTGCTCCTTCAATGTCTTTTTCTTGCTCATCACCAATCATGACTACATCACCAGTATTAAGTCCTAGTTTTTTTAATGCCAATTGGAATATTGCTGGATGTGGTTTGTCATGACCTGCCTCTTCTGACGTTATGAGGAAATCAATATCATTTTCAAACCCAAGCTTTTTTATTTTTTGCATTTGAATGTCTGCAGTCAGGTCTGTGACTATTACTATCTTTACTTTATTCTTTCTAAGCAACTCGAAGAATTTTTTAACTCCAGGATATACCATCATTTGTTGATAATATGTCTCCCAAAATAACTCATGAAGCTGTCTTGCTTTTTGCACATTGGTCTTTCCTTCCACTTTTTCTAGTAGTCGCTGAATATATAACAATCTGGAATGAGAAGCAGCAGTCTTGCCTGTTGTTTCTTTTACTTCTTCTCGCGCTTTTTGATACATCTGCAGTATTTCTTCTTTACTTCTCTTAGCTTCTTTACTTACTCTTTCAACCACAGCTTCGATAGCCTTGCTATTGCATGGTTCGTAGGCATAGAGTGTATTATCCAAATCTGTGAGCAGTGCTTTGTACTTTGCCATAGTTTTTCACTGTTTTTGGTCTTATAAAAACATTCCTTGTTTACTTTCTTCCTTAGAGAAAGATTTAAATAGCCACTATAAAGTAGTTATATCTATGATCAATCACCAAGCCTTTGTGGACCAAGAACAAAGCATTTACCAGAAGTCCTTTGCAAAAGGTACAACACTTTTAGAACAGCAGGGTATCAAACCTTCGTCTGCTTTAGTTGATAGTCAAAGCGGCTACCTTGTTGCTGTTCGCCATCCTCCAGCAATAGTTGATCGTGTTGCAGCATTTTCTCAACGAGTAGCTTCTGTTGTTCCGGCTATTGTCTATGATGACAAAAACATGCATGCAACTGTCGCTACCTATCAAATTGACAAAGGCATTCGAGCGCCTGACTCAGGTGTCTTACGAGCAATTTGTCAACAACTTACTCCCTTTTCTTCACAGCGACCTCTCATCATGTATGGAACTCCTACAGCACACAACTGGTATGCTAATAGTGACACTGTTATTGTCGGCGGATCACCAGCACTCTCGTTTACTGATTTGATAGATCGTGTAACAACTCCTTCTTCAGATCAATCTTCTTTAGTTTTGAAACCTACTTGGGGATCACATATTACTGCTGCTCGCTTTACTGAAGCTAGAAGTTCTGATCAAGTCAAAGATCTGGTTGCTCTTCTTAAAGAAGCACCTATTGTTGGAGAAAGTCAAGTTACTTCTTTAGACGTCGGATTCTTTACTTTTACTAAGGATGGTTTTACTTATACTGTCCATGACCGATTCTTTTTTAAGCAGTAATTTCTGTGTTTTTATATGATAAACCTTATTCCTATGGCTGGATTGGGCACACGATTTTCTCAACAAGGTTATCTTATTTCTAAACCTTTAATTCCTGTCTCTGGAATTCCTATGATTTTAAAAGTGATTCGTGATTTGCCACCAGCAGATACTTGGATATTTGTGATGAGGCAAGAGCATATTGACTATGGTGTTGATAAACTTATCAAAAAGGAAATTCCAAAAGCAATTATTATTTCTGTTGAAAAAACTACAGAGGGTCAAGTATGCACTTGTATGCTAGCAGAGAAATATCTTAAACCAGATGAAGAATTATTTATTGCTGCCTGTGATAATGGCTTCTTGTATGATAAAGAGAAATTCATAGCATTGAAAAAGAGAAAAGACGTAGATTCTATTATCTGGACTTTTACACAAAGAGAAACTCTAAGAAATAATCCTACGGCATGGGGATGGTACAAACTGGAAAATGATGAAGAAACAATCAAAGACATTTCAGTGAAGGTTCCTGTTTCTAACGACCCTTATAACGACCATGCTGTTGTTGCTGCATTTTACTTTAAGAGAGCACAAGACTTCATTCATGCTACTAACCTTATGATTAAAGAAAACTATCGTGTTAATAATGAATTTTATGTCGATGCTCTTCCGAAATTCCTTCGCCAAATGAATAAGAAGTCTATTATCTTTGATGTTGACCTCTATGTTGGATGGGGCAAACCTGATGATTTACATGCTTATGAGGTCATGGAATTTGTAGTTCAAAATAATATTCTTCCCAAAGATCTATCTGATGAGGATAAAAAGTTACTTCCTCTCTGGAAAAACTATTTTCAGAAGGAACAATAATGACAATTGTTAACTTTAGCATTGTTATACCTTGCTATAATGAAGAGAAAAATATCACTCTTATTGTTGAACGTGTGAAACCTCTTCTTGTCAGAAAAGATATAGAGTTAATTCTGGTTGATAATGGCTCTACAGACACTACTAGATCACAAATTAAACACTATACACAACAATATCCAGTGATTAAATTATGTACTGTTAAAAAGAATATTGGTTATGGATTTGGTATCCTTTCTGGTTTACGGGTCGCTCGAGGAACATTTGTAGGATGGACTCATGCTGATCTTCAAACCGATCCGATGGACACACTTAAAGCTTTAGCAATTTTACAACAACAGCCTCTTCCTGAAACAATATTTGTTAAAGGAAGAAGGTATGGACGACCTTTATTTGACAAGTTTTTTACTTGGGGTATGAATATTTTTGAAACTCTCATCTTAAGAACTTTTTTATATGAGATTAATGCACAGCCCAATGTTTTTCACCGCTCTTTCCTAACTTTGCTTAAGCAGCCACCGAACGACTTTTCCTTCGATCTTTATACCTATTACCTTGCGAAAAAAAATAACTACACTCTCAAACGTTTTCCTGTATACTTTGGCAAACGTATATATGGTGAAAGCAAATGGAACACCGGACTTAAGGCTAAATTCAAGTTTATCAAACGGACACTCAAGTTCAGCTTCCAACTCAAGAAGCTTTTAAAACACCAGTAGCGCAAGGTTTATAATGCTCCCTTAGAGGGTTTATCTCATGAAGCTCTTTCACAAACTTTTCTTATTTGTGCAAGATCTTTATATCAAATTTAACTCTTATATCTCTCCTAGCGTTATTCATAACACGGAAAAACATGCGGTTCTGAAAAAAACTTTGTTCTATAAATATTTGGAAGCAGTGCCTGGAGATTACTTGGAATTTGGTGTCTATGAAGGCACTAGTCTTAAAGGAGCTGCGACTTATTGGCGAAGAATTAGCAAACAGCCTCTGCATTTCTATGGGTTTGATTCCTTTCAAGGCATGAAAATTGAAAAAGGAGATGAGCACCCTTTCTATGGTACGTTTGATTTCTCTACAGAGTTTCAAGCGATCAAGAAACGTTTCAAGCACTTTCCAGAAGTTAGATTGATTCCAGGATTTTTCCAAGAAACTTTACAGAAATCACCAAAAGAGTATGGCATTACTCATGCCTCTGTTGTTATGGTTGATTGTGATCTTTATTCTGCCGCAAAACTTGCTTTTGATTTCGTTCATGGTCTGATTAGCAAAGGAACTGTCTTTATTCTAGATGATTATTTCAATTACAAGGCTGACAAAACCAAAGGAGTTCAAGCTGCTTTCAAAGAATTCTGCCAAAAGTATAAAATCACTTGCGAAGAACTCATTCGTTATGGTGTTGGCGGTAATGTGTTTATTGTGAGTGATATTAAACGCTAATTCATTACTCCACTTTTTTCCCATTGATTTACATATTTCTCATTGGTCATTACGGCATCAAGCATTATGCCTTCTCTTTTCATAGTTTCAACATATTTTGTTATATCATCTGGTCTTCCCCAGCGCTCTGGGCACACTAGACAAAGTTTGAAACCTGCTATCCTTAGTTGTTGTGCTATTTTCTTATTCAGCGGCAACATCGTATTGGTATCTACCCAGACCCATTGGAACTTTCTTTGTAATAATAGTGCCTGCTCAATCGGTTCTGCTTCACTATAGCGAATAGCGACACGACCATTCAAGTTATTCACTGGTTTCAGACCGTATTTTCCATTTGCTGTCGCTCTGAAGATAAAAGGGAATTCTACGTCGAGCAAGAAATAATTTTCTATGCCATATTTTTGTGCTATGTCAATTACTTGTTGCTCTATACCTTCTTCTTTAATGTTGAAGATGATGAAAGCATTTTTTTGCGTAGCAAACACTTTTATATATTCTTCGAAGTTATCACCAGCTCCTGGATCATGATTGAGATACAATTTTCCAGTTCTGTTATCATGACGAATATCTATTTCTACCCCATATTTTTGGGGAACTTTCTTTAATTTTTCAGTACTGTTGATGCGATGGTAGATAATAACCATTATAGTCTCCCTACTAACTTGAAGTATTGTTCCCAATATTTATAAGTTCTCTCAAATTCTTTTTCATTTCTTGAAATCTCTTGCTTTGCTATTCTTCCCTCGGGTTTTGATGTTTCTCCCTTTGCTTTATTCGCTTTCTTAGCGAAGAATTGCGACCATGCTTCATACTCTTCCAGGTCTTCTGGTGCCCCCCACTGCAAGAAATAGGGAATTTCATAGACATAGGACTTCAGACCATCTTTATTCATCAAATTGTAGAGCAGACTGACAAAGTATTCTCCCTTGACGTTGATGTTTTTCTCCATGAGCAATTGTCCGTATTTCTTCAGATATTTTCCTTTCTTGAAATAGTACATACCTATAGCTGCAGGCTCTTCCATTTTATTGCTTGTATATGGTTTTTTCTCTTGTATCGCTAATACTTGGTTGTTACTATCCACTTTGCTATAGCCATAGACGTTTTTCTCATGTCTGTGATGTGGATGAAAATGAATATACGAAGGAATAGATCCATCACAATCTAATTCTTGCATTTCTTTCTTGAATTTATTATAGTCCCAGAGTATATTATAGTCACAATAGCTTACAATGACTGGTTCATCGTCTTTAATGTGCTCTTCTATCTGCGCAATTGCGTGGATGGGGCCTTTTTTATGTGGCTCAATAGCAATTATCTTTCCTGTGGGTTTAATTCTTTGCAATTCTTTTCTTAGCTCTGTCTTTTCTAGATGTTCTTTATTGCAGATAAATATGAAATCATTTTCCCCAGGAAACAAATTAACAACATATTCTATGATTGACTTTCCATCTACTTTGATTAACGGTTTTATTTCTTTATACTGAGCATCGACAAATCGCTTTCCACTTCCAGACATAGGAATAATAATCTTCATTTTTTCTTCCTGTACTTCTCAGCTTCCATTTCTTGGATATATTTTACATCTTTATCCTCTAAAGGATTAATTCTGCCGTGTCTTGGGATTTCTGTTGTTAGATACGCATGTGCCAGCATTATTTCATTCGCTGCAGCTGCTCTTCTTTCTCCCATCTTGTAGACAATCCCTTGTTCAGACATTCTGACTGCTCCATTAGCACAAAACACTACAGTGTCTGGGAAAAGGTGCACTAACTTTCTTGACTTCTGCCTACTTGCAAACGTTCTTGCTTCTTCGCCTGTCTCTACAAAGACATCTCCTTTTGCATCTAGAGTACTTCTTGCTTCATAGTGTCTTATACCAAAATACTTCACTACTTTCTGTATCACCTCTTGTGTTCCATTAAATACCTGATCAAATGTTTTTCCTGTGACAATTAATCCGTGATTCTGTAGCACCCATATCTTTATGGTTTCGCTCTTTCTTTTTCGCATCTCCTCTGCTAATGCCAATCCTGGATTTTTATACGGCACCCAAGCTACTGGAAGATCTCCAGCAACTTTTCTTAAGGTCTCTTCACCTTCTTGCATGCAAGCAATTAGATTTATACCAACAGGATGTGTGTGAAGAATGATTGGGTCTTCCAACACTGCATGAAATCCTGCTTCCATTGAAGGCCACTGATCAGAATCGCCTATTCTTGTATTCTTCATAGCAGCTAAAAATCTGGATTCAGATGCTGGTGTTACTTCTCCAGATCCGAATTCTGCCACTTTCTCTGCAGCTGTTCTATAGTCTACTTTGACAATACCTCTTCCTTGAGAAACTTCTTCTAATATCGCTCCTGAAGCTTTTACTAGCATTTGTGATTCATTCACTTTGAGAGAAATATTACCACCAGCACCTTGCACCAGTCCTTTGTCTGCTCCAATCAAATTACATGCTTTCACTAGCGTTTCTAAATTATTGTCTTTCACGTTTTAGTTTCTGACTCACTATGTATACCAATACTATTTGGATAATACCATTATAATTTTCCTGCCAATGCACTGGACTATTAAGGATAATATCGCGGTAATTGGGAATGGTTCTTTCCACTATCTTCTCTACTTCTTGTCTGGTTATTACTCCTTCATAAATAATTGTCTGGTGTGCTAGATCATTTTCATATCGATGCTGCACGTGTAATGTCTTTACTTCTGCTAGAGCATCCATGACCTCATTTATATCTAGACTATTCTCCATAGTCATCTTGAGAAACATCTGAATGTCACTCTCTGCTCCAAGATTCTTAATTTTTGTCTTAGGCGAGAAGGAAATAATGATGTCAGCAAATTTCTTCTGCGGCGTGATATATTTCTCTGCTTCTTTTTCCCTCTTTTTCAATGCTTCAAGAACCTTCTCTTTACTGTGACCTCTTTCCCTCAGGTCTCTCTGAATCTTCCAGTGTTTCCTAAGATCTTCATCAGTATCGAGGAATATCTTAATGTCACACAAGTTTCTTACTGCGTTAATGTAGAATGAATGCAATCCTTCCAAAATAACAAATTTATTCGCTTCTATTCTCTTTGGCTCGGTAAATCTTCCGTCTTCATGGTTATATACCCTTCTTCGTATAGCGCTTTCTTCCTTTAAGGACTCGAGGTTTTTTATCTCAGCATGCAGATAGTTTGCTGATGGGTTTAAATGGGTCATGGTTTCCCAATGCTTATCACCGCGTTCCCATTTATGCATGTCATCGCCACTGAGAATAGTGGTAAACTTTCTTCCAAAGAGATCTACCAAGATTGTTGAGAATGTCGTTTTTCCAACACCAGAATCACCAGCAATACCAATCAATAAGGGAGTGTCTCTATCTTTGTAGAGGAGATTGCTTTGGATTCCATACTTATAGATCCAATATGCACATAAGGCCAGTGAAGAGGTTAAGAGTGTAAAGAGCACATTTACGATCATGTCTGCTTGGAAACCTAAACTTCCTAGCATCAGATAAGGTGTAGGTAACGTTGCTATTGCTCTGCTGATATTCTGGAAACTGTTGAAGATATTTGATCCTTTCCACACTAGAAAATATGCCAGATATAGTATGGTAAATGCTATATAACTCATCATATGCACTTTCTTTTCTTTTGCAAAAAAATACACTAAGAAAGGTATGATCCAGAAATACCAATTAGGAAGAGGAGGTGTTAAGGTTACGATTGCTGTAAAGACTAGTGCTGTTAACATCAACAACATTTCCTTATTCATCCGCTTAAAGGAAAAGGCATAGAGCACTAACACAATATACACTGCTGGCAACAGGAAAAATTGAAAGTTTGAAGAAATAGGAATATTTAATCCTAAAGATTTCTGCTGATCCACTGGTTTGAATGTTGCTTCACGATACGCAGCAGAAAGAAGGAATGGTCCGCTTATGGCTGCAAACATAATCAACCCAATACTACCATACCTGATGATATCCATAATACTCATCTTTTGCTTGATGGCATATGCAACAATCAAAGGGATTATCAGGACTATTCCTGTTTTTGTGGCAATACTTATTCCTAATAATAGTGCTGCAGTGCCCCATCTATTTCTTGTCAAATAGTAGATTCCAGCAACGAGCAAAGCTATAGGGATAGCATCTAACCAGCCACCTATGTAGTTAATGTACAGTGTTATAGGCGAACACCAATACAATATTTCTACTATTCTTGTTTTCTCCTTCAGCAACAGACATAAATAATAGAAGATGACTATATCTGCAAGCAGAATAGGTATTTTTGTTACGAAGATATTTGCCATTACACTTGATTGCGCTATCCATGCAAACATTATTTTTGGTATTGCCAATACATAGAGCATACCACTGCCGTAAGGGAAAATTGTCTGCTCGCCAAGAAGTCTATAGGGATTCTCGAATCCATTATTTATGAACACTTCTACAAAAGGTATTATCTGTGAATTCAGTTCATTAGTTACAAAGAGGAAAGCAGCAACAATTTTTATTCCTAGTACTGTGAGAAATGTCTTGGTCTTCAGTATTGCTGGAATTTGTCTCTCTTGTATTTTTCGCACTATTTTTTGTGGGTGTAGATATTGTATACCTATACTGATTACTACGTAAGCAATCAGAGGCAGTATATTCCATTTTCTTGTAACAATTTCTAATATACTCAGCATGATAATTATGATTCCTATACCTATTCCCAGTAGAGAGAGTGATTCTGCTTTCGTTTTTGGTTTTTGGGAGGTTATTGTTAGTCCAATAACAGTTCCTATCAGTGCTGCCCCTGTTTGATTTAGTCCTAGTAGCAAGAGTATTGCAAATATTCCATAATTACTCAGTGCACCCACTATGGTGCGCCCCCCAGTCGTTACCATCTTCTACAGGCCTTAAGATAAGTTTTTATAGCTTTCCTCCCTCATAAAGCCCTCATAAAGTATTTAAAGAGCCCTTTCGAGCCATTTCCTATGCTTTATTCCCAACGATTCTTTTCTTATCGAGCTGGTTTTTATGTAGGCATTCTGCTCTGGTTTTTCGTCTTTTCTAGCATTCTTTACTACCTCTTTTTTCGCTCTTTTTTCCCTTATCGTTACTTCCTTGCTCTTGCTTTTTTTGCATCACTTATCTATACTCTTCTTCGAGTAACTCTTACCCATGGACGCCATAAAGTTATTTTTTAAAGGACTCAGCTCAGGATTTCAGGAACCAGGGCATTTTCTAGCTCGACTTATCAACACTCTTTTGTTGCTCATTGTTTTTATTTTCGGTGTAGGTCCTGTAGCACTTATTGCCCGTCTTCGAGGAAAACGTTATCTTGGTACAACATCTTTTCAGCAAACTGTTACAACATACTGGCAAGATTATTCTTTAGATAACAAATCAAAGGAGGATTATACTAAACTATTTTGACTATGATTATCTTAGGCATTTCAGCATTTTTTCATGATGCAGCAGCTTGTATTCTTCGCGATGGTGTTTTAGTAGCGGCAGCTGAAGAAGAACGATTCACCAGAAAGAAACATGATTTTTCTTTCCCTCAACAAGCTATTGCTTATTGTCTTCGTGAAGCAGGCATTACTATCAAGGATGTTGATCATGTTGCTTTTTATGAAAAACCCTTACTGAAACTCGAACGTGTGTTGAGCCAATTTCTCGACAGCTTTCCTCGAGGTTTTTCTGTGTTTACCCAAGCTATGCCTTCATGGATCAGTGAAAAACTTCGCATACGATCCATTATCAAACGTAAACTTCGTTTCAAGAAAGAGATTCATTTCGTAGAACACCACTTGTCTCATGCAGCTGCTTCCTATTTCATGAGTCCTTTTTCTGAAGCTGTTCTTCTTACCCTGGATGGTGTGGGGGAATGGTCTACTGCCACTTATGGCTCTGCAAAAAATAATACCATTCGTCTCGAGAAAGAAATTCGTTTCCCTCATTCTCTTGGTATGCTGTATAGCGCTATTACTGCCTATCTTGGCATGAGTGTCAACAATTCAGAATATAAAGTCATGGGGCTAGCACCTTATGGAAAACCTGTGTATGTCGATCGTCTTCGTAACATTCTTCACGTTCAAGACGATGGCAGCTTTGCTTTGAACATGGATTATTTTGTCTATACGAGAAAAATGGCTATGCTTTCGCAAAAATTCTTTGCTGCATTTGGTCCAGCACGAAAAAAAGACGGACCTATGACACAACACTACAAAGATATGGCAGCTTCAGTGCAGCAACTCCTTGAAGAAACTATCTTTCGTATCCTTCGCAATCTTCATGCACGTTACAAGATTGATAATCTTTGTTTAGCGGGCGGTGTAGCACTGAACAGTGTAGCCAATGGTAAGATTTTAAAGAACACACCTTTCAAGCGACTCTTTATTCAACCTTCAGCAGGCGATGGAGGATCAAGCATTGGCGCTGCAGCTTTTGTCGCCTATTCTCTGTACAACCAATTACCTCGTTATGTCATGCAGCATGCTTATTGGGGGCCCTCTTATGATACCACGGCAATACGTTCTTTTTTAGAGAAGAGCACTATTGTTTACAAACATTATCCTCAGGAGAAGGAACTTCTTGCAGAAACTGCACGCCTTCTTTATACCAATCATGTCATTGGCTGGTTTCAAGGCCGCATGGAATTTGGACCTAGAGCATTAGGTGCGAGGAGCATTTTATCCAACCCTTGTAATCCTGAAATGAAAGATATTCTCAATCTGAAAGTTAAACATCGAGAAGCGTTCAGACCTTTTGCACCTGTCGTTTGTTATGAAGACGCCCGGACTTATTTTGACTGTGATAAAGAAATTCCTTTGCCAACAGATTTCATGCTGATGGTCTACCCTATCAAAAAAGACAAACAAAAACTTCTTCCTGCAGTGACTCATGTTGATGGCACTGGTCGCTTACAGACTATTCGCAGAGAACATAACACTCGTTACTATGACCTCATCAAGGCATTTGGGAAACTCAGCGGCGTTCCTCTTTTAGTTAATACTTCTTTTAATATTCGTGGTGAGCCTATAGTATGCACACCTGAAGATGCTTATCGCTGCATGATGGGAACTGGGATTGATTACTTAGTTTTAGGAGATTTTCTGATTAAACGTGATGACAATCCCAAGGACAAATGGGACAGCGAAGCATTTGCTGACGATTAAGCATCATCTTTATAAATTCGAATTTTCTCTTTCCTGCTATGGGCAGAACTTTAGTACAAGATCTTTGGGACTTCATGAAAACACATAAGAAATGGTGGCTTTTACCTATTATTGTCTTGCTTCTGTTAGTCGGTATCTTTATTCTCTTCGCGCAAAGCTCTGCTTTAAGCCCTTTTGTCTATGCTCTTTTCTAATTTTTTCGGCTCTACTATGTAATTTCCCATGGCGAGATAGTCTAAATTTCCCTCTAAGAATGAACGGACAGCATCTTCTGGGCTGCAGACAATCGGTTCTTCGTGCATGTTAAATGATGTGTTGACGACTGAAGGTAATTTTGTTATCCTATAATATTCTTCGATGATCTTATAGAAACTTGGATTTGTGTTTTTTTCAACCAATTGCGGGCGCGCAGTTCCATCGACATGCACTACTGCCTGACAATGCTTCTGCATCCACTCAGTACAGTCGAAGGTGATAGTCATAAACTTTGCAGGATAGATGCCACCTTTCACATTTTTGTATGATTTTTCTGTGAATTCGATCAACGTTGCTGGAGCGAATGGCATAAATTCTGACCTGTTGAGCCTTTTATTCAACCAGTCATTCACTTCTTTTTTCTCTGGACTATAGAGGATAGTTCTATTGCCCAAAGCTCTTGGGCCGAATTCCATTCTTCCGTTGAATCGTGCGACAACGTTCTTCTTCGCAATTAATTTCGCTACAGTTTTTTCAATTTCTTTGTCATATTTATATTTCAGTTTGTATTTGTCTAACACTTCCTTCATTTCTGCTTCAGTGTACTCTCTACCCAGGTAAACATCTTTGAGTGTAAATGGCAAATACGGCTGCTGTTCTTCTGCCAATACCTGCAGTGCAGCTCCCATAGCTTGACCAACGTCTCCCATACCTGGGAACACGAATACTTCCTCTACTCCTGGTATTTCCAAGATTCTCTGATTCATTTTGACATTACCGCACACACCACCAGCAAGTGCAATTTTTTTCAATCCTGTTTTTTGCACTGCGTTTTTCACCATCTCTACCACTGCTTCTTCAAGTACTCGCTGGAAGGCGGCAGCAAGGTTCTCCCTAGTATTATGCAAGAATAGAGGCGGTAATGTCTTATCATAGTTATAACTCATCCACATATGATAGAGCTTTGGACTATTTCTTAATTCTAATCCTTCACAACGGAGCAGCTCAGCTACTTCTTGATGACAGACCTCAGGATTACCAAATGCAGCAAGACCTGTAATCTTTCCAGCATGCCTTCTTGCTCTAAACCCTAAAAGTTTGGTTACCAAATCATAAAAGTTTCCTGCGCTATGCGGATAGGGAGTTGACGCAATCATACTTATTTTTCCATCACGACCTGTTGCTATATTTGTGCTGTGATCATAAGAACTTCCCTCTATGTTCACGACCAGACATTCGTTCCATCCTGAAGTGTAATATGCAGACGCTAAGTGGTTGATGTGATGCTTGCTATACTGCAATTTACCTTTGAACCCTCTTTTCCTGAGACTTCCAACAATCTCCTGGACACTTCTCTCAACTTTTTTCGCTCGTATCCATTGATTCTTGATGCTAGACATTATTCTTCTGGTAAGATACATCTTCCACTTTATGCCTTTGCGTGAGAAAAAGAGACTTGGAAATTTGTAGTAAAAAATCAAATGCTCTTTATAGAAGCCACGTGTTTTCTTTTTGAATCCTGAAATCACTATTCGATTAATTTCTGCTGGCATTACTTTAGCAATCTTTAGCACTTCTTCAACAGAACGAACAGGAGGACTGGAATCTTCCTTAATTCTTGACAATCTTTCCTCATTTATTGCTGCAAGAATTGTTTTATCTCTAATTAGTACAGCACCTGTGTCGTGAGCATCAATATGAATTCCTAAAACTAGCATGATTTGGCCATATTCCCCTGTTTTAAAAGGTTTTCGCTGTTATATTTTCCTCAAGAATACTAAGAACGCTGTGTGCATTAATCCCTGATGGTTTGGACGTATCTTTGGAGGTTCTATGATCCAATCTCTTTCGATAACTTCACACACTTTCGCAACTATGAATTTTTCTTTTGCTACAGTTACTAATTTTTCTACTTGCGAGATATGCGGCAAGAATGTAACTAATGTTCCTCCAGCCTTCAATGTTTTTTCTGTATGTGGCAACACTTGCCATGGTTCTGGCAAATCTAATGTAATGACATCAAGATTTTTTTCGTCAATGCCTTCATAGATATTTTTTTTCTTGAGTTTAAATTTTACTCCAAGCAATTGCATATTTCTTTTTGCGACTTCCAAATGGGTTTCAT
>Ga0209514_10000277_pt1 | contig 110636 bp, 100 predicted proteins | sample Subgrocontami58m_FD_187452 | JGI IMG/M metagenome (GOLD analysis project Ga0209514, IMG submission 187452) | Subsurface groundwater microbial communities from S. Glens Falls, New York, USA - GMW37 contaminated, 5.8 m (SPAdes) (version 3) | ecosystem: Environmental > Aquatic > Deep subsurface... | reverse complement strand
GGGAGGTCTGTCAGCTTGTGTCACGCACTACCGGCATCGAGAGGTGACGGGAAGAGTTGGCAGAAGTCAGCCGAGGGCATAGTAGGTCCACGACCGGACTGAAGGCCCGAACGTGAAGTAACGGACAGAGACTTGAATTTCGATGACCATAGGAGACGCAGACAAAAGAGCTGAGAAGCTCGAATCCCACCCGGAGGGTAGCCAACGGAATTGGCGAGAGGAAGGCTTGGGTGCGTCAAAGGTCACGGCAAGGAGAGAACACTCTGCTCAGGAGAAGGCGAGCCGTTGCCGCTGGCAGTGGTCGAATTAGTTGCTGCTATCTCAACTGCGCTATCTTCAGTGGACTTCATGAACCGCCGTATACGGAACCGTACGTACGGTGGTGTGGGAGGACGGCGGCGGTGACACCGCCTCCTACCCGATAAGTTGTGTTTTCGGCCACCGACTCATCAAGGTGCCAACTCAAGATCAATGGTCGCTTGCGTAGTTCCATTTGAAGCGGCGCCTTTGACCGATACACGCAAAGTGTAGATCCCCGGCGGCATCTCCATCTTTAACTGGCCACCGATCTCCGTCCCTAGTTTATCGCTCCTGATCATTCTGGGAGCCAGAGGTTGCCATGGCCCTTCATATACCGAAGCGCCTGATTGCAGAACTTCTACCTTCAACTGCAGGCCGGCGATCGCCTGACGATCGCTCGGCGCGTCGTAGAGAACGAATCGGTAGAGAATCATCTCACCGGTCTTGAACGACGCGGGGCCAATGACCAGCGCTATGGAGGCATGCTTGTCACTGTGCGCAGCGATTTGAGATTGATCCTCTGGCTTTGCCTTGCCCAGGAAGACATCACTGAGGAGGAGTTTCTTGTGGCCGCGATCGGGAACATTAACCCACGAAGTGGACGTTCCCATTAGCCCGCCGTTTTCATCCCGCACCCCGATTCTGATCTGATAAAGACCGGGCGGCATGTTTAGTCGCTGGCTGTAGCGATATCCGTTCTGCCTGGCGTTCTCAAGTTGCTCCGGTGTGAAGGCAGCCGTGATATTTTCGGCGCTACTCTGGGAGACTTTTCCGTTTCGATCGAGAACTACAACTGCCACCTCACAATTAAGCAGATATTTTTGATCTCGTTCCGGATATTCCAGCAAGTTTCCGTTGAAATGAATTTGCAAAGTGACCTTCGCGTCATCATCGGCACGCTCAAGGAAACTTGCCGAAGACGTTACGCCAATCATCGTCACCGGCAACGGCGCAATCATGGCCTGAAACAGCTTTTGTTGCGGAGTCGTAGCAACCTCCGGTTTGCTCTCCTTTGAGAGCTGATAACCTCTCTGTGCGCGGACGTGATATTCGGGGTGGTTTCTCACGCGTACTTTGAGATTTCGAAATCGATCGTCGGTCTCATTTTTCGGATAGTACGCCATCGCGTAATAGACTGTGTTGGCGTCCGTCATTTTCCTGAACAGAGCCGCGAGATCGTTGCTGTTAAGATAAACCTCTCCACCGGTGTCTGCGGCCAGGTTTCGGAGCGTGCCCTGCTGGTCCATTCGCGAGTCAGCCATGTAAGATCCGAACGCCGCGCCGAGCGTCGGCTGTGCTGAGTTGAAGTGAACGGGCGAGGCGGCGGTGAACTCGACCGGCGTAGTCAGTCCCGCGGGACTGAAAGAGTAGACGATGGCGCCTGACCTGACGGCGCGACTGGTGGCGGCATTGAAGTCCTGGTTGTCGGCTCCGCCGCCGGTATCAAGCAAGGTAAATCCATCAGACATGAACGCAATTAATCGCTCTCCCGGCATTTCCGCCATCCGCTCGCTTACGGCTTTGAGTATCTGAAGGGTTGTTTTCCGGAAGATGCTCTCTTGGCCGAGCACCTCACGCGCATGCGCTCGGACCATCGCATCAGACGGAGCAACAACACCGTCTTCACCTGTCATAATTGCTGCAGCAACGGCAGTCGCCTGCCGGCCGCTAAGAACTTGATTCAGATCAGGCGGAGGATTTCGCGTGCTTGACTGCCGGCCAGATACCACCGGCAGAGCAGGCATCGGCGGATTCTCGGTCAGCACCTTGGCGGCGAGATAAGGCGTGAAGAGAGTTGTCGGCCTAAGGAAGCCGGTGATTTTGTCGATTGCATATTTCAACATCTTCCGGTCGCGCATGAACTGCTGTAGTAAACCCAACTCACCGGATGTCGTGACGACTGCCACCAGATCTTCTTCCGTAATCTGTTCGTCAACGAAACGCTTCAACTGTTGCTTCGCCCGCAACAGACTCACGCTTGAAAGATGCAGCGTGTCTACGAACAGAACTATCGTGCGTGCCGGCTTGGCCGCGAGCGGACGATTGGGCTGATTTGGAACGTCATCTGACTTTCGATTGGCTGTGAACGGAGCAGACGATCCGCTTTGGATTCCTACCAGCGAGAAGAAGCTGACGCTTTGCGGCTGGCCGTTTTCCATAATCTCAAAATCATTCTGCGTGAGGTTGGCAACAACTTGGCCCTTCCGATCAGTGACTACCGCACGCACCTGGACCAGGTCGGTTTTGATCCTAATGACATCGTCCTGATCCGTTTGCTTTGAAGATGATTGTTGAGCGACTAGGGAAGCGGATTGGCAGATTAACGCCGCTGTGATTCCAATTAACGATACCAACCTTGCTGGGACAGATCTTGGCATAACATCAGAGGAACGCGAGGCGAGCGACCGGTGCGGGTTCGCAGACTAATTAACTACAGTAAAGTCGATGCTGCGCGCTTGAGTTTGAATCTTCTTGTCAGCCATCGGGTCGGTAATTACCAGGGTCAGGACATAGCGACCAGGCGCAACTTTGGATAGTCCGAACTGGCCCATCTTGGTCACCGGCGTGCTGCCGTTACTCTCGACCGGTTGCTCAGGTTCGCGTAGTAGGACTTTGTTTCCTTGCGTGATGATCAATTGCGAGCGAAGCTGTGGCTTGCCATCTTTCAACTTAGAGTTATAGATCAGCGTCACATAGCGTAGATCCTGTGAGCGACTGAGTTGTCGCACGGCCAGCAACGGCGTCGGCTTGGCGCCCTTTGCGTCAGTGGCAAAGAGAAAAATGCTGCTCATGGCCAGCTTGCCTTTCGTCAAATCCGGCACTTCCAGATATTTTGAGAAGGAACCCAAACTCCCGGAACCGGATTCACGCACGACGACGCGCACCTGATAGTAGTCAGGTTGTACCTCGGTATTTCTCGAATAAGTCAAACCCTCAGTCGAGGCCCGCTGATGGTCTTCCCGCGTGAGATTGAGGTTAACCGTGTCGCTGAAGCCCCCGCGCTGATTTCCTAACTGATCGAAGACAAAGCCCACAATATCGAGCGAGGTCTGGTACCTGTCGGCCGTCTCAGTGAAATGCAGTTTCTTCGCATCGATAAGCATGTGAATGTCCACTGATGCTTTATTATCCGGCTTCAATCTGACCTCGACATTCGGCGTGACGTCGATATCGTTTTTTGCCAGAGGAGAACGAGCTGCGGCTGCGACCCCTTCCTCTTTGGTACGTGGCGCAGTAGAAGCGACTTCTTCCCTCGCCCAATAGCCCGTTTGGCTATAGACTCGGGTCCCATTTCGCTTCACCTTGATTTCGATCGTGTGAAACTTCCTATCGAATTTCTCGCTTGGCGAATAAGCGATGCTGTAATAACCGTTGCTGCGCGCCATAATCTTGTCCAACCCGGAGTCGAAGTTGTTTGTGTTAACAACTGAAACGCCGCCGGTTGCGCCGGCTACTGTGCTGAGACCCAGGTGCTCGGAGGCGCCAGATAACAACGGGGTCAGCGCCGACTGGGCTCCGGCGTCGCCGCGACCAAACGTTCCGTCCGCCGGATCGTTTCCTCCCAGAGAACTCTTGGCAGGTGTCGCTTGAAAACTCTTGACGCCCACCGAAGCTCTGAGTCCCTTAGGATCGAGTGTGCTGATCACTACGCCCGCGCGAATCGCATTGTCTTTCAACTGATTCAACAGCCCCGTGATATCTACATTGTCCGCTTTTCCAATCTCAAAAATCGGGATGCCGCCGGTAACAATCACCAAATTCTTGCGGCCGGGGATCTCGCGCAAGGACCTGATGACAAAGTTCGCGGTGGTGAGCGCGGATAATCCGCGAAAGTAACGAACCGTGTCGTCGTTCGAGCTGTAGATTTCGGGGGCGCTGGAAGGTTCTTCAACCGATGGTGAATCCAGCGTCTGCGCCGGAGTGACGGAGTTCTTGGGATCGTCCGGCGTGTCGGAAGCTCCGAAAGGATGTGAAACGATCCTTATCGAGGCGATCGCTCGTCGCAGCAGTTGCCGATCGGTAGTGAACTGTTGCAGTAGTCCCTTGCCGCCCACCACGCGCACAATGGCGACCAGATCGCCGTCTTTCATCTTGTTGTCAACAAAGTTGAGCAGCATCTTGCGGACCGCCGGCAGATCCTGGATTTGCATCGTCAGATCGTCGATAACGAATGCAACTACGCGCTTGAGATCCTTGGCCAAAAGTCCCGGGCCAGTTTGCTCGACGTAGTTGGGAAGGGATGCCGGCCGCGTCCCCTCGGACCGGCGGCCAGTATCCACGCCGACGAACTCCATGAACTTGATGTCTTGCTTCTTTCCGTTGTCGTAAAGCTCAAAGTCTTCGAGCTTGAGATCGGGAATGATCTGATCCGACTTGTCAGTGACCACCACGTCTGTTTGAACAAGATTCGTCGTAATGCGAATGATGTCTTCGGGCGCGATTTCCGGTTGTGGCTTCTGAGGAGTCTGCGGCGTTTGCGCGACGACTGTCGCCATCGCCACTGCCGTTGCCAGAATGATGGCTGCAATCCGTTTCATGTTCATGAAGGTACACCTCACTGCTAGATTGATGGCTCAAGCTGCCTGAGTTTTTCTGGGGCGAGCGATTATATTTTATTCTTCATTGCATTACTACGCTGCCTTGGGATCTCTTCATGGTGGCGGCGGAGATTCAGAGGGCCGCCAGGTGAATTGAGACCGGCCACCGACGGCCTAAGTGCTGCGTAGGCACAGTCCAAGAAATTGCAAGAAAATCCAGAAAAATGAAAGCGTAAGATTCCCCGTGATGGGAAATGCACCAAAAAGTCCCAAACAAAGCGACTAACTTTCTCTGTGTTGATGGCGCGCTTGATGGCGCGGCGTTTGCATCTGTTGGAAGCGAGCATTTATTCATAGCCTGTCCATGGAACCGTTAATCAGCTGGCTCGGTCTTCAAACAAAATGCCCAGCGACGCTTTCTGCTGGGTGTCTAGCCAATAACCTTTAACTTTCTTGGAGGAGTCCCCGCGATGAGAAATTACTTGCCAAGGTTCTTTTTTGTTTTGGCGATCATCGGCGTGTTCAGCCTGTCAGCATTTGGTCAGAACACTACGACGGGATCGCTTACTGGAACTGTCATTGACCCGCAGGGCGCTGTGGTCGCCGGCGCGGTGGTGACAGTCAAGAGTGTTTCTAATCAGGAATTCACGGCCGTAACGAATGGCGATGGGACGTTCACAATCCCGGCCCTGGGCGATGGCGTTTATTCCGCGACAATTGTAGCGAAGGGTTTCAAGACGGCCGCGGTTACCGACATCAAAGTAACCGTCGGCACGCCTTCGAGCATTAAGGTCTCACTGGAAATCGGCGCTGCGAGCGAGACGGTTACCGTCGTGGGCGGTGGCGAACTGGTGCAGACGCAATCGGCCACGGTGGGCACCTCGATTACGGGTCGCCAGATCACTGACCTTCCGTACGCCTCGCGTAATGCGCTGGACCTTCTGCTCTTTCTGCCTGGCACGTCGACGGCCGGTCGTCCCCGACAGTCGACTGTCAATGGACTGCCGAAGTCAATGCTCAATATCACGCTTGATGGCATTAACATTCAGGACAACGTCCTGAAAGGCTCGGACGGGTTCTTCACCATCATCCAGCCCAAGACTGACGCCATTCAGGAAGTCAGCGTCTCAACCTCGACGCCCGGAGCTGAGAGTAACTCTGAAGGCGCCGTCCAGATCAAATTCACCACTCGCCACGGGGGAAGCGAGTTTCACGGTAGTGGCTATTGGACGCATCGTGATAAGTCGCTCAATGGAAACTTTTTCTGGAACAATGAACTACTCGCGCCCAAGCGGCACTTTGACAACATCGCGCGGTCGACCGACAGAGCGCCGCGTACCAACGCGCTGCTCAACCAGCCGGGCGTCAGGATTGGCGGTCCGATGATCGTTCCGGGTTTACTGAAGAAGGGCAAGGCCTTTTTCTTCATCAACTACGAAGAGTATCGGCTGCCTGAAGCTCAGCTGCGAACGCGTACTGTCCTTAGTCCGTCGGCGCTTGCCGGTGTTTTCACTTATGGGGCGAATGCGATTAATCTGTACACTGTCGCGGCCGCTTCCGATTGCGACGCAGTCACAGCGGGCCTGCAGCCTTGCACATCGACGCCGGATCCGACGATCTTAGCTCTCCTCACATCAACACGAGGGGTGGCGGGGACTTACAATGCTCTCTCCGACCCGAACATTCAAACGTTGAGCTTTACCAATCAGGGCGGACAGAAGCGGCAATTCCCGACGGCGCGCTTCGACTTTGAGGTTAACAAGAATAACCACATCGAAACGATCTACAACTATCAGGTATTCCGCTCCAAGGTGGACTTTCTGAATAATGCGGATCCTTTTGCTCCCGGCTTTCCGAACTTCGGTTCTCAGGACTCAAATCGCTATGCGAGTTCTACTGCCTGGCGCAGCACGATCAAGTCAAATCTGGTTAACGAAGCCAGAGTTGGCGTCCAGAACGGCATCGTGTTGTTCTTCCCACAGAACAACGCGGCTCAGTTCGTAAATCAGGGTGGTTTTTCTCAGGGCATCGGTGCGGCGGCCAGTGGTATCTCCGGTGTAACCACTATCAACAATCCCCAGCGCCGCAACACCCCCACATACCAGTTGAGTGATAACCTGAGCTGGATCAAGGGCAAACACACCCTGAACTTTGGCGGTGACATCTCTTCGGTTAGCACGTTTTTGCAGAATGCCGTCAACGGCGCCGTACCCTCGATCGGCTATGCCCAGGATACGTCGGACGTTATTGAGACTGCGATGTTTACTGCCGGAAACTTCCCCGGCTCATCGGCAACGAATCGTAATCAGGCAGATACGCTTTATCGCGTGCTAACGGGACGTCTGACGACGATTTCCCACACTGCGGCTCTCGGCGAGGACGGAACGACCTACACTCTCGACCAGACTCGAATTCAGCGGTACCGCCAACGAGAGTTCGGCATTTACGGACAGGATTCGTGGCGCTTCAGGCCGAATCTGACTCTTAACTTTGGCCTCCGTCTCGAGACTGTCTATGCGCCAATCTCGCAGAATAGGGCGCTGACGCAAACTACTTTTGCGGGATTGTTCAGTTCGTCAGGTACTGACCTTTCTGCTCTGTTCCGTCCCGGGGCGAACGCCGGCGCTTTGACGTCGTTTACTCCGCTTCCCGCTGGCGTCCATCCTTATGCCACCGCGCATAATCTTGCTCCGACTTTCGGCTTTGCCTGGCAGCCTAACTTTAAGTCTGGCCTTCTCAGGAAACTGGCCGGGAACTCGGGGCAAACGGTGCTGCGCGGCGGCTGGTCGATGGCCTTCGATCGTGAAGGTTTGAATCTTGTGTCGAGCATCCTGGGCGCTAACTACGGTGGCACCATTAGTCTGACGCAAACGGCCGGAACCAATTTCACCCGCGGGTCGCTATTTAGAGCTTTGCCGGCAGCTCCAGTAATTCCGGTGGTCAATCTAACGCCGGCGGTGCTTGACCGGGCTTCGGCTAACGCTTTTCTGCCCAATCTCAAGACTCCGTACGTGATTTCGTTTAGCGGCAGTATTCAGCGCGAAATCAACAAAGATACGGTGATCGAAGTTGGGTACATCGGCAATCGCGGCCACCAACTGCTGCGCCAGTTCAACCTTAATGAAATCAATGTAATCGAAAATGGTTTCACTAATGAGTTTAGGCTTGCGCAAGCTAACCTGTACGCGAATATCGCAGCCGGTCGCTGCCAGACGGGAGTCACGGCCGCGGGTTGCTCGGCGAACTTTGCCTACTTTGGCCCCGGTACTGGAACTAACCCGCTTCCGATGATTTTCGCTTACTTCCAGGGAACTGGTAATCCAGCGACCCAGTCGCTTTACACTAACTCATTCTTCCGCAACGGCAGCTTCACGGGTGCCCTGGCTTCGACCAACCAGTCACCGGTAGGGTTCGCAGGCTTGCTCAATAATCCGCTCAACGGGTTAACGAACAACGCGATTGCAGCGGGACAACCGGCGAACTTGTTCGTCGTCAACCCGCAAATGGCCATCAACGGTAGTTTCCTGGTCAACAATGATGGCAAGACCTGGTATGACGCTTTCACCGTGGAAGTGCGCCATCGTCTATCGAAGGGCATTCTGGCCAACTTCAATTACACGGCCTCGAAGGCGAGGGGCAACGAGTTCGTCAGCAGCGCCACCGCTTCTGCTCAGCCGAACACGCTGCGCAATACCTGGCTGAACAAAGATTTTTCGCCCTTCGACATCCGCCAATCGCTCAAGGGAAGCTTTATCGTCGAAATGCCCATGGGCCTCGGCAAGAAGTTCATGGGTAACGCGCACGGAATGGTAAACCATCTCGTGGGTGACTGGACACTAAACGGAACCATGCGCCTTTCGAGCGGTGTTCCCCTGAACCTGGGCAACGTTCAACTTGTTGGCATGACCAGGCGGCAACTCGAGGACAACATCCGGATTCGCAAGACGGTGGATCACAAGGTCTTCTGGCTTCCGGATGATATCGTCCAAAACACGCTACTCGCATTTGCCACCACGGGTACAACTGCGAGCGGTTACTCGGGCGCAGCGCCCACGGGCCGATACATTGCTCCTGCTGGGCTCAATTGTCCGCAGCAGTTTAGCGGACAGTGCGGGTTTACCACGTTGATTGTCCACGGCCCGAACTTCACGCGTCTTGATCTGGGCATCGAAAAGAAGTTCAAGTTCTCGGAAACGAAGAATATCGAGCTTCGGTTTGAGTTCCTGAACGCCTTCAACAACATTGACTGGAGACTCGGTTCGTATAACAACGACACCGTGACCATCGGTGCCAATAACGCTGACATACCGACGTATACGCTCGCGACCTTTGGCCAGTTGTTGGGTTCGAACACCGCGTATCGCGATGTTTCTACGACGAACGATCCGGGTGGAAGAGTTGGACAGATCGTGCTTCGTTTCAACTTCTAAACTTTCACTCACTTGACCTAAAAGGGAGAAGAGCCAGCGTTTGCTCTTCTCCCTTTTTCTTTGTGCGCCCGGCAGGGCGCACTCACTAGGGAGTGAAAGTCTCCTACGAACCCGACAGGGGGAATCGTTAGCCGGACGGCAAGGGTGTCCATCGCGAGATGGAATCTGAAGGAAGCCGCAGGCAAAGCGCTGGCCCGACGAACAGAAATCGCATAGGAGGCGTGCAAGCTGGATGAGAGGGCGAATATCTTCAAAGTCCGATACCTGTACGGAAAGCTTGTACGTAGATGCGGCGGACATAAGCGTGAAGGTGAGAGCGCATTACCCGGGGAGGTCTGCAACTTTGCCATGAGCTACTGCCACTGAGAGGTGACGGGAAGAGGTTGCAGAAGTCAGCCGAGGGCATAGTAGTTCCATTCGACCGGAGCGAAGGCCCGAACGTGAAGTAACGGACTGGGGACTCGAATTTCGATGACTAGAGGAGACGCAGACAAAAGAGCTGAGATGCTCGAACCCCACCCGGAGGGTAGCCGACGGAATTGGCGAGAGGAAGGCTTGGGTGCGTCAAGAGTCACGGCAAGGAGAGAGGACTCTGGACCGGAGACAGAGCAGTTGTTAGAGGCAGTGGTCGAACGAGAGAACATGTGGTTGGCGCTCAAACAGGTAGAGCGAAACAGGGGCGCAGCGGGAGTGGACAACATGACCGTTGAGCAACTGCGAGCCTGCTTGCACGAGTACTGGCCGCGAATCAAAGAGGAACTGTTGGCAGGCAGCTATCAACCGCTGCCGGTACGGAAGGTAGAGATACCGAAGGCCGGTGGCCAAGGGATGCGGATGTTGGGCATCCCGACGGTGATAGACCGCCTGATTCAACAGGCGCTGCATCAAGTACTAAGCCCACTCTTTGAACCGAGCTTTTCGGAATCGAGCTATGGCTTTCGCCCAAACCGAAGCGCGCAGCAAGCGGTGGTCAAAGCCCGCGAGTATGTGCGCGAAGGACGGCGCTGGGTCGTGGATATCGACTTGGAAAAGTTCTTCGACCGGGTCGATCACGATGGGTTGATGTCGCGGTTGGCGCGGCGAATCAAGGACAAGCGAGTACTGCGACTGATACGCCGATACCTGCAAGCCGGAATCATGTCGGATGGGTTGACGACCGCGCGACGAGAAGGAACACCGCAAGGTGGGCCACTCTCACCGTTGCTGTCGAACATCCTGCTCGACGAGTTGGACAAGGAACTGGAGCGACGAGGTCACCAGTTCTGCCGTTACGCTGACGACTGCAACATCTATGTGCAGTCGCGCAGCGCGGGAGAGCGGGTGATGAAGTCGGTCACCAGATTCCTTGAACGACGTTTGCGGCTGAAGGTGAATGCGGAGAAGAGCGCCGTGGCGCGACCGTGGGAGCGGAAGTTTCTGGGCTACTCGCTGACGTCTAACCGAGAACCGCGCCTGAAGGTGGCGAAGGACTCGGTGCAACGGCTGAAGGGGAAGCTGCGGGAAATTTTTCGTCGCGGGCGGGGACGCAACCTGGGCAAGTTAATCGCAGAGGAACTAACACCATTGCTGCGCGGCTGGATGAACTACTTCCGGCTGGCCGAGGTGAAAGGAATCTTCGACGAACTTGATAGCTGGATACGACGCAAACTGCGTTGTCTTATCTGGCGACACTGGAAGCGCACGTTCACTCGCGCCAAGGGTCTGAGGCAGCGTGGTCTGGATGAAGTCCGGGCTTGGGAATCAGCGACGAATGGACGCGGCCCCTGGTGGAATGCCGGAGCCTCGCACAGGCACGCTGCTTTTCCCAAATCCTACTTTGATCGTTGTGGACTCTTGTCGCTGCTGGAGCAACAGCTTCGCCTCCAGTGGACTTCATGAACCGCCGTATACGGAACCGTACGTACGGTGGTGTGGGAGGACGGCGGAGGCGACTCCGCCTCCTACCCGATCCAGAGCGTTCCCGCGGTTCATCATTCTTCTCTGGGATCTCACGCCCCAAGCAACCAACATCGATTGAGCAGATTCAGACTTGCGGAAGCAAAGGCAACGTTGCTAGAGTCTGCATCGGAATCGCAGCGGTCGTTGAATTCGCTGCTAAAGAACAGGAGCAGGAGATCGTGCGTAAACTTGCGGCAGCGTCGCTCATGACGGCGCTCTTGGCGGCCGGAATTGGAGCCCAGCAGAAACCCAGCGCCTGGACGGAATGGTCCGGGCCAGAGGCTAACAAGATCTTGAATGACTCGCCCTGGGCCCAGACACAGACCGAAACGAACGCGTCAGAGATGGTCTATTCCCCAACCGTGGGCTCAGCCGCCGGGCCCACCGGAACGCGCCCGGCGCGCACCACGGGAATCCGCGATGAACAGGCGGCGCGAAACCGCAACCGCGCGACTGAAGGCGCATACAATCAGGCCGTAGAAACCAACTATCGGATCAGATTCCTCTCGGCCAGGCCGATTCGCGAAGCGCTGGCGGCCACGATTCTCCAGCAGCAGTCGGCCGCGTCGTCTGAACCAGTAAAGCGCCAGATGCAACAGTTCGTCGACCGAGACTTCGGTAACTACATCGTGGTTGCGGTGACTTATGAAGCCACTGATCAGCGTCTCTCAGGAAAAGCTTTTCAGGATTTCAACACCGCCAGGGCAGAGACTCTCAAGAACAACACCTACCTTGAGAGCGGCGACGGCAAGCGCGTCTTTCTGATGGACTATCGCGCGCCGGTTGATGACGGAATTGGGGCCAGGTTCGTTTTTCCCAGAATTGTCGATGGCCGGCCATTCTTGAACAGCGAGAGTGGCGACGTCCGGTTCTATTCGGAAGTCGGTGCGAACGTTAAGATCAACCTTCGTTTCAAGGTTGCGGACATGGTTTACCAAGGGAAGTTGGAGTATTGATTAGTGTCGTGGGACGAAGCCGAGAGTTTCGTGACCACTGCGAGCCCATTGCAATCAATCAAGAACTTATCTGGAAAGGAAAATCCTTATGCGCAAAAACTCGATCGCGGCGTTCGCCATGATGCTTTTCGTGGCCGGCGCAGTTTCAGCACAGAAGCCGCTCAAGCCCTGGGGCGAATGGTCCCAGAAGGATGCGCAAAAAATTCTTGACGATTCTGCGTGGGGACGGACCCAGACGGAAACTGACGCATCGCAAATGTTCTACAGCCCAACCACCGCTCCTGGCGTCAACGGCGCTCGCGGCACGTCGAACGATAGTTCTCGGCTCAGCCAGGGTGCGACAAACCAGGCGGTCCCGCTCAATTTCCGTGTCCGTTTTTTTACCGCCCGGCCTATCCGGCAAGCGTTTGCGCGCCTGATCGCACTCAAACAAGCCACCATGACCAAAGAACTCACCGCGCAGTTAACGGCCTGGTCGGATGCTCACACAGATGATTTCATCATTGTAGCCGTCTCCTTTGATTCGACCGACCAGCGGTATTCAGGTCCGGTGATGCAGGCTTTAGGTTCCGGAACCGCGGAGACCGTCAAGAACACCACGTATCTCGAGCGCAAAGACGGCAAGCGAGTTTTCGCCAGCGATTACCAAGCGCCCGGTGCGGACGGTGCGGGAGCAAAATTTGTTTTTGCTCGCACGCTGGCTGGCCAGCCATTCCTTAACGCAGAGAGCGGCGAGGTTCGCTTCTACTCTGAATTCCCGCTCGCCAAGCCCCCGATCAAGATCGACATGCGTTTCAAAGTCGCCGACATGGTGTTCGACGGCAAGTTGGAATACTAAAGCGTTCCCAAACGGTTGAGGCGGCGTCGCTTTCAAATAGTGGCGCCGTTTTTGCCTTGTTTCCTGAACAGTTTTGTGGGCAGTACCGATTGGTCCTGAGTGAGGACGACGTGGGCTTGATTCAGATTCGCAAAACGAGGATCATTCCACGGCTCAATGAATCCGCTGCCCAACCAACTGTCTCTCGCTCCTTTGGGCGCCGGCGATCTGATTGATCGCGCGGTGCGAATGTATCGCCAACACTTCTTTACCCTGATTCGCATCGCTGCACCGCCGGTGTTGGTTTCCGCTCTGGGCTCGACAATCACCACGATCGCCTTCCGCGAAATCAGTGCGACCGGCAGCGAGGTTCGGCTGGTGCTTTACGTGCTGATGCTGATAGGTGGATTCGCTATCACAATTTGCGGATCGCTCTTTAGTGTGATCGTCATCGGCGGAGCCACGCGGAACCTTGTTGCGTATCTCCTGTCAAATGAGCCGGTCAGCGCGCGCGCGACCTATCGCGCAGTTAAGGAACGATTCTGGAGCTTGCTCGGTGGCTCCTTTCTGGTTGGTTGCTGGCTCGGGCTGTCGGCCGGCGTCGCCTCCATGGGCGGGGGGACGGTCTTCTGGGTTGTGGCAATTGCTTCGCTGGTCCTCGCTCAGGTCTCACCCTGGCTGACCACCCTGGTGGTCATGATTGGGGCAATTGCCGGGACTGTGCTCGGCCTCTGTCTGTTCTTTCTACTGGCTGGACGCGCCGCATACGTGCCGCAAGCCATAATGGTCGAAGGCCGCACTGTCTTTGGAGCGATTGGTCGCAGCTTTGGCCTTGTCGGCGGCAATGTGCGCAGGTTGATGGCGATGACACTGTTTACAGTTTTCGCAACTTACTCAGCGCTGATGTTGTTGATAATTCCTCTCGGCTGGTATGGCTATCTAAACGGGGTGGACATTTCTCCGTTCAGTAGATTCGAACAGCCGGCCTGGTACGCGGTTGGGTATGAAGTCATCGTGCAATGCAGTCACATTCTGTTGGCGCCGATCTGGATGCTGGGACTTTCGCTGCTCTACGTCGATGAGCGCGTGCGACACGAAGGTTACGACATTGAACTGATGGCTGCGCGGCAACTTCCCGAAATGCCGAATCTCCCGGGCGTTGTTTCGCCTTTCGCGCCGGCGTTGGTTACCGGTCGCGCGCCGAGATTCGTTCCGCCACCGCCCGGCCACCTGAACCCCGGCAGCGTTTTGGGTTTGAGCTAGGCCAAACGAAAATGCCCGCAATTGGTAAACCCCACGGACGAAAAGCATCCATCGCCTTCGCAGCGGTCTTCGCTGTGTTGATCTGCGTTGCCGGCGCGAGCGCCGTCACGTTTGAGGATTATCGACACCAAGTCTCGCGGGCGGTTGTCTCGATCCAGGAGTTGCGCGCTGCATACGCCGACGAGTACCCATCTCAGCGACAACAATTCATCGCGGCCACGATCGCGCTCGTGCGCGCCGAATTACCGGCGCAGGAAACCGTTCTGCTCGGGCGGCAAACTGTGGCCGTGGACAACGCGTGGCTTCACGAATCGCTGAATGATTTAGAGAAGGTCAAGGGTGACCACAAGCGAGGTGCGGAACTGGTCGCCCGCATGGACGAACGTCTGCGCGCTCTCGGCGAGCGTTTGGATGAACTGCAAAACGGAAAGCCCAGCGCCAGCAAAGACGAGAACAGTGCGCGTCTGGCGGAAATCCTGCGCCGCTCTGAATACAACAAGCAGGCTGAAGAAGGCAGCGCGCTTAATCGCCTCATAAACAGGTTCCTGCGCTGGTTGAGTAGTCTGTTTCCGGAAACGAAGCCGTTGCAGCCGGGGAATGCAATGGCTTTGTCGCGAATCGCCCAAGTTGTCGTTATCGGCGTGTGTGTGCTGGCGATTGGCTTCTTGATTTGGAAATTTGCGCCGGCGTATCTGCGCAATCGCCGCAAAAAGAAACCCAAACGCGAAGCGCGCATTGTGTTGGGCGAGCGGCTTGAGCCAGACCAAACGTCCGCGGATCTCCTGGCGCAAGCCGAATCGCTGGCGCGCTCGGGCGATCTGCGAGCTGCGATTCGCAAGGCCTACATCGCGCTGCTGTGCGAACTGGGGGATCGCAAAGTAATCAGCCTGGCCCAGCACAAGACCAATCGCGATTATCTCGGCGCGGTGCGCGATCGACCAATGCTGTTTCTTTCGATGCGCGGTCTGACGAATAGTTTTGAGATTCACTGGTACGGGTTTGTTCCCGCCACGCCCGATGACTGGGCAAATTTTCGCGCGGGATTTCAGAAGGCAGTGAGAAGTGAATCTCGTCCCCAGGCGTAAACGCCCGGGCTAGAGAAGAAAAGCGCAGCCCGTAACCCGCTCTTATGCGTCAACGTCTCGCCATCATCATCACGATCGTCGTGGTTCTGGTCATACTGATCGGGCTCAACGCAGCGTCTTACGTGAAGGTCGAGCAGGCTGCGGATTCGGAAGCTGCGCCGGATCGCTCAACCTATAACTCAGGCACGACCGGAACACGCGCGCTTTACGATTTTCTGCACGAGTCGGGTTACCAGGTGGCGCGCTGGCGCGAACCGCCGTCAGCGCTCTTGAGTGAAAACACCGCCAAGCCGTCGACGCTCGTCATTGTCGGGCGGACTCTGGTTGGCTTCACGAAATCCGAGCGCGAAGAAGTTCTGCGCTGGGTCGAGAGCGGCGGCCGGCTGGTCATCGTCGATCGCAATCCCGATCGTAACCTGTTACCACCTTCAGATGGTTGGAACGTTGCGACGCAGTTCTCGAGTTACCCTTCGTCCGAAATCGACCCTACCAAATTCGAACAGATGACCGCGGGAGTGAAGCCGCTGACACCTTCGCAGCCGACAGCCTATGCTCGGCAAGTTGAAACTGTTCTGCCCTCGCGGTTCGCCACCGCGATCAGGGTGACGCGAAGTGGGAATTCAAATGAAACGCAAAAGGCCGGCGGCCAACCGGGTGACAAGAGCAAAGCCCACGGCGGCGACACCGGAGAGTCCGCTGAAGAATCGGACGACTCAGAATCGCCGCCCAGCTCAGTCACCGTCGCCAATCCGCCAGAGAAACCACAGATAACTGGTTCGCCTGCGCCGGTGGTTCATTTTGAAAGTGAGCGAGGCGCGCTGCTGGTTGATTATCCGTATGGCCCGGGCCGCATCGTTCTGCTTTCCGATCCTTACATCGTCGCCAACAACGGCATCAGTCGCGCCGACAACTTACAGCTCGCGATCAACGTCGTCGCCGGCTATGGCGGGCTAATCGCGTTCGACGAATTTCATCAGGGCCATGCCGCCACGCACAACGCGCTGATTCAGTATTTCTCGGGCACGCCGGTCGTAGCGCTATGCGGACAGCTCGCTTTGATTGGTCTGGCGATCGTGTGGACCCGCGGGCGGCGGTTCGCGCGACCGCTGCCTTTACCGCAAGTCGACCGCCGTTCGAGTTTGGAATTTGTCGCCTCGATGGCTGAGCTGCAACAGCGCGCCAAGGCGCACGATCTGGCGCTCGAAAATATCTATGGGCGAGTGCGGCGCGCGCTGGTGCGCCACGCGGGGCTGAACAACAGCAGCCCGCGAGCCGAGATTGCCGCGCGCGTAGCAGCGCGATCGGGCGTCAGCCGCGCAGAGCTTGAATCGCTGATGCGCAAATGTGAAGAAATAATCAACGGCGCGCCCACGAACGGCAGGGAAACGCTGAGAATGGTAAAGCGTCTGCGCCAGATCGAATCCAGGCTCGGACTCGGAACGCGTGCGCGCGACGCGCGACAGGCTGCTGCTGCCGAAACACTTTGACTAATTCCGATCTTTGGGCTTTGATCGTCGGGCTTTGCAAAGTGCAACGTCAGAACCGCCTGCGGTAGCGGGCGGGCCCGCTCTTTGGCCTGCGGATTCTTGATAAAAAAAGGAAAGGCCCGCCCGCTACCGCAGGCGGTTCTGACTGGAAATCTAAAATGCCTGAATACGTTTCCGCGACCATCGCACACATCCGCAACGAACTGCGCAAAGTAATCGTTGGCCAGGACGAGCCGATCGAACAAATTCTCGTCGCGCTGCTGGCCGAAGGACACGCCCTGATCGAAGGCGTTCCCGGCACGGCGAAAACGCTGACGGTGAAAACCCTGGCGCGCATCGTCAACGCCGGCTTTGGCCGTATTCAGTTCACCCCTGATCTGATGCCTTCCGACATTACCGGCACCAACGTCTTTAATATGGGTTCGTCGAGTTTCAGTCTGCGACGCGGTCCGGTCTTCACCGACATCCTGCTCGCCGACGAAATCAATCGCACGCCGCCAAAAACTCAGGCCGCGCTACTCGAAGCCATGGAAGAGCGTCAAGTCACTATCGATGGCGAATTGTATCCACTTTCGCCCATGTTCACAGTGCTGGCGACGGAAAACCCAATCGAGTACGAAGGCACTTATCCTTTGCCGGAAGCGCAGCTCGATCGTTTCCTGCTCAAGATTTTGCTGCCCTATCTTTCCGCCGACGAAGAGCATCAGGTGGTGGCGCGTTGGGACGCGGGCTTTAACGCGCGGCGGCTCGACCAAGTCGATGTGCAGGCGCTGCCCAATGCGGAAGCGATTCCGCGCTGTCGCGCCGAAGTGCGCAACATGCACATGGAGCCGGGCGTGCAGCGCTATGTCGTCGACATCGTTCGTCGCACCCGCGATCACGCGGCCTTGCATTACGGCGCCAGTCCGCGCGCGGCCGTGGCGTTGCTGCTGTGCGCGAAGGCGCTCTCGGCAATTCGCGATCGCGACTTTTCCACTCCCGACGACGTGCGCGACATCGCGCGGCCGGTGTTGCGTCATCGCCTGACGCTGCGCGCCGAAGCCGAACTCGATGGCGCCACGCCGGATTCCGTGATCACAGACATTCTGCAATCAGCGGAAGTTCCAAGATAATGCGGTTCGTTTTCTCGAAGCTTTTCTACGCGCTATTAGCGGTTGGCTTCGTTCCGCTCTCGCTTTCGTGGGGGCGCCCGATCCTCGGCTGGGTGGCGCTCGCGTATGACATCGCGATTATCGCCTGCGCCATCTTCGATGCTTGGAACAGCAAACTTTCAAAGGGAGTCCGCATCGAACGCCACTTCGGTGGCCGCTTTGCGGTGGGCGCAGAGACTGAAGTGCGCATCGAGATTACCAACCGCACCCCACGCGACATCTCTCTGATAGTCAAAGACGAACACCCGCCGCAAATGAAACTGTCCGGTGTACGCGAAGGACTTCTGGACGTCGAAGGCCAAACCAGCGCCTCGTTGGTTTACACATTGACGCCGCCAAAGCGCGGCCAATTTCAGTTTGGGCGAATCGCCGTACGCTATCTTTCGCGTTGGCGGCTCGTGTGGCGCGACAAATTCGCGGGCGAGGCGACCACCGTCAAGGTCTATCCGAACATGCGACGCGCGCGTGAAGCGGAATTGAAGGCGCTCGGCGCGCGTTCGTTTGTCGCGGCGCGGCGCAAGTCGCAATGGCGTGGCGAAGGCCGCGACTTTGAATCCATGCGTGACTACGTGCGCGGCGACGAGATGCGACACATTTCGTGGACCGCGACCGCGCGCCGCGGCAAGCTGGTGACGCGGCAATATCAGATGGAGCGCGACCAGACCATCCTGATCGCACTCGACGCCGGGCGTTTGATGACGGCGCGGATTGAAAATGAAACGAAGCTCGATTCTGCCGTGCACGCCGCGCTCGCGCTGATGTCGGCAGCCGCTCGCGCCGGGGACAATGCCGGACTGTTGGTTTTTGGCCGGCGCATCAAGGCCTATCTGCCGCCGAAACGCGGCGCGGAACACTTGGATGCCGCGCTGGAAGCCTTGCACGCGATCGAGCCGGAGATGATCGAACCGAGTTACTCGCGCGCTTTTGAATTTATCTCGGCCAACAGCCGGCGGCGTTCACTCGTCGTCGTGCTCACGGACCTGGTTGATGAAGAAGGATCGAAGGAACTGCTTTCATCTCTGAAGCTGCTGCGTCCGCGTCATCTGCCGCTGGTGGTCACGATCGCCGATCGCGATCTGAAAGCCGTGGTCCGCGAAAGCCCCGAGAACGAACGCGAGATGTTCACGCAATCCGTCGCTGAAGAAATCATTCACCTGCGCGAGGCGGCTCTGCGTCTGGTTGAAGCGCAAGGTGGTTTGGCGCTTGATGTGACAGCGGCGGCACTCGCGCCGAAATTATTGGAGACTTATTTGCGAGTAAAAGAGCGCGGGATGCTTTAAAGATTGGTTTCAAGTTTGAGGTTTCAAGTTTCAAGTTAGCGATTCAACGAGTCAGCGTGGCCGAGCGAACCTGAAACCTGAAACCTGAAATCTGAAACTCATTCGCGTCCCGCCAAAAGCAAATACGAATACAGAGCAATCCCGGTAATCACGCCGATGCTGATCTTGATTATGGGACTGATCGGCTGAGGCGAAATAAACCCTTCGATAATTCCCGCGACTACCAATAACGGAACGCAGCCTACGATCAATCGCACTGCTTCCATCCCGCGCGCCTTCAAAGCGTCACCGCGCGTCAGGTCACCGGGCATCAAAAGCGCCGTGCCGATCAAGAGGCCCGCACCGCCGCCGATGAAGATGCACGACAACTCGATCACGCCGTGCCCGACCATGAATGTCGCCAGATCGTTTCCAAATCCAGCTCGATAAGTCAGCGCGAGAATCGCGCCCACCATGGCGCCGTTGAATGCCAGAACATACAGAGTGCCAATGCCAAGCAACGCGCCCAGGGCGAAAGCGTAGAAGGTCACGCGAATGTTGTTGGTGAAAATCTGACTGGAGCCAACCTGGTTTGCTTGGTTCAGATCTTCCCACCAGTGCGTGCGCTGGTTGATGACCTCGCGAAAAGATGAAGGGACTCCCGCGAACTCTGAAAAGTCAGGATCGTGCCGCGTCCCAAAAAAAGCGATCAAGCTGAAGACCAGAAAGACCCCAAACGCGGTCGCCGTATAACGCCAGGTCCGCCGAAAAGCGAGCGGAAAGTCGCGCGTGAAGAATTTAGTAATGCGGCCATAGCCTTGCGCGTCAGCCCTGTAAATACGGCCATGGGCGCGGATTACCAGGCTGTTTAGATAGTTAATCAGGCGCGGATCGCGCGATTCGGCGCGGGCAATCGCCAGGTCCGAAGCCGTCCGGCGATAAATCCTCCCCAACTCACGCACTTCCTCGCGGTGCAGACGCCTGAGGGTCATGCGGTCGAGAAGTTTCAGCAACTCCTCGAGCCTCTGCCAGGCGCTCTTGCGTTCGTTGATGAAACGATCGATGGGCATAAGTCAGTAGGCAGTAGGCAGCACGCAGTAGGCAGTGCTAATCTCTGGCTGAGTTGAATTGTTAATCCGCATCATTCGTTACTTGGAAATCCGATTTCTGCCTTCTGCTTGCTGCCTAGTGCTTTCTCATGGATTCCATTGTCGAGTGTGTACCAAACTTTAGCGAAGGCCGCAAGCCGGAAACGATCGAGCGTATCGCGCGCGCGATTGAATCCGTGAAAGGCGCAGTCGTTTTAGGTCGACACATCGACGCGGATCACAATCGCTCGGTGATTACGTTTGTGGCTCCAGCGGAAGTTGTCATTGATGCGGCGCTGCGCGCAGTTGCGACCGCGACCGAGTTGATCGATCTGCGAAGTCAGACTGGAGAACATCCGCGCATTGGCGCGACTGACGTGCTGCCGTTCGTTCCCGTCAGCGGCGTTACGATCGACGACTGTGTTGCGCTCGCGCACGAAGCAGGCCGACGCATCTGGCAAGAGCTTTCCATTCCCGTTTTCTTTTACGAACGCGCGGCGCTGCGTCCCGATCGCGTCCGTCTGGAAAATGTGCGCGGCAAAGGCTTCGAGCAACTGCGAGACGAAATCAAGACCGATCCGAGACGCGCTCCGGACATTGGCGAGAATCGAGTTCACGAAACGGCCGGCGCTATCGCCGTAGGCGCGCGTCCTTTTCTAATCGCGTTCAATGTTAACTTGCGCTCGAAAGACATCGCTGTAGCGCGACAGATTGCGCGCGAAGTGCGCGAGCGCGATGGCGGCTTGCCCTGCGTGAAGGCGCTTGGGTTTGAATTGCACACGCGCGGGCTGGTCCAGGTGTCGATGAATCTGACGGACTATGAACGGACGTCGATGGCGCAAGCTTTCGCAGCGGTTCGCGAGGCGGCTGCCCGTCACTCAATCGAACTCGCCGGCGCCGAGATCGTCGGCCTGGTGCCGCTCGCGGCGCTCGACCGGCGGGCTTCTTACTTTCCGCTGTTGGAGAATTTTCGCGAAGCGCTCGTGCTGGAAAACCTCTTGGACACTGCTGAAACCGGCCGCAAATAAAGTCTCTTGACGGATTCTCGTGGCGTTGTTAACTTTGCCTTGGCCCCGCTTTGATAGGTTGAGCAACTTCTGCTGGACAGGGCGAGCAGCTTTGTCTATTATGTGTCCCCCGCTCAAGGGCGGTCCCCCAGTTTTAGGATTGGCCAGCGCGGCCAGTTTCCGGTTTGCCATCAAATCGCGCGACGGTTTGTCGACACTCGCAGGGCGGTAGTGACGACTCCTGAGCCGATTCAATCATGGAGGGTAGTTATGCTCAGAATGGGACGGAACCCGAACGAAGAAAAGAGCCAGACGCAATCAACCGACAGTTCGCGCAGTTATTCTCCTTATCAAAGCGGCGAGACGCAAAGGACACCAACTGAAGCTGCGGCTAGTACGAAGGCGTTGACGGAAAGCGAAACTATCGCGCGCGAGATTAAGGATGGTACCCTCAGCGGTTTTGTGGGCGCCGGCACTGCGATAACCGGTGAGGCGACATTCAAGGCGATGCTGCGCATCGACGGACACTTCTCAGGACGGATCACGTCCAGCTCGGGTTCGCTATTGGTGGGCGCGGGTGGTCAGGTTGACGCGAATGTCGAAGTCGCGGTCGCTACGATTCACGGAGTGGTGAACGGAGACATCATCGCCAGCCAACGCATTGAACTCGGCCGCGCGGGAAAACTGAATGGCAACATTCAAACTCCTTCGCTGGTGATCGAACAAGGTGGCGTCTTCGAAGGTAGTTGCAAGATGATGCAGCAGAAAGCGGCGGCCGAAAGACCCGCAAAGGTCGAGCGCAAAGAAAACGTGATCGACACGCCGAACGTGCAAGCCGTGAAAGTTGACGGAGCAAACAAAGCTGACGGCGCGGTCAAGAAACCAGAGGTCGCCAGCATCGCCGCGGCGAGCTGATCTACTTTCGATAAGCGCACGCGTTCGGTCGTGAGCTCGGACATCCTTGTCCGTACTGAGCGCGGCGCGCGAAATGTTTAGCGCGTCTCAATTCTGGGTTTAGCTAAGGGTGGACTTTGATCCGCCCTTTTTGTTTTGGCGCGCACCCATGTTCGCGCTTCGCCTTTATTGTTTGAGGATGTCCGCGCTCCCAAATCCCCGCGACAATCTTTCCGGCACGCGGTACAATCCAACCACGAAACGCCTCTGATCATGCAATTGAGAACCCATAGAACCACGCTCTCTGCTTTACTGCTCCTGGTCGTTTTGTTCACTACGGCGTCCGCGCAACAACCCCACCTAAACCGACCTGTTTCGGCGATTCCGACCAATGTTTTGTTGCGTATTATGCGGGCCGAGGACGAGCGGCGTTGGGACCAAGACCTCGCATCTCTGCTGGCTGACAAGAGCGCGCCAGTGCGAAGGCGCGCGGCGCTGGCAATGGGTCGCATCGGCGATGATCGCGCCGTGCCGGCTTTGGTCGAGTTGTTCAAAACAGAGTCCGATCCCGACGTGCGTCAGATGATTGCGTTTGCGATTGGCGAGATCGAATCGCCGGACGGCGCTGATGCGTTGATTGAAGTTCTGGGCGACACTCGGGCGCCGGGCGAAATGCGCGCGCGAGCGGTCGAAGCGCTGGGGAAGATTGGCGGAGCTTTGTTGAGCAGCGCGCCGCGCGATCAAACAGAACCGAAGCCGGCAGACGAACGGCTTACTAAGATTCGAACAGCGATTCTCGATGCGCTGATGTTTGAAGGCGGCCGGCGTTCAATGCCGGATCGCGAAACGATTCTGCTCGGCCTGACCGCCGTGCTGCGTACCAAGCCAGAAGGCGCGGGGCTCGTCATCGTTCGCTTTTTGGGTTACTCAGATCCGCGCATCGTCGCCGACGCTTTGAACACAATGGCGCGGCTGCGCTTGAAAGATGGCAGCGAGCAGGTGCGTCAGTTGCTCGGCAGCGGCGACGCGGTCGTCCGCGCTAACGCCGCGCGTGTAGCGGGCGCGAACGAAGACAAGCAAGCATTCGACGCTCTGCTCGCTCGTGCACTTAATGACGAAGACTTGCGTGTGCGCGTGAGCGCGATTCGGGCTTTGGGAAGTTTGAAGGATCCTCGTGCTACCGCGCCATTGCTTGTCGTCGGACAACAAGTCCTCAACCGTTATAAGACATCGCAGCCCGCAAATCCTGAGGCGGCAAATGAGCTTCTGGAGTTGGCCGCCGCGTTGGGCAGAATTGAGCAATCCACCGACAACAAAGACGTCGTGCATTGGCTCTTGTCACTGCGAGAAAAGCAAGGTGCTACTGCTCCAGAGATCGACAGCGCATTTGCAAGAGTAGCTCCAAGATCATATTTCTTTGCGCACGGGACAAGTAAATGGGGACCGCTCTTTTCGACGTGGCGGGAGGCAAGCGCGGCGGCGCAAGCGCTGGGCGAGATAGCAAAAGCCGATATCAAGCCAGACTGGATAGAATATGGCACTAAGAACAAGTTCCGCGATGCGTTGGATCCCGCACTGGGTTGTCACGCACGTCCCCAGCTCAGTGGAAGCCCTGACCGGCGCTGCTTAGTTGTGCCCGGCTTTGCGGTGCCTGAATTGCTTCGCGCGTTCGTCTTGTTTAAGCCAACGAATCTGGAGAAGATGCTGAGGAGTTACTTGAATGAGAAGGATGTAATCATACGCGCAACGGCTGCAGAATTGCTTGGTGAGCAGCCACCGAACGAAGCCAACGTTCGTGTGTTGATCGACGCGCTGCGGGGCGCGTTGAAAGATAAGGATTCTAACGATGCCGCACTTGCTGTTCTCGGTGCGCTGGCGAAACAGAAAACCAAAGAAGCGAATGACGCAATCAAGACTGCGCTGGATTCATCCGATCATTTGATTCGAAGGCGTGCGGTAGCTTTGTTGAAAGCAAATGGCGTTGGCGACTTTTCGAATCGCATCGGTACGGTGAAGACGCGCAACACGGACGCTGATTATCGTCGCGCAATTGCGCGCATCGGTAAACATGTGACAGCAACACTGGTAACTTCGAAAGGCTCGTTCACGATCGAGTTTCTGCCGGAAGATGCGCTGCTGACGGTGGCCAATTTTGTGCAGCTAGCCCGCAAGGGTTATTTCAATGGGATAACGTTTCATCGCGTGGTACCGAACTTTGTAATTCAGGGCGGCGATCCGCGCGGCGACGGCAACGGCGGGCCCGGCTATTCGATTCGCTGCGAGATTAACGAAGAGCCTTTTGAACGCGCAGCGGTTGGCATGGCTTTGTCTGGCAAAGACACGGGCGGCTCGCAATGGTTCGTGACGCATTCGCCGCAGCCGCACCTCGACGGCGGCTACACGGTCTTTGGCCGCGTCATACGCGGGATGGATGTGGTTGATAACATTGCGAGAGGTGATGTAATTCGCCGTGTAATCGTTAGCGAGAGATAAGATGAACCACAGAGGACACAGAGAAGAACCGGGAAGGGAGCAGAGGAGAATTTTGCGTTCCGGGCTTCTCTGTGTCCTCCGTGGTAAATACTCGTTCGGCTTGCTTCTCGCCGCGTTGCTGACCTCTCTAACGGCGGCTCAAACCCCAACGCGTCAACCGATCTCAACGGAAAAGCACTCGCGATATCAGGTCAAACTCGCGCTCGACTTTGATAAGCGGACTTACACCGGCACTGAGCGGGTGCGCTTCGTCAATCGCGGCGAGCATCCGACCTCGACCCTGTATTTTCATCTGTACACGAACATGCGCGTGCCGGGGTACGTTCCGCCCAAAGTCGACCTGAGGCAGCAGACTTCTGACGAGCCGCGTTTGGATATCAGTGAAGTGCGAGACGCAAGTGACGGCGCGGTCTTGATGTATGACCTCGACGATTTCGAGACCACTCTGCGCGTTAATCTGCGCGAGCCAGTCGCGCCGAGCGCGTCGACGGAAATCGAGATCAGGTTCAAAGGCAGTGTGCCGGAGATCGATCCGGAAGAGACAGGCCTGGTGACGCACGTCATGCAGCAGGTCAGTGCTGCGCTGCGCAGCACGCGCGAGCTGCGTCGTCCGCGCGATACCAACTTTCGGTGTCGCGGAGTGTTGTTGCTCGGCTCGGCTTATCCGGTACTGGCGGCGCGAACTGGCGATGATTGGTTTCGCAAGGTTGAAGTGAGCATCGGCGACACCGCAATGACCGAGGTCGGCGATTACGACGTGACCGTCGCGGCGCCGCGGAGTGTCGCCGTCTACGCTCCCGTCGCCGCGCAGGCCGTGACGACGAAAGATGAACTGACTTCAACAACTTTTGCGGCTGAGAACTCACGCGACTTTGCCATCGTTGCGGGTCGCGACTTGCGCTTAGAACAGCGCACGGTCGAAGACGTCACGATTCGCTCAATCTTCCAGCCGGAGCACGATGTTGCCGCGCGCCGCGTGCTCAACATCGCCGCAGAGGCCGTGCGAATTTACGTCAAGCGTCTGGGCCCCCTCCCGATGAAAACCGTGAGTCTGGTGGATGCGCCGTTGGTGGCAACACTGGGCAGCGCCGAATTCGCCGGCCTGAGTGTGATTGCCGGCGCCTTCTATCTGGACTTTGATTCGCCGACGATGCGCAACATGCCAGACGTCATTCGCGAACAGCAGGCGTCGGTCGAGGACAGTTTGGAATGGACAGTGGCGCACGTCGTCGCGCATCAATGGTGGGGCGTCACTGTCGGCAACGATCCGGCGCGCGAACCAATCCTGGACGAGGCGTTGGCAAACTGGTCGGCGCTGCTTTATTACCGCGAAGCTCATGGCGACGCACAGGCCGCCGTGGCGCTGGATGAGCAACTGCGCGGAGTCTACAAACTCTATCGCACGTTTGGCGGCGAGGACATGGAGGCCAACCGCGCGGCACGCGACTATCGCAACTCGTTTCAATACGCAGCGATCGTGACCAGCAAAGGCGCGCTGCTGTTCGAAGCACTGCGCAAGCTGCTGGGTGACGAGAAGTTCTTTGCCGCCTTGGGTGGCTACTACCGGACCAACCAGCTTGAGGTCGCGGACTTGAACGATCTGCGCGGCGCGTTCGTCGCGGAAGCACCGGCCGAACAAAGGCGCGCCGTTACTCGTACTTTTGATCGCTGGCTTTCGAGCAAGCGCGGCGACGAGGACATCGGGCCGCCGGACGCAAAGCTGGCAGCCGAACTCGGTTTGCCGACAAAGGGCGGCAACGGCGTGCTCACGGCGTTTGCCAAAGTCGGAAAGTTCTTCTGGGGTCAGATGACTCGGATACGGTAAGGCAGTAGGCAGACGGCAGTAGGCAGAAAGCAGTAAGCAGTCGGCAGTCGGCAGTCGGCAGGAAACAGCGAGACTAATGCAGGCTTATCAGGAGATCGAATTAGCACGTGGACCGTCGCGCGCTGTGCTGCGTCCGACCTCGGTGCAAATCGAACGCGAGCTGGAAGTCATCAGTCAGTTGATGGACAACCAGTTTCAGATACCTGTGATCGGCTGGCGGTTTGGACTGAATGCGGTTATCGATCTAATTCCTGAGTTTGGCGACATCGCCACGACGATCGTCGCTCTCTACATCCTGGTTTCCGCCGTTCGCTATCGCGTGCCAAAGATCACTCTGCTGCGGATGGGGATGAACATCGCGATTTACTTTGTCGGCGGCCTGGTTCCTTTCGCTGGTGACTTGTTCGACGCGTGGTGGAAGCCGAACATTCGAAACATTAATCTGTTGCGCCGTCGCGCCACGGTATCGGCCGAGGAAGCGCGGCGCGGTCGCACGAGTGACTGGTTATTTGTTGGTCTGATCGTGGGCGGACTGCTCGCATTGCTCTTCGGGTCAATGACCTTCACTCTGCTCGTGTTCTGGTATGTCGCCACCCGCCTTCAGTTCATGATCTAGTTCTCCCAGAGCCTAGCGCGCCGAGTTTCAGTGCGGAATGCCGGCCAAAATCACCGTGATAAGAGACTTCCTTGCGGAACTTATCTGGCATTTGATATATTCGCGGCAGTCATCATTCCAGGACAATTGAACAACCGGCGGCTCCTTGCGGGGATTCGCTTCTAACAGAAAGGATTATCCATGGGAAACGATCGTGACTATGGCGACAATGTTTCGACGAAACTGACCTTTTTTCTAGTAGGCGCCGGCATCGGCGCAGTGCTGGCTCTGTTGTTTGCGCCCAAATCCGGCGAAGAGCTGCGCAACGATATTGCCGATGCCACGCGAAAAGGCATCGATCGCTCGAGGGAAGCCGCGCAACAACTAGGCGAGAAGGCGACCGAATACTACGACGCCACGCGCACCAAAGCGGGCGAGGTTTATGACTCGGCGCGCGAGACGGCGGGTGAGTATTACGAGGCAACGCGCGAACGCGCGACTGAGCTTTACGATACTGCGACGACGAAAGCGGGCGAGGTTGCGTCGGCAGCCCGTGGCGCCGCAGTGCGTCAGGCCAGCTCGGTTCAGGCCGCAGTCGAAGCCGGCAAGAAAGCCTACGTCGAAGAGAAGCGCAAGACTGAACTTTCGGGTCGCACCGAAGCCGCGCCGACTTACAAGCCTGAAAAGGCGATGTAATGATTTGGAACTTTGAACTTTGTCCTTGGAACTTGGCCGTTGAGCCTATTTAGAGAGCCAGGTACAAAGCACAAAGTACGAAGCTTGTCTTTTGTGAGATGAACCCAAACGAACCACTGTTCTGGCTGGTAATAATCACGGCGCTCATCGCGGTGTCGTTCGTCATGATTGCTTCGGCGATGGTGGCAATGGCGGTGTTCGTGAATCGCGCGGTCAAGTCGGTGAACCGAATGGAAGAGCGTTTGGCTCCATTGCTGACTCGGGCCACCGCGCTCAGCGAACAGGGGACAGCCATCGCCGTGCAAGGCCGGCAGATAGCCGAACAGTTCAACGTGATGTCAGGGCATCTCTCGACAGCGACGATGCACCTGTCAGAGTCGACCGCGCTGATTAAGGAAGAAGTGCGCGGTCTGACGATGCTGGCCGACGAAACCGCGGATATGGCGCGCGAGAAAGTCCAGATGGTCAGTCGGGCCATCGACACGACACACGAACGTGTTACGACTACAACTGAGTTCATCCAGACGAAAGTGATCGAACCGGCGCGCGAGTTGGCAGCAATTCTGGCGGGCTTGCGACGTGGGCTGGAAGTTCTGGTGGCGCCTGCGCCGAGTCCAATTAACAGCACGTATGGAGACGAGGAGATGTTTATCGGCTAAACGCGAAAACATCCAAGGCTAATGAGCCCGAACCATCGTCTCTCTGGAGGATGTGGTTCGGGCTTTTTGTGTCAGAAGCCCGACCGTGAGGGAGGGCCGGATGCATTGCGGAGATTTCAGGTGATGAGGCTGGCCCTTGCTGACGCGCGGGCTTCTGACACGCACACGCGGCTTTTGGTGAGCGAGCATTCATGCTGGTACTATCAACTCTTTTGTAAATGAGCCGAAGACATGTCCACTGAAGCACCTGCACTCGAACTAAAGAAAACGATCAACCTGCCGCAGACGAAGTTCGCGCAAAAGGCGAACCTGTCGCAGACAGAGCCCGCGCGCCTGAAAAAATGGGCCGATCAGAATCTGTATCAACAGATTCGCACGGCGCGCGCGGGCGCGGAAAAGTTCATCCTGCACGATGGCCCGCCGTACGCGAACGCCGACATTCATCTGGGCACGGCGCTCAACAAGATTCTGAAAGACTTCATCATCAAGTCGCGCACGATGATGGGCTATGACGCGCCGTACGTCCCGGGCTATGACTGTCACGGGTTGCCGATTGAGTTGCATGTGGACAAGAAGCTCGGGGCGAAGAAGGCGAACATGCCGCCGTTGAGCATCCGGCGCGCGTGTCGCGAGTTTGCGGCTAACGCCCTGAAGCGCCAGACGAAAGACTTTCAACGCCTCGGAATCCTGGGTGAGTGGGACAATCCCTACAGCACGATGTCCGATCACTACGAGGCCGAGACGGCGCGGCTGTTTGCGCGCTTTGTTGAGCGCGGTTTCGTTTACAAAGGCGCCCGTCCCGTCTATTGGTGCATACACGATCAGACTGCGCTCGCCGAAGCCGAAGTCGAGTACGACCAGCACTCGAGCCCTTCGGTCTATGTTAAGTTTCCGCTCGGCAGCGATCCAGCCCAGATCGATTCAGCGCTGGCTGGCCGCAAAGTGTTCGTGCTGATTTGGACGACGACGCCCTGGACGTTGCCGGCCAACCTCGGCATTGCCGTTCATCCTGATTTTGAATACGTAGCGTTTGAAAGCGGCGACGAAGTTTACATCGTCGCGGCGGAACTTATGGACATCGTCGCGACGAAATGCGATCTGGCGGCGCCAAAAGTTTTGGCGCGCTTTCGCGGCGCGAAACTTGATCGCCTCGAGGCCCGGCATCCCTGGATCGATCGGCCATCGCTCCTGATGTTGGGCGAACACGTCACCCTCGGCGGCGAGGCCGATGCCGAGACTGAACTCGACGTGAAAGACGCGCGCGACAAATCCGCGACCAGCAAAGCCGGAACGGGTTGCGTGCACACCGCGCCGGGTCACGGCCATGACGACTTTGTGCTGGGGAAAAGTTATGGACTGGAGATCTATTGCCCGGTTGATAACGCTGGAAAGTTCACTTCCGAAGTCGAACACTTCGCAGGTCTCGGTGTCTTTGAAGCGAATCCGAGGATTGTTGAGTTCATGCGCGATCGCGGCGTGCTCTTGTTCACCGAGAACTACGATCATCGCTATCCGCACTGCTGGCGCTGCAAGAACCCGGTGATCTTTCGCGCCACGCCGCAGTGGTTTATTTCGATGGATCAGGGCGGAAACCCGACCGTTAGGGAGGGTGCTGATTCTTTGCGCGTCATGGCGCTGCGCGAAGTTGACGAGCGGGTGAAATGGATTCCGGCGTGGGGCCGCGAGCGCATGCGCAACATGTTGAAGGGCCGGCCCGACTGGTGCGTCTCGCGCCAAAGGGTCTGGGGCGTGCCGATTCCCGCGTTCTACTGCGCGAAGTGCAACGAAGTAGTTGCCGATGCCGCGGTGATCCGACACGTCGCCGACATCTTTGAAAAGGAATCCGCCGACGCCTGGTACAAACGCGAAGCGAGCGAACTTTTACCCGAAGGATTCAAATGCGGCAAGTGCGGCGCCAGCGAGTTTACGAAAGAGACGGATATTCTGGACGTCTGGTTTGACAGCGGATCGTCTTCGATCGCGGTGTTGGAGAGTCGCGATAACCTGCGCTGGCCGGCGGATATTTACATCGAAGGCGGCGATCAATTTCGCGGCTGGTTCAATTCGTCTCTGATGGTCGGGCTGGCGGTTCACGATCGCGCACCCTACGACGCCGTGTTATGTCATGGCTGGACGCTCGATGCGCAGGGCAAAGCCATGCACAAGTCTCTGGGCAACGCGGTCAGCCCTGACGAAATAATTCCGAAGTTGGGGGCCGAAGTGCTCAGGCTTTGGTGCGCATCGTCTGACTACATGGAAGACATGCGCTGCTCAGACGAGATTCTTCAGCGCGTTACGGATGGTTATCGCAAGTTGCGCAACACGGCGCGTTTTGCGCTCGGTAACCTCGATGGTTTCGATCCGGCGCAGGATTCAGTTTCGGAAGCCGAGATGCTGGAGATAGATCGCTGGGCGCTCGCGGAGCTGGATTCGGTGATCGAGAAGGTGCGCAAGGCTTATGAATCTTATGAGTTCCACGCGGTCTATCACGCGCTTTACGACTTTTGCACGGTCACGCTTTCCGCGCGCTACTTCGACATCATCAAGGATCGTCTGTACACATTCGCACCGCGTAATTTGGCGCGCCGTTCGGCGCAAACTGCTCTGCATCGCATCGCGGATGCGCTGGCGCGGATGCTGGCGCCAATCCTGGTTTTTACTGCTGACGAAATTTGGGAGAACTTGCCGGGCGACGGATCTCGGTCCGCTTCGGTCCATCTTGCCGAGCTTCCCACTTCAAACGACCGCTCAAGCGATCGTGAGCTTCTTTCGCGTTGGGAACGGTTATTCAAGATTCGAGATGAAGCATTAATGAAGCTCGAGGAAGCGCGGATTGCAAAGCAAATTGGCAGTTCACTTGAAGCGAGGATAATTATTCATCCAAGCGCACTCAGTGAACAAGTGGACTTACTTAGGTCGTTTGGGGATCAGTTGCGTTATGTGTTCATCGTCTCTCAGGTTGAGATCGGCGAGCGAGGCGAGCACATGGTCTTGCCCCAAATAGAAATCAAACTAGCGCGCGGCCAGAAATGTGAACGTTGTTGGAATTACTCAACCCGCGTTGGAGAGTCAGTTCGATATCCGACCGTGTGCGAACGTTGCGTCGAGGCATTGGACGAAATCGAGGTCAGTAGGCATTTGTCTTGAGTGCCGTAGGCACGGAATATGTATAGTTCCGAGCCGTCTTTATCTTGTGAGCCCATTTATGGGCGACAGAACGATGCGCTCCTTCGGAGCGCGGATATTCTTGGGGGTGGTGGGTTCTATAAATATTTCGCCGCTACGCGGCTGAACAGATACGCACATGCGAGGCGTAGCCTCGCATCAATTAGTAATACCGAACACGGAAAGCCATAGGCTTTCCGCACTGTGCTGCGGCAAAGCCGCAACGAATGACAGACCAATCGAAATCATTCCTGAAAAGCCGAACGGTATGGCGCGTCGGTTACCTCGTTGCCTCGCTCAGCGTTTATCTGATGGATCAGGCCAGTAAGGCCTGGGCCTTGAAACGCGTGCGCTTTGAAGATCGCACGATCATCCGCGGCGCGCTCGATTTGGTTTACGCCGAGAACCGCGGCATCGCCTTTGGCCAGTTGCAGGAAGGGGGCCAGTTCGGCCGCTGGTTCTTTGTGGTGCTGGCGGCTGCGGCGGCGATCGCCGTGCTGTTCTATTTCTTTCGCACGCCGCGCAGCGACGATCGCATCCTGGGCGCGTGCGCGCTCTTGCTCGCGGGAATTCTCGGCAACTTAACCGATCGGGTGCGGCTCGGCTTTGTGATCGACTTCATCCTGCTTCACGCAGGCTCTTATCACTGGCCAACGTTCAATGTCGCCGATGCGAGCATTTCGATCGGCGCGTTGTTGCTGGCTTTTGACCTTATTTTTGCGAGCAGAAAGGCCAAGGAGGATTCGAGCGCGAGCCAGCAACTTGCTTCTGGTTCGTGATTGCTGCCTACTGCGCACTGCTCACTGCCTGCTGCCTTCTCATGTATCCAATTCTCTTTCGCATCTGGAATTTCCCCATCAACACGTACGGAGTGTTTCTGGCGCTCGCTTTCCTCGGCGCGATCTTTGTCACGGTTAGGCTTGCGGCTCGTGATGGATTGCCACGCGAAAGGATTTACGACCTGTGCCTATGGTTGCTGCTGTCGTCGCTGGTGGGCTCAAAGCTGCTGATGTTCTTAACTGAACCGGAGTACCGCGAGCATCCGCTGCAAATGATCTCTTTGGATTTCCTGCGCTCGGGCGGAGTCTTCTACGGCGGTCTGCTGGGCGCAATAATCGCCGGCTACTTGTTGATGCGGCGCTGGAAACTACCTTGGTGGAAAACTGCCGACGCTTGCGCACCGGGAATTGCGCTCGGCAATGTTCTCGGTCGGCAAGGTTGTTTCTCAGCGGGATGTTGCTGGGGCAAACCAACGAACTTGCCGTGGGGCGTGCGCTTTACCGAATTAGGTCACGAAGTTACTGGCGTGCCAACTGGAGTGAAGCTGCATCCGACGCAGCTTTACGAATCCGGAGCAATGCTGATCGTCTTTTTCTTTCTGCTGTGGCTGCATAAGCGAAAAAAGTTTAGTGGTGAAGTAATCCTTGCTTACGCGGCCATCTACGCCACGGTGCGATTTCTGATCGAGTTTGTGCGCGACGATCCGCGGGGAGACGTGTTTGGTCTGACGACGCTAACGGGGCTGTCGACTTCGCAGATGATCGGCCTGGTCGTCGACATCGGTGCAGTAATCCTGTTTGTGGTCCGCTGGCGGCGGGCGATGAGGTCAGTACCGGGAGCGGTAGCGACCGGGTCCAAATAAAACCAGCATTGGCAGAATCCGAAACCCGGTCGCTACGGCTCCCGGTACTGACCTCATGATGCGCCGCTTCGAACCCCGCTAGCTTACTAATCAAACTATTGCTAACATGACGAGCTTTTGTTGAGCTGCATCACATGAAACTACGCGTCCTCTATCACGGCCATTGTTTTGACGGCGTCGCGTCGGCGGCGACGTTCACGCGCTTTTACAAAGAGCGCATCCATCCTGAGGCCAAAGTTGAATATGGCGGATTGCTGCACCGCCCCGGCAATTTATTGTTCGAGGGGAACATGTTCGACGGCGACGAGAATGCGATCGTCGATTTCAAGTACTCCCCGTCTGAAAAGCTAACGTGGTGGTTCGATCATCATCAGTCGGCGTTTCTTACTCCCGAGGACGAAGCGCACTTTCAGGCCGATCATTCAGGCAAGAAATTTCTCGATGCGACGCGGAAGTCGTGCACTGAGTTCATAGCCGATGTGGCGGCCACCGAGTTCGGCTTTGATGACGCGCCGCTGCGCGATCTGATTCACTGGGCGCACGTCATCGACGGCGCGCTCTATGAATCGGCCGCGCAGTGCGTTGAGTTGAGAGAATCGCCGTTGCAATTGATGCAGGTGATCGAAGCCGATCCGGATGACGCCTTCATCGAACAGATCATTCGGGATCTGACTGTGCGACCGCTTAATGAAGTCGCAACCAGCACTGAAGTTAGGGCGCGCTTTGAGCCGATCCTGAAGCAGCATCGCGAAACGCTCGAGACGATTCGGAGCAAGGCAGTCTACAAAAACGGCGTCGTGCAATTCGATTTGGTTAACGAGGGCTACGAAGGATTCAACAAGTTCATCCCGTATTATCTATTTCCGGAAGCGAGTTACACTGTGGCGCTGACGCGCGCGCCCCAGCGCACTAAGATTTCCGTAGGCTCGAATCCCTGGGCGCCGCGCCCGCGCCGGCACAACATCGCTTCGATCTGCGAGCGCTATGGCGGCGGCGGGCACGCTGTGGTGGGCGCGATTTCATTTGCTCCCGATGAAGTCGAAGCCGCCCGGGCCGCCCTGCGCGAGATTGTCGCGGAACTGCAAACCGGCTGATAATGGCCGCGCTCCTGGAACACCATGTCCACTGTCACCACCAACATCGAATCACTTCAGATCGAAGAGCGCCTCTTCCCGCCTCCAAAAGCGTTCGCCGAACACGCGCACATCAAGTCGATGGCGGAACTCGAAGCGTTGCGCGCGGAGGCGAGTGCCGATCCGGAAAAGTTTTGGGCGCGCTTTGCCGAAAGCGAATTGCACTGGTTTCGGAAGTGGGACACGGTTTTGAAGTGGGAGCCGCCGCACGCCGAGTGGTTCGCCGGCGGCAAGATCAATATCTCAGACAACTGTCTCGATCGTCATCTGGAAACGTGGCGCCGGAACAAGGCCGCGCTGATTTGGGAAGGCGAACCCGGCGACACGCGCACGTTGACCTATCAACAACTGCACACGGAAGTATGCCGGTTCGCAAACGTCCTTAAGAAGCTGGGGGTTGAGAAGGGCGATCGCGTCGCGCTCTACCTGCCGCTGATTCCAGAGCTGGCGGTTTCGATGCTGGCCTGTGCGCGCATCGGCGCCACGCATTCGGTCGTGTTCGGCGGCTTCTCGAGCACGGCGCTGGTCGATCGCATCAATGATGCGCAGTGCAAGTTGGTCGTCACCGCCGACGGCGGCTGGCGACGCGGCAACGAAGTGAAATTGAAACCCGCCGTCGATGAGGCGCTGAAAGAAACGCCGTCGGTGCAATCGTGCATCGTCGTGCGCCGAACCAGCAGTAAGATTCACATGGAGGCCGGCCGCGATCACTGGTGGCACGAGCTGATCGAGACGGTCGATGCAAACTGTCCGGCGGAAGAACTCGACAGCGAACACCCGCTCTTCATTCTCTACACTTCGGGCACGACCGGAAAACCGAAAGGCATTCTGCACACGACCGGCGGCTATCTTTTGCAAGCGCATCTCACCAGCAAATGGATTTTCGATCTCAAGGACGAAGACATTTACTGGTGCACCGCGGACATCGGCTGGGTGACCGGGCACAGTTACGTCGTGTATGGGCCGCTGTCGAATGGCGCGACCGCGCTGATGTACGAGGGCGCACCCAACTGGCCCGAACCTGATCGTTTCTGGCGCATCGTCGAACAACACCGGGTGAACATCCTTTACACCGCGCCGACTGCAATTCGCGCGTTCATCAAGTGGGGCGAGCAGTGGCCTTTGAAACACGATCTCTCATCTTTGAGATTGCTGGGCACTGTGGGAGAGCCGATCAATCCCGAAGCGTGGATGTGGTATCACCGCATTATCGGCAAAGAGAAGTGTCCAATTGTTGATACGTGGTGGCAGACGGAAACCGGCGGCATCATGATCACGCCGCTGCCCGGCGCGACGCCGACCAAGCCCGGCACGGCGACAAAAGCTTTTCCCGGCATCGAAGCCGACGTGATGACGCGCGATGGAAAGCCTGTCGGCGCAAACGAAGGTGGATACCTGGTCATCAAGAAGCCCTGGCCGGGGATGCTGCGCACGATCTATGGCGACGACCAGCGCTATCGCGAGCAGTACTGGTCGCAAATCGAAGGTGTGTATTTCGCCGGCGACGGGGCGCGCAAAGATAAGGACGGCTATTTCTGGATCATGGGCCGCATCGACGACGTGATCAATATCGCCGGCCATCGTCTGGGCACGGCTGAGATCGAGAGCGCTTTGGTTTCCCACGAGGCCGTGGCCGAGTCCGCGGTGGTTGCGCGGCCTGATGATTTGAAAGGCTCGGCGATTATTGCGTTCGTCACGCTGGAAGGCGGACGCACGCCCACCGATGCGCTGAAGGAAGAACTGCGTCAGCACGTCGCGAAGGAGATCGGCGCGCTGGCGCGGCCGGATGAGATTCGCTTTGCCGACATGCTTCCCAAGACACGTTCGGGAAAGATCATGCGGCGTTTGCTGCGCGAGATTGCGACCAGCGGCTCAGTCGCCGGCGATGTGACGACGCTGGAAGATTTTTCGGTGCTTGAGAAATTGAGGACTGAAGAGGAGTAGCGCGCGGCCCTAGGCTTTCATAACCCTCTCACTTTGGGAGAGGGGAGTTGCGCGGAAAATCCTCTGCGAATTCCCGTTTTCCTAGTATCATGTGCGGGTTGCCCTCAGTCTCAGAAAACGAGGAGTTCATGTTCATGCCCCAGAGTCCAGTTGCGGAGAATCGATCCGGCCCGCGTTACGTAGCGGCGTTTCCGGTGCGTGCCGAGTGGGACACCAGCGAAGGGGTGCACATTGTCTCTGAAGGTGAGACCGAGAACGTCGGCCCCGAAGGAACCCTGGTGCACCTGCAACGCGATCTACCACCCGTCGGCGGTCGGGTCAACCTGCTCGTGCTGGGCGACGAGGGCGAGAAGCTGCGCGTGATAGCTGAGGTGCTGCGCATCGAGCGCAACCCCGGGCACCCGCAGGCGGCTTTGCAGGTGCTCGGCGAAACCGATGAATGGCGCGGCCTGGTCTGGGCAGAGGCTTTGGTCAAAATGACCACAGCGGAAGAAGACTACGACGATGATGATTACTGATTATTTTCCATTCTTATTCCCCCGTCTCCCAAAGGGAGAGGGTGTTAGGGTTGAAAATGACCAAATGAGAATTGACAAATGATAAATGGAAAATGGTGTTAGAGAGCAGCATCTAAGAACACGATGCCATCCGAGAGCAAACATTCAGGAAAAGAGAGTCCCCAGCTAGCGTGGCTGCAGACGCGCGCCCTGCTGCGCATCCTGATCGTTCTGCTGGCGGTAGCGGGACTACTCTGGGTCCTCTATAAGCTCACGACCGTCATCCTGCTGGTCGTGCTATCAATCTTTTTTGCTTATCTCGTGGCGCCGTTGGTCGATCTGGTGCAGCGACCGTTTCGGATTGGCGGACGCGAGCGGATGATGCCGCGCGCGCTGGCGATCGCCATCGTTTACGTGGTGCTATTTGTGGGAATTGGGGCGGCGATTTATTTTCTGGCGCCACAACTGGCCGCGCAGTTTCCCCAATTCAAACAGCAGGCGACTGAATACTATCGGAAAATCAGTACCAGCAGTCAGCGCCTGAATGGGTATTTCATGCAGCACCGGATGCCCGAGGGCATCGTCAAAGCGGTCAATGGCAGCGTCCTCGGGCTGATCGCAAAGAGTGGCGAGATCGTTAGCGTTGCGGCCGAGCGATTGTTCGGCCTGATCATCTACGTTCCCTGGCTGGTGCTGATTCCGATCCTGGGCTTCTTCTTCTTGAAGGATGCCGACGCATTTCGCCGATCGGCGTTGGCGATGCTGCCCCGCGGACGAATTCGCTGGCGCGGTGACGAGTTTTTTCAGGACGTCAACAGCACGCTGGCCGCGTACATTCGCGCGCAACTAACGGCCTGTCTCTTGATTGGCGTGATCTCAAGTCTCGGATTCTGGCTGATCGGATTACCAAGCCCACTGGTGCTGGGAATAATGTCGGGCATGTTGGAATTTGTGCCGCTCGTCGGTCCGCTGACGGTCGCAATCCTGGCGGTGCTGCTGGCTCTGCTGCACTCAGGTTACGGCATGGCGCTGGTAGTGCTGCTGTTCCTCGGTGTGATGCGCATCGTTCAGGATTATGCGATCTATCCGAAAATCATCGGCGTGGGAATCCACCTGCATCCGCTCGCGGTGATTCTGGCGATTCTGGCCGGCGCCGAAATCGCTGGCGTCGCCGGAATCTTTCTGGCTATACCGGTGATTGCGATAATCACGGTCAGCTATCGCAACTGGCTCGAGCATCGCGGCAACGAAACCCTCGCCGAGGTTTTTGAAGAAGCGGTTGATGAGCCGGAAGCTCCGGCGCAACGAGTACGCCCCACCACCATGACCACCCCGGCAGACATGGAGCGCGCGCGTCCGGATTTGCTTACCGGCGAGTTGAAATTGCCGAAACTTGATTAGCCGCAGATGAACGCGGATGACACGGATTCAGGAACTCTCCGTTTGATTTGATCTGCGTTTATCTGCGTGAATCCGCGGCCACTCTTTTCTCCATCAAACTAATAAAGCGTTGGAAGTGATGCTCGGCGTCATGAGGGCCGGGTGCGGCTTCGGGGTGATACTGAACTGAGATGATGGGCAGCGTCGTGTGGCGCATACCTTCCACGCATTGGTCGTTGAGATTGATGTGCGTCACTTCCATTTCGGGCGGCAGACTGTCGGCCAGCACTGCAAAGCCGTGATTGTGCGAAGTGATTTCCACGTGCCCATCCTGAAAATCTTTTACCGGCTGGTTACCGCCGCGATGACCAAACACGAGCTTAAATGTTTTGCCACCGAAGGCGCGTCCCAGCAGTTGATGGCCAAAGCAGATGCCGAATGTGGGCACGCCTGATTGCGCCACCTGCTTAACTTGCTCCACTTCTTTCGTCATTGATGCTGGATCGCCGGGGCCGTTTGAAAGAAACACACCGTCGGGTTTCATTGCGAAAACGTCGCCGGCCGGCGTGGACGCCGGCATTACGGTGACGCGGCAACCAGCGCGAGAAAGCTCGCGCAGGGAATTCGTCTTCACGCCGAAATCGTAACAGACAACATGGAAGCGCTCGTCACCTTGCGCGGGATATTCGTAAGGTGTTTTGGTGGTGACGAAGCTCGCCAGTTCGCGATTCTCCATTGGCGGCGAGTTGCGCGCTTTCTCAATTACGCTGTCCACGTCGGCGTCGATCGTGGAAAGGCAGGCCCGCATCGCGCCCTTGTCTCGGATGTGCCGCACCAGCGCGCGCGTGTCGAGGTGATCGATAGCGACGATGTTCCAGCGCTTCAGATATGCGTCGAGCGATTCTTCCGAGCGCCAGCTTGAAGCCATGCGGCTGAATTCGCGCGCGACAAAACCTTCGACCCACGGCCGCGCTGATTCCGGGTCTTCGCTGTTGACTCCATAGTTTCCAATCAGCGGATAAGTCATGCAGACGATCTGTCCAGCATACGATGGATCAGTGAGCACCTCCTGATAGCCCGTCATCGACGTATTAAAGACCATCTCGCCCGTGCTCTCGCCGGCAGCGCCCCACGACCGCCCGCGCCAAACGCGGCCGTCTTCGAGAGCGAGCATCGCTGCTTTCCTGTTATGCATAAAAGGGTGCGACAAGTATAACCGACGACTCTGGATCTCTGCACTACACGTTCGGGTGAATCCGTCACTTTATCTTCTTTACAATCAGATCCGCCCACACCATGTGCTTTACTTGTCCATTTTCGTCTTTGACGAACTTCAACATGGTGTCGTTCTCTTTCATATAAAACTCGGTTTCTGAAAGCGGACGAAACTCGGCCTTGTTTTCAAAGGCCTCGCTCATCAGCTTGTCGCCTTCTCGGTAGACATTGACGGTGAAGGCGCGACGTTCCGCAGAAGCGGGCATTTCATACTCTCCGACGTAAGCGTCCAGCACTTTTGGATCGACCTTGACGAAGTACCGCCGGGTACACGGGATCGTGCTCCAGATTGGCCCGTCCTGTTTCTTGTAGAAGCACTGGTTCTGCTCTGCTTTGTAATCGACAACGGCTGACTGCGGTTGGCTGTATGTAATCGAAACCGAGAGTTTGATGTTGACTTCATCCAGAAGGTCTGTCGCCCTGGTGCCCGGCGGTCGCTCCTCCATTTTCTTAATTGCGATGCTCTCATACTTGAAACTGACGGCCTTTGCCTTCGCGATCTCCATCGCGTGATCAGAGCGCCAGACCGTTTCTGCCTGCTGCTTAATGACATCATCCTCGGACCGGCTTTGAGCGCCCGCTCCTTGCGGAGCGACGCCAATCAGCATTCCGGCGAATGCAGTTATGAGTAATGACTTCAGCGTTACGTGAAAGTCTTTCATCTTAGCGCTCCTTAGTTGGCTTGATAGGCCAACCTTCTATCCTGTCTTCCGTGTGGTTTGGTCATCAGCGGTGCGCCAATCGTGAATGCTTGCAGTAGCGCCAGTGACGCACCGTCCGATCCTCTTAGAGACTACTTCTTCGTGATGATGAGTACGCTCTTGCCGAGCTTGATTCTTTTCTCGTTCCCGTCAGTAGTGGACATGCCGCTGAAATTGCCGCCGCCGGAAGCGATAACTCCCGCGCCATCCGAGGTGATTAGAGTGCCGCCATCTTGATTGACGATTTGAGTCCAGCTAAAATCGCTGCCGGCATCGGTCACAATTTTGCGCTGGCCGTTTGCGAACAGAAAAACATCGGCAGTCAACAGCAAGCCAAATCGTTTTCATAGTTATCCTTCTGCCGGTTCGAGCGAGCAGAGGTGCGCCAATCCTATTCGAGTGACGCACCAGGTGTCTTTGTCTTGCTGCTTCCAGGTCAGCGGCGCCCTGAAACAACAGCATATCTGTTCGGAAATTGGAACGACGTCTCTCCTGCAGCCAGAAGCCGCTTTGGCATGTTGCCGCCTCCTTGGGCAATGACATTACCGCCGCCTTGAGCAATCACGCCCACAACGGCTTGACCGGCCAAATTGCCGCCACCTTGAGCAATGACAGTGGCTCCTGGAACGAAACTGCCACCGCCATTGACGAGGATGTTGCCGCCATTGGTTGAAACGAGGGAACCACCTGCAGTGCCGACCACCCTTCCGATATTGACACCGAGTATAGCCTGGTCCTTTTTGAATACGACATACTTGTTTCCATCTTTGCCTTGGAATGCTCCAGCTAACCGGATCCCGTTCGCGTTCATCCTCTTTTCATAATGATAAGTATCGAGGTTCGCCAACAATTGGGCTGCGGTGTTCCAAGTCCCGTAGTTGGCTGCATTGCAGTCAGCCGAAGTGCCGCTGCTTCCAGGACTAAATCCCTCGCTCCGACTCCATAGAGCCCAACTGATGTAAGGGTTGGTGCAGGGCTTATTGGAATACCTATTGACGACATCAGAGGGAAACTGCTGAGCATTCACAGTCGTCGAACACAGCGTCAACAAGACGCCCGCCGCTAAACTCAAGAAAAGCATTGTTCTGAACTTTCTCATGACGATTCTCCTTTTCTGACTGAGTCGCTTTGCGGACCTTCAGCGCAAAGCATTTGAGATTCTTGACGCCTGATGAAACCTTCGCTTCATTCGGCCGCGCCACAATTGTCAACAACCGGCCTGATGCTGATACTTCAGACGGAGCACGTTCTTTCCGTCATCCAGCGTCATCTCGTTTCCGTTCCGCTTGATCTGAAAATTACCAAAGAGCGACCCATCCTCCATCTTCATAATTAAGCGGCCACCCTGGACTTGATACTTGCCGGCTTCACGCGCGCCGCCGTAATGCAGCATTCCCCAATTGCCATTACTGCAAAACTCAACGTCCGGGCCGGGCGCTCCACTCGGTTTCTCAGTCTCGCCTTTCGTGGTCATCGAGATCATGTTCCAGTAAGTGCCAGCTAAACCCGCCGGAGCACTGGTCGTTGCCGGCGAAGCGCCGCTAGTGTCGGCTGACGAAGGTCCAGGCGCATTGGTGGCCGCGGTCAGGTTCGAGACCGTGTTGCTCTCAGGACCTGAAGTTGCTGTTTGCGGTTGAGCATTTGCTGGAACGGTCGGCTGGACTGTCGAAACGTTAGCTGGCCCGTTGCCCTTTAAGGATTGTGCTGTTTGTGTAGTCTGAGTCTTGATGGCTTGCGCGGTTTGCGTAGCTTGAGTCTTAGCGGATTGAACGGTTTGATTGACCTGGGTGGCGGTTGCCTGAACAGTCTGAGCTTGCTTGTTCAGTTCCGTGTTTGCCTTGGTGAGCTTCGCAGTCGCCTCGTCCATCTTCTGGTTCAGCTTACTGAAGAAGCCCTTCTTCTTTGGCGCGGGCGATGAAGCGTTGGCGTTGCTCGTTTGCGATTGATCCACGGCCGGCTGACTATTCAATTGCGCACCGTTAGCGCCGCTGCCCGCTGTGGTAGTGCCGTTGCGATAGTTCGCGCGCACGGCGACGATCAGTTCGTCGGAGGCGCCGGCGTCGTGCAGCTCTCTTTCGTCAGCCGGAGCAGGCTGAAAGTCCACGCCCTTCTGTCCGACGATCTGAATCAACTCTTGCTGAGTAGAATCATTCAGGGTCAGGAGTTTCAGCAGTCTCTTCTTGCTGAGAGGCTCGATGGTAGTTTGAGCTTGCCCGTCAGTCGCCTTCGCCGTTTGCGTTCCCTGCGCCAGAGCGCTTGATGCGACCGTTGCTGTGCAAACGACCACGAAAATGATTGTAAGAACGTCTCTTAATCTCATGGACCCCTCCTCGAACTTAATTTGTTGGGCTGCCGCGGGTGACGGCAACGGCATCACGTTCCAGGCGCATTTAACTGACCTGACATCTTCTTAACGACAACGGATTTTACTTTTGGCATTAGACGTTCATACGGCGCGTACCCATAAAGCCGGATGGGCTCGCCAACTTCCGTGTGCTCTTGCTGGAGTAGATTCGGGAAACGGGTCTTATTGATGACTACACCGTCCTCATCGAACCAGGTCATTTCCATGTTCAGCGGCGCCTTGTACACTTTCTTCTTGACCACGAGATAGATTTTCGGCGGAGTCTGCACAAAGTCGTACTCGTATTTCACTACCTCGTACCACTCTTCAATCCCTGAAAAATCGGGCTTCGGATAATCATCTGCGGCAACCAGACTGAAGTTAGGTGCGAACAGGCCATTCGGCTTGGTGAAGCTGAAACTCCACGGCGCGGTGTTCAGACCGAAATTTTCGTGCGCGGTTACTGGGGAAAGACTGTTCAGGGCGAAATGCTTGTTCCGCTCCTGCGCGAAAGCCGAAGTCCCGACTCCGACCACAATGATTGCTGCCAGCAGCAACCACCAGCTTTGATTGATTTGCTTTTTCATCTTTTTCTCCCTTCAGATTAAGCCGATGTCTGGCATCCTGTTTTATTCTTTCTCTACCTATAAGGGCGTAATTCCGAGCCGAATCTTGCCAAATGTCGTTAGGGACAGAATTGAAATTGATTGGAGTTGCGAGTAGGCTCTAGCCTTCAAGTTGGTCCGACAAACGGATATATTCATATTCCGCGTGCTAACCAGTGCGAAGCGTGCGCCGGCGCCCGCGACAGTTTTCGAATCCGATCTGAGAAGTAACTTTTGGCTAATGCCCCCCCAACAGGCGTGACCGAACTGCTTTTGCAGGCCAGCGCCGGAGATCAACAAGCAGTCGATGCGCTGTTTGAGAGGGTTTACGGCGAGCTGCGCGGCCTCGCGAAAAACTATCTCCAGGACGAGCGGCCGGACCATACCTTGCAGGCAACGGCGCTGGTGCATGAAGCTTATCTGCGACTGGTCGGCTCGGAACAAATCGAATGGCAGAACCGCGCGCAGTTCTTCAGCATCGCCGCGCAGGTGATGCGCCACATCCTGGTGGATCATGCGCGACGGCATCGGTCGGAGAAACGAGGCAGCGGCGAGCCCAAGCTTTCGCTTGATGAAGCTGTAAGCTTTGCCGAAGAGCGAGATGTGAACCTAGTCGCGCTTGATGATGCGCTCAAAACTCTCGCGACGCTTGATGAAGAGCAAAGCCGCATTGTTGAGTTAAGATTTTTTGGTGGACTCTCGATCCCAGAGATCGCTTCGGTGCTCGACACTTCCGAAACAACTGTGAGCCGCAAATGGAACACCGCAAAACTTTGGCTGCACGATCAGATTGTGACAAAGAAATAGATGTCCGACAAACTTCAGTTTGTCGTTTCAACTAGAGCCACAAGTTTAGAGCCGCGACAAACTGAAGTTCGTCGGACATAAGAGCGCCGGCGACGCTTCGCTCTGGCGGCGCGCTCCAAATAGATGAGCCATGAATCCTGAACAACATCAACGCGTAATGCAGATTCTGAGCGAAGCGCTTGAGCGCGAGCCCGAGTCGCGCGACGCGTGGGTTGATTCAACGTGCGCGGGCGACGAGTCTTTGCGCAGGGAAGTTGTCCGATTACTCGCGCAACAAACATCAGCAGCGGAGTTCCTGGAAGAGTCACCTCTCGCCGCTGTCGCTGAGTCCAACGGTCGCTCGATGATTGGCGAGCGCGTCGGCCTTTACAAAATCACGAGCGAGATCGGGCGCGGCGGGATGGGTGCGGTCTATCTGGCCGAGCGCGACGATCAGCAATTCAAGAAGCGGGTTGCCGTTAAGCTCATCAAGCGCGGCATGGACACGGATTTCGTCGTCCAGCGCTTCCGCAACGAGCGTCAGATACTCGCGAATCTCGATCACCCAAACATCGCACGACTGCTCGACGGTGGCGCTACTGAAGCCGACCTGCCCTACTTCATCATGGAATATGTCGAGGGCGAGTCGATTATTGAATATGCGAAAGCGAACCAGTTAAGTACCACTGAGCGACTCAAGCTCTTTCGCACAGTGTGTTCGGCAGTTCAGTACGCTCATCAGAATCTGGTCATTCATCGCGACCTCAAGCCATCAAACATCTTGGTGACGAAAGAGGGCGAGCCCAAGCTCCTGGATTTTGGCATCGCTAAGCTCTTGCAAGCAGATAGTGAAGCGGAAACGGAGTTGACGGCCACCGCCGTGCGCGTGATGACGCCGGAGTATGCCAGCCCTGAGCAAATAAAGGGCGAGCGGATTACCACTTCGAGTGACGTTTATTCTCTCGGCGTGCTGCTTTACGAATTGCTTACCGGCTGTCGGCCCTATCGAGTGAAGAGCCGCCAACCTGCAGAGCTCGCAAAAGCCATTTGCGAGCAGGAACCGGAGCGACCTAGTGCGACGGGGCGAAGGGGAGACCCGGAGACTGATGGAGGAGGAAGATCTGTCGCCCCGTCTCCCCATCTCCCTTTCTCTGCGTCCCAGTTGCGCGGCGACCTGGACAACATCATCTTGAAGGCGCTGCGCAAAGAACCACAACGCCGCTACGCCTCAGTCGAACAGTTCTCGGAAGACATTCGCCGCCACCTTGAAGGCCTGCCGGTAATTGCGCGCAAAGCTACACCCAGCTATCGCACTGCAAAATTCATCCAGCGAAACAAGATTGGCGTGGCCGCGGCAGCGATCATTCTCCTGACTCTGGTCGGCGGCATCATTGGGACCGCCTGGCAAGCGCACAAGGCGCGTGTTCAAAGCGCGATAGCAGAACGGCGCTTCAATGAAGTCCGTCAGTTGGCCCACTCAGTCCTGTTTGATTATCACGATGCCATCGCGGTGCTGCCTGGTTCAACTGCCGTTCGTCAGCGGTTGGTCAAAGATGCTCTTCAATACCTCGACAACTTGTCGAAAGAAACGGGCAATGACACTTCTTTGTTACGCGAACTTGCGGGCGCCTATGGAAAAGTAGCGGCCGTTCAGGGCGGCGTCGCTATGTCAGGTCGCGGGACTCTTTTGTCAGCGTCGAGTCTTGCAGACATGCCGGGCGCTTTGGAGAGTTTGCGGAAAGCGATCGCGATACGTGAAAGAGTATTCGCGATGGAACCGAACAACAAGGAGGTCCGGCAGGAGTTGGCATTCTGCTATGTGACTATTGGTTTCCTGCACGTGCTCAACGGCCCTCCGGACAAGGCCGTGGAGAACCTCCGCAAAGGAATGCCAATCATGGAAGCGTTAGCGGCCGCTGATCCTGCGGACGAAGACCTTCAATACAAGTTGTGGAACGTATATTTAGCCTTGGCCAAAGCCTTAGGTAGTCCTGCCGTACCCAACCTCGGAGACACTGAGGGTGCGCTTGTCTACATGAATAAGGCGCAGACACTCGGAGCAGATCTGGTATCGAAGCACCCAACGAATCTCTCGTATCAGAATATGCTTAGCTCGATGCACGGCGCTTTTGGAGCAATCCAATTTGGTGCCGGCAGGAAACAGGAGGCTTTAGAAAGTTATAAGAAAAACGTCGCGATCGCGCAGGAGATTGTCGATCGCGATCCGTCGAACACGTTTTATCGGCGTCAACTGGCGGTCAGTCTCGGAAACGTAGGCAACACAATGCTGGACATGAATGATCAGGCGGGTGCGCTCGATTACTTCAGGCAGGCCCTGGCGATCTATGAATCAATGGTCGCCGCCGATCCTAATGACGCGGACATTCGCAAGAATTCCGCAGTTGGTTATCGCAACGTCGCCACGGCGCTGGGAACCGGCAATCGCATTGAAGCGCTAAAAAATTTCCATAAAGCATTGCAAGTCTTGGCCGAACTGACGTCAAAGGATCCAACCAACGCGGATTATCGGCGCCAATGGGCTACGACCTACCTGTTGCTGAGCCGCGTTCAATCGCAAGCGAACGATTTGAGCGGAGCGATCGACAGCGCTGTTCAGGGTATCAGGATCGATGAAGTACTGGTCGCAACCTCACCAACGAATGCGAGCGCTCGTAGCACCCTGGCACTCTTATATTCACAACTGGGCGCGTCTCACGCAGCGTTTGCGGCGAAAGCAGGAGCGAGCAAAGGGGACGAACACTGGCGTGCCGCGAGAGATGCATTTCAGAAGAGCCTGGACATCTATCAGGACATGAAGAGCAAAGGAAAGCTCAGCGGCGCCGACGTGAACAAGCCCGAGGAACTCGCGAAAGAGATCGCGAAGTGCGACGACGCGCTCAAGAAAGTTCCGGGCCAGTAGAGAATTGAACCTGCACCGGATCATCCACCCAAATTGATCTTGAATCCGCTTCCTCCGCTGCCTTGTGTTGGGAAGAAAGGCTTGAGCAGTCCTGCCAGCGCCGCGAGGTTGCGGGTTTGAATCAAGAGTTCGCCCGGACCGGTGAACTCGGCGACGATGCCTTCGCCGCTGACCATGCTGCGAAAGAAACCGGCCGCGGCTTTACGCAAAGTGTATTGCGTCGTGCCTTCCCACGCGACCAGATGGCCGGTGTCCACGACGTAACGCTCGCCGGGTTGCAGAGTCTTCCGATGAATCGCGCCAAAGGAAGAAACCAAAAGCAGGCCCTGTCCCTGCACGAGCAAAACGAACAATCCCTCACCTGAGAAAAATGTTTTCGCGCCGCCCCATTTTGTATCGACAGTCAAACTAGCATCGCCGGCGAGATAGGAACTCGACTGTACAAAGAAAGACTGATTGTTCATTTCGATCGCGGCGATGTCGCCGGGCGCGCCCGGCGCCAGCGTGACTTCGCCCGGACCACCATGCGCAGTGAACGTCGAGACGAATGCCGACTCGCCGCCGGCGGCGCGTTTCAACGCGCCGAACAATCCGCCCTTCATCTGCGATTGCAACTCGATGTTGGCGGACATCGAAACCATCGCGCCTGCTTCGGCCATGATCGACTGTTCGGGCTGAAGCGTCAGCACAGCGAGCGAAAACGCCGGCTGATGCAGAATCTCGTAAGTGTAGCCACGCCCGGCGCCTTGGCCGTCAGTGTCGAGGTTGATTCCATGACTCGGGGATGGCTGATTGGATTCGAAACGCGCGCCACAGCGGCCACAGAAAGTTCCACCGGCTGCGATCTCCGCACTGCAAGAAGGACAGTTCATTGGTGACTCCTTGGTTGGAAAGGATCAGGTACTAATTGTCCATTTGTCATTTGACATGTTTCATTTGCCATCGAAGACAATCGTTCGCAAAAAACATAAATGGACAGATGAAAAATGACAAATGGAAAATGAAATGAAACTCGCCCGACTAGAAATCAGTCACTGCCTGCTGCCTGCTGCCTGCTGCCTACTGCCTACTGCCTACTGCTTCCTGCTTTCTGCCTTTCAAAAACTGCTGCGCTTCGTTCAGCCAGCGCTTTTCGGTGCGGTACTTGTAAGCGGGTGCGGTCTTGACGGCTTCGATGCAGGCCTGCATTGAACTGGCGGCTTCCTGCTGGTCGCCCAGCCCGGCGTGGGCGCGGCCAATCAGATACAAACCCTCAGGGTCGTTGGGACGCCGGTCGAGGAATCGCTCCAGAGCTTCGCGCGCGTCATTGTACTGGCCGGCCACGATGTAGGTCGAACCAATCTCGCGCCAGATTTCGTGTTGCGCGTGCGATTGATCGCGCTGGATGACTTCCTCGAAGTGCCCGACGGCATCCGGCAGACGATTCTGCACGCGAGCAATCCGGCCAAGCTGATAATGCGCGTCCAGCTCGTCCGTGTCGATGTCGATGGCGCGATGAAAACGCTCGCGCGCCTGATCCAATTCACCGCGCTGCTGATGAATCAATCCCAGATTGTAATGTGCTGACGAATCGCGTGGATTGATCGTAGCCGCTTCCAGGTTCTGTTTGAACGAGGCGCGCGAGCGTTGATTGCCGACGACCTCAGCGAAATAGCCGCGCAAAAGGAAAAACGCGAACAGCAGCAGGAATGGCGATCCGAGAACGGTGTGAAACAGCGGATAAAGAATGAACGACAGCGGCAAGCTGGTTAGCGACGTCAATAACAGGATCGTGACGGCCCGCAAGACCGGGACGCGGAAAACTACCCGCACTATCGCGACTCCGCCAACGGCGAACAGTACAAGTCGCACGGTATTGAAGAGGTTCCTCGAGACGACAACTGGATTGGCGAGCTGCGCTTGGAGCTGCGCAACTTCCTCTGCCGAGAGTCGCAACCAACGCGCCATGGTTTGCAGTTGCTCGACACCCTGCGATTGCGCCGCGCTGGCAACATAGGCAGCTTGGAATCCGCTGAAGTGAAACAAAGCGGTGATGAGGATCGTCAACAGAGATGTCGCGGTGAGCACATAAAAAGCGACCGATGCCAGTGAGCCGTACTCTTGCTGAAGTACTACGGTGAAGCTGCCGCGGCGATCGAATAGGTTCGTGGTCAAGGCCAAGAGCGGAACGAAGACGATCGCGATGGTCAGAATCGGAGCAACGCCTTGAAAGAAAGCGCCGCCTATAGCCATCGGACCCCGCGTCAGCAGCGCGCGATCGCCCGTCAACCACTGCGTGACAAAGATGTAAGCCACCTGCGAGAGATAAGCGCAGAGCACTGCCGGCCCGAGTGAACCTCGGTCGCGCACTTCGCGCATGCCACGCGAAGGCGCGTAGAAGATCATGGCCACGAGCTTGAGCCAGTCAGTCATTGCAAAGAAGAGGTTGGGACAAGTCCCAACTCTAAACAAATGGATTTCGTTTAGAGGCGGGACTTGTCCCGCCATCTATTTACCGATCATCTGAATCCGGCGGGTTCGACGCATCGCGCCGGTAATTCTGTCCGGCCGGAACCGCACTGTTGTGCGTGTCGCGCGAAATCAAGGTCGCGTGAGTCAGCGGCCAGTAACGAAACAGGGCCTTGCCATAAATGTATTTCTTTGGCACCAAACCCCAGATGCGCGAATCGCTCGAGTTGTCGCGATTGTCGCCCATCACAAAATAGTATCCTGGCTTGACGTAAACGGGCGGCCGATTAGGACGCGACATATTCAGCTGTGGGTCGAGATAAGCTTCGTCCATGTCTCGGCCGTTTACGCGCACATGGCCATCGTGAACTTCGACCGTATCACCGGGTAAGCCGATGACGCGCTTGATATAACTCTTCGAAGGATCTTCTGGAAACCAGAACACGACGATGTCGCCGCGATAGATCTTTGGCGCCCAGCGATAATCATCGTAATAGACCAGCTTGTTTACAAAGATGCGCTCGCCATCGTGCAGATAGGGAAGCATCGACGTGCCTTCGACCTTCACGGGCTGCACTATGAAAACCATTACCAGCGCCAAAAGCATCAACGCGAAAATTAGATCACGGAATAGCAGGCGCGATTCCTGCCACAGATGTTTGCGCGCGGCGTCCTTTGGTCGCTGCACGTCGATATCCGTGTCGTCGTCGGGATGAATCGTGCCAAAGGGTGGCGGTTGGCTGAATTTCTTACCGAACATGAGTCTTAGATGATACCCGAGCGACGATAGACGATCGATTTTTGTGTCCTTGACGGCCAGCGCGCTCGGCAAGTCGAGGTTATCCGTCGTTTGCCGGCATGTCAAACCAACGGCGCTCAGGGAACGCAGGCTTCCTTGCCTGCCTTTCACCGGCATCTTGCTGGTGTCGCTACCCGCAGGCTACCGCGCGCGGTTGCGGTAGAGCTTGACAGTCGTTGACGCGGCTTCTTATCATCCCTCACACATTAACGACAAAGCTTTCCAAGCCCTGAATCGTCGCTGAGCGGCGATTGCCACAGCGGAGGTCCTGATCGTGATCAAGCTCGACATTGTTAACCGTATCGCCGAACGCACCGGCGTGCCGAAACTCAAGGCCGAGCAGGCCGTGGATGCTCTGTTTCATTCGATGAAGGAAGCGCTGGCGCGCGGCGACCGCATTGAGTTGCGCGGCTTTGGCGTCTTTATCGTGAAGCCACGCAAGCGCGGCATCGGGCGCAATCCGCGCACCGGCGAGGAAGTCGCGATCCCTTCCGGCAAGACAATTCGTTTCAAGCCAGGAAAGGAATTGCAGGCGCACGAGGAGCAAACCGCGACGCCGAGTTAGGCTACGCGAAACCTGGCGGCCTGAATTTCCCGACGTACGACCAGCAAGGTTTATCCTCACGCATTCACTCCATCCGTTTGCAACCAAACAACCAGCGACTCTATTCTAGGCACTGAATTCAATCGCGGCCTTCGAATGTCCGAATCAATCCCAAACATTCCGTCAATCCCCGCGATCACAGGGATAGATTCACGCCCCGCGCCGCGTCCAACGGTGCGACAGTGGGCCCTCCATATCGTGTTGTTTCTGGTTACGGCGGTCACCACGACGATGTGCGGAGTGTGGTTCGCGCTACCGAACGTGGACTTTGCCAGGGGATCACCGGCCGAGACGGGCGGTGTTGTTAGTTCGTTGCTCTCTATCCCCTGGTATTACGTCAACGCCGTGATTGAGATGGTTCGGTTCGCGTTTGCGCATCCTCCCATCCTCGAACAGGGATTGATCTTTTCGGGATGCCTGCTGGCGATTCTGACCGCACATGAGTTTGGACACTACCTGTTCTGTCGCTACTACGGAGTGGATGCGACGTTGCCGTTCTTTATCCCGCAACCGCCGCTGTTGATTCCCGGAACGTTTGGCGCCTTCATCAGGATGAAATCGCCAGTGCCATCGCGGCGTGCGTTGTTTGATATTGGATTAGCGGGCCCGCTTGCGGGTTTTGTTGTGATTATTCCGATTGCGTTTGCGGGAGTGCTGACGCTCCAACACGTGCCGCTGATTGCCGGCGAAGCGAGTGGCGGCGGTGGCGGAATTATTTTCAACGATCCGCTGTTGTTCCGTCTAATCGCGCGCCCTTTCAGAGTTGACCTCGACAACTCTGCGGCAAATTCTTTTTATCTCGCCGCCTGGTTTGGCGCGCTAGTGACAGCTTTGAACCTTATGCCGGTCGGCCAACTTGACGGCGGGCACGGAACATTCGCGGTGTTCGGGCAGCGAGCGCATTGGTGGATTGGGCGCGCCGCGTTTGGGCTGATGCTGGCGAGTACACTTCTCGGCTGGCTGTGGCACAGCAGCCCGACGATGCTGCTGTATGTTGTCCTGCTGGCGGTAATGTTGCGCGTCCGTCACCCACAGCCGGAACAGATGGAGCCGCTCGGCACGATGCGCGTGGCCATCGGCATCATCACGCTGATTGTCTTCGCGCTTTGCTTCCTGCCGTTTCCGATTACGATTGGTTGACTAATAATGTCCGACAAACTTCAGTTTGTCGCACTCTTGCAGTGAATAAACTTGACTACAAGCAATTCAGCGAGCAAGCGACCTCGCGGAAAAGCTTGAGACGGTCTTCAAAACGTGAGCATGAATCGGAAGCGAAGAGTCTATTGTGAGCACGGCGACAAACTGAAGTTTGTCGGACATTGCTATTTGCGACCAGCTTTCCGCTTTCGGCTCCAATACCACCACTGACACTGTTCGATGGGCAAGCGCGGATTCTTTGCCTGGGCCACCGCGGCGGTAAAGACATCCAGACAGCAAATGTCCTGCGTCCGTCCTTTTAGCCGATTGAGGTCCCGGTACATTCGCCGCGGATTCTTTCGCACTAGCTGGGCGACGCTGTGAATTCCCAGAAGTTCCAGGTCCACCAGCATGGCCGGACCGATCGACACCAGGTCTTGTAAGCATCGCGCTTCAGTTTGCATCTAGACCTCCGTTAGCGCTGGGGCATCTGCGCAAAGATCACAAAGTGCCCGCCCGGTTCTTTGACGACGATCTCTTTTGAACCATAGAACGTGTCGTGAATCGGCTGGACTATCTCGGCGCCCTGCAAAGATTCCGCGACGGCGTTGATGTCCGAGACTTCCATGAACAGAAAGCTCGGCCCCTGCTCGACCGCCTGGGCCAGCGGATTGGTGGGGTCTGCCTTCATGCCGGAATAAGTTTGATACATGACTTCGACTGCGCCGTTTTCCAGCGCGATAAAGCCCAGGTGGTCGCCTTCGGGCACTTCGACTGTTTTCTCGAAGCCAAAGCGCTCGGTCCAGAATTTCAAACTTGGTTCGACGCTCTTCACGTGTAGAATTGGGGTTGATTTGCTGATCATCATTGTCCTCTCTCGGCCCGTGCGGGCCGCCGTAAACGCCGTCCAGGTCGCCAGCGCCAATCCAATGGCGGCCGCGACGGCAAGTGTGGTTCTTGGTCTCATGGCGTTTCGGTGTTTCTCTGCAAAATTAATTAACTAGTCTTAACTGGACTAGTGATATACTAACGGCCATGAAGAAGCCTGTCAAGAAGAAAATAGCCAAACCACAGGCGGGCGCGCGACGGGACGGAATGCGCCTGACGACTCCCGACCTGGTGATCCTCAGCCTCTTGGCTGAACGCCCGATGCATGGTTATGAAGTGAACGCCACGCTTGAGAATCGGAAGATTCGCGATTGGGCCGCCGTCTCTCGTCCGCAGATTTATTATTCGCTCGATAAGCTCACGCGTCTTGGCTTGATTCGCGTCACCGCGGAAAATGCTCCTTCGGCTGGGCCAGAGCGGCGCGTGCTGCGAACTACTGAGCAGGGGTGCCAGCGTCTGGCCAATGCGCTCGAAGGCGCGCATTGGACCCGCACGCGCGTTCATCAGCCGTTCCTCACCTGGCTGGCGCTGTCCTGGCAGGCACGGCCACGGGCATTTCAAGGGCAGCTAAAGCAGCGCCGCGACTTCTTGCAAAGACAGCTTGCGGAAGAACAAGCAACCTTGAAAGACGTGTTGCAGGAGGTCGGGCATCCCTATCACGAAGCGGTCTGGATGCTGAAGCTCGTGATCGCCCAGATGGAGTTGGAATTGAAGTGGCTGGATCGAATCGATCGGGAAACTCCGAAACGCGCGCCGGCGAAGAAGGCGGGGCGGTAAATGCTACGCCGCCGGCAGCAATCCCTTAATCTCCCGCACGACGCGATTCACTTCTTCCTGATCGGCCAACGCGATCATGAAAAACTTGTAGCCCTGGTGGAAACAAATCACGCCGTTGGCGAACAGCCAGACGCCGTCGAGGAAAGGATTCCCGCCCAACAGCCAGCTTATCGGCGCACCGGTGAGCCCCACCGGATTGGCGATCTGGGCGAACATCGCTGCGCCCGCCGCGCAACTGAACGCGCCTAGCAAAGGTGCACCGACATACTTGGTCATCTTGCGTTGAAACTCAACTCGCTCGCGCTCGGCTTCCGACAACTCGCCGCGAGCGATCAAGTCTTCCTGCTTTTTCAAATACCCATCGAAGCTTTCAAACGCTTTTCCTAGTCCCCAGACCGGCAGCGCTGAATGCGTCAGCCAGTGCGGATGCGAACCCAAAAGCACCGCGTCGAGTCCGGGCAGCGCCGCGCCCATGCGCACGCCCAGGATCAGCGAGAAAGAAACGGCGGCAGCTTTGCCTGGATTCTCTTTGACCCAATCTTTCGCTTTTAGAATTCCAGCAGTTGCCGCTGCGCCCGCCCGCGTCGCCCGTACGCCCTTGCTGGCCACGTTCGCCGCCGTGCTGACGTAACTCTTTGCGTCGTCGAAGACTTCGCCGGCTTTCTTGCCGGCCGGCCCGGCAGCATCGCGTATGATCTTGCCCGCGTCACCGGCCGCATCGCGAATGAATTCGCCCGCGTCTTTCGCGTGACGCTTGGCTTCATCGGCGGCGCGCCCGGCGGTTTCGCGCAGATTGTTGTCTTCAGCAAAACGCCCGGCCTCGGCGCGCAGTTGCTCCGCGCCACTGGCGATTGTTTTCGCTCCCAGCTTGGCGGCGTCGCCGGCAACGCGCGCGGTGTCTTCGACGATACCTTTCACGCCCAGCTTTTCGTCGATCTCGCGCGCCTTGCGTTGAGCGGCTCGATGCAGGTCATCGAATTTCTCTTTGTAGTCAGCCATGATTTTGTAGCGCAAGTTGTTAACTTGCGAAGCCCGCAATTTACCAAATTGCGCCACCTATTCTACGCCATGAGTCGCTTCCGAGTTCAGGAAAAGAGCTACTGCACCCTCCCTTACGGCCGGGTTTCTGTTCCCGGTCTTTACTTTTGCCTGCTTCCTTCTTACTTTTGACTGGTGCGCATCTGTCCCACGTGCGGAAAGCCGGTCGAGTGGCAGGACAATCCCTCGCGGCCTTTCTGTTCTGAACGATGCAAGCTGATCGACTTTGGTCGCTGGGCCGACGAAGCGTATTCTGTGCCGGGGCAAAGCATCAATCCCTCCGACATCACTGAGCCACAGGACAGCGAAGCGAACGATGAGGATACTTAGAATCAGCGTCGGGCTGGCGCTATTGTTGCTTTGCATCGTCGATCTCAGTTGCAGCAGGAGACCGGCGTCACTGGGAAAAGGCTGGGCCCTCGGCAACAATCAGCGCGCGACGCTTTCCGACTACAAAGGAAAAGTTGTGGTGCTGGATTTTTATGCGACGTGGTGCGAGCCCTGCCGCGCGGAGACGCCGCGGCTGGTTCAACTGCAAAAGCAATTCGAGCTGAAGGGATTGCAGGTGATCGGATTGAACGTCGGGGGCGCCGACGATCGCGATAAAGTCCCGGGGTTTGCCAAGGAGTTCGGAATTCAATATCCACTCGGATTCCCCGACGATGAATTCGCTGATTCTTTGCTCGGAGAAAATCAAAACATCCCGCAGGCATTCGTGTTCGACCGCAGCGGAAAGTTAGTAAGGCGCTTTGTCGGTTACAGTGAGAGTTCAGGCGCTGATCTTGACCGGGTGGTCCAAGCGGCGCTGACCGCGAGATAGCGGGGTCGACTTGAGTGGATGGCAATCATGAGTCCTGAGTTCTTACCGGCTCTAGTCTTAGCGATGGTTGTGGCGTCATGGTTTGCGTTTGGTATTTTGTTTTTCGCGCGTAAGAAACCGTCCCGCGCTCCTGAGAGCAAACGTGATCGTGCCTCGATTCTTGGGATTGTCCTCCAGGGCGCGAGTTTTGGGATCGTTTGGTCGGTACGTCGCCATGCTTTCAGCGCGATAGCGCCATTGAGCAAGCCGCTTGAGATCGCGCTCGCCGTCTTCACGATATTGGTGGGAATTGGGTCCGTGTGGTTCGTCTCTTTAGCAATTCGAACGCTCGGCAAAGAGTGGAGCCTGACTGCACGTCTGATCGAAGGGCACAAGTTGATCACCGAAGGTCCGTATCGACTGGTGCGCAATCCGATCTACACCGGGATGTGCGGCCTGTTGCTGGCGACAGGCTTGGCGGTTAGTCATTGGGTGGGGCTGCTGATTGCGATCGTCGTTTACGCGCTTGGAACCGTGGTTCGAGTGCAAAGCGAAGAGAAGCTTTTGCGCGGAGCGTTCGGTGCGGAGTTCGACTCCTACGCGCGGCGCGTAGCAGCTGTGATACCGTTTCTGTTTTGAAGTGAGTGGATGGGCCCGCCCGCTACCGCAGGCGGTTTCGGACACTGCCCACCCGCTAACGCAGGTGCTACTGACAAGAGTCGATCAGTTCATGAGAAAAGCGAAAATTCTGGCGACCCTGGGACCTGCTTCACGCGAGCCGAAGCTGGTCGAAGCGATGCTCGCCGCCGGCATCGACGGCGTGCGCGTCAACATGTCGCACGGCACGCAGGACGAAAAGGCGAATGACATTAGGATGGCGCGCGCGGCAGCCGAGAAGATGAATCGTCCGCTATCTGTGCTTGTCGATCTCTCCGGGCCCAAGATTCGAACGCGCACGCTCAAGAACCATGAACCAGTCACGCTAGTCGCGAACCAGGAATTCACGATCACCATTCGTGAAATCGAGGGCGATAACACTCAAGTGGTGACGAACTATCTGGGGATGCCGCACGACCTCCATGAAGGTGCGCGCGTTTTGCTGGACGATGGAGCGATTGAGTTGCGCGTGGAACGCAGCACCGACACCGACATCGTTACTCGCGTGATTAACGGCGGCGTACTTGGCGAGCGAAAGGGAATCAACTTGCCGGGCATCAGTCTGCCGATCCCGTCGCTGACGGATAAGGACCACGATGATTTGAAGTGGGCGGCGCAGCAAGGGGTCGACTATATCGCGCTGTCGTTTGTGCGCACCGGCGCCGACTGTGTCGAAGCCAAGCGGTTGATTGACGCTGCCGGCAGCCGTGCGCCGCTGATTGCCAAGATTGAAAAAGCGGAAGCCGTGGCGCACCTCGATGAAATCATTGCCGCTGCTGATGGCGTGATGGTGGCGCGCGGCGATCTAGGTGTGGAAACCGGCGTGGAGCTGGTGCCCGTCTATCAAAAGCAAATCATCGAGCAAGCGAATGCCGCGGGAAAGTTGGTGATCACCGCCACGCAGATGTTGCAGTCGATGGTGGCGAGTCCGCGGCCCACGCGCGCCGAAGCGACGGATGTCGCCAACGCAGTTTGGGACGGATCGGATTGTTTGATGCTCTCGGGCGAAACTGCAACTGGACAGTATCCCCTAGCGACGGTTGCCACGATGGCTCGCATCATTGAGACTGCTGAAACGCGCACCGAAGGACGCTCGATCGTCAGCAAACTTGTGGGCAGACAGTCAGGCCGCGTCAGTCGCGCGCTGTGCGAAGCGGCGGCGTTTGCCGCGGACGAGATGAACGCGCGCATCATCGCCGTCTTTACCGAGTCCGGCTTGATGGCCCGCCGGCTTTCCGCGCTCCGCCCCAGTCAACGCATCATTGCTCTGACCTCGTCGCCCGAAGTGATTAATGAGTTGGCGCTAATCTGGGGCGTCGAGCCCGTGTTGACATCACGATCCAAGAATACCGAGGAGTTGTTGAAGTTGGGTGAGCAGGTTCTGCTGCAAGCTGATTTGGTTAAGATCGGCGAGACGGTCGTGATTATGGCCGGCAGACTTTCAGGGTTGGGTTTGTCGAGTTCAGTGACGCTCTACACAATTGCGGGAGATATTCATGAGACGGTGACGTAGGCGCGCCGTCTGGAATCAAAAGGCTCTTTCTTGACTTCCCACAGTATCACAGTTACTGTGACATCTATGAGAAACATCACAGTCAGCGTCAACGACGAGGTCTATCGGCGGGCGCGGCGTAAAGCCGCCGAGCATAATACTTCGGTGAGTAGGCTTGTAGCTGATTATCTGCATTCGTTGAGCAAGGACGAGGAACTGCGCGCGGAGCGCAACAAGCGCCTGGAAGAACTCTTTGCGTCGCAAGATCGAGGACGCAAGCGAAAGCCCGTCGGGCGTCTGAAACGAGAAGAAATCTATGGCCGCAGCCTTCGTTGATACGAACATCCTGCTCTACGCGGCGGGGAACGCGCCCTCTGAGCGCTCCAAGGCTGCGAAAGCGCGAGCCATCCTTACGCACGACGACATTGTCCTTTCGGTGCAGGTTCTTCAGGAATTCTATTGGGTTGCCACTCGTCCAAACAAGTTAGCTCTCACGCATGAAGAGGCACTCGCCTTCATCGACGTCTGGAAGATGTTTCCGGTTCAGGCGATCTCGATTGGGATCGTCGAGGATGCGCTGTTTCTCTGTCATGAGCATCGGATCAGCTATTGGGACGCCGCTATCATCGCGGCTGCGCGCCACCTGAATTGTGAAACGCTAATTACCGAGGATCTAAGCCACGGAACGAATTATGGTGGTGTAACCGCTGTGAATCCGTTCCTGTCTAAGTAGCAATTGCGGCCGGGAGACTTACGGGTTTGGGCCTGCCGAGTTCGACACCGCGGCGGGAGATATTCACGAGACGGTGGCCTAGCGCATGATCGAGTAATACCCCGGTCGCGCCCTGGCGGACAGATGCTTTAGTTCAGAGGAGGCGTCGCCTTGTGGAGCGAGCTTAACCTTGATTCGGTGCCAGCTTCGATCCCTCTCAGACTTGCCTGGCGCAATTTCTAAAGTGTACTGGTGTCGCAACTCACTGGCGATCTGCTCGACTACTTCACCGACCTCTCCGTTGAAGCGTCCGCCGACTCGCGGGAAAAACGCTTTCGCGCCGGTAATGGTAGTTAATTCCGAGAGAATATCCTTCCCCTCGGCGGACACCGAACCACTGTAATTGTCGGGATCGATGATCGTCATGGAATAAACGAGGACATTCGATCCTTTCAGCAGTTCCCTTAACTCGTTGAAACTGTGAAGGGATCTGTTGTCCTGACCATCGCTAAATAAGATGATTACACGTTTGCCGTAGCGGCCTTTCAGGACCTTCCGAATTCCCGCATAACAGGAGTCATAGAAGGCGGTTTCGCCGTTTAGCGCTATGCCGGCAATAGCCTGGCTAATCGCCTTGTGATCCGAAGTCCAGTCAGACAGGATATGTGATTGCGAGTCAAACGCGGCAACAAAGTATTCATTTGACGAGTTGCTTTGCTCGAGGAAGCGAGTGAAGGCTCGATTCAGGATTTCCAGCCTTTGCTTAGTTGAAGCACTCGAACCATAGGATCGCATCGAGCGTGACATGTCAAAGAGTAAGCCGATGCTGATTGGCTCATCGAGCGACCTGAAGGAAACTATCGTTTGAATTGTCTTGCCATCGGTAACGCTGAAGTCGCTTGCTTTCAAGCCGGGCACGGCGCGGCCCTTATCGTTCGTAACTGTCACAATTAGAGGAATTCCCTGAGCCGCTTGCGCAACAACCGGCATCGGATCGCAGCCAATCACACACAAGCTCAGTCCAAGAACAGCGACACAGTTCTTGAAATAGTTCTTGTTAATCAGCATGACCGGGGAAGGGTCTTGCGGCTCTTGTCTTGCTAATCAGCGCGGAGAATCTCGCCCACGCGCTCTTTTTGCTTCTGTTCACGGCGGATTTGGACCGGCGTCATCTGTGGGTCGCGCCAGTTGTCGAGGATGCCGACCTGGTGCACGCATTGAATCGTGCAGGTAGGCGCGCACCATTTCTCGGTCTTATATTCGCGGGCAAAATCTTCCATCGTATAGTCTTCGAGCGGCGTCCCGGGATAGCCGCGCTGCTGCGAGCACCAGTGAACCAGCCCTTCTTCGCAGATGTAGAGATAGCGCGCGCCTGAGCGACAGCGCCACTCGTAAGGCTTGCCTTCGGCGATGCTGTCCTGAAACCAGTTGAGCCGCGCGTGATCCTTGTTGCCGAGTTTCTTCACCGCATGAAAGATTTGCTTTTCGTTTTCAGTCAGTGGTTTCAGCGTGCCGTCGCCGTCATGAATCACACCAACCGTAGTTGAGAAGCCGAGTTCAACCGCGCGCTTCGCTACCGTCAAGGCGTCTTCCGGCTGCTTGATGCCGCCGCCGATCACTGAATTGATGTTGATGTGAAAGTCGGCGTGCTCGGCGAGGTAGCGCAGTTTCTTGTCCAGCACACGCAGGCTCTTGCGCGATACTTCGTCAGGATTGACGTTATCGATGCTGATTTGCAGAGAGTCGAGGCCGGCGTCGTTCAGACGCTTGATGCGTTCGGGCGTGAAGTAGTAACCGTTTGAGATCAGGCCGGCGATCATTCCCTGCGATCGGATGTGCCGAATGATCTGATCCAACTCGGGATGCATCATCGGCTCGCCGCCGGAGATCGTCACGATCGAAGTGCCCAGATCGGCGAGCTTGTCCAGACGCTTCTTCATCACATCCAGCGGCACGGGCTTTGAGGTCTGGTCGTATTCGTTGCAATAGCCGCAGGCGAGATTGCAGCGCCGCATCGGAATGATGTGCGCCAGCACGACGTGGTTAGCCGAAAGCAGGGCGCGCGAAATAAACGCGGCCTGACGCAGTTTCCATTTCAGAAAGGTGCTCTTTCGCATAACGAATTAACGCCGGCAGATCGGGTGCAAGAAGAATATGCCGAGCCTTGCCGCGAAGGCAAGCATCCGGTCAGAACCGCCTGCGGTAGCGGGCCGTTGAACCATAATCATCGAGAGCCACCAAAACCAGAGATCAACCGCCCGTTACCGCAGGCGGTTCTGACAGAAAAGGGCTTCGGTTTCCCGAAGCCCTTCATCAATCGAAGACGGGCAATCGACTTAGCCCTTGACGTGCTTGACGCTGGAATCCAGATTCTGTTTGAACTGATCCGACGGAATCGTCTGGTTCTTTGCCAGGTTCGTCAAACGGATTGTGGTCGCATCGTCGTTCTTTTCGACCATCTTGGTTTGCACCGGCATGCCTTCGTTATCGACCCAGACCTCGATGTATTTGTAGCTGGCTGCGACTTTGGGGAACACTTTAAAGTGCGTGGTGGCGACCCCGCCCCAGAGCGTTTCTTCACGCCCGTCCTGAAACTCACCGAACCTCGTGCGCAGTTGCGTGGCTGACATACTCATCAGCGCCAGAACGCCGTTATCGCCCCGATTATTAACGTGATTATTCTTGCCTTCGTAAACGACCCCCTTGCGCGGCTGATACAACATGTAGTTGCCGTTCTCGGATGTCAGAATCTCGTGTTGTGGCGTTTTCCATTCCAAACGCACGAGCGCGTTGCCCGCCGCCGGTATGTAAAGCACCATGCCAGACCACACCTCCTTCTCGCGAAGTTGCGAGTTGTACTTCTCCATCGTGATGTCCGCGCGCAGCGTCTTCAGGTTTCGCTTGCTGCGCTCCATGCGGTTAAGAGCGGAACTCACCATGCCCGCGGTTTGCGCATTGGTTCCCGAGGCTGGGGCGATCGACATCGTTGCGACTAATATTCCTGCTACCAAACTAAGAGAAAAAAGTTTCTTCATAAATAGCTCCCGACTAAAACTTAAGGCCCCTGCGGGCCCCCAATTGACGCCTTGAGTACGCAATCTTAATTAATCGCCTCAGGCAAATTAAGCTTGAAAATTATAAAGCATGGTCAGCGAATGTCAACCTCATACGCGATCAATTTTCCGGTCCCGTCGCGCAACTCGCGCACCGGTGTGACCTGGGCGCTGGCACGGCCTGAACGCTGTCTTGCACGCCGCTCGATCTCACCTTTATCTAATTGACCGTCCACTACATCGACGGGTACGATAATCCTGGCCTGCGGCGCGTGACTGCGCTGAAAGGAAGTGTTTTCAAACCAGCCCTTCGGCGTCAGAAATATGAAAACCAAGATCAACACGCACAGCACATCCCACTGCCACGATGTTCGCGGGTAAGTCCAAAAGAAAACACGCTTGGCGCTGGCTGAAAGGAATCCCATGGCTTAATGCTGGCGTGATTATTAGCCAGACCGGGGCATTTGTCGAGATGGCGGGTCGAACGAACCGTCAGCTCAGGTTGTTGGCGCGGTCGCAGCCGGTTCGACGATATGCCCATCGCGCATTTGAATGACGCGGCGAGAAGCTTCGGCGGCTTCGGGATTGTGCGTGATCATGATGATGGTTTGATTAAAGCGGCGGTTCAGTTCCTGAAACATCTTCAGGACGATGGCCGAGTTCTCTGTGTCGAGGTTGCCGGTCGGTTCGTCGGCAAGAACGATCGCCGGCCGCGTGACGACTGCGCGCGCGAGCGCCACGCGCTGTTGCTCGCCGCCTGAGAGTTCCAGAGGCTTGTGATGCATCTTGTCTTCGAGCCGCAGCAGGCGCAGGATTTCGCGGCGGTGTCCGGGATCGTCGTCGCCGTTGGCGTGAATGCGCTCCGCGAGCCGGAGATTCCCTTCGGCGGTCAAGGTCGGAAATAAGTTGAAGCGTTGAAAGACGAATCCAATCTTGCGCCGGCGAATGTCGGTGCGCTTGGCGTCGGAAGCCGCAGTCAAATCCTCTCCGGCGATCACGATGCGGCCTCTCGTTGGGGTCAGCAAACCGCCAAGCAAATGGAGCATCGTTGATTTCCCACACCCGGACGGTCCCATGACGGAGAGGAATTCGCCCTCTTCCACGTCGAGCGACACGCCGCGCAGGGCCGGCACATCAACTTTGCCAACGCGATAGACCTTCTCGAGGTTTTCAGCTTTTAAGATCGTTCCCATTAATAATTCTTTTTTGGCTGCGGAATCATTCGTACGCCAATGCGTGAACCGGGTCGAGATTGGCAGCGCGCACCGCCGGATAAAATGCACCGACGGCGCCGCCGACCAAACCGATCGCACCGGCCGTCACGGCCCACCAGCCGCCGAATTCGAAAATCAGCCCGGTCGCCTTATGAATGAAAAAGCCGGCGCCGGCCGCAAACGTAAACCCGACGATCAGACCCATGACGCTAATCAACAGCGCTTCTGTTTCGATTTCGCTGATGATGTAACGGCGCGATGCGCCCATGGCTTTGAGAATGCCGATCTCGCGCGTGCGCTCAGTAATCGTCGTATACATGGCCAGCATAACCACCAGCGCGCTGAGTACCGACGCCACGCCAACTAACACGCGCAGAAAGATTCCGAGACTGGGAATCGAAGTCTCGATGCTGGTAAAGACGTCGCGGGTGAACTGAACTTTGTTACCGGGAAGCTTCTCGTCAATTCGTTTGGCGACCGCAACCTGCTCGCTTGAGTTCTTGCACTTCACCAGAATGTAGGTGCACTTGCCCGGCGTTTGCAGAATGTTCTGCATTGCCTCGAGCGAGAACTTGGCGCGGGCGCCGGATTCCGGAGCATAGATTCCCACCACTCGATACGGCTTGTCACCGAAAATCTTGACGTTGCTGCCCACCGGATGTTTGCGGCTGGCTTTGACCTCGTCGATAACGATTTCATCAAAGGCCAGCGGTGGATGGCCTTCGATCAGTTTGATGTTGTTCATCTTTGCGAAGGAGTCCCACTCGACTCCCTCGACCTGTTCTACGCCTACCGCGCCGCCTGGAAAAAAATCCAGAATTACCGGTGACACGGCTTCGACCCCTTCGATCGATTTCAGCAGGTCGAGGTATTTCGTGCTCAGGTTTGTTGAAGCTGAGGTCAGCTCGATCGAACCTGGCCGGGTGAAAATAATCTCAGCGCGCACGTTTGAGTTTCGGCGCTGCAGGTCGTTAGACATGCCGCGTGTGAGGCCGGTGAATAACATCACCAGCACCACACCCAGCGCAACGCCGAGCACGCTAATAGCTGAACGCAGCGGCCGCTGCCTGATGTTGGAAACTACTATACTGTCCAAATGAAGACGAGCCTCGCTCTATAAGCTCGAAATCTTAATACAGGTCGGGAAGAACGCCTAACTGTTGAGCCTGAGGACGGAAAAATGGAGGATAAGGCGGGCAAAGCCTAGTTTTTCGCTGGAGCAGGCTTCTTCTCGGCATCTAGATCGACTTCACGCAGGCCCCACTTGTTTTCGAGCACGAAAACCTCGGGCTGCCAGTCGCGATCCATTGTGACAGATTCCGGCGCTTGGTAAGTGATCGTGATCTTGTAATGATCCTGCGGCCGCGTCAGTCCAACCTGGATCGGCATCAGGGCGTTGCCTTCGCCAAACTTTTTGGATTCGCCATAGCTGACATCGGTAATCAGGACGCCTTTTTCGTCAAACGTCTGCTGGCGTGCCAGGCGAACACCGCTGACGCGGTCAAACCAGAAACGTCGGAGCAGACGTGCCGAGCCGCTCTCGCCAAGCTGAAGCTCGTCCAGCAGGTAATAGCCGCGCACGACGCGCTTTGTGCTTTGCGGCGAGGGATCTTTTTCCGACTGATAGAACTCACTGCGCGCGTATATCACACCCGGCGCATGCAAATCGATTGGGCGGATCATCAGCGCGTCGGTCAAATGTTGAGGGCGCAGATTGGAAAGCGCATTGACGGCTTGTGCTTCGGTATCTTGCTTTCCCTTCTTGGCGGCGCTGCTGTTGCCGTCGGTGTCGAGCTTGGGATAGATTGCTTGATTGGTGCCGCGCACAAAGCGGCGAAACTTTTCGTCGCCTTTCAAAATCGCAATTCGGAAATGCTCGCCGTCCGAAGTCATCTGCGCGACCTCCGTGGCGAACGGCCCTTGCACGACCAGATAGACTTTCGCCGGACGTTGCAACGTAATTGATCCTTCGGCAGTTCGATACTTTTCGGCAATGCCGGACGTGGCAAACGACGTGTCTTCAAACTGAATATCAACCTTGCCGTGAATGGAGCGGGCCGCGACGAGACGATTGACTTCAGCGACAAGCCGCGGAGTGTCGGCGTCGGCCAAAGGCGCGAGGAGCTTTTCGACGGCAACTGATTTGTGGACAATGCCGCACGACGTTGCGGTTAGCAGGACTAACGCAAGCGCCATTGCCAACCAAATGTTGGCGACCAACCGACGAGCTTTAGGATTTATCATCAACGAATGAATTCAAGGCTGACGCTAAGGCATGCGCCCGCGCGATTTCGGTCAACTCTGTTCCGGGCCGACTCACGCTAACAAAGCACGTTCGCCATTGTCAAAGGCGGGATGTAAGGGATTGCTGGGTCGGCCAGACGTGACACCGCGGGCCTGACGAAGTCGGTAACTTGCGAGGTTAAGCCGCTATCGGCGCAGGGTCTTCAACCGCTCCGCCGCAAGCATCAGCGTTTCGTCCTTCTTGCAGAAGCAGAAACGCACTTGCTGCGCGCCCAGGGCCGGGTCGCTGTAGAAACTCGAGCCGGGGACGCAGGCGACGCCGACTTCGCGAATCAGGTGATGCGTAAACTCAACGTCATCCTTGAAACCAAAGGCGCTGATGTCGGTCATGATGTAATAAGCACCGTCAGGTGAGAAAGTTCCAAAACCTGCTGCTTCGAGTTCCGGCAAGATCAGATCGCGACGCGCTTCGTAAGCAGCACGCAACTGATCGTAGTAAGAGGGCGGCAGAGACAGCGCGTAAGCGCCCGCGGCTTGCAACGGCGCCGCTGCGCCTACGGTTAAGAAGTCGTGCACTTTGCGAATCGCGCTGGTGATTTCGGGCGAGGCAATACAGTAGCCGACGCGCCAACCGGTGACCGAGTAAGTCTTCGACATCGAATTGACGATGACCGTGCGATCGCGCATCCCCGGGATTTGGGCCATCGAGATGTGAGCGATCTCCGCGCCCGCGCGTGGAAATAAGATGTGTTCGTAAATCTCGTCGGTGAAGCAGAGCGCGTCGAACTCCTGACACAACCCGGCGATGAACTCCATTTCGGCGCGCGTGAAAACTTTGCCCGTTGGGTTATTAGGATTGCAGATGATGATGGCTTTGGTTTTCGGATTGAACGCCCGGCGCAATTCGTCGCGGTCGAAACTCCAATCCGGTGCACGCAGCGGCACATAGCGCGGTTTGGCGTCGGAAAGAATCGCGTCCGGCGCATAGTTTTCGTAAAACGGTTCGAAGATGACCACTTCTTCGCCGGGATCGACCGTGGCCAACATCGCCGAGATCATTCCTTCCGTCGACCCGCACGTGACGGTGATCTCAGCTTCCGGATCGATTTCGAATCCCAGGTACCATTTCGTTTTGCGCGCGATGGCTTCGCGAAAGTCTTTTGCGCCCCACGTAATCGCGTATTGATTTACGTCGTCGGCGATGGCCTGCATCGCCACGCGCTTGATGTCGTCGGGAGCGGGGAAATCAGGAAAGCCCTGCGAGAGATTCACCGCGCCATACTTCATAGCTTCGCGGGTCATTTCGCGAATCACGGATTCGGTGAACAAGCCCGCTTTGCGAGAGACGCGGCGTGAAATTGATGGTGCGGGTGTCGTCATAAACTTGGCCGCGAATTTACGCGGATACACACGGATCAGAACAAAAACTGTTTCAAGTCAGGAACGAGATTATTTCATCAAGTTCTATCCGTGTCCATCCGCGTTTATCCGCGGCTAATTCTGAGGTTGCCCTCTCAACTGCTCAAGGATCGAACGCACGGCCGGCGCCAGCGAACCATTCGGCGCCAGTCGGAGATAATTCTCGTAAGCGATAACTGCTTCTTTGTTCTTTCCGCTTTTCTCGCAAGCAGCACCGAGTAGCTGATAGATGATTGGTTCGGTGTCAGAGAGTTGATTGATCGCAATCTGATATTCGCGCGCCGCCAGTTCGTATTGTCCCTGCTCTTCGTAGATGCGGCCCAGGCCGACATGCGCTTCGGGTTGGAAGCCATGGCTTTCGCGTATGGCGCGATTGAACGAACCGATTGCTTCGTTGGTTTGCGCCATCTCTCGATAGATGCGTCCTTCGGCGGCGGAGGCCTCGGGATAGACTGGCTTGTCACGTCGCGCCGCTTCGATCTCAACCAACGCGCCGTTTGCATCGTTGAGGTCCATCAGCGCGCGCGCGAGCCCGACGTGCGCCGCCGGAAACGCCGAGCGAAGCCGCAGCGCCTGGCGATAGAGATCAGCGGATCTTTGACGCGACTGGTCATCCTTTGCGGTCTCGCGGGCAGTCTCGGCTTGCTGAAAAGTTAGTTCAGCTTCGTCACTGGTGCGCACCAGTCGCACTCTGATTTCACCGCGCTGTGCCGGCTGAATCGGCATCGTCACTTCTTTGAAGCTGCTGGCGCGCACGCGCACCGAGTGCTTGCCTGCCGAGATCTTTAGCAGCACGAGCTTTCCCGTCGTATCAGTTGCTCCACGACGAATTTCATCCAGCCACACGATTGCGTTCGGCTCGGTGAGGACCGTCAGGGTTCGCCCGGAGTTAACCGTCGGAATTGGTTTGCGCTGTGCCAAAACGGCAGCGGCGCTTGCCGCGAGTAAGAGACTCGCCAGCCAAATTCTTAATTTCATTTCTGATAGGTTTACCGCAACAAACGCGCACCCCGCAAGCCAATTCATCTGAATTTATGGTTGCAAGACGGTTGCACCGCAAAGCTTCTGGGTGTAATCTGCGCTCGAAATATCAACCAACAAAATGTGCTTGCGGCCCGCGAACGCGGTTGCGCCGCGTATCATCAGGAGGAACCCATGCTGATCGATTCAACTGCTCATCTTCCCATCGGTCTGGCCATGCTTGACGGTGTCTTTCACCCGCCCAGCGGCGCCGATCTGGCGCACATCATCGTGCGCTGGCTCCACTTTGTCGCCGGCATAACCTGGATTGGGATGCTTTACTTTTTCAATCTGATCAATGTGCCGCTGCAAAAGAAACTAGATGCCGACACGAAAAAGAAGGTGAATCCCGATTTGCTGTTGCCGGCGTTGTGGTTCTTTCGCTGGGGCGCGGTCGTTACGGTTCTCGCCGGTTTGACGTACTACGCGATGTTCATTCTCGGCGCCGATGTCACCAACGCAAACAACGCGGGCGCCCATCTTAACGTTTGGGTGCTGCTGGTCGAGTGGCTGACTTATCCGATCGTTCTGTTCCTGATTGAATTTCTGATCATTAAGAAGGTTCCGGCGCTGATCAAGGACGGCCGCGTGTACGCTGTCGTCATGCTAATCCTGGTGGCGATGGTTACGTTTGGTCTGATGAAGTTTTTCCCGGCCATGATGGGGGGCGCCGCCAGCAACAAGACGATATCGATTGGCGTAGGCGGCGCTTACGGCGTGCTGATGTTGCTCAACGTCTGGGGAATTATCTGGCCGGCCAACAAACGAATTATCGGCGCGCTGCAAGGCGGGCCGGCGGCCGATCCGTCGCTCGCGCGCCAGGCATTCATGGCTTCGCGCACTAACGCGTGGCTGTCGTTGCCGATGCTTTTGTTCATGGGAACTTCGTCGCACGACTGGCTGATTTTCAGCGGCGGAAAATAGCAGCCGCCCAAGCGTTTTGCCAAAGTCCCGTAGGGACGAAATATTTGTAGTACCGCGAGCGAGCCGGTAATTCAAAGCTCCTTTAGGAGCGACATCTACCGCCCATAAATGGGCCGGAAGAATCCATTGGGCAGCGCGTTCTATAAATATTTCGTCCCTACGGGACTTTCGGCGGCAAACCGAGTTATCGAATTATCGGAGGTGAGATGAGAATCCTGAGAATGTTCCCCGCGTTCGGCCTTTGCTTTACAACTGCGCTGCTTATGACTGCTTGCCAATCGGTAAATGAAAACGGCAACACAACCGCGACGACCAGTGCCACGCCGCCGGGAGCACAAACTCTGACCGTGATTCCGCGCCCGCAAAAGATCGTTGAGGCGATGAAAGCGCGGGGCGAGCAGGACAACGCCACGCCGATGCTCAAGATCTTGATGCCCACAAAGAACGCGACCATCAACGGCTCGACCGTCGAAGTGAAGTTAGAGTTGAGCGGCGACCTGAATGGCTACATGCCGCATAAAGACCCGGCCACCGGCAAGGGCAATCACATTCACGTGATTCTGGATAATCAACCTTACGAGGCCTATTACGAACTCAATCAGGCGTTTGAGCTGCGCAACGTGACCGAAGGCAGGCACACTCTGCGCGTGTTCGCTTCGCGTCCCTGGCACGAGAGCTACAAGAACGACGGCAATTTCCAGATGGTCGAGTTCAGCGTGAAAGGCGGCGGCGACGTGTCGAAACCGACGACCACGAAAGATGGTCAGACAATGGCGAGTCCGACGCCGACGCGTGAAGGCAAGGACATGGCCAAGAGCAACGGTGGCAGTGTCGATGCTACGAAACCTCTGTTCACTTACAGCCGTCCAAAGGGCGAGTACAAAGGCGACGATGCCGATCCAATCATGATCGATTTCTGGCTGTCGAACGCCAAGTTGCAAGGCGATGGTGGACAGTTCCGCGTGCGCTATTCAATTGACTATGGCGACCCAAAGTTCCTCGACAAGTGGGAGCCGATCTGGTTGAGCGGATGGATTGCCGGCAAGCACACGATCAAACTTGAACTGGTGGACAAGGACGGCAACGCCGTCGATAACGGTGGCTACAACTCAACCACGCGTGATATCAACGTGACTCGATGACGGGAAAAAGTTCGGGGCATGGAGGAAATGCCCCGACGAATTCGTTATTTCTTCTTTGGTGTAGTAGTAGCGTTGGTCTTGGGCGTAGTGGCCGCGTTGGCATCAGCCGGTTTTTTCGCGGCCGGTTTGCGCTTTGTCTTGAGCTCGACCAGGATCACTTCAAAAGGCTGATCGCCGGTGTTCTCCGGCAAGTGGCGACCGGCCGGCGTCCAGAGTGTCTCGCCCGCTTTTCCCACAAGATCCTGAGTTTTGCCGTTCGGCAACGTGAACTTGCCACTTGCGTCTGTGACAAAGATTGCGATGGCATTTGGGTGCCGGTGCATGACCGACTTTTCGTGCGGGCCATACTTAACTCGGAGCACGCGGACCTGCTTATTCTCGAATTCCACCTTGTAGTGCTTGGCATCGACTTTAACCGGATCCTGGGCGAGCACCGCGGGAACCGCGATTGCCAAAACGAACAGCGCCGAAACTAGTAGACGATACATACCTTTTCTCCTCCTGAAGTTAGTCTGAATGGTAAAGCGTGCAAGAGCACTGCCCTTCTAGTCGAAGTTGGCTGGTAAGTCAATGGCCATTAGAATGGGATGGACAGGATCGAAGCGAAAGTGGTGATTACCGAAACATCGGCGGCAACGGGATACGACGCCGTGCGCAATGGCGGCGCGGGTCTGATCGATCTATCTGAGCGTGGTCGCATCTTGATTAGCGGCACGGAAGCCGTGATGTTTCTTAACGGCCTCATCACCAACGATATGAAAACGCTGGCGGTGAATTCGTGGATGCCCGCGGTCTTCCCGAACGTGCAAGGACGTCTGCTCGCGGCGGTGCGCGTGATTCATCGTGATGATGGATTCCTGATCGACACCGAAAGCGCGACGCGCGAGACGGTTGTGAAGCTACTGGAGCGATTCACCTTGGCCGGAGACTTTCGGCTCGCAGATTTGTCGGAAGATACTGCGCTGCTTTCGATTCAAGGCGCGAATGCACCTGCGATCGTGGCCGCCATATTCGGCGAGACTGCGGCGCGTCTCGGTCGCGACGCAGTTGCAAGCGTTGATTGGCAAGGCAAACAGCTCACGATCATTCGGGCCACGCATACCGCCGAGGACGGTTTTGATTTGTTCGTCAACGCGACAGAGGCGGACGGTCTGCGCGAAGCGTTCATCAAAGCCGGCGCGCAACCGATTGGCACCGACACTATCGAAACGCTACGCATCGAAGCCGGCATCGCGCGTTACTGTGTCGACATGGACGAAACGAATGTGGTGACCGAAACAAACCTTGACGACGCGGTGAGCTTTACGAAGGGCTGCTACGTCGGCCAGGAGATCATCGCGCGCATAAAATATCGTGGACACGTGGCAAAGAAACTAACCGGGCTGACATTTGAAAGCGAAGTGAGTTTGGAAACCGGCGCAAAGATTTGTTCGAGCGACGACAAAGACATTGGCCGCGTTACTTCTTTTGCATTTTCGCCGCGCCTGAATCGAACGATTGCCCTGGGTTACGTGAAGTATGACTGTCTGGCGGCGGGGACGAAGGTGAAAGCGGAGGTCGGCGGTCGACAATACTCGGCCTCCGTCGCCGAGCTTCCGTTTGTTCGCGGAAGTTGGTATTCGATTTAAGCTCCGTTTGGAGCGTCATGTTTATAGCCCTGATCGCCAATCCAAAACCGACGCTCCGTAGGAGCGACATATCAGATTCACAGCGCCGAGGAATATTTCGCTCCTACGGAGCTTTAGGAATTCATGAGAAACAACGGTCTATAAATATTTCGTCCCTACGGGACTGAAGAACAATGACTGACGAGCAAACCAATCCGGCTGACGCTAGCCCTGCCGATCCCGAACTCGATCAATCCGAACTCGCGCATTCGATCATCGAGTCGCTGCTTGAGCACACGCGCGTCGTCAGCGATCTGGTAGCGGTGATGGCCCAGGCGCTGGATCAAGACACTACCAAGGCTCTGACGCAGACCGTGCAGTGGCAAGCGTACCTCGAAAGCCGTCGCCGGATGGAAAGCACGCGCGCAGATGTCGAGAAATTTGTCGAGGTGATGAAGGATGCCGGCGAACGAGCCGGTCGTTAGAAATCCAGCTCAAACTTTGCGCGCAATGACGGCCCCAGACTGTTGAAGAACTGGCCGAAGTGCGCGCTGCCGGTATTATTTTGAACGTCGCGGGGGTTGAAGTGATTGGTGATGTTGAAAATCACCACGCCGGCGCGCGCCTGCTTGTCGAGGAAGGGAACCTTGAAACCTTTCAGCACGGTCGCGTCCAGCGACAGAAAGGTCGGGAAACGCGAATGGTTGCGCGCGCCCACAAAATCCAGTTGATCGTTCGTGACCGAGTAGGGAAAGCCCGAGCGAATTTCCAGCGCCGGCATGATAGTTATCTTGTACGGCGCCTTCAGTTCTCCGTAGGCAAGGAAACGATGCGCCACATCAAATGGCAGAACACCGTATTGATTTGAGCGAATGACGAAGGCCGGAAAATCTCCGAGGAAATTGTCTGCGGTGTTGAGGCTCCCGCGGGCCCTGGACCAAACATAAGATGCATTCCAATTATGAAAGCGTGGGCTATCATAAATTGCAAGTGCCTGAAACTCATGGTAGTTCGACTGGCCGCGGGACTTGAGCACCAACAGCCCCTCTCCGGTGACTCTCACTTTCGGAATTATGATTGCTTCATTTTGGGTGGCACGGTGGAGGTAGCCCAGCCGCAGCGTCAGGTGTTTTGACAGGGTCCGATCCACTTGCAGGCTCCAGCGCGTGCTGCGCGCATCTTGCAAAGGACTTCTGACTACATTCTTGAACTCGCGGGGACCATCGATGATCGTGCGTCCATCCAGCCCATAGTTCGTCACGATGCGTCCGGGAAAGTGTGTTTGTGAATTGATTGCCAACCCCGAGAAATCGGCCAGCTCGTCATCGTCGCTCAGATTTTGCAGCTCGAAATATCTGGATTGCAGAGGGCTGCGATCGAAGAACAATCCGATGCCGGCGCGAACGACGGTGCGGTCGTTGTCGAACGGACGATAAAGAATTGATAGCCGAGGCGAGAAGTCGTTGCGTCTGGCAATACTATTGCGATCGAGGCGTAGCCCGGCATCTACGGTCAGCTTGTTATTAACCGTCCAACGATCCTGAACAAAGCCACCATACTCGGCCAAAGGTCGATCAATCAGAGTGGGGCCGACAAAGTCGATGCGCTGGCTGATGGTCCGATTGGCACGAGCGATCACGATCGGCCGGAAATCAAAACGCCCGGACATAGTGGTGTAATCAAATTCGCCGCCCACCTTGACTGAATGTTGTCCGTGATAATTCAGTGTCCGCGGGAAATACTGTTCCTGCCATTGCCAACGCTGCGCCACGCGCCTGCTGTTTACGAAATAACTGCCAGAGTTAGCGTCAGGAGCCAGCGTGAGCGGTGATGCTCCCTGGCCAAAAACATCGAACCCGAAAGTCTTGTAGGCGAACAGCGACGAAAGGAATGATTCGTCGTGAAAGATGGACTGCTCAGAGACTGAAAACAGCACGCCACGCTGTTTGGTGTTGGCCGTCGTCTCTTGCGGGTTGAAAGTGTTCAGACCGACGAAACGCTTCTTCTCGGGAAAGAACGCGCCCACCGCCTTGAGTCGGTTGCGCTTGTTGATGATCAGATCGAGTTGCGTGAACGAGTTGAAGGCTTCGGCAGTCATGTTGTCGCGCGGCGCCAACAGACTTGGCACATAAGTGCGCGAAAAGCGATATTCGAATGACTGCAAAAAGTTCAGACGCCCGCGAATGATTGGACCATCAAAGGTGATGCGCGGTCGGAAGGAATCCAGCTTGCCACCGATGATTCGATGAAAGACCGGAAACACGCGCGACCCGCCAATCTTGAACTTGTCGCGGCCGGTCTTGGTTTCCAAGTTGCTTGATCCGCCGGACGTCCTGCCGAACTCCGCTGAGTACGGGCTGTCCTCGACATGAACATTAGCCGCCGCCTCGAGGGGAATATCAAACGCCAAATTCCCGCTGACCGGATCGGTCACGTCTGCGCCGTTGACTGTGTAGGCGCTCTGGCCCGCGCGCGTTCCTTTGACATGATCGGCTCCGTCCAACCCGCGCAGAACGCCGGGGGTCAGCGGCAGGGCGCTTTGATAGTTGTCGGCGCGCAGCGGCAGGTCTTCCAGCTTCTCAGCGCGGACCGTGTTGGAGGTAGCAGTTTCTCCCGCGCTGAGCAATCCTTCTTCGCCTCTTACAGTGACCGATTCAGTCACGCCGACGGTCAGGACAATTTCAACGACCAATGCCGCGCCGGTAGTCAGGCGAATCTCGCGCGTCGCATTCGGTAGTCCATTCGCTTCGGCGGTTAACGCATAAGTCGCGGCCGGCAGATCCAGAAAAGCAAAGTTGCCTGAGTCATCAGAGACCGTCTTGAATGGATTGCTCGGCAGATCTTTATTGACGAGCGTGAGGCGCGCGCCAGGTAACAACTCAGGTCGAGCCGAAGCATCGCCTGCGGTTGCGCTGACGGTTCCCTTGATGCTGCCGGTCAGACCCTGGGCGCGGACGCTTGAGACTAGCCCCGCGGCCAGTAACGAGAGAACAAGCGCACACAGGCAAGTGACCTTCAGCTTGCGATTGCTTTTCATCATGAGCGCGGACCGTATCCGGCACGCAAGGAATACCTAAGTGATGAATCCAGTGATATAAAAAGAGGAGACTTCTAATGCAGGTCTCTTACCCGAAAAAACGGCCTCATTTACCCTGATTGGTTCGAGATTGAAGCGTGAGCTTACCCTAGTTTTCGCTGGGCGACAAGAGTGAATTACTCCGCCTCTGGAAACGGAGCACTGCGAGCAGACTCTCAGATCGGATCACTTCACGAGCATGATGACTTTGCGCTCGCGCCCACCGTCGAACTCGCACAAGAATATGCCTTGCCAACGCCCCAGCAACAGCTCGCCATCGGTGAAAGGAATCGTGACGCTTGAACCGACAAGGCTCGCTTTGATGTGCGCGTCCGAGTTTTCTTCGCCGTGCCGAAAGTCCATCCCGTGTTGCGGAATCAGCGTGCGCAATAAGTGCAGCATGTCGCGCGGCACGTCCGGGTCAGCATTCTCGTTTACGGTGAGGCCGGCCGTCGTGTGCTGCACATAGAGCACCACGATGCCTTCCTTCGCGCCGGACGCTTTCAGTTGCTGCTGGACTTGATCCGTAAACTCGACGAGTTCCTCGCGTTGATGTGAGCGGACTTTGAGAATGTACATGGGATGTCCGACAAACTTCAGTTTGTCGTCCTGCCTAACACAGATTCTTGGCGCAAGTTACGACAAACTGAAGTTTGTCGGACTTAGGTTTATTCTATTCTTCTTCTTCGCCGATCGATCTCTTTATCCGAATCGTCGAGTTCGCCGGCGCGGCTGGCGTACTCGTCGGCGATGGATACACCGCGCGCGCGCCAACCTCTGCGCGGAACTGGCCGTTCAGGTCATAGAGCCGCCGGTATTGCATCGTGTTGCGCACGACGCCCTGAATGTAGAGGCGCGTCTCACGGAACGGCACCGCCTCTTGCCACTCGTCCATTTCCAAAGGCAGACTCGCGCGCCACTGCACGACGCGACCCGGTCCGGCGTTGTAAGCGGCCGCGACGTATTCGATGCGGCCGTACTTGTCGATTTGATCGCGCAGGAACGCCGTGCCGAGTTGAATGTTCAAGCGCGGCTCGAATAAGGACTCCATCGTAATCGCGCGATCGACGCCGACCCTCCTGGCGGTCATCGCACCCGTGGGGACGACCAGTTGCATCAATCCGTAAGCCCTGGCCGAAGAAACGGCGCGCGGATTGAACACCGATTCCTGGCGAATCAGCCCGGCAACCTGGTATGGGTCGAGCGAACGCGCGCGCGACTCTTGCGCAATGATGTCCCAGTAAGCGAGCGGATAAAACGCGTCCCACTCTTCAGGGCGCATTTCTTCCGGCTTCATCTGCGAATAGTCGGGATAGCTGCGCTTCAATACGTTCAACGCCTGCACGTTGTCGTTCTTAGCGCGATAGATTTTCGCGATCGCGAGATTAACGCGCGGACTGTTGGACGCGGCGGACAACGCTGCGTTCAGTTCTTCCAGAGCCCAATCGTCACTGCCGATGATCGAAAGCTGATCGGCTTTCGCGATGCGTTCATCTTCCGCTCGCGAGGCCGTTTCTTCCGCGACGGTGACGGTTTGCAGATTGGCCACTGCCTTGCCGATCATCGAGTCCGGCGCGAACTCTTTCTGCGGTACGTTGCCGTTGCGTGCCATGTTGTCGAGACGTTGCTTGGCGAGATAGCCGTACCAGTTCGCATCATACCGAGCCTGCAACCCTTGATAGATCGCCCGTGCTTCGGCGAGTTTGCCGCTGCGCTCGCTGTCGCGTGCGGCCCAGTAAGCGGCCTTGCCGCGAAAATCCGAATTGTTGCCCGCATAAAGGGCGAGGTGTTCGGTTAACAGCCGAGACGATTCGGCAAAGTTCCTCGCTTCATGAGCCTGCCACGCGAGGTAGAACTGCGCTGGCGTAACATCGGCATTGCCGGGATAAAAGTTGACCGCGGCGCGATAGAAATAGGACGCATCTACTGCGTTCTTCGCGTCTTCGGCGAGTTGACCGACCCGCGCGAACGCGCGCGCGGTCCATTGACTGGAAGGAAATGCGCGGCGCAAGTCTTCGGCGGCGGTGCGCGCTTGCGCCCACTGCCTGGCGCGGCCGTAAGCTAGCGCGAGATTGAACATTGCTTCGGCGCGTAGTTCACCTGCGCTGGCTGACATTGAACTCACTGCGGCGGTTGCTTCCGGAAACTTGCGCACTTCTGCGGCGGCTATCACGCGACGCATTTGCAGCGATGGATTGGCACTGTTTGGAAATGCCGTGAACGCGGCGGTGTAAGCGTCATAGGCGTCCGAGTAATGTTTCGCTTCGAAGAGTCTTTGCGCGCGCGTGGTTGCTTCTTCGGCATTCGCCGGAGCGGTGCTCGAATTCAAACGTGTCAGCGCGGCGTTTGCCTGAGACGCTTCGGAATATCCGGCCGCATAAAAATAGAGCCTGCGATAATTCGCGAGCGCGCCGGCCGTATTTCCCGTCTGCTCATGAGCTTTCGCAATTAACAAAAGAGCCGCGCCGTCATCTTTCGCGGCTAAGGACTTCAGGGTGGCGGGCACTGCGGCCGCCTCGCCGTCCTCCATCAGCATCTGGGCGTCGTGCAGCATTGCCTCACGGGCTTTTGAGGAAGTCGGATAAGCGCGCGCGAGTTGTTCGTAAGCGGCGCGGGCTTCACCGTGGCGGTTTATGTATTCGAGGGTGCTGCCGCGCATCGATTGGGCATAGTCGCTAATCACCGTGTAATCGCGAATCGTGCTTGAATCGAGCAACGTCACTGCACCCGCAAAGTCGTTCGCCTTTAATTTGATTCGCGCATGAACGATCTTTGCCAGCGCGCCCGCGGTCGTCTTCGGAAAATCAGATTCAATGCGCGCCACTGCGTCCTCGGCGGGTAGAACGCCGCCGCGCGTCATCGAGCGCAAAGTTTCGCGCGCCTTCATCTCCTGCGGCGTCTGTTGGAGAGTCGTGCAGCCGGCGATCAAAAATAGCGGCGCGATCGCGGCGAATATTGTGCTTAGACTCATGAGCATGAATGCGAAGCGATGTTTGCGAAGAGTGATCATTGCGGTCTTCCCTTACTTCGATGTGGCCAATGCGGGGGCTACGCGACCATATTAACACGGGGTGTCAGAAGCCCGCGCGTGAGCAAGGGCAACGTTGCCCTCCCTTACGGTTGGGCTTCTGACACGGCGGTCCGAACTCATTGACGCCCAACACAACGTAGTCATAGAATCGCGCGCACCGAACAGTTCTATCATCTGCTACCCGACGAGGAGAAGATATGAAAGTAAAAGTGGTCTTGTTTGCTCTGGCAGTATTCTTTGTTAGCGCGGTCGTCTGCTCAGCCGACAGCCCGCAAATGGGCACCTGGAAATTGAATGAAGCAAAATCCAAGTTTGCCAAGGATGCACCTAAGAACAACACCGTGGTTTATGCAGCCTCCGGAGACATGATCAAGGTTACGGTTGACGGCGTCGACGCTGCCGGCGCCACCACGCACAACGATTGGACCGGAAAATTCAACGGCAGGTTTTATGCCGTGACCGGCGATCCAAGTTCAGACATGCGCTCGTATCGGAGGATCAACAGCCGCACGTTAGCGATAAGGGCAAAGAAGGGCGGCAAGGTAACTTTGACCGGTCGCATTGTCGTTTCACGCAACGGCAAGCGACGCACGGTAACGACAACGGGCAAGGGCGCAAAGGGCAAGTGGGTTACAAACACTGCGGTGTTCGATAAGCAGTAGCTTGTTACGGAACCGCTTGCGGCAGCAAACGGGTTAAATAGATCGAGCCGAGTGAATCATTGATTCTGCTCGGCTCGTGTTCTTCCTGCCTACTGCCTACTGATCTTTGGTAGCGCATACGGGACTCGAACCCGTGATCTCTGCCTTGAGAGGGCAGCGTGTTAACCAACTACACCAATGCGCCACAGATGACGTTGCGATTATAGGTGTCCCCTTCGCACGCCCGCAAGTTCAAGCGACTTCAAGAGGTCAGGCCCTCAGCCGGGGCTCGCCCGAACCGACAAATTTGAGAGTTGGACTCCAGACGCCAGTGTGAGCTTCGTCACATTCCGTTATTTGGCATGCATGGTATACTCCGCCTTCGCAATTCTATCTTCATCAGGTCGGTAGCACTCGCCCAACAGAAAAGATGAACATCGCGGTGTTGCGTGAGACGGGAGCAGGCGAGGCGCGGGTCGCGCTGTTGCCCGATTCGGTGCAGAAGCTCGTCGCGTTGAAGGCGTCCGTTTCGATCGAAAGCGGCGCGGGTCTGGGTGCGGCCCGCACCGACGACGATTACGCGACGGCAGGTGCAACGGTCGTCGCCGATCGCAATGCGTTGCTCGCGTCCGCGGATATTCTGGTAGCCGTCAATCGCCCCTCGCGCGAAGATTTCGGAAGGATGAAGCAGGGCGCAGTTGTGCTCAGCTTTCTCCGGCCGCTCGATGAACCTGCCGAGTTAACTCCTGCCTTAGAACATGGGCTGACAACCTTTGCGATGGAATTGGTGCCGCGCATCACGCGCGCGCAGGCTATGGACGCGCTGTCTTCGATGGCCACAGTCGCCGGTTACAAAGCAGTCCTGCTCGGCGCGAATCAGATCCCCAGGATGTTTCCTTTGCTGATGACGGCCGCCGGTACTGTGCCGCCGGCGCGCGTTTTGGTGTTGGGTGCGGGCGTAGCGGGCTTGCAGGCAATCGCCACGGCGCGAAGACTCGGCGCGGTCGTCGAGGCTTACGATGTGCGCGCGGCGGCCGGTGAACAAGTGCGTTCGCTGGGCGCAACTTTTTTGGAAGTCGATCTGGGCGGACTGCAAACTGAAGACAAAGGTGGCTACGCCGTCGAGTTGTCGGAAGAAGCACTGAAGCGCGGTCGCGATTTGATCGCCGAACATGCAAAGAACGCCGACGTGATCATCACCACCGCGCAGGTGCCGGGCAGGCGCGCGCCTTTGTTGATGGACGAAGCGGCAGTAAATGGAATGAAGCGAGGTTCGATCGTGATCGACTTGGCTGGATCGACGGGTGGCAATGTGATCGGGATTAAGCCCGACGAGATTGTCGAGCGTAACGGCATCACGCTCATGGCCCCGACAAATCTTCCGGGAACGGTGCCGGTGCACGCCAGTCAACTCTATTCGCGAAACGTCACGTCGTTTCTGAACCTGCTCATCAAAGACGGCGAATTGCACGTCGACATGGGCGACAACATCGTCGGCCCGTCGTGCGTGACACATGAAGGCAAGTGGGTGAACGAACGCGTGGCCAAGGCAATGCAGGCGGTTGCCTAACGATGATCTTTCCACCAGGACGGGATATTATTGAGGTGCAACCAGTCCCGGAGCAACTGATGGCACAAGGTTAACCCTGATAGGGGATTTGAAAAGATGCATTTCGTTTAGCAGGAGCAGGAACTATGGCGATGCACATCTCAGAAGACATTCGGCCGTTCGCTGATCTTGAGCAGAACGCCAGTGAGGTCCTGGAGCAATTGCGGAAAACTGGACGGCCTATCGTGCTCACGATCGAGGGGAAGGCAGACGCGGTGCTTATGGACGCGAAGACCTATGAAAAGCACTTAAGAGCCGCCAACATGTTGCGCCTGCTCGCCCCGGCGGAAGCCGATATCGCCGCAGGCCGCGTGCGCTCAGCGCGCTCGTTCCTTAAAGAGTTCAAGAATGCGCGGAAAATTTCAGGTTAAGATCGCTAGACAGGCAGAGACCGATCTTGCTGAGATCTGGACCTACATCGCAGGCGACAGTCCGGACAATGCGAACCAATTCATTCTCAAACTCGAGAAGCGAATGAAAACCCTAGCGAATTCACCCCGTCGGTGTCCTCTAATCCCCGAAAACGAAATCCTTGGCACGCAACACCGCCATCTCATATTAGGAAAATACCGCGCTGTTTATCGAATCTCGAGTGAGATGGTCTACATCCTCCGTATCGTTCACGGAGCTAGACTATTGGATACTTCGATGATTGAGGAGTAGAGAACGACAAGGATTGAATATGAACTCAGCAACTATCATCGCCGCCCTTTACGTTTTCGTACTGGCCGCGTTTCTTGGCTACCAGGTCATTTCGCGCGTGCCGCCACTCTTGCACACGCCTTTGATGTCGGCGACGAATGCAATCTCAGGCATCTCTCTGGTTGGTTCGATAGTGATTGCCGGCGGCACGGGGCCGCATCACAGCAAGGTGGCGATGATGCTCGGATTCATTGCCGTGGTGTGTTCGACGACGAACGTGGTCGGTGGCTTTGTGATCACGGATCGAATGCTGAGGATGTTCAAGAGGAAAAAATAGTTTCAAGTTTCAGGTTTCAAGTTTCAGGTTCGCAAAAAGCTACACGAGCCAGCAACGGAAACTTGAAACCAAACAAACAACTTGAAACTTGAAACTTGAAACTTGAAACCAGAGTTTTAGATGAACCTGCAAACCTACTTCATCGAATTCAGTTACCTGCTCGCCTCGGTTCTCTTCATTCTGGGCTTGAAGGGCTTGAGCCATCCTGAAACCGCGAAGCGCGGCATGCACCTCGCCGAGTTCGGCATGATGATGGCCGTCATCGGCACGCTGATGCATTTCGAGATCGTCAGCTACACCTGGATCATCATCGGACTCTTGGTTGGCTCGACGCTGGGGTTGGCGATGGGCGTCTGGGTTCCGATGACGGCGATGCCGCAACGAACCGCGCTGTCGCATGCGTTCGGCGCCTTCGCCGCGGCGCTGGTCGGCATTGCCGAGTATTACAGCTACACGCATGGCTTTAAGCCGCTGGTCGAACTCGGCCATTTGAAAATGAGCGCGATGGGCTTTGAGATCATGCTCGGATCGCTGACGACGACGGGTAGTCTAATTGCTTTTGGAAAGTTGCAAGGCATCGTGCCGGGCAAGCCGCTCGTCTATCGTGGCCAGAACGTCTTTAACATGGCGCTGTTGGCGACGACGATCGGGCTCTTCATCTATCTGATTTTTGTGCCGACGGCGGTGATTCCTTTTTACCTAATGCTCGGGTTCGCCTTCTTGTTCGGCATCCTGCTGGTGTTGCCGATCGGATCAGCGGACATGCCGGTGGTGATGTCTCTGCTGAATTCCTACGCCGGTCTGGCGTCGGCGGCTACGGGATTCGTGCTGGGTAACAATGTTCTGATCATCGCGGGCACGTTGGACGGTTTTTCCGGATTCATACTTTCGATCCTGATGTGCCGCGCGATGAATCGTTCGATCACCAACGTCTTGTTCGGCGCGTTTGGCAGCGCGGCGCCGGCCGCGGTGGGCGAGGGCGAACAGGGCGAGATGCGTGAAGTCAGCATTGACGACATCGCGGTGCAGCTCGCTTACGCGAACAAAGTTGTGTTTGTGCCCGGCTATGGTCTGGCCACGGCCCAGGCTCAACACGCGGTGCGCGAACTTGCGAACGTCCTGGAACAGCGCGGCGTGACGGTGAAGTACGGAATTCATCCGGTCGCCGGTCGCATGCCCGGCCACATGAACGTCCTGCTGGCCGAAGCGAACGTTCCTTATTCGCAGTTGTACGAACTCGAGCAGATCAATCCTGAATTCTCGTCCACCGATGTCGCCATGGTTATCGGCGCCAATGACGTCGTCAATCCTGATGCCCGCGACAACCCGAATAGTCCGATTGCCGGTATGCCGATCCTCGAAGTCGATCACGCAAAGTCAGTCGTCGTTCTGAAACGTGGGCAAGGCAAAGGTTTCTCTGGTCTCGAAAATCCTCTATTCTTCAAACCGGTAACGGGAATGCTTTACGGCGACGCGAAGGACACGCTGACGAAACTCGTGGGCGCCGTGCAACACGCGTAACCTTTCTCGCTCTCTCGCGTCTTATCTTTCTTGCGAGAAGATTCAACCGCAAAGGACGCAAAGCTCCTCGCAGAGGTCGCAGAGTTAATCTTTGCGTCGCTTTGCGAAGCCCTTTGCGCCCTTTGCGGTTGAGCCCGAGATGCGGCACACTCAATCGACCAAAACACCATCATGCGAAGACTAAAACTCTATTCACTGCTCTCCATTCTCGCGCTGTCGCTGGCGTTGCCGACCACGTTGGCGCAGCGGAAAACCGCCTCCGCGAAGCCGGCGTACACGAAAGCGCTGATGGCCGTGCGCGGCGTCGAGACGATCTCCGCTGCACAGTTGCGCGACTATCTTTCGTTCATCGCCTCTGACGAGATGGAAGGCCGCGACACGCCTTCGCGCGGTTTGGACACCACGGCAAAGTTCATCGCGATGAATCTGACCCGCTGGGGATTCAAACCCGCGGGTGATAACGGAACTTTCTTTCAACACATCGCGCTGCGGCGTGACCAGCTCGACGGCGCGCACTCAACCGCTGAAATCAACGGGCAGAAGTTCAGTTTTGGAGAAGACTTTCTGGCGAATGCCGTCGGCGCGACCCTCAGCGGTCCGCTGGCCTATGTCGGTCGCGGTTGGATCGTGCAGTCAAAGAACATAGACGATTACAAAGGAATTGAAGTGAAGGACAAGATCATGGTCGTGTTGGGCTCTGGTCTGCCTGCCGGAGTGACTCAGGCCGATTTGAGAGCCAACCAGGGCCAAACCGTGGCAAATCCCACCCAATACGCGCAGCAGCATGGCGCCAAAGGGATCCTGTTGATTCCCAACGCAACCATGATCCAGAACTGGGAGCAACAACGTCAGCGGGTGATGCAACCAGCGCGGGCCACCGTCGAAAAGTTTCAGACGCAAGCGACGAACGCTCCGGTGTCGACTGTTACGATGTCAGCGAAGGTGGCGAACGCTTTGTTAGAAGGAGAGAAGTTCGATGCTGCCACTTTGATCGCCAAGGCGCAGGCCGGCGAACAGGTTGCCGCGTTCGATCTCAACTCAAGTAAGACCGTGAACATCACCGTTGCGGTCAAGCCTGATCATCCGACGACACAGAACGTCGTTGCCGTTTGGGAAGGCGGCGACCCGGTTTTGAAGAACGAATATGTCGCCGTGGGCGCGCACTACGATCACGTCGGCATTTGCGCGCCGGGAACGGCTGATCCGATTTGCAATGGCGCGGACGACGATGGCTCAGGCACGACTGCGCTACTGGGAATGGCCGAAGCGATCTCGCACGCGAAAGCGCGACCCAAGCGCTCTGTCTTGTTTGTCTGGCATTGCGGTGAAGAGAAAGGGTTGTGGGGCTCGCGTTACTTCACTGACTATCCGACGATTCCGCTGAATCAAATCGTCACACAGCTCAACATCGACATGATCGGGCGCAGCAAGAAAGACGGCGATACCGATCCGCGCAACAAAGATCTTTCCGGACCGAACGCGATTTATGTAATCGGCTCAAAGATGATGAGCACCGAACTCGGCGAGCTGACCGAGTCAGTGAACAAGTCGTTCCTGAATATTCAGTTTGATTTACGCTACGACGATCCCAACGATCCCAACCGCTTCTTCTTCCGCAGCGATCACTACAACTATGCGCGCAAAGGCATTCCGATCGTTTTCTTTTTTGACGGCGTGCACGAAGACTATCACCGTCCGGGTGACGAACCGCAGAAGATCGATTACCTGAAGATGGAAAGAGTCACGCGCACGGTGTACATGATGCTGTGGGAAGTCACCAACCGCGCCACCCGCGTGAAGGTCGATAAGCAGTTGCCGGCGCAGTTGCAGCAACGTTCGGGATGAGTGTTCAGTCGCGGCGTTAGTCGGCAAACTGCTTGAGCGATTGCTTGAAAGTCAGATATGTCTGACGGTATCGGTTGTAGGCGTTCTGGTCAAGATACTTGATGCCAAACACCTTGCGCGTGTTCGTCGCCGCATCTTCGGTATCCTCGAACGATCTGGTGTAACTATTATCCCGGGCTCTGACAGTTACCCTTCGCACCGTCGCCTCGCCTCGCTTCTCTGAAGCTTGCGACACCAGAACTTCACTGTCCTTGATCTGAATGTCGCTTGGATCGCCGTTCCACTGTGGCGAAAAGACGTAGAATTCAACGCTTCGATCCGGGGCCGTGAAGAACACGCTGTCGAATCCTGAAGCGGACGAGCCTCGTAGCGATGGACGGGCCTTGAAGGTCGATGGGTAACGGACCTCAAACCACGCGCCTTTGTAGGTAAGCCAGCCTCCGGCCGCCGGTGCCTTGGTTCCCGAAAGGGCAGGCGCAAAGGCCAACATCAACATCAATATGATCGAATTCATGATTGCTCAATCCTCCTCGAGATTCGCGGTTTTGAGGTGATACTAACCCAATCTTTGGCACGAGCGGTATTCGACCGCAGCCCGAACCGAGTAGAATGCGGTGGTGTGGGCGAGTTGGTCTCTGTGATATAAATCGGCCCGCGGATCGTCAATCATCGAAAGAGGAAGATCATGAAAGCACTCTTCATTCTGCTCAGCATTTTGCTGTTCGGCCTGTCACCCACGACCAGCAAAATTGAGCCCGCCGATCTGGTTTTCACAAACGGCAATATCTACACCGCGAATGAAAAGCAGCCGCGCGCGGAAGCTGTCGCTGTCAAAGGCGATCGCATTGTATTCGTCGGCTCGAATGCAGACGCGAAAAAGTTTGCTGGCGCAACCACGCGCATTGTCGATCTGCACGGCGCGACGACCGTGCCCGGGATGACCGACGCGCATCAGCATCTCGAAGGTGTCGGCTTTCGCGAGATGACGCTGAACCTTGAAGGCATCACCAACCTCCAGGATTTTCTTGCCAGGGTGAAGGCCCGAGTCGATCAGGCAAAGCCCGGCGAGTGGATCACCGGACGGGGTTGGATTGAAACTTTCTGGACGCCGCCCGTGTTTCCCACGCGCTGGGACCTCGACAAAGTTTCGCCGAACAATCCGGTAATTCTGGGACGCGCAGACGGACACGGCACAGTCGTGAACAGCGCGGCGTTAAAGATTGCCGGAATAACCAGGGACACGCCGAGTCCCTTTGGTGGTGAGATTTCTAAAGACAAAAACGGTGAGCCGAATGGCATGTTACTGGACGCAGCCCAGGGACTCGTGCGCCGCCACGTTCCGCCCACTTCACGCGCAGATGACGAACGCGCGGTCGTGCTCGGAGTACAACGCGACCTCAGCCTGGGCTGGACGCAGGTGCAGAATCCGGGCGGCGGTTACGAGGACATCGATATCTATCGCAAGCTTTACAGCGAAGGAAAGATCAAGCTTCGCATTTACAAAGTGCTATCCGCGCCGGGCAGACAAGCTGATCGGCTCTTGAAGGAAGGACCGATCATCGGCGCGTATGGGAATCGACTTACGGTTCGTTCACTAAAGTTTTATGCGGACGGGTCACTCGGTTCCCGCAGCGCCGCGCTGCTTGCACCGTATTCCGACGCGCCCGAAACTTCCGGCTTCTTAACCGTCAAGGAAGAAAATCTGCTGCCCGTGCTCGAAGAAGCTTTGCGCAAAGGCATTCAATGTGAGACGCATGCGATCGGCGATCGTGGTAATCGCTTTATTCTTGATGAGTACGAGAAAGCTCTGAACGCGGTGCCGAAATCGCAACGGAAGATTGCCGAGCCCCGCTGGCGCGTCGAGCATTCGCAGATTGTGAACCCGGAGGACATCCCGCGGTTCAAACAACTTGGGATCATTCCTTCGATGCAGGCGTCGCACGCGATTGGCGATCTGCATTTCGCTCTCGCACGGCTGGGCATCAAGCGTCTGGAAGGCGCGTACGCTTGGAACAGTTTCGTTAAGTCAGGCGTAGTTGTTCCCGGAGGGTCGGACGCGCCAGTGGAACGCGGCGAACCGATGATCGAGTTCTACGCGGCGGTGACGCGCAAGGACATCAAAGGATTTTCAGGCGCAGGCTGGCATCCCGAAGAGGCTCTGTCACGAGAGCAGGCGTTGAAGATGCTGACCATCTGGCCGGCGTACGCGGCGTTTGAAGAGAACCTACGCGGCACAATTGAAGTAGGAAAACTTGCTGACTTCACCGTGCTTTCCGCCGACATCATGAAGATTCCGGAAATGGAAATTCTGAAGACGCGTTGCGTGATGACGGTGATCGGTGGCGAGATTGTTTACGAGGCGAAATAGGCGGCCCGGGATTGAAGGCTCAACGAGCCTGCGTAGCAGGCGGTAGAATGTAGCCCCTGGCGAGGCGCAGCGGAGCCTGGGGTAACGCGTATAAGGAATTCAAGCCTGCGTAGCAGGCGACAGAGGTCTCACACATGTCATACACGAATCTCCTCTATCACATCGTGTACGCCACAAAAGAACGCGCGCCACTAATCACCAAGACGTTGCGTCTTCGCCTGCACGAGTATCTGGGCGGTACGGTTCGCGGCCTCGGTGGCGTCGCGTTGGAAGTTAACGGAGTTGCAGATCATGTCCACATTCTCGCTAAGCTACGGCCGACGATCTCGGTGTCGGACTTCCTTGGCAAGTTAAAATCTGGCTCATCGGGTTGGGCGAAGCGGCAGACCGCAGGAAGATTTGGTTGGCAAGCGCGATTCGGCGCTTTCACCGTCAGCGAGTCGCAAGTCGAACGCGTGAGGCGATACATTCGCAATCAGGAAGAGCATCATCGCAAGCATTCGTTCGAGGAAGAATTCAAGGCTCTGCTGGAAGCACACCATATTGATTTCGATGCAGCTCATTTATGGGGATGAACTCTGTCGCCAGCTTCGCAGGCTCTGTTGTTTTTTTCGTCGGTGTCCCCAGGCTCGGCTGCGCCTCGCCAGGGGCTACACTCTGCCGCCTGCTATGCAGGCTCGTTGCCACTTAAAAACCCATTTACTATTTGGCTGGCCGATAAGAACTTTCGACCAAGGTACACATCATCAATCCAATCACTTTCAAAATCCTGATCAGTGCCGGCATCGTCGTGATCGCGACGCTGCACGGTTATGGCGCGGCGTGGCTGGCAATCTGGATGCTGTTTCATCCTTACAAAGCGCTGAAAGTATTTCGCATCACGGTCTGGCCCCAGGGAATGATCCCGCACCATCGCGAGCGTTTGGCGCAATCGATTGGCAATGCGGTCGGCAACGAACTCATGTCGCAGGAGACAATCTTTGACGCGCTCTTCGAAACCGGATTCTTCAGTCGCAAAGTAGAGATCTTTGTTAACTCGTACACTACCGATCTGCTTTCGACCGCCTACCCTTCGCTGATAGAAGCGCTGCCCAGCGGCGCACGCGCGCCGGTGCTCGATACGATTGCGGCATTGCAGTTGAAACTCTCGGAACACATCGCCGCAGTCTTGAAGAGCGACGAAACCGCAAAGGCGATCGAAAACTTTGTCGATCGACAAATCGATAAGCTGCTGGAGCGGAAACTGGACGAGACGGTTAGTGAAGAAACTTTTGCGCAGATTCTGCACTTCGCCGAAGATCGGTTTCATGGATTGGTTAGCGAAGAGGGATTTGAAGCAAAGGTGCGTTCGTTTGTCAGTGAGCGGCTCGATGATCTAACGCGCACTGACGCGACGCTGGCCCAGTTGTTCACGGCCGAGACGGTGGCGCTCATCAAAGATCGCGTCGACCAGCAGGTGCAGCCGATCGTGCATCACCTCGCCGAACTCGTGACCAGCGAGAACACGCGGATGCAGATCGGCGGGCTGATCAAACGCGAAGTCGACGATTACTATCAACACCTTTCATTCATCAAGAAGATTTTTATTTCGCGCGAGCGCATCTATCGCGAAGTTGATGATCTGGTCCACAGCACCCTGCCGCGTCGCGTCGAAGAATATCTGCGCGGGACCGCGTTTGCGCAGGAAGCCACGCTGTTCCTCAACTCGACGATCGACAATTTCATGGCGCGGCCGCTAAATGAAATGGTCGGCCAGGTTTCATCCGATAAGTTCGAGACGATCAAACAACAGGCCGCGGCGCGTCTGGTCACCATGGCGCAAAGTCCTGAGCTACAGAAATCCATCTCGACCTATTTGAGCGGGGCCATTGAACGTTTCCGGCCCCAGACTCTGCGCGAATTGCTGTCAGCGTTGAATCCGGAATCCGCGCCGCGAGTTAAAGGTTTTCTGACGAAGAGTCTGCTTGACGTGCTCGCTCGCGACGACACGGCGCGGACTATCAACGCGATCCTGAGCTCGCAGATCGACAAATTCCTGGATGCGCCGATTGGCCGCCTTGGCGATCACATGCCCGCCGGGGCGCTTGAAAAGGCCGGTGCTGCGCTCACTGAAAAGATCACTGCCGCGGCACGCGAACGTCTGCCGGCAGCGATTGCCGAGTTTGATGTGGGCGGACTAGTGCGTAAGAAAGTTTCCGAGTATCCGATCGAGAAATTGGAGGAGCTGGTCTTGCTAGTCGCGCAGCATCACTTGAAAAAGATCGAATTGTTCGGCGCAGTGATTGGATTCTGGATCGGCTTGGGACAGGCGATCTATTTTTGGTTTACCTATGTTCCGAAACACTAAGAGCAGAGATCAGAAGTCAGAGATCAGAGGTCAGAGGATCGGCTGCGCGCAGGATTCTTTACTTAGCCGTCAACCCAAAATCGCGATCGCGAAGAATAATATTTCATTCGTGCACTTGCATACTTGCTTTGCTTTCGTTAAAAATTGCTATTGACATTCTGCTCGATAGATAATAAACAATGCATTCGTTGAAAGGAGTCATCCCCGAATGACCTACGTTGTTGTTGAGATGTGCGTCGATTGCAAGTACACGGACTGCGCTGCAGTCTGTCCGGTCGAAGCATTTCACGAACTACCTGATCGTCTTTACATTAATGCCGACACTTGCATCGATTGCGACGCGTGCGTGCCTGAGTGTCCGGTCGAAGCGATCTTTGCCGACACCAGCGTGCCCGAGCAATATGCGCACTGGACGCAAATCAATATTGACGAAGCGCCGAACTATCCTGTCATTAGCCAAAAAATTCCCGCCCTGCACGGACCAAACTGTTCCGGCCCGGCAGAGTAGGACGACCGAAACGCGCCGCGTTTGTTGGACGAGTTGCTGATGGCAGCTCGTCCAGTTGAATTTTAGTTCTAGGACGCGAGGGCTTAAGTAGTTCTTTCAGCGGCGCACTTCAAAACTGTTCCAAACCAAACTCATCAAGATCCTGCAGGGCTTGCCGCGCCGCTTCTGAATTGTATTCCGTCGCCTGGCGTTGCAGGGCATAGCGGGCAACGGCGGCATCGACTGGATCGCGCAGCAGCATGATCAAGAGCGGCGCCGGCATTTGCGCCAGCGCTTCCTGAGCCAGAGCGCGCACGACGACGTTCACCGAACGCGCCAGTTCGCAAACCTCACTGGGCGCGAGTCGCTGGGTCAGCACGCCGGCGAGCTCGTCAACCCGGGCGAAATCGTTGCGCTCGTGCGCCCGCTGAATCAGCTGCCCAAACACCTCAGCCGATTGCGTCTGCTCGGTAAGCACGCCCGCGCAAGTGTCCGCGAGACTGCGCGCTCGTCGCGCCGATTCATCTTCGGTTGCTTCGCGAGCACGTTCGTCGAGCGCTGACAGAAGCTGGCTCAACTCTCGATCGGCGCGAGGATCGTAGGGAGCGGATCGCGCAGTCTGAGGGCCAGCCCCGGCGGTTGGCGTAGCCCATGCCCGTTCCAGCATGGTGCGCGTGGCGGAGCGCAAGCCGTTCCACGCATTGGTTACTCGCGGCCCAAAATCTTCAATCATCATCCGTGCCTGTTCGCCTCATCCATTGCTGCGAATTCCGTCGTGCCCGCATTGTACTACACAACGCCTACAACAAATCGTCCAATGCTGATAAGCTTGCTGCGCATCACAAATGCGTCCCGCGACTCCAGTCGCTTATGAGGTTTTAGAGTATGGCTATCAGCGAACAGTTGCTCGAAATTCTGGTTTGCCCGGCGTGCCGCGCCAAAGTTGAATTGAAACCTGACGGCAGCGGCTTGAAGTGCATTGAGTGCAAACGCGTCTATCCCATCCGCGACGATATTCCGGTAATGCTGGTCGACGAAGCAAAAATCGAAGATGAACAGCCTGCGGGAAATAATTGAATCGTCGCCGAGCGTTCGTCATCTCTCTCTCGCGAGCAACCTCGAAAGCGATGAACCGCAACCACTCGCGCCCGCGCGTTGGGACTGGTCAACCGTGCAGCGCGTGCTCGTCATACGCCTGCGCTCGATCGGCGATACCGTGCTCGTGACACCTTCGCTGTTCGCCTTGCGTCGTTTCCTGCCGGACGTGCAAATCGACATTCTTCTGGAGGACTGGGTCGCGCCTGTACTCGATGGTTCGGACCTGGTTGATCGAGTCATCACGATTCCGCGCGACCGCACGACTGCGCGGGCACGCATCGCGCGTGACCTTCGCGCCACGCATTACGACGTTGTTTACAACTTGCATGGCGGCACGACGGCGACGCTACTCACGCGAGCAACGGGTGCGACTCATCGCGTCGGCTTCGATCATTACCAATACGCGCGCTTGCACAATCACGCGGCGCCATCGTCGCTCGACATCTGGCAACGACCAAAGTTGCATTCGGTCGAACAGCAGCTCGCGTTGATTGGCTGGACCGGCGTGCCGGTGACTGACCGCCCGGCCACAAAGTTGGCCGTGACCGAAAGCGCGCTGCAATCGGTGTCTGATAAACTTCGCGCTGCAGGTCTTGATGAAGGCGAAGCCTTCGCGGTGGTGCATCCGGCGGCGGCGTTCGCGACCAAGCAGTGGGCCGCGGAAAACTTTGCGCGGGTGACGGAAGAACTGTCGGCGCGCGGACTGACGCCCGTCGCGATCGTTTCTCAACAAGAAAAGCAGTTGGCTGAATCACTAGTCAATCAATCGTCGTCGCGCGTCATTGCGTTGACCGATCTATCTCTGCCGGAGGTAACTGCGTTGACATCGGGAGCGCGTCTGTTTGTGGGCAACGACAGCGGCATCGCGCATATCGCCGCGGCCGCCGGCGCAGCTTGCGTAGTGATTTTCGGATCTTCGAATGTTGCGCATTGGCGGCCGTGGACGACCCAGGCCAACGAAGTCGTGCTGGAAGAGATGCCTTGCCAACCATGTCCAGGCTATTTCTGTGCTGAGTTCGAAAAGCCTGAATGCATTCTGCGCGTGCCGGTTGAGCGCGTTGTGGGCGCGATTGATCGAGTGCTTCGCGCCTAGATTTCCTTTGCTGTCTTTGCGCCTTTGCGCGAAACTCTCTTTGTCGGTATGACTTCGACCCTTAGCAAACAACGCGCGGAAGAAATCACTCGGCGAATGCGCGAGGGCAAGATCGTCGTGCTCGGCGACGTGATGCTCGACGAATTCCTTTGGGGCGATGTCACGCGCATTTCGCCGGAGGCGCCGGTGCCGGTCGTGGATATCAAGCGCGAATCAACGCATCTGGGCGGCGCGGCGAATGTGCTCGCGAATCTGCTCGCGCTCGGCGCGCAGGCGTGCGTGATTGGCGTCATCGGCGATGACTTTGCGGGTGAAAGAATTCAGAGTTCTGTTAACGACAAGAGCGCCCTGCAAAAAGATGGTTTGCTGATCGCAGACAAATCGCGCCCGACAACCATCAAGACGCGCATCATTGCCCAGCATCAGATGGTTGTGCGGGCCGACCGCGAACACCGCGCGCCGGTGGACGCGCAGACCGAAAACAGGATCATCGCTGCGGTGAAAACTGCGCTGGCAGACGCGCAGGCTCTGGTTATTTCGGATTACGACAAGGGCGTCGTAACGCCGCGTATCCTGTCGGAAGTCTTGCCCGTCGCCTACGGTCAGATGCCGGTTTTGATCGATCCTAAGATCCGAAACTTTGATTCGTATCGTCCGGCGACGCTGGTAACGCCAAATCATCATGAAGCGTTGCGCCTGGCAAACCTGGAAGAAGATACTGACGCGACTCTGAAAACGGCGGCGCGGATGATTCGCGAGCGGCTGGCGTGTGATGCTGTGCTGATCACGCGTGGCGACCGCGGCATGATGCTGTTCGAAGGCGGACGCGATCCGGTGCATGTTGAGACGGCCGCGCGCGAAGTTTACGATGTCACCGGCGCGGGCGACACGGTAATCGCCACGCTGGCTGCGGCGCTCGCCGCCGGTGCGTCAATGACTGAAGCGGCAGTGTTGGCCAATCAAGCCGCGGGAATTGTCGTAGGCAAACTCGGCACGGCCACGGCGAATGCGGAAGAAGTCTTGAATTCTATCGAGTAACTGGGATGAAGAGTCTACGAACCAACGCTTATCAAACTGCGGTCATATGCGCGCTGATCACGATAGCTTCGCTCGCAACATCATTCAATGTCTTGGCCCAAGCGCCGATCGACACCCGCGGGCGAACAGTTTCAAACGCGGCCGCGCCACGCACCCTGGCGGAGTTGCAAGGGCGAATTGAAGAGATAGTGCGGCAACCTGCGCTCGACCCAGGTTTCTTCGCCGTCAAGATTGTTTCGCTCGATTCGGGCAGCGTCATCTTTGAGCAGAACGCGAATAAGTTTGTGCGGCCAGCGTCGAACATGAAGCTCTACACGGTGGCTGCGGCGTTTGATCGGCTCACGGCTGACTATCACTTCATGACTTCCGTTTACGCTAAAGAGAAGCCGGACAAAGGCACAATCAAAGGCGATTTGATTATCTATGGTCGTGGCGATCCTTCGATTGCCGCCCGCTTCAATAACGGGGACTACTTCAAAGGCATCAACGACCTTGCCGACCGCATCGTGGCTGCGGGAGTGAAGCGCGTCAAAGGCGATCTGGTTGGCGACGAGAGTTATTTCAACGGCGCGCCGCTGGGCAGCGGTTGGGAGTGGGAAGACCTGACGTGGGCGTACGGAGCCCAGATAAGCGCGCTCAGCGTCAACGACAACGGGATTGATCTGAATGTAAAGCCCGGTGACAAAGTTGGCGCGCCGGTAATAATCACAACGGGTCCGCCGTCCGCGTCATTCATGACAATTGTTAATCGCGCCACCACGTCTGCGGCAGGAGCGCGAAGCGATCTGAATATCTATCGAGGCCTCGGCGCTAACACCCTGGAAATTACCGGCAGCGTTCCGCTCGGCGGCAACGGCTTCGCCGGAGGCGTCGCAATTCCCGATCCGGCGCTGGCGTTTGTTTCGATGTTGAGAGAAGCGCTGGTCAAGCGCGGCGTGAAGATTGATGGAAGAGCACGCACGATTGATGCGCGCTCGGGCGCCAGTTTGGTTCATGCAACTGACTCCCTTGCGCGTTTGTCGCTGAATGCTGGCGAGGCGCCGCCGCCGTCAGCGCTCTTGGAAATCGTCAGCTTGCAATCGCCGCCTTTCAGCGCGATCGCTGCGCAAACGTTGAAGCCGAGCCAGAATCAATACACTGAACTGATTTTGCGCACGCTTGGAAAGATGCAGCCAGGAATCGCCGGCGATCCAAATCGGTTAAGAGACGTTGAAAGCGCCGGGCTCGTCGTCGTTGGAAATTTTCTGCGGCAGGCAGGCATCGGCGAAAGTGACGTTGCCCTCAATGACGGCTCTGGGCTTTCGCGCAACGATTTGATCACAGCGAACTCAACCGTGCAGTTGCTTACGTTCATGTCAAAGCATAAATACTTTGCGCAGTTTCGCGACGCGCTGCCGATCGCCGGAGTTGATGGCACGCTGCGCACGCGCATGCGGGGCACGCCGGCCGAAGGAAACCTGCGCGCAAAGACCGGCTCGCTTAGTTCCGTCGCGTCTCTGTCCGGCTATGTCACCACGGCCGCAGGCGAACATCTGGTCTTTTCGATGATGCTCAACAACTATCCGGACGCGGGCGCACTGCGCCGCGATTCGATCGACGCGATTGGGATTTTGCTGGCGTCGTTTGCAGGGAAGTCGCAGTAGGGTTCGCTGGCATCCTGCCAGCAATTTAACGCTCGCTACCGCGAGCGATTCTGTACCAAATAATGCCTCCACGTTTCACCAAATTTCACGGTTACGGCAACGATTACCTTGTTTTCGAGGCGGATCAACTGGCCGAAGTCGCTGACCTGGGTCAATTCGCGAAGCGGATCTGTAATCGCCATTACGGCGCGGGCGCGGATGGAATTGCCGTTGTGCAAGAGTCAGAACCGCCTGCGGTAGCGGGCGGGCAGGAAGGCGGCTCGGACTTTCAGGTGCGCATTTTCAATCCTGATGGCAGCGAAGCCGGGATGTCGGGCAACGGCACGCGCTGCGCCGCCTCCTATCTGTTTTTTCATGACTTGTGGACGAACGATCAGTTGCGTTTGCAGACACGCAACGGGATCAAGCATTACACGCTGATCGAGCGGTCGGGTGACGGATCGTTCTTGTTTAGATCAGAACTGGGCGAGCCGAAGTTCGGAAGCGCATCGATTCCAATGCTGACTGACGAACCGCTCGATCGCGTGATTGATTATTCGCTTCAGGTTGGCGATGAAACTATGCGCGTCACGGCCCTGCAGATGGGGAATCCTAACTGCTGCATTTTTGTCGACGACTTTTACAAAATCGACTGGCGCCACCTGGGGCCCTTGATCGAGAATCATCCGCAGTTTCCCGAACGCACGAACGTGATCTTCATACGCGTTCGCGATCGTGGCAACATTGAAGAGCGTCTGTGGGAACGCGGCGTCGGCGAAACTGAAAGCTCGGGCACGTGTTCGTGCGCGGCAGTCGTAGCTTCCGTCGTCAATGGCAAAACAGATCGGAGTGTCGATGTGCACGCCCCCGGCGGGGTGATTCCGATCGAGTGGCGTGACGACGGCGAAGTGGTCCTGACCGGCGGCGCAGACTTGGTTTATAGTGGCGAGTGGCTGCAAGAGTAGCCCCTTCATAATCTCAGTTTCATAGCGAGGATCCCCTTGATAATCCCTTCCGTCCCGTATGGCATCCGCCTGTTTGGCGGCGTACTGATTACAATCTGCTCGACCATTCTGTTGTCCGGATGTCGGGGCAAGCCAGTTGTTGCGCCTCCGCCAATAGTCGAAAAACTCAAACCGCCGACCGCGGTCCCAATGTGGCTTGGCAGCGCCGAGCGAAATTTTTATGGCACTGGTCCCTGGAAAAATGGCGACCTGAAGATCCAATGGGAAGTCGAAACTGGCTTCATGAGCGGCCGGCTTCACAAAGACCCATGGGGCGGCACGTCCTGGCCGGGCCAGCCGTCGATTCGCGACGACCGCGTTTACTTTCCGTCGGCCGACGGCAATGTCTATTGCCTGAACAAGAACGACGGCAGCGTGCTTTGGAAGTTCAAGGGCAGGGACAGTATGAAAGCCACGCCGGTAATTCTCGACGACAAGATTCTGGCCAGTGGACTCGATCACCATCTCTACTGTCTCAACCCGAAGGATGGCTCGGTAATCTGGGATCATGAAACCGGGTTCGAAATCGATGGCTCAACCATAGTTGTCGGTGATCGGATTTACTTCGGCTGCGAAGATCATAATTTCTACTGCCTGAATCTGGCGGATGGCTCCCTGGTTTACAAAGTTCTGGTTGGATCGGTCGAAGGCAGCATCACGATGAAAGACGGTCGCGTGTATCTCGGTACTGAGGAAGGCGATCTCTATTGCATCGATCCGGCCGATGGCAAGTTCATCTGGAAAGCGAGGATTGGCGCCGATTCAGATTCTACGCCCGCGGTCGCAAATGGTTTTGTCTACACGGCGGCGGAAGATGGGGTCGTGCGTTGTTACAAACAGGACACGGGCGAGTTGGTTTGGGACTTTGTCACGGATGGTGGCCATCTGGGCAGAGCCAGCGAAAGCATCGGCATTTGGGCTAGTCCCATCCTCGTTAAGGACCGGATCTATATCGGAGCCAGCAACCATTATTTGTATTGCCTGACGGCTGACAAAGGCGAAGTCGTTTGGAAATACAAAGCCCGCGGTCCCATTTGGGGCACTTCACCCGTCGTCGATGGGCGCGTCGTTTTTGGCGATAAGGCTGGTTGGATGCACTTGGTTTCGGCCGAAGATGGGAAGCTCATTTCAGAACTGAAGATCGGCGACAATATCAATTCGACTCCAGCCGTGCTCGATGGTCGCATATACATTGGCGCATTCAATGGAAAGTTGTATTGTCTGGATTTCGACGAGAAGTCATCTGGAGTGTCCAAAAGTCCCAGTCCTATTCAACCTGGGCATTGATCAATTTTTTTGACACCCAAGCCCGCGAAGCGGGCGGTAGAACTTTCTGTCGCCCCTTCAGGGCTCTGGGAAATTGTTTGGCGACTACGCCCGGGGCTACCAATATGCCGCCCGCTTTGCGGGCTCGTTGAGAACCTCAATCCGAGTTACGCTTGGTTTTGGGGCCATGCTGTTCCTGGCAAAGTTCTCTTAATCGACGAATCAGTTTTCGGAAATTGCCAAAATGATCTTACTAATCGACAACACGCTGGACGAACAGGGCTCGAGCCCGCGCGAGATTCGCCGCGCGCTCGAACACTTGCAGCCGGACATGCGCATTGTCGTCGAACCGTTCCACAACATCACGCCGGAGTTCGTTAAGACACTCAGCCCGTCGCACATCATTCTCAGCGGCCAAAGCAATCCGTGGGACGACTACTCGCCGCAATCGCTGGCCGGAGTGTTCTATGTCATCTGCACCGCGCCGCAACCAATCCTGGGCGTTTGCGGCGGCCAACAGCAGATGGCCCTGGCTTTCGGCGCCAGGATTGATTTGATCGAGCGGCTGGCGCCCGGCGAAGGTTATCAGGGCGCGCTGCGCGAGCGCGGATTTTGCGAAATTGAATTGGACTCTGAAAGCGAGGCCGGCAGCGACATCTTTCACGGATTGCCGAAGACGATCACGGTTTGGGAGTCGCACTGTGACGAAGTCAAAGAGTTACCCGCCGACTTTATCTGCACCGCGACCAACCAAGTCTCACGCATCCAGGCGATGCAACACACTTCGCGTCCGCTCTATGGCGTGCAATTCCATCCTGAACTCTTCGATGATGAACACCCAGATGGCCGGACGATCCTGGAAAACTTTCTTAACCTGTAGCATAGGGTTCAGGAAGCTCTGATTAGGTTCCACGAGCGAATGGCAAAGTAAGGGTCGTTGGTCAACATCAACGGTCTATAGACGAGTCCCTACGGGACTTCAGCAAACTGCTTCCTATCCATTGGAGGGAGGCCATCATCTTGATCAGAGGTTCCTTCAGTTTCTGAGTCACAACACAGCTTGAAGCCTATGCTACCGCATCCATTCCGGGCGCCTTTGTTCGTATGACGTAATCTCAGCTTCGTGCTGCATCGTCAGGCCAATATCATCGAGTCCTTCCAGCAGGCAGTAGCGTTGAAAGTCGCCGATCTCGAACGCGGCGGAAAAGCCGTGCGCGTCCGAAACAGTCTTCTGTTCCAGATTGGCGCAGAGTTGATAGCCTTCGATTTCTCTTGCGCGGCGCATCAATTCTGAAGTTTCGACATCTGCGAGCACGACCGGCAACAGACCATTCTTCAGGCAGTTGTTCGCGAAGATATCGGCAAAAGACGGCGCGATGATCGCCTGGAAACCATAATCAGAGAGCGCCCAGGGCGCGTGTTCGCGCGAAGAGCCACAACCAAAATTCTTTCCCGCGATCAGGATCGACGCGCCGCAATAGCGCGGCTCGTTCAATGGAAAAGCAGGATCAGGCTGGCCGTTTGGCAGAAAGCGCCAGTCATAGAAGAGGAACTCGCCAAAGCCGGTGCGTTCGACGCGTTTGAGAAATTGCTTGGGAATAATTTGATCCGTATCGACGTTGGGTCGATCGAGGATGGCGACCAGGCCGGCATGAATTCGAAAGGCGTTCATCTCAACAACCAGTTTCAAGTTTCAAGTTTCAAGTTTCAAGTTCGCGCGTCCAAACCTGAAACCTGAAACCTGAAACCTGAAACCTGAAACCTGAAACCTGAAACCTGAAACCTGAAACCTATTTGTAATCCCACTCGCGCACATCGACAAAATGTCCCGCGATGGCGGCGGCGGCGGCCATTGCCGGACTAACGAGGTGCGAGCGCCCACCGCGGCCCTGGCGTCCTTCAAAGTTGCGATTACTGGTTGAAGCACAACGTTCGCCGGGCTGCAAGATGTCCGGGTTCATTCCCAGACACATCGAACATCCTGACTCGCGCCATTCAAATCCAGCTTCGAGAAATATGCGATCGAGACCCTCGGTCTCTGCAACTCGTTTGATGTCTTGCGACCCTGGCACAACCATCGCGCTAACGGATTCGTGGACGCGGTGTCCTTTGATGATTCGCGCGGCGGCGCGCAAATCTTCCACGCGTGAGTTTGTGCAAGAGCCTATGAAGACCCGGTCGATCGCGATATCTGCGATCTTTGTGCGCGGCTCAAGGTTCATGTATTCAAGCGCTCGCTCAGTAGCGTGACGCTCCGTCTCGCTCTTTGCTTCTGACGGATCGGGAACGCTGCCGGTGATCGCCGCGACCATGCCGGGATTCGTACCCCAAGTAACGCACGGCGCGAGTGTCGCCGCATCGATTTCGACAACTCGATCAAATTCGGCGTCGGCATCTGACGGCAGTGTTTGCCAATAAGCGACTGCTTGGTCCCATTTTTCGCCACGCGGCCCATAGCGTCGACCCTTGAGATACGCGAACGTCGTTTCGTCTGGCGCGATCATTCCCGCGCGCGCGCCGGCTTCGATGCTCATGTTGCAGAGGGTCATGCGGCCTTCCATCGAGAGAGCGCGCACTGCTTTGCCCGCGTATTCGATCACGTGGCCGGTCGCGCCGTCCGTGCCAATCTGTCCGATGATTCCCAGCGCGAGGTCTTTCGCTGTCACGCCTTCCGATAGGTTGCCGTTGGTCCGCAACAGCATCGTGCGCGGTTTGTTCTGGGGCAGACATTGCGTGGCCAAAACGTGTTCGACTTCACTGGTGCCGATGCCAAAGGCCAAAGCACCAAACGCGCCGTGCGTGCTGGTGTGGCTGTCGCCGCAGACGATCGTCATGCCGGGTTGGGTCAATCCCAGCTCGGGCCCGATCACGTGCACGATGCCTTGCGCTTTCGAGTTGATGTCGAAAAGCTCGATGCCGGATGCAGCGCAGTTAGATCGCAGGACACCGATTTGTTTCGCGGCGATTTTGTCGGTAATTGGCAGCGCGCGATCGGTCGTCGGAACGTTGTGATCGATGGTCGCAAACGTCAGGTCGGGCCTTCGCACTCTGCGATTTAACGTGCGCAGACCGTCAAACGCCTGCGGGGAAGTGACTTCATGAACCAGGTGCAGATCGATGTAGAGCAGGGTTGGCTCGGCCTGCGCCGCGCGCACGACGTGCGCATCCCAAACTTTTTCGAAGAGTGTCCGAGGCATTGAAAACTAACTTCCGTTTAACGGCGGGACTTGTCCCGCTCCAAACGATTAGGCCGGACAAGTCCGGCCTCTAAACGATTTATTAAGGTTTCTTCTAAACCGCATGATAAGCATGCCGCATGTCGGCAACTTCGGCGACCGCTTCCGAAACAAGTTGCCCCATCTCGGTCGTGCTAACCAAGCGCCCACCCGTCCCGCGCGCGATGTCGGCCGTTCGATAACCCGCATCCAGCACGGCGCCAATCGCTGCTTCGATGTCAGCGGCTTCATCTTCCAAGCGCGCCGTGTGGCGCAAGAGCATCGCGGCCGAGGCAATCGCTCCCAGAGGGTTCGCCAGGTTTTTGCCCGCGATGTCTGGCGCCGAGCCGTGAACCGGTTCGTAGAGATCAACCGTGCCGCCGATGGTTCCCGACGCGAGCATGCCCAGCGATCCGGCGATCACGGCGGCTTCGTCAGAGAGAATGTCGCCAAACAGATTCTCAGTGAGAATCACATCGAATCTTTTCGGATTCGTGATGATGTGCATCGCGGCCGCGTCGACATAAAGATGATCGAGTGCGATTTGCGGGTATTCCAGAGCCACCCGCGAAACTGTCTGGCGCCACAATTGGGAGGTTTCGAGCACATTCGCCTTGTCGATGGAAGTCACCTTGCGTCGGCGTTCTGTGGCGGCTGCAAACGCGATGTGTGCGACCCGCTCGATCTCGCTCACCGAATAACGCATCGTGTTGAAGGCGGATGACGTTCCGTTTTGTGAAGTAATCCCGCGTGGCTCTCCGAAGTAGAGGCCGCCAAGCAACTCGCGCACAAACAAAATGTCTGCGCCGTCTACAATCTCACTTCGTAGTGGCGATGCGCCCGCCAGCGCTCGATGGGAATTGATAGGCCGCAGATTAGCAAACCCACCCAGGGCTTTTCGCAGGAGCAACAAACCAGCCTCCGGTCTTTTACCGGCCGCGAGATGATCGAACTCGGGAGAACCGATTGCGCCAAGCAGAACCGCATCAGCGGAGAGGCAGGCATCAAGCGTGGTCGGCGGCAACGGCGATCCTGTCTGCCTGATCGCTTCACCGCCGGCAGTCTGCTCTTTGAAATGAAAGTCGTGGCCGTGAATGTTTGCGACTTCGCGCAGAAGACGCACGGCCTCGGTGGTCACTTCCGGTCCGACTCCGTCACCCGGAAGGATTACGATTCTCAGTTGCATGGTCGTGTCAGAAGCCCGCGCGTGAGCAAGGGCTATTCTCGTATCGATCGCTTATCGCCGCCCGAAACAGCGTCGCAATTCTATTCGTGATGAGCGGTGACAGGTCTTGCCCTCCCTCACGGTCGGGCTTCTGACACTATGCCGCGGCCGAACGCGCCCACTCCTCGCCTTCCTGCGCCGCAATCAGCGAGATTAAGTCCTGATCGTAGATTCGCTTCTTGCGATCCGCGAGTTCGGAAAAGCGATGATACACCGCATCGAGTTCGCCAACATCCAGCGAGTAGCCCAACTCTTCGTATCGCAAAGCGAGCGCGTGCCGGCCTGAATGCTTACCCAACACAAGTTCGTTGGCCGGAACCCCGACCGACTCAGGCGTCATAATCTCGTAACACAGCGGATTGCTGATCACGCCATGCTGGTGTATGCCGGCTTCGTGCGCGAAGGCGTTGCGGCCGACGATCGCTTTGTTCGGCTGCACGCTAAAGCCGATGATTTGCGACAGCATCTGACTGGTCGAGTAAATTTCCCGCGTATCGATTCCGGTTTCGTACGGCAACCGATCGCCACGCACGTTCATCGCCATCACAACTTCTTCCAGCGAAGCATTGCCGGCCCGTTCGCCAATTCCGTTTATGGTGCATTCGATTTGTCGCGCACCGGCTTCGATCGCCGCCAGGCTGTTCGCCACTGCCAAGCCGAGATCGTTGTGACAATGAACGCTGATGGTGACGTCTTCGCGATCACGAACGACGCGCTCGCGCACCGTGCGCACCAGTTGCGAGAATTCATTGGGGAGAGTGTAGCCGACAGTGTCCGGCACATTGAGAATCGTCGCACCTTCCGCAACCGCCGCGGCGAGAACTTCACAGAGATAATCGACATCGCTGCGCGTTGCGTCTTCGGCCGAGAATTCGATTTCATCCGTAAACGTCCGTGCGAGACGCACGGCCTGTCGCGTCATCTCGACGACTTCGGCGCGTGTCTTCTTCAGTTTGTATTCGAGATGAATATCGGACGTGGCGACAAAAGTGTGTATTCGCGGATGGGCGGCGCCCCGCAGAGCTTCGGCAGCCCGACGCACATCCTGCTCTGAAGTTCGACAAAGAGCTGCAACCGTTACGTCGCGGCATTCCGCAGCCACGGCTTTGACTGCGGCAAAGTCACCGTCTGAGGCGATTGGAAATCCAGCCTCGATGACATCGACACCCAGCGATTGGAGTTTCCTTGCCAGGCGCACCTTTTCCCTCAGGTTCATCGAGCAGCCTGGCGACTGTTCGCCGTCGCGCAAAGTTGTGTCGAAGATTCTAACCCGTTCGGATTTCATCACACTCCATCCCCTCTCGGTGCTCGAAAGAGGGAAATCCTAGGCTCCGGCCCCGCGAAAGTCAAAGTTATAATTATGATGACATGATAACCAGCTGTGATATGATAACCGGAATGCGAACGCTGGATAACCAGCGCATAGAGTACCAACTTCAGTTGGGTACTCTGTTGAGTAACGAATGCCCGACTAAAGTCGGTACTCTGAACACCGCTAAACAAGCCCATGGACATAAACCAACTGGAAGTCTTCCTGGGAGTCGCAAACGAAAAGAGTTTTTCCCGCGCCGCGGAAGCTCTGCATCGCACCCAGCCAGCGGTGAGCCAGGCGATTCGTCGTCTGGAAGCGGAACTGGGCGAGTCACTGTTCGATCGCTCGTCGAAAGACGGCACGCTGACTGCGGCCGGTCGGGTGTTGTTCGACTTTGCCCAGCAGATGCTGAATCTGCGGCAGCACGCCCACTCAGCGATTCGCGAGTTGCGCGACCTGCATCGTGGCAAGTTGTCGCTGGGCGCGAACGAATACACGGTGATGTGCCTGTTGCCGTTGCTGCCGATCTTTCGGGCGCGCCATCCGCACATCAAGATTGAGGTGAAGCGCAGCTTGGCGAGCCGCATTCCCGGCGAAATCCTCGGCCGCGATGTCGAGATTGGCGTTGTCTCTTTCAAACCGAGCGACCCGGCCATCAAGTCAGTGCCGGTCGCAGTTGACGAACTGGCGTTGATTGTCGCGCCCGATCATCCACTGGCCGCGAAGAAGATCGTTTCGGTCCGCGAGTTAGGCGCGGAGTCCTTCATCGCGCACAACGTGCCGTCGCCATACCGCGAGAAAGTAATTAAGACTTTCGAAAAACATCGCACGCCGCTGAACATCTCAATGGAGATGCCGACGCTGGAAGCGATCAAGCGTCTGGTCGAAAAGGGGATGGGTGTGGCACTGATCCCACGACTGACTGCGCAGACTGAGATTGCACGAAAGCAGCTAGTTGGATTGACTGTGCGTGAAATGAAACTGGAGAGACGACTGCACTTGATCTATCGCAAAGGCGCAACGCTTTCGCACGCGGCGAAGGCATTCTTGAGAATGGCCCGTGGATCGGATGACAAAGCGGCAGACATTACTGCGGGGTGATGTCAACAATCTCGCCGCCAAAAGCGCGCAGGACTTGTTGCACGGTTGGATTCTGAGTTATGGCGTCGCGAGTTTGCTGCTTTGCGCGCCGCTCTTCTTCTTCGGGCGAGGAGGGGGCTCCGTCATTGCTGTCGCCGTTGCTGATCGAGAAACGAATTCCGATTTCCCGGCCGCATACTTCAGCGCACGCTTCACGCAGAGCCTTGGCATTGTCCGCTTTCGCCAGAGTGTCGCGCGAGTGTTTGGCCTCCGGCGCGAACTCGATCGACAGTTCGTCGGCTTCCAGCTCGACCCGGGATGCGGCGTCCATTGCAGCGATGAGCAGGCGGCGCTTCTTCTTTTCGAGTTCAGATTTGATTTTGTCGATTAATGAGCCTGCGGGAGTTGTAGCGACGGGCGACTCGTCGGATGCCGAGTCGGTCATGGTCGATGATGGTTCTATTACCGGCTCGCTACTGCGAGCGGTTCCGTAACTGCTCGCGCTGGCGCCTCTGCCTGAGCCGCCAACGGTTGCTGAGTGCTCTCCCGCCTTACTTTGCCCGCTATCGGGAGTCGACTGTGGTGCCTTGCGTTCTGCGGGCGGCTTGCCAGTCCGCCAGGCAGCTTCGAGCTCACAGATGCGTCCAACGAGATCGCTTAAAGACGCGAGCCGCCGCATCTCCATCAATTTCACCAGGCCGATCTCAACCTGATAACGCGGGTTGGCAGCGTCCTTCAAGCTCGCTTCGGTTTCGGCCAGCGAATGAAAGAAGCGCACGAGATCAGATTCCGAAAACAGCGCCGCCTGTTGCTGGAGCGTGCTGGCGATCGCCGATGAGGAATCGAGCAGCTTGGGATCGCCGGACACTTTCACCACCAACAGATCACGCAAATGAGAGAGCACATCGCGACAGAAGTTGCGCAGGTTATGTCCGCGCATCACGAGATCGTCGACTACGGCGAGGGCTTCCGCGGGTTTGTTTTCGGCGATGCCGTTGATGATTCGGGCCAGCACGTCCGCGCCGGCAATGCCCAGCGCTTTCTCGACATCTTCAGTCTTAATGCTCTCGCCGGCGAAACTGATGACTTGATCAAAAGCCGACTGCGCATCGCGCATCGAGCCATCACCGGCGCGGGCAACTTCGCGAATCGCTTCGTCTGAAATTGAGATCTTTTCGGCGTCGGCGATCAGGCGCATCCGCTCGGCGATCTTCGCGGTGGCGATTGTACGGAACTCAAAGAGCTGGCAGCGCGAAGTGATCGTTTCCGGGACTTTATGTTCGTCCGTCGTCGCCATGATAAAGACTACATTCGGCGGCGGTTCTTCAATCGTCTTCAAAAGCGCGTTGAAGGCCGATGGTGAAAGCATGTGGACTTCGTCGATGATGAACACTTTGTAGCGGTCGCGTGCCGGCGCGATCGCAATGCTGTTGATAATGACTTCGCGGACGTTGTCGACTCCGGTATTCGAGGCCGCGTCGATCTCCAGCACATCCATCGAGCGCCCTTCGGCGATCTCGCGACATGAAGCGCACGTTGTCTCGTCAAGCGTCGCGCACGGCGCGGGTGTCGGTCCGTCAGTCTTGTGGCAATTGAGCGCTTTGGCGACCAGACGGGCAGTCGTGGTCTTGCCAACGCCGCGGGCGCCAGAAAAAAGATAAGCGTGATGCAGCCGGCCGTGCTCGATCGAGTTGCGCAGCGTCTGCGTCAGGACTTCCTGCCCGGTGACGTCCTCGAATTTTTGCGGGCGCCACTTGCGCGCGATTACTTGATAAGACATAAGAGAGTGATGAGTGCTGAGTTATGAGTGATGAGTTCGGAGTTTAGAATGACGTCTCATCACTCATGACTCATTGCTCATCACTATCTTTTAGGTCAGACCCCGGACTTCCCCGCAACACACGCTGCTGTTGCTACCGTTGCTCCGTTCCCGGCCTGGCGGGGTTCACAAAGCGAGCGTTGTGCGGAGCCCGGGATCTGATAAGTCATTGTAGATTTCCGATTGCCAAATGTCGATTAGAGTCCAGCGCAACTCGGCTAAACAGAATCGGCAATTGGAAATTGGCAATCTGCAATCTTCAAGTGCCATTCATCACTGCTCTCATCCGGCGTAGGTTCGCCCCGGGAAACTTACCCATAGCCCTTACGGCGGCCAGCATGCGATTCGCGTCGGCCAGCGTCGGGCCGGCATAGACAGCCATGAATTGTGCCTTTGAGCTGGTGTTTGAATAGGACAGGTGGCCCGGCTCAACACAACGTGACGAAAAAACTTTGTGGTCGGGAAACAGGGCCTGCGCCGCCAGGCGTTCGTTCTCAGGGATGAAGACGTCACAGTTGTCGTCCGGTGATTTCACGCCTTTCAGGACAATCGCGTAGAACAATTCGGTGTCATAGATCACAACTCTTTCAGGAAGACGAAATGGCAGATCGTATGGTTCGAACGTGGCGGTCGTCTTGCACGGCAGATTCGGGTTTCCACAGACGGAGAGATGTCTGACGACAGGCCGGCGCTTTTGCGCGAACGTCTCAGAATTCAGTGTGCTGAGCATCGGCAGCGTGGCGATGGCTAAAGCAAAGATGATGTGAATTGATTTTGATCTCATGGGTTTGTTGGGAAAACAAATTTGTATTTGAGTTGTTCTTCGTAAGCAGTCTCAGACGGCGGATCTCAGATTCGAGATTCCAAATTTCAAAAAGTCATGGCGGAGAGGGTGGGATTCGAACCCACGGAACGGTTCCCCGTTCACAGCATTTCCAGTGCTGCCAATTCAACCACTCTTGCACCTCTCCCGAAAAACAGATGTCAGAGATCAGAAGTCAGGTGCCATATGTTCGCTGACCTCTGTTCGCTGATCTCTGACTTCTGGGTTACTGGCGGAGAGGGTGGGATTTGAACCCACGGTGGAGTTTCCCCCACTCCGGTTTTCGAGACCGGTGCACTAAGCCACTATGCGACCTCTCCGTAAATCAAGTTTAGAGTTCAAGCTTCAGCTTGCTTATTCCCAAACCGCGCAAACTAAAGTTTGAACTCTAAGCTCCCAACCTTCTCAACGTCTTTCCTTAAAGAACTCCTGCATCAACTCGCGACACTCGGATTCCAAAACGCCTTTGATAACTTCCACGCGATGATTCAATTGATTAGCGTCGCAGATTTGAAAGTGAGATTCGACTGCTCCGGCCTTTTCGTCCGCCGCGCCGTAAACCAGGAGCGAGACCCGCGCCTGGATTAGCGCGCCGGCGCACATCGCGCACGGCTCGAGAGTGGAATAGACGATTGTCTTTGCCAGCCGATAATTGCCGAGTTTCCGGGCCGCTGCGCGCAGCGCCACCATCTCAGCGTGCGCGGTCGGATCACAATCCGTGCGCGTGCGATTACCTGCGACCGCCAAAAGTTCGTCGCCAATGACGACGCAAGTCCCGACCGGGACTTCGCCTGCGGTTCGGGCGTCACGCGCGGCTTGCAGTGCCTCGCGCATCCAACGTTCGTGCGCCGACAGCGGCCGACCTTCTGATGCGGAAAACATTGCTTCAAACAACGAACAGCAAACTATAGGTGTCGCAAATATGACTGTCAAGGAACGCATTCTCGGACCTGTTGACTGATGAGCTCGAGCAGTAGATTCAATTGTGAGTTGAGACATGCCAGCGACGCACGGGCTCAACTCGCGGCGGCAAGTGATCGAAATCTCATTCAAGGTCGATCTCCCCCGCGAGTTTCGCACGAAATCCAAACGGTTTCGTGTTATCATCCAGTGACAGTTTTTGCGGGCATCCCGCACCCGCCAGTTTCTGTAGCCCCGTCATGGCGATTACTACCGACTCGACCCAGCGAAGCGCTGGCCAAACGCGAACCGAGAGGAGCACTATCGACGCGTCACCTGTGTCTCGCACCCCGTCGCGCGATCGTTTGAGCGGCAGCGGGGTGCACGATTCTTCGATCACTTCGCTTTCAGGAGAACGCAGCACGGGTCGACTGCGCCCCATCTCGTCGTCTTCGCACGAAACTGTCGCGCCGGATCGCCAGTCGGCACAGTCGCCGGACATGGCGCGCAAGCTGGCGCCAGCGGAATTCAACGCCGCCATGATTCACTTCTATCGTGGCGAAGTGCAGCGTTCGAACACCTGGCGCAACCGCCTCGACACGACGACCAACTGGGCAGTGCTGTCGGTTGCTGCGACACTGTCATTTGTTTTCAGTTCGCCGAATAGTCCCCACTTTGTGATTCCGATCAATTCACTTCTGGTAGCGGTCTTTCTGGTGATGGAAGCGCGGCGTTATCGGTATTACGAAATTTGGTCCAGCCGTGTGCGCGTGATCGAAACGGGCTATTTCGCGCAGATGCTGGCGCCGGAAAGTGTGCCGCGTGACCGGGAGTGGGCGTCGCATCTGGCATCAGATCTTTTGACTCCAAACTTTACGATCAGCGTATGGGAAGCAATCGGGCGGCGTTTGCGGCGCAACTATATTTGGCTCTTTGCGCTACTGGCCTTGAGTTGGAACCTGAAGGTCTATCTGTATCCTTCGCCCACGGTGAACTTCGATGAGTTTCTGCAACGGGCAACGGTGGGACTGGTTCCCGGTGGGATGGTTTTCATCGTCGGATTTGTGTTTAATGTGACGCTGTTTATCTTCGCAATCAGCACGATCAGATTGCGCGAGGCGACCGGCGAAGTCTTGCCGCGGCATCAGTTTTCGCTGCACCCGCTCCAGCGCGTGACGAGCTGGACGCGAGCGGCTTCATCCGTCCCGCGAGCCACGGTGCGCCGCGCCAAGCGCGCGCGTCAGCGTTTGCGCGGCGGCACCACGGGTGAGCTTAAGAAGATCGACATTAGCCAGACGCCGGAGCGGAGAAAGCAGTAGGCAGTAAGCAGAAGGCAGAAGGCGGTGCGCGGAATTAAAGCGATCACTCAAATTCAATCAATAGTCGTTGACTGCTGCTTACTGCTCGCTGCCTTCTGCCTTCTGCTTTCTGCCTACTGCCTTCTGTTCTAATCATGCTCGAACTCAACGGCCAGAAACTCTCGCTCGCGCAGATTTCCGCGGTAGCGAACGGCAAAGCACACGTCACCCTCTCGAACGACGCGCGCGCCCGCGTCGAACAATCACGCCGCGTGGTGGAAAAGATTGTCGCCGAAGGCCGCACCGTTTATGGCGTCAACACCGGGTTTGGCCGTCTTTCAGATGTGCACATCCCCGCCGCGGAGCTGCGCGAGCTGCAACTGAATCTGGTTCGCAGCACGGCGTGCGGAGTTGGCCCGCCGCTTTCAGAAGCCGAGACGCGCGCGATGCTCCTGCTGCGCGCGAATGTCTTGTCGCATGGACTGAGTGGCGCGCGCCCGATCGTAGTCGAGACTTTGATTGCGCTGCTTGAGCGCGGTGTCTTTCCGGTCATTCCCGAAAAAGGTTCGGTCGGCGCGAGCGGCGATCTCGCGCCGCTCGCGCACCTGGCGCTCACGGTCATCGGCGAGGGTGAAGCATTTTATCGTGGCGAACGAATGCCAAGCGTCGATGCGCTGCGTCTCGCCGAGATCGAACCAGTTCAACTCGAAGCAAAAGAAGGCCTCGCATTGCTGAACGGTACGCAGGGTATGACTGCGGTGGGCGCGCTGGCGCTCTATCGCGCCGAACAACTCGCGCGCGTAGCCGATATTGCCGGCGCGATGACGCTCGAAGCGCTGCGCGATACGCCGGTTGCTTTCGATGCGCGGATTCACGCGGCGCGTCCGCACGCCGGTCAGATTGAAGTCGCCGCGCATCTCCGCGAACTCTTGCAAGACAGCGAGATCCGTCAATCTCATCTGGAAAACGATCCGCGAGTGCAGGATGCCTACAGCTTACGCTGCATGCCGCAGGTGCACGGCGCGGTGCGCGGTGCACTCACTCACGCGCGCGAAGTCATCGAGATTGAAACCGGCAGCGTGACCGACAATCCGCTGGTCTTTGCGGAAACCGAGGACGTTTTATCAGGCGGTAACTTTCACGGTGCGCCGGTAGCGTTCGCGCTGGACTATGCAGCCATCGTCCTTACGGATCTCGCCGGCATCAGCGAACGGCGCACCGAGCGTCTGATCAATCCCGATCTCAACGAAGGCCTGCCGCCGTTTCTCACCCCGCATCCCGGCACGGCTTCGGGTTACATGGTCGCGCAGATTACCGCGGTCGCGCTGATCAATGAAATGAAAGTGCTCTCGCATCCGGCCAGTGTTGATAACATGCCGACGTCCGGCGGCAAGGAAGATCATGTTTCGATGGGCATGACTGCAGCCACCAAGCTGCGTTCGATTGTCGACAACGCGGAACATGTGATCGCGATCGAACTGCTCTCGGCCGCGGAAGGACTGGAATACCGCGCGCCTTTGCAACCCGGCCGCGGCGTGAAGCAAGCTTACGACATCGTTCGCCAGCACGTGCCGCGTCTCACTCGCGATCGGCCTTTGTCCGGGGACATTCAAACAATCGCGAAGGCGATTCGCGACGGAGAGTTTTGATACGTTAGGATGACGAGAGACGAGCCTTACCGCTTTCAACAGGAATTAGTACACTCTCTTTCATGGAACGAAATCTCAAAGAAGTCCTTCAAGAGGCAGCGCAATTGCCTGAGCGCGACCGCGCTACTCTCGCTGGTTTTCTTATCGAGACGCTTGATCCCGTGGGAAGAAGTACGAGCAGAGACGTTCTGCGAGCCAAATGAAAGATTAGATTCCGGCAAAATTCTCACGAATTGACCTCGCCGCCGTTCCGCAATCGACTGGAAACCTTTCATAAGCAAGATGACGGGTTTAAGATGAACCATCAGAGGTAGCGGCAATGATGGAAATAACAATGAAGCTGGATGAAGACGTGCTTTCCGCGCTTCGGCGTTCGCCGAACGAGTTTGCCCGCGAAATGCGCCTTGCCGCCGCCATTCACTGGTACAAGCGTGGCGAGGTCTCACATGAAAAAGCGGCACAGGTTGCCGGACTGGATCGCGCCGATTTCCTCCTCGCCCTGGCGCGCGAAGGCGAAGACGCCTTCGTCGTTGACTCTGCCGATCTCGAGAGAGAACTCCAACGTGGCTGAGCCCGCAGTCGTCAATGCCTCGCCCTTGATCTTTTTGTCTTCTACACTTAGTCTGTAGTCAAATTAACTGCGAATTTATCTATAGGAGGTGTAACCATGAAACTTGCGCGAGACATTATGAGCTTGTCAACGTTTAAGCGCGATAGCAACAAAGTCATGCGCCAGATGAAGAAGACCAAAGCGCCAGTTGTCTTGACTATAAATGGCAAAGCAGCCGTTGTCGCGATCTATGCCGAGGGCTACCAGGGTCTACTCGATCTCAAAGAGCGCTCCGAAACTATTGCGGTGCTGCGGCAACGGTTGGCCTCCGTCGACAGCAAGAAAGGCCGAACGGCAGATGAGTTTTTCAACGAATTCTTCGCCGCGAATAAGATTCCCACCGAAGACTGATGAAAAAGTACTCCGTTATCTTCCATCCGGACGCTGAAACAGACATTAGTTCATCCTATCAATGGGGTCGCCGAGTCTGGGGCGACAAACAAGCAAAAGACTGGGCTCAGGAACTGCAACGCGCCATTAAGTTACGCTTGACTTCACTACCGATGAGTTGCCCGCTTGCACCTGAAAGCGATGACCTCGGTATCGAAGTCCGGCAACTAATTGTGCAGCGCTATCGGGTTCTCTTCATTGTCGAAAAGAAAACTACCACGATTCTCCACGTCAGAGGCCCATATACCGCTGGCCTTGGTTCACCGTAAGCTGGTGTTTCGGAGTCTTGTTGGAGCAAGTGATCGCTCCATCGTCATAGCCGAACTCTACTACCTGAATGAGAAAGAAGGGCCGGCCACTCGACTTCCGGACTAAATATGCGCGCCTGGCCCAAAGCAAGCAGTTTGTCTTGCTGCCATTCTACCCATCTCACACGCTCGACT
>Ga0209514_10000274_pt1 | contig 112225 bp, 108 predicted proteins | sample Subgrocontami58m_FD_187452 | JGI IMG/M metagenome (GOLD analysis project Ga0209514, IMG submission 187452) | Subsurface groundwater microbial communities from S. Glens Falls, New York, USA - GMW37 contaminated, 5.8 m (SPAdes) (version 3) | ecosystem: Environmental > Aquatic > Deep subsurface... | reverse complement strand
CCTGGAAGAAATGCATTGGCAAATAGGGTACTTCCATCACTGAATTCAGCAAAATATTATTTGCGGAAAACATTTGACAACACTAAAGCTATGCCCAATATGTTCCATTATTTAAGAGATTAGCTATTAATTAGTTAATTTGATAAATTATATTTTTGCATTGCTTCTTTTAATTTATCCTTTTGTTCGCCTGATGCTGCCTGTTCAAGCTCATTAAGAATATGTTTAATCGAGGCATCTATTGAAATTTTAGTTAAATTATCCTCCTGCTCCCTCAGTTCCATCTGCGTTCTCGGAAGAACCCTCATCAGCCTGTGCTTTGCAAGAATTTCTTCTTTTAGTTTATCTTTAGGGGATAAAGTTGGAGCAGTTTGTTGTGCTTGTTCTGTCATTCTTAAAAGGATTAAATTGTTCTATAAAAAACTTTGTAATTCATCTGCAAGGAAATCTTTAAATAAAAGAGTGTATTACCCGATAATATGAATTTAATTAGCAGAGATTACATAGTCCCAGCAGGCACATTCTTTTATCAGGATTATGCAAAGCCAGATAGCGCTAAAATCAAGTATTCTTGCTTGGTAAAGGTGCATGTTACTGGCGGTCATTTTAGTCCGGATGAAACTGATGTGTGGGGTGTAACTGAATTATTAGAAAAACCACTCGGAAATAAGTGTTCTTCAGATGATTATTTTAATCATTCTAGAGCGGACTTTTTGCATTTAATGAACGAGGGAGTTGTTCTTTTAAAGCCATTGGATGGTTCTCTTGAAAAGATTGTAGATGGGCAAGTGATTCAATAAATGAGCCTGCTGGGATTCGAACCCAGACTGCCCGGTTTCATCTGAATTATTTATCCGAAGCCGAGTTTGCTGTCCGTTACAACACAGGCCCATAACATTTAAAATTTAATTGGTGTATTTAATTTTATTGATTGGATAAGAAGATTAATCAAGCCGGGCCTAAATTGACAAATCATATAGGGGATTGGAAGGTATTTTTGTTTCCCTTACTCTCTGATAAAGCTTAATATCCCAGCCAACCTCTGATGCCGGCGGAAAAATTGCCTCAGAATCTGCGCCTAACATCCTGCCAAAGTCACGAACGCAGGCAGACAGGCATTGGCCGCATAAATCAGCGCTCTGAATCTCATCCTTAACCATTCTTAACTTACCATCCATCATTTGCAACAGAATATCACTCCATCCTTTTCTGTACTCCACCCATTCAGCCTTATTCCTGTATTCATCAAGAAATTCCGCGGGTGACGACCAGTGGGGAAAATTATAAACCTGTTCTTTGCGCTCCAAGCTTTCTTCTATCCTTCGCCTGAGGCCATCAACAAATTCAGGCCCTTTCGCATGCGCAGTATTCCGGCTTAGATGCATTAAAACTAATCCTTTCATTGTTTATAATCTCTTTAAACCTTAATAATCTTCGCCTTCAAAACTTTCTTGCCCTGGACGTCTTCCATCAGAATCCTGTAGTTCTGGTAGCTCAGCTCCTCTCCGGGCTTCGGCGCACGGCCAAGTGTAGCAATGATGAAGCTGTCAAGATCATTGAAATCGGACTCTCTTACCGAAAGGCCTGTGTTTGCGTTTACATTAGCAATTTCGGCGCTGCCCTTCGCTGTCCATTCATTCTTTCCGGTCGGGGCTATGCTGGGATTTATCCTGTCGCTTTCATCTATAATCTCTCCGACTATTTCCTCAAGTATATTTTCGATTGTAACAAGGCCGACAACATGCGCCTTGTTGCTTATGACTACAGCCATATGCTCTTTCCTTGACTGGAACAGCCTGAGCATTGAGTCCAGCTTTTTTGTATCGAAAACAAAAAAAGGCTTCCTCATCACCTGCTTTACAGGAACATCAAGCTTGCCGTCCTTTATATGGCCAATCACATCCTTCAGATATAATATCCCTACAATATTGTCCTTGTTTTTCTCGTAGACCGGAAACCTAGAGTAGATCTTGGTTGTCGGCTGACTAACCGCGTCCTTGACCGGCATGTCGGAGTTTATTATTACCATATGTTTTTTTGGAGTCATGACATCGCTTACTGTCGTGTTTCCGAAATCAAATATGCGCTGTATCAGTTTTTTCTCGCTCTCCTTGATTGAGCCGACTTCCTCGCTGTATTTCAGTATGCTCTTCAGCTCTTCCTTGGTCATCAGAGGCGATTTTTTCGTGCCAATGATCTTGTTGACCCCGGCTACAATCCACCCAAGCACCTTAATCAGCGGCAGTATTATAATGCTGATGTGCCAGACTATTGGAGCCATAATTGGCGCGATTGCCTCATTGTTGTTTGCGCCTATTGATTTTGGGATTATGTCTCCGAAAACAAGAATCAGGAATGTTGCAATTCCTGTTGCAATCCCGATTGCATTGCTTTCAAAGTACAGGATTGAAATAGAAGTCATAATCGCAGCGGCAGCAGTATTGGCAAGATTATTCATTATCAGGACAGTGGAAAGAAGGGTTGTCGGGTCTTCCTTCAGCTTCTTGACATAAACTGCGCCAAACCTTTTCTTTTCAGACAGCTCCCTGACTTTGAATTTACTGATAGAAAGCATCGCTGCCTCTGATACGGCTGTTAGTGCAGATATAACGATGAAAATTGCCAGCAGGAAAATCTGTGTTTGAAGGGGCATTTTAATTAATCGTTCATTATCTTGAATATAAAGCTTGTCTATTTAAGGCGTTATTGAAAAGTTGAAGGCTGCCATCAAGATGCGAAGCTTTGAAAATAATGAAATTTGGCATTTTTCGAGGCAACGAAAATCATAGATTTTCGAGGTGCTCAAAAATCTTTGATTTTTAACATTCCAGAGAGAAAAATGCAATCTGGCTAAATTATATTCAGCTGAGCCGATGGCAGCCCGAACGAATGTGAGGACTTTTCAATAACGCCCTATTTAACCCATAAAACAGATTTTAAATATTTTTCTCACATCCTTTCCAAAACATCAATTCCGAGAAGATTCAATCCGTTCTTCAAAACCTGCCTTACAGAAGAAATCAGCAGCAGCCTTGCGTTTTTTGTCTTTTCCTCTGCTTTCAATATCTGATGGGCGTGATAGTACTCGTTTAATTTCTGCGCAAGAGAATAAAGATAGTTTGCCAAAAGATGCGGCTTTAATTCTATTGTGGATTTTTCTATGACTTCCGGAAAATTTGAAAGCAGCGTAATAAGTTCGCTTTCTTCTTTTTCTTTCAGCAAAGCCAAATCAGCTTTTGAAAAGCTTTTTTTATTTTTTCTTATGATGCTGCTGATTCTCGCATACGCGTATTGAATATAGGGGGATGTCTCGCCTTCAAAAGACAATGCCTGCTCCCAGTCAAACACAACATTCTTTTCAGGGCTGACTTTTAAGATGCCAAACTTGATTGCGCCGTATGCGATAGCTTTTGCTGATTTTTCATCTGCTTTATTGTATCTTTTTCTTAATTCTTCGCTTGATTTTTTTAATGCCTCTTCCATGAAGTCTTCAAGCAAAACAAGATTTCCTTTTCTTGTTGACATCTTCCCTTCCTGCAATAGAATGAAAGAGTAATGCACAACTCTTGGCGGCTTTAATTCAAGCTCTTTCATAACAGCAGCTATCTGCTCCTGGTAGAGCTTTTGGTCTTCTCCAAGAACTACTATGTTTTCTCCTTTCTTTGCTTTTTCAATATTATATGCGATGTCTCGCAAGGGATAAAGTGAAGTGCCGTCTGCCCTTGTCAGCACAAGAACCGGAACCTTCATGCCAAGCCCGTATCCTTTTTGGTCGAGAACCCAGCGGTTGAATCCGTCAATGAACAGCTTGCCTGTCTTCTCAAGGCGCTTTAAAGACTCTTCTGTCTTTTTGTTCCAGAGGAATTTCGATTCGTAATCAAAAAAATCATATTTAATATCAAGTTCTGAAAGAATTTTTACCTGGCCTTTTATGCATGTGCTTACAATTTTATCAAATTTCTTTTTTATTTTTTTATCTCCCTTCTCAAGCCTGTTAAGCAGCTCCAGCGCTTCCTTTTCAAGTTCAGGATTTTGCTCCGTCTTTTGGTTTATTTCAATGTAAATCTTCAGCAAATCATCAAATGCGACTTTCTTTTTTCCTTCTGCGCCAAGAACCAGCATGGCAATCTGCTTTCCAACATCATTTACGAAATAATGCGTTTCAACTTTATATTCCTGGAATTTCAAAAGCCTTTTTATTGAATCCCCTATTAATGCATTTCTTGACCTTCCCACATGAGGTGATGCATTTGGATTGATGCTTGTGTGCTCCAATAGAATCTTTTTTCCTTTTCCGATTCTATTTGAGCCGAATTTTTCTTTTTTCTTCATGATTTCCTTGATTATTTCTTCAGCAGCGCGGCCCTTGTTGACAAAAAAATTCAGATAGGGGCCTATGACTTTTACTTCCCTGATTAGGCCATCGGGCTTGAATCTGGATGCTAAATCCGCTGCAATGTCATTTGGCGATTTCTTCCATTCTTTTGCCAGCGTGAAACAGGGAAAAGCAAAATCTCCCATTTCAGGGTTTGGAGGGACTTCAAGATTTATGTTTTCCAGCTGAGTTTCTTTCTTGAGAAATTCTATAATTGCCTCTTTAAAATCTGCCATGGGAAATTAATTTAAAAGGTGTGATTTAAAGGTTTTGGTTTTGTAAATTAAGAAAATAATTCCATTTAAGCTCTATGAGTTAGTGTTGTAAAAAAACTTCTTCTATCCGTATAAGTAGGTTCTTTGCTTATATCCGCTTTTTTGTAGAGTCTTGTATAAACATCGTCTAGGTATTGTGCATTTTGCTCTAGTCTAACTATCAGCCTTTGGACTTCATGTGAGGCGCCACGCCCGAATAAGGCACCCCCCGCTGCAAATAATGGCACCAACATAGTAGCAGATAAAAATTTTCTTCTTTGCAATGAACTTATATAAACACCAGATGCTACACCCACCGCACCGCCTGTGAATGGATTAAGTAGCCATAAGGTGGCATTTGTAAAATTATTTATGTTTGAGTAACCAATGCATAGCTCTAAGTCTTTAATATTTTCTTTTTGAATTGTGGGTAATCTATATGGAGCATGCACATTTTTATAATATTCACCAAATGCTTTTCGGTACTCTTCAGAGAAAGTTGTATTGCCTTCCATTACTGCCCTAACAACAGGATTAACTCTAAACTTTTTAAATTCTTCTCTTATTTCTTTGTTTTTATCAACTGTTTCTACGAATTCTGGAATATTTTCAATTTCTCTAATTCTATCAATCAATGTTTCATTAATGCCCTTTTCAATCATTTTCAAACCCTACATTGAATTCGCATCACGTTATTCTTTAAAAACTTATTGTTCATTTTTTCTAATGATTTGTAAATTCAATTAAATCCCCAATCCTGATAATATTAAGATTATACTTTTCAGCCAATTTTTTTATCTCAGGCATTTTTGCCATTCTTCCGCTTTCTCCAATAATCTCGCAAATGACAGCGGCATGATAAAGATTGGCAAGTTTGCATAATTCAATTGCTGCTTCAGTATGCCCGTTTCTTTTTCGCAATCCGCTTTCATCACACCTTAAAGGAAAAACATGACCGGGCCTTGCCAAATCATCAGGCTTTGTTTTTTTATCAATCAATGCTTTTATTGTTTTTGCCCTGTCAAACGCTGAAATTCCTGTTGTTGTTCCTTTTTTAAAATCGACTGAAACAGTGAAATTTGTTTTATGCAATTCTGTATTTACATCTGCCATCGGAGGCAATTTTAATTCGTCCAATCTTTTGCCGAGCATGGGGACGCAGACCAAACCTCGTGCATTTTTTATAATGAAATTTATTTTATCCGGTGTTGCTTTTTCAGCTGCCAGAATAAGGTCTGCCTCATTCTCCCGATGTTTATCATCAATAACGATTATAAATTTTCCTTTTCTGAAATCATCTATTGCTTTTTTGATATTAGGGGCTGGCATTTTATTATTTAAGTTTTTTTATTTTTTAATTGAAATTGATAGGCGAAACCCGAGCGCAATGAGTAAAAAGCGAGGGTTGAGCACTAGATAAGGTGAGCGGAGCGAACGGATTTAATCTTTGTTTTAAATAAGCGCACATTTTCATTAACTAATTTAGCTCTATTATATGCGCCCACACAATTTATTCTTTTTGCTATGAATTTTGTTGATTTCCTATCGCATTAAAATAAATATTTTTTTTAAGCTTTTTTATAAAACGAAAATTAACCTATAAGTATCCTTCAATCAGAGAATCTTTTCCGAACTGGCTGCATGTGATGTTCTTCAGGTTTATTGCCCTGTCTATCTTCTTTATGCCCAGGTTTCCTATTGCGCCGGGGCCGCCGTTTCCTATTATTTTCGGCGCGGTGAAAATAAGTATCTTGTCAACTACTCCGTCTTTTATTGCCGAGCTGTTCAGCTCTGAGCCGCCTTCAATCATCACGCTTGTGATCTCGTGCTTTCCAAGCTGCTTCATCAAATCGCTTAAGTCAACCATTCCCTTGTTTGATTTTGTGATTATTATAGTTACTCCTTTCTGCTGGAGCCTGTTTATATCGGCCTTGGAGGCCTTGCTTGTCGTGGCTACCATTAATTTTGCAGGATTTTTCATGAGATTGCAGTTCTTTGGTATTTTCAGCCTGCTGTCAACAACAATTTTCATTGGATCTTTCCCCTTGAAAAGCCTTGGAGTCAGCTCGGGATTGTCCCTTATGACCGTGTTTAATCCAATCATGACTGCGTCAACTTCCGTCCTTAACTGATGCACGTAAGTCCTTGCCTCCCTGCTAGTTATATATTTTGAATCTCCTGTTGCCGTTGCAATCCTGCCGTCAAGGCTCATCGCGACTTTTATTATGACAAAAGGCTTTTTTGATTTTATATACTTGATGAAGACTTCGTTCAATCTCTTTGCTTCCTTTTCAAAAATTCCTATTTTTGTCTTTAGCCCTCTGAATTTCAATTCCCTGAAGCCGTCAACCAAGGGATTGGGGTCCTTCATTCCTATTATGACTTCGCGAACTCCTGCTTCAACTATTTTCTCTGTGCAGGGAGGCGTTCTTCCCCAGTGCGAGCACGGCTCAACATTGATATACATTGTAGAATTAATTGCTTTCTTGCCAGCATCATTTATAGCGAGAACTTCAGCGTGCTCAGATCCTGCCTGCCTGTGAAATCCCCTGCCGACAATCCTGCCCCTCTTGACAATGATGCAGCCCACCATCGGGTTTGGGCTTGTAAGCCCTTTGCCTCTTTCGGCAAGCTTTATAGCCAGCTCCATGTATTTCTTGTGAGATATCAAATTAACTGCCACCCATATAATAGCGATGTAGCTTACATTTCATATTTAAATGTGTGGGTTAGATTGGCTTTGTGTAAAAAGTAGCTTTCAGCTATGTTTTGGCATCAGCTCGCATGTAAATAGAAAGGACAATAGCAAAAATTCCCATTGCAATTTCCTTTTTGCTGGCATGTGGTTGCGATAATGCTCGCAAATTGAGATGCCAAAACTGACTTTTTACACAAAGCCGGTTAGATTATAGTTATTCTGAAGTGATAAGAATTAATACTCATCCCAAGCTTTGATTTCCAAATCTTCCATCTTCTTCTTTGAAATAGACTCAATGAATAATTTGGCAACCTGCGCGTTTGTTATCAAAGGAATGTTGAAGTCAACTGCCTTTCTCCTTATGGAATAATCATTTTCCAGCTCTGTTTCATCCATGCTTTTCGGAATGTTAATCACCAAATCTATTTTCTTTTCCTGGAGATATGTAAGGACATTCGGCTCTTTTTTGAACATCGGCCAGTACAGGACGGTTGATTTAACCCCGTTTTGCTCCAAAAATCTTGAAGTTCCTTCTGTTGCATACAATTCAAAGCCCATTTCTGCAAGCTTCCTAATTTCTTCTAGCAGATATGCCTTGCTTTTTATCGGGCCTGTTGAGAGCATTATGCTTAACTTGGGTATTGTAAAGCCAACAGACAGGACTGATTTTAAAAACGCCTCGTTCAAGTCATTTCCAATGCATGCAACTTCCCCTGTTGATGCCATTTCAACGCTTGAAATCGGGTCAGCGCCGTGCAGCCTCGAGAATGAAAATTGGGGAGCTTTTACACCGACATAATCCAAATCAAGGGTGTTGTACCTGCCGTGTATGTCAACGCCTAGCATTGCTTTTGTCGCCAAATCAATAAAGTTATTTTTTGTCACTTTGGAAACAAAGGGAAAGCTTCTTGATGCCCTTAGATTGCACTCAATGACTTTGATATCATTTTCTTTTGCAATGAACTGGATGTTAAACGGGCCTGTAATCTCCAAGGACTTTGCAATTTTCTTGGCGATATCCTTTATCCTCCTTATTGTCTCCATGTAAGTAAACTGGGGAGGGATGGCCATAGTAGCGTCTCCTGAATGGACTCCTGCATTCTCGATGTGCTCCGAGATTGCATAGATTATTACTTCCCCATTTTGGGCAACAGCATCAATCTCTATCTCTTTTGCATTTGTTATGAATTTGCTGATGACAACCGGATGCTCTCCGGAAACATCAGTTGCCTTCTGAAGATACTGGTCAAGCTCATTTTTATTTGCAGCTATGCTCATTGCAGCGCCGCTTAAAACATAAGAGGGCCTTATCAAAACAGGATATTTCACTTTTTCAGAAAACTTGTCTGCTTCTTCTATTGACTTTGCCTCGAGCCAGTCCGGCTGGTCAACTTCCAAAGAGTCCAGAAGGGCAGAAAATTTGTGCCTGTCCTCTGCCTTGTCAATGCTGGAAGGTGCTGTTCCCAAAATTTTAACATTCTGCTTTGCAAGTTTAAGTGCAAGATTATTGGGAATCTGCCCGCCCATTGATATTATCATTCCTTCAGGATTTTCCTTTTCATAAATCTCAAGGACTGTTTCAAAGGAAAGCTCATCAAAATAAAGCCTGTCGCAAACGTCATAGTCCGTGCTCACAGTTTCAGGATTATAGTTTAGCATTATCGTTGAATATCCTAACTTTTTCAAAGTTATTACTGAGTTGACACAGCACCAGTCGAACTCAACAGATGAGCCTATCCTGTACGCCCCCGAGCCAAGGACCATTACGCTTTTAGAATTTTCAAACGTTATGTCGTCTTCCTCCCCGTTGTACGTCATATAAAGATAATTCGTCTTTGCAGGATATTCTGCCGCCAAGGTGTCTATTTGCTTGACATATGGAACGATTCCATTCTTTTTCCTTAAATTTCTGACTTCAATTTCTTTTGCAGCGGCATTATTGTTTTCAGCCCTGAAAAGGATTTTGGCAATCTGGAAGTCAGAATATCCCTGCTGCTTCGCCAATTTTAATAATTCTTTTGGAAGGTTATCTATTGAATGTTTTGCTAATTCCGCTTCCATCCTTACAACATTCTCAATCTTGTGCAAAAACCATTTGTCGATTTTTGTAAGCTCGTGAATCCTTTCTATTGTTTCTCCGTTTTTTATGGATTCAACTATTGCAAGCAGCCTTTTGTCTGTCGGGTTTTTGAGCTCGTGTTCTAGATTATTGAAGTCTATCTTGTTTGCGACTAGCCCGTTAAGGCCTATTCCCAGCATCCTGATTGCTTTTTGAATGGCTTCCTCGAATTTTCTTCCTATTGCCATGACTTCGCCCACGCTTTTCATCTCAGAGCCGATTTCAAAGCTGACTTTCTTGAATTTCTGCAGGTCCCATCTGGGGATTTTTATTACAATATAATCAAGCGCAGGCTCAAAGCAGCTTTTCGTTGCCTTAGTTATCATGTTATCCAGCTCTGCAAGAGAGTATCCCAAGGCAAGTTTCGCGGCGACAAAAGCCAGAGGATATCCTGTTGCCTTTGACGCAAGCGCCGAACTTCTTGATAATCTTGCATTGACTTCAATTATTCTGTAATCTTCAGAATTTGGGTCAAGGGCGTATTGTATATTGCATTCTCCCACAATTCCAAGGTGCCTTATGACTTTTATTGCGATGTCCCTCAATTTGTGGTATTCGGAATTTGTCAAAGTCTGCGAAGGCGCAACGACAATGCTTTCTCCTGTATGAATTCCCATTGGGTCAAAGTTTTCCATATTGCAGACTGTGATGCAGTTATCGTAAGAGTCCCTTACGACTTCGTACTCAACTTCTTTCCAGCCCCCAAGATATTTTTCAACAAGAATTTGCGTGGAAAAAGCAAAGGCACGCTTTGCTTTTTCCCTTAAATCTTCCTCGTTTAATGCAGGGCCTGAGCCTGCGCCCCCCAGTGCATAAGCGACTCTTAACATGACAGGATATTTTAATTGCCTCGCTATTCTTACTGCCTCTTCAACAGAATTTGCTGCTTCACTCTCCGGAGTCTTTAGGTTTATTTCATCTAATTTATCAACAAATAGTTTCCTGTCTTCTGTGTTTTTTATTGCGCCAATCTGAGTGCCAAGAACTTTTACATTATGTTTTTCAAAAACTTTTGAATCGAATAATTCAACGCCGCAGTTTAATGCAGTCTGCCCGCCGAAGGCAAGCATTATTCCGTCAACTTTTTCTTTTTCTATGACTTTTTCTACAAAGTAAGGCGTTACAGGAAGGAAATATATTTTATCTGCCATGCCTTCGCTGGTCTGGATTGTAGCAATGTTTGGATTTATCAAGACTGTTTGGATTCCTTCTTCCCTCAGGGCTTTAAGGCACTGGCTTCCGCTATAATCGAATTCGCCTGCTTGTCCGATCTTAAGCGAGCCAGACCCAAGAACTAATATTTTTTTTGGCTTGTTCATTTTTGTTTTTATTTTTAGTTTTAGTTTTAGTTTTAGTTTGATTATTTTTTGGGTTTTTTATTTTAATTAATTTTAAATTTTTATTTATTGGATTTTTTTAAGTTGGTGTTTTTAGCCGTTATTGGACTGGGTTTTTAATTTGAAATATTTTTTCATTTGATTTTTATTTTTAAGCCTTTAATATCATTTCATCATCTTCACAAACTCGTCAAACAAAAACTCTGTGTCAACTGGCCCAGGCGTGCTCTCAGGATGGAACTGAACAGACATGAACGGCTTTGTCCCGTGCTTCAGTCCTTCATTCGTCCCGTCGTTTGCGTTCACGAAAAATTCTGCCCATTCATCGCCTAAGGATTTCATGTCAACAGCAAACCCGTGATTTTGGGTTGTGATATAACAGCGTTTAGTGCCGACCAAAGTGCATGGCTGGTTTTGGGAGCGATGCCCATATTTTAATTTGTAAGTATTGCCTCCTGCAGCAAGGCACATCAGCTGATTTCCTAAGCAGATTCCAAAGATAGGAATGTTATGCTTCATTGCCCTTCCAATGTTATAGATTGTTTTTTGGCACATTTTTGGATCTCCGGGGCCGTTGGATATAACCAAGCCGTCAAAAAGCTGCGTGAGAAAATCATAATCATACGGAACTCTTATTACTGTCAGGTTTCTGTTAATAAGGCTCCTTATTATATTATTTTTGGCGCCGCAGTCTATTACAATGACTTTCTTCTGGTTTGGATTCTCGTTGTAGATAACTGGCTGCTTAACAGAAACTTCTTTTACCAAATCTACTGCATTAGGGTTATATAATTTAACATCTTTTTCATCAATTATTATTTTTCCAAGCATCGCTCCTTTTTCTCGCAGAGTTTTAGTGAGCTTTCTTGTGTCAATTCCAAAAATTGCGGGAATGTTTTCTTCCTTGAGCCATTCTGCCAGGCTTTGCTTTGCATTCCAGTGGGAGTATTCAAAAGAATAATCTGAAACTACAAGCGCCTGAACCTGTATTTTGTCGGATTCAAAATTTTTCAGCAATCCATTTTCACGTTCTTTTCCCGGAACGCCGTAATTTCCAATCAAAGGGTAAGTAAGAACAAGAATCTGCCCCTTATAGCTCGGGTCAGTCAATGATTCAGGATAGCCGACCATGCCGGTATTGAATACTACTTCGCCGGAAACAGAATGCTCTGCGCCAAAAGAAAAGCCTTTGAACTCATCGCCGTTTTCCAGAACAAGCTTAGGTTCCTTAAAATGATGCATCTTAAAAAAGGGAAATAACGTTAAGTTGTTAATAAAGGTTGCGGTTTGGAATTTTATAATTTTCGCAAATTTGTTCTTTCCAATTTACTGATTATGTCAATAATTTATTCAGCTTAGCTTTGAATTTTTTAATCTTTGAGTCCAGTTCATTATCCAATGCTTTAATATTCTGCTGAATTGCTTCCAATCCGAGATTGCCTACTGCCCCTATATGTTTTTTGGATAAAATATTTTTTACAGCATCGTATTTTTGAAGCTTTACTGCGCCCATGGCAATTTTTTTATATGCATCCCTGAATGGCATTCCATTTTTCACCAAGCCATAAGCCTGCTCAGTGGCAAAAAGTTCAGGCGTGCATGATGAAATACATTTCTTTGCATTAATTTCTATTTTGTGAACCAGCATTTTCATAATTTTCAAAGTAGATAATGCTATTTCAAAGCTTTCCATAAGCGGCTCTTTTGTCAGCTGAAAGTCCCTGTTGTAGCCAGAAGGCAATTTTGAAGTTATGCTTTTTATCAAGAACAGGTTTGAATCTACTTTTGATGATTTGCAACGTATAATCTCAAGCACATCAGGATTTTTCTTTTGCGGCATAATTGAGCTTCCAGTGCAGAATTCATCCGGGAGATTAAAATAACCGAATTCATCCATGCTAAAGGTTATTAAATCATTTGCCAGCTTTGCAAGATCGCTCATTAGCGCGCTTAGAGCAAACACTATCAATGTTTCAACTTTACCTCTGCTGTTCTGCACGTAAAGGACATTGTTCTGCACTTTGATGAATCCAAGCAAATCTGAAACAAATTGCCTGTCAATTTCCAGCGGAATTCCATATCCTGCGCCGCTCCCCAAGGGGCACTGGTCATTCTGCGAATAAGCTTCCTCTAAAAGTTTAAAATCGTCGAGCAATGATTCTGCGAAGCTTCCGAAATATAGCCCAACTGATGATGGCATTGCCTTTCGGGAATGGGTGTAACCGGGCATTGAGACTCCCTTGTATTTTTCAGCAGAATCTGCCAGCAGATCTGCCAATTCCAAAACTAATTTTTGCACTTCGAGCAGATTTTCCTTTGAATAAATTCGCAAATCAACCAATACCTGGTCATTTCTTGAGCGGGCGGTGTGGATTTTTTTGCCCAGGCTGCCTAATTTTTCAGTTAAATAATTCTCAATTGCAGTGTGGACGTCTTCGTCTTCCTGGCGTATTTCAAACTTGTTTTTTTCATCTAACTGAAGTATTTGTTTCAGCGCAATTTTCAATTTTAAAAACTCATTTTTATCAAGAATTTTTATTTTAAGCAGCATATTTGCATGAGCTAGCGTCCCATAAACATCATATTTTACCAGATTTTTATCTAACAAAAAATCATTGCCCACTGTAAATTTTTCTACTTCCTTGTCCAGTTTGTATTCTTTTTGCCAGAGTTTCATTTTTATTCACGATATAACGGCAGGCTGCAGCAGCGAAACGAGCCTCCGGTTTTTGGCGCCTCGTCAAATTTAATTTTTATAACATTAAGTCCGCGAGATTCCAAAATTGAGTTGAGCCTTGAAGCCCGAGGATGCTTTCTTGACATTAAAGTTTCAGCCGAGAGCGATAGCACATTGGAGGCAAGAGCTTTCTGCTCTTCTTTCTTTAAGCCTATTAAATTGCTATAATTCAACTCCATACTGCGGGGAATTTTTATAAAACCTTGAGGGTAAATAATGCCAGAATCATTTCCCACAGGAACAAATGCGCAGTCCAGGTGCAAGACATCCTCATCTGAATCAAGGCTTTTAAGATGAACCGGAGTTATATCATAATTCGGAAACTTTTGGCGCAAAAAATTTACCCCTTCCATTGTCGAGCGCTGGCTTAATCCGACATAGACGCAGCCCTTGTCAACAATCACATCGCCCCCTTCCAGGATGATGCCTTCCGGAACGTAAATTACTTTGGATGAATCAAATTGTTCGATAATGCGGCTTATTCCTTCCCACTCCTGTTTTCTGCTTTGTTTTGCCATGCCCGCGACAACAAAAGTGCCGCCAACAATAAATCCTATGTCACGCGGGGTCAATTGGTCAGGAACATTTTCAACAGGGACAGGCTCGTAAACAATAACTCCGTTCAGTTTTAATTGATGATTAAATTCCTCGAATTCCGGCACTAACGATTCAATTGTAGGCTTTTTCCGGCCTGAATAAAATTTTCGCTGGGATTCGTTGACTATTTCAGGCTCGCATTCATGGAAATTATGCGGATACCCAATTATAACGCTTTTCAATTTTCCGGTTTCTGAAGCAACTTTTAGTTCAATTGCCATTTTTCATTTCTCTTAAACTGTTCATCTTCAGCCGGATGGAGTTTAGATTGATAAATCCAAGCGCATCCTTTTGATTGTAACCGCCCGGCATATCCATGCTGCTTAAATTTTGGCTGTACAAAGATTCTTTTGAATCACGCCCAATTACAGTGCAGTTTCCTTTGTATAAGGACAGGTAAACATTTCCGCTAACATGCTGCTGGCTCTTGTCAAATGCGGCTTTCAGGAATTCCATTTCCGGAGAGTACCAAAATCCGTTGTAAACCAGCTGCGCAAATTTTGGAATCAGCATGTCACGAAGGTGCATCACTTCCCTGTCCATTGTGAGCCCTTCAATATCGCGGTGCGCAACGTGCAATACTGTCCCTGCGGGAGTTTCATATACTCCTCTTGACTTAAGGCCTACAAACCTGTTTTCAACTATATCTATTCTCCCTATGCCGTTTTCACCGCCAATCTTGTTCATATATTGAAACATCTCAAGCGGCTTTGTTTTTTCTGTTCCGTCATTTTTATTTTTCACTTTTACCGGATTCCCATTTTTGAATTCAATTTCAATTATGGTTTCCCTGTCAGGAGCTTCTTTCAGGCTTTTGGTCATTTCGAACATGCTGCTGCCGGGTTTTTGCATCGGGTCTTCCAGTATTCCCGCTTCATAGCTTATGTGCATAAGGTTTGCGTCTGTGCTGTACGGCGCTTTTTGTGTTGCTTTTACCGGGATATTTTTTTTCTTTGCATAGCTTATCATGTCGGAGCGGCCCTTGAATTTTGACAAAAACTCTTCGTCTTTCCACGGCGAAATAATTTTTGCTTTTGGATTAAGAGTCAGGTATGCAAGCTCAAACCGAACCTGGTCATTTCCTTTGCCTGTTGCGCCATGGCTTACAAATTCCGCATTTTCCTTTTTTGCAATTTCAATCTGCTTCTTTGCAATCAATGGCCTTGCCAGCGATGTGCCTAGCAAATAACGGCCTTCATAAACTGCGTTCGCCCTTATCGCCGGAAAGACAAAGTCAGTAACAAATTCTTCCTTTAGGTCTTCAACATAGACTTTTGACGCGCCTATCTTGGAGGCTTTTTGCTTTGCTTCCCTGAAGTTTTCATTCTGCCCGACGTCGGCTATGAATGCAACTACATCAAAGCCTTTGCCGATTAGCCAGCTGAGTATGACTGAAGTGTCAAGCCCTCCGCTGTAAGCCAGCACTACTTTCTTTTTCATTGCAGCAATCAGGCAAAATGCCTGCTTTTTAAATCTGATGCCCCATCCAAAACAAAAATAAACATTTATGTCTGAAACAAAACATTTATAAAGAAAATGCATAATTGCTGCTGTATGAACATCACGAAAGCATCGGAAGAGTATATCATGGCGCACCCTTCAGTGAAAGACTGCCTTAAAAACGGGCTCATCAATTATTCATCTTTATCGCGCTCAATAGCCTCCGAGCTGAAGCTGGACACAAAGAAAAATTTTGATGCAATACTCATTGCATGCAGAAGGTTCAAGAGGAAACTTAAGAAAGATGGTACACTTGAAGCTAAAATCCTTAAAATTCTGAAGGAAAGCAAGGTAGAGATAAAGAACAAGATTGTGGCAGTTGTGCTTGAAAAAGGCATATTCTCCGGAAATCTTCTTAATTTGGAAAAAGAAATCAAAAAAAAGAATGAGATATTCAGGATCATTGAGGGATTGTCGGCAATAACAATCATAACTGCAGAGGAATTCCTTGACACCATAAAGAAGATGTTTAGGAACAGGATAATTCTTGAGAATAAAAATCTGGCTGAAATTACAATAAAAAGCCCGAAAGAAATTGAAACGACGCCCGGAGTTTATGCATATCTCTGCTCCTTATTCGTTGAGCACAATATCAATATAGTGGAAACATTAAGCTGCTGGACAGATACAATAATTCTTGTCAAGGAAGAAGATGTTGGGAAATCAATCAGCCTTCTGAGGTTTTAGCTACTTCACAACCCCTTTCTTTTCCAGAAAATGGCCGAGCTTTTCCCTTTTTGTATTCAGATATTTTTTGTTTGACTTATTGGGTTTTATAAGAATAGGAATTCTTTCAACAATTTTCAGCCTGTACTTCCTAAGTCCCTCGACTTTTCTGGGATTGTTAGTCAATAATTTTATAGTAGTAATACCCAGGTCGGCAAGGATTTGCGCGCCAATTGTGTAGTCCCTTGCATCTGCCTTGAACCCGAGCTTTATGTTTGCCTCAACGGTGTCCATGCCATGGTCCTGAAAGTGATAAGCGGCTATCTTGTTCACCAAGCCGATTCCCCTTCCTTCCTGGGCCATATAAAGAAGAACTCCGCCTTCTTTTTCAATCATTTCAAGCGCGCACTCGAGCTGCGGCCCGCAGTCGCATCTTAATGAGCCCAAAGAGTCACCTGTCAAGCACTGAGAATGCACTCTTACCAGGATATTTTTTTTTCTCCTGATTTTTCCCTTGATTATTGCAAGATGGTGGGCATTTTTATTGTCTTCATATGCAACAACCTTGAAGTTTCCAAACCTTGACGGAAGATTTGCTTCAACTGTTTTTCTTATCAGCTTTTTCATGATTCGATTCAAAGTCTAATTAATTATTTAAATCTATTCAAAAAACAAAAATTATATATACTCCGGAGACAATTAATATGTATGGAATTCAGCAAAACTATTTTAGTAAGCGTATATGCGCTTATAGGCCTGTTTATACTATACAGAGTTTTCTTCAGGAAGGACAGCTTTCAGGCAGAGTATGAAAAGCTGTACAATGAGATTTTGACGTCCAGCAAGCATAAAGTTAAAGGGCAGCACGACAAGGAAGAGTAGATTTTTCTTGGATTTTATGAACTAATGCTAACTAAAACAAAATATTAGATTTTATCATTTTAGATATCCGGAACAACCTGCCTGCAAGTCCCGAAATGCTAATTCTGTAGACGGGAAAATTAATTGTAAATTCTGAACTCAATTCTTTCTTTCGAGCAATTATATTCTGCAGCATACATAAAAACCGAAAGATATATAAATAAGTAGTATACACAAAGGTATACTAGTATATGCATACACAATAAGTGTATACTAGTGTTCAAAAAGAGGAAAACAAGGCAAATCCTGCAGCTTCGTTGCTTCAGGATTCCATGTTCATCTTGGAAGGCAAAGTCCTAAAATGTATTTTTTAGGAACTCGAATTTATTTCGGGTAAACAATCTCGCAGATTAGCCTTTGAGGAACTCTTTTTGAGAAAACTGAGGCCAGCGGCAAAACAATGACACATGAGTGGCTAAAAGCTTGCTTTACGCGAGCCAAAAGCACACTTGTCAGTTTTGCCCAGTCCCCTCTTTTTTTTATATTAAAAAATGGAACAAGAAATTGAGCTTTTCAGGGAAAATGTAGATTCTTGGATTAAGCAGATTAGAAGGGAATTCTCTGATTTTTCAGAACTGCCGAATTTAGTTAATGAGAATGCAGACAACATACAGCACAATTATGAGCTTATATATGAGCTTAAAGATGAGATAGATGAATTAAAACAGGAGATAAATGCCCTTAAGTTAATTCAGATAATAAGCCTGAAGCAAAAATCAGCTCAAAGGGTTGAGGAAAAGCCCCAAGCCTAAATTCCGCCCAATTCCTTTACAATTTTTCTTAAAGCAGTGTCAATTGCAGTAAACAGGTTCCTGTCAATAAAATGAGAGTTGTAAACCTTCCCGTTATCAAGCAGTTTTACATGAATATCGTACTTCTCGCTTTTTTCCCTTTCGTGCACTGGCTTTAGCGTAATATGGAGCTTCTCCAGCCTTTTTGTCAGTTCAGACAGCCTATGCGCGTAATTTGATATAATCTTGTTTACAACTGCCATTGAAGATTCTTCAATTGCCCTAAAGCCTGCAAGTTCGACATTAATTCCTTCCATGCTCTCACCTCAGTTAGCAGCTTATTTACAGATATAAATAGATTTGGGTTTGCAATTTTATAGAGGGTCTTGTTAACAGCTATGCGGATTTTTTTAATTGGGGCTTCAAACTATCCCAAAGAATCTTTGCTCTTTCTGTAAGGGGACAATCTATAACTGATGAGCAGATGTCTTCTCTTGTTTGTTGCCACAATTCACTACGCTCACGCTGATGCTCAAGTTCTGTTTTAGTCATATCCCTGCCTATTACCGGACTTATCAAATCTTCAATTGAAATGTCTGGCCATTTTTTTGTAAAAGCTTTGAAAGCATTTTGTATACCCTCACTGTTTATGTGGACATCACAGAATCCGCCTAAAGAGTAAGTTCCGTCCACTGGATCACCAAAGGAAATTTCGTAAATGGTTTTATTATTGCATATTAGGCAGTCATACATCATTGCTGAAAATAAGGATAATAATATAAATGTAATTGTTTAGCATATATCAATATGCCTCTTGTAACATCTTTTTCAGGAATACGCGGAATATACGGGCAGGATTTGAAAGACAGCACTGCAATCAGGTTTGCTTATTCTTATCTTTCTTTTGTCAGAAAAAAGATGAAGAAGAATAGCGCCACATTAATCATTGGAATGGACACAAGGCCGTCAAGCGCAAAACTGCTTGATTCTGTAATTGGGGCGCTGGACTGCTCATTCATAGATGTCGGAATTCTTCCTACGCCGGCCATTGAATTTGCCGTGAGACATTTTGAAGCAGACGGAGGAATAATAATAACGGCTTCGCACAATGAGCCGCACTGGAATGGCTTCAAGTTTCTTGGAGAAGATGGGGGTGTTTTAAACGAGAAGGGAATGTCTGCAGTCATAGGCAACGCAGGCGCCCTCAAGGGATTCCACAAGATAAGCGACAGAAAAATCACAGAAAAAAATACAGAAGCCTTGAAAGCATATGCTTCCTTTGTTTTTGAAACCATTGGGAAAATTAATATTGAAAAAATAAGGAAATCCGGACAGAAGATTGTAATTGACCCAAACGGCGGGACAGGAGCAATTGCAAAAAAAATTCTTGAAGAAGCCGGCGTGGAAACGGTTGGCGTGAACATGGGCTATGGGGAATTCAGCAGAAAAGTGGAACCGACTGAGGATTCTATGATTTATTTGAAAAATACAATTGATGAAAATAAGGCTGATTTCGCCGCAGGATTCGACTGCGATGCAGACAGGGTTGAGATTTTGCTGGAAGGCGGAAGGCTGGTTTCAGGAAATTACATCCTGGCATTGGCAGTAAAGCATATTCTTTCAAAGAGCAGAAATCCCAGAAACGAGACTGTTATTGTTAATGATGCAACTTCAAATGTTGTAAGAGACGTTGCCGTAAAGTTTGGAGCAAAATATAAAGAAGTTGAAGTAGGGGAAACGAATGTCATTGAAGAAATGAAAAAATCAAAATCCATAATAGGCGGAGAAGGCTCAAGCGGAGGGGTTGTGATATGGCCTTCAAGATGCAGGGACGGAATTATGACGCTGATGATGATGCTTTCAATTGTTGCTGATAAAGGAAAGAGATTGGGGGAGATGATAGATGAGCTTCCAAAATATTATACTTTAAGGCATAAAATTGAGTTTAATGCAAAACACGATGCAATAAAAAAATCAATAAAAGTATATTACATTAAAAAAGGATTTGAAATAAGAGAAACAGGAGGAATAAAAGGCGGGCTCAAGATTATTACAGGCAAAAATTCTTTTGTATGGTTCAGGGCGTCAAAGACAGAATCCAGCATTTTCAGGATAATAAGCGACTCTGACAAGAAGGAAGAAGCCCAAATGCTGCTTGACGAAGGAATAAAGATTTTTAAAAGGGCAAATGAATGAACGAACAAACAATAATTACTTATCTGAATTTTTTCGTAAAGAGAATTTAGCTTATTTTCTTAATTGCAGCCCGGATGAATTTGGGGTTATGCTTTTTGGAAATAATCTTGAGGCAAGAATTGCTGAAAATGATCCCGATATACAAAAGAAAGCAAAAGTTCTATCTTCCAATTACACTGCCATAGGCAATTTTTACAAACAAACCAAGGCGACTCTCGATTATCTGCGAAAGCATGTTCAATCCAAAGAGGACATGAGTGAAAGAGTTCCTTTAAAATGGCTGAATATTCTTCCTGAAACCTTAATGGGTGGCGTGCTTGGATTTACATACATTGGCGAAAATTTTATGGGAAGAAGGGCTGACTTAACTGGAAAAACTGCAAGAATGGTTGATATTCACGAGAGCATCCACACCCCTGATGAATATGAAACCAGAGTTATAACGAGCTGGATAATGAGCAAGGAAAAATCAGCATACAACAAATTAAAGTCAATTATCTATTAATATGTATCTTTTAATTGCGGCAAAGTTAAAGAAAAGTCAGAGTTTTTATAAACATCGAATGCGATGTCGTATTTAACCCCGTTTGGCAGATGGGTGCCTTATGGCCTTAAAAGGCTCTAAAGTCCAATAATTGCCAAGAGAAGCATCAATTAAAAAAGAGGTATCAAGAACAAAAAGCTTTCTTTCTCCAACCAAATTTTCCACGCCCATAGCATCAACCCGATATTGGTTTTGCGACTAAATATTTAAATCTTCCCTACATTCTGAAAGTATTTTATTCACCCAAAACCTTTAAATTCCCTCTGATTTTCTTTGTTGGTATGCCGTCAGTAAATGTAATTACGCAGGGATGCAGCAGCAACCAAAGGGAATCTGAATTGATGATGGGGCTGCTGGAAAATTCCGGGCATGGTTTGGTAAGCGAAAGTGAATCTGATGTTAATGTTGTAAACATCTGCACTGTTAAAGGTGATATGACTGCTTTAAGGGAAATAAAAAGGCTGAAAAAAGAATTTCCCGGCAAGAAACTTGTTGTTGCGGGATGCATAACCGAAACGATTGTTCCAAAGATAAAAAACATTGACGAAAACATCAGCTTAATTAACACTCACAATTTCGGAAGAATATCAACTGTTGTCGAGAATTCAATGAACGGCACTGTTTTGGAGCTGCTTGACAAGAAGTATGAGCAAAAGGTCAATCTTCCTTCTGTAAGGAAAAATCCTGTTATAGGGATTGTGCCAATCCTTAACGGCTGCAATTATTTCTGCACTTTCTGCTCTACAAAATTAGTCAAGGGAAAGCTGGTTTCATATCCAATGGATGCGATAAGGGAAGATGTCAAAGCTCATTTAAAATCAGGCTGCAAGGAAATATGGATAACTTCAAACGATACAGGCGCTTACATGGTTGACCAGGGCGGAAAGCAAAAATTGGCTGAATTGCTTGAGCAAATTCTTTCAGTTCCTATGGATTTCAAGGTAAGAGTCGGGATGATGAATCCCGGGAATACTATCAGCATACTTGATGAGCTTATTAAGATTTACAAACATCCGAAAATGTTCAAGTTCCTGCATGTTCCTGTCCAGGCTGGAAACAACGTGGTTTTAAAATTGATGAACAGAAGGTACAGTGTTGAAGATTTTGTCAAAATAGTTGAAGCATTTAAAAAAGAGATTCCCGAAATTGCAATTTCAACAGACATGATTGTAGGCTTCCCTTCTGAAACAGAGGAACAATTTAATGACTCATTGGAATTGTTAAGAAAGATAAAGCCCGATGTTGTTAATCTGTCGAGGTACGCTGCAAGAGAAGGGACAATAGCAGCAAAGATGGAGCAGCTTTCTCCGAAAACATTGAAAGAAAGGTCCAAGAAAATGATGGCAGTTCATCACGAAACCGCTTTTGAGGAAAATAAAAAATGGCTTGGATGGGAAGGCAAAATATTAATTGATGAAAAAGGAAAAGATGAATCATGGGTCGGGAGAAACTACTGCTACAGGCCTGTCATTGTCAAGGGTGATTTCAAGTTAGGGGATGAAGTTAATGTCATGGTAAATGAGACTACCAAGATTGATTTGAGGGGGAAATATTATAAGGCAGGCTTTTTGGACTTGCAGCAGAAAACAAGCTTAACAAGAATTCTATAATGAAAATGAAAAAAGTAATTATCGCATCAGATAATCCTGTCAAAATACGCGCAGTAAAAGACGGCTTTGAAAAGATGTTTCCTGATGAAAAATTTGAATTTAGCGGTGTGGCATTTCCTTCAAATGTTTCCAATCAGCCTTTGAGCAATGATGAGACATTTATTGGCGCAAAGAACAGGGCCGATAACGCTTTTCTAAAAATAAAAGACGCCTATTTTTGCGTGGGAATAGAAGGGGGAATTGAACCCGTTGGACAGGAGATGGAAGCATTTGCCTGGGTCGTTGTAAGGTCAGGTGAACAATATGGTAAATCCAGAACAGGGACATTTTTTCTACCTAAAGAAGTGGCGGGGCTTATTAACCAAGGGAAAGAGCTTGGCGAGGCGGATGACATTGTGTTTAGGCGCAATGATTCCAAGCGGCAGAATGGCTCAGTTGGAATCTTGACAGGAGATGCAATTGACAGGACAAAGTATTACACAGAAGCAGTAATATTGGCATTGATTCCTTTTAAGAATTCAAGATTGTATTAGGGAATTTTTCTGTTTTGAGTTTTATCTCATTTAATACGGAATTTTTATTTTACTACTTTCGTTTCCCAAATACATTTATAAACGCAAAACCGCTTTTAAGTGCATGAATAATCAGGAAAAACATCACAAGCTTGAACTCAATTCCCCTGCAGGAGATTTTGACTGCCTGAAGGCTGCGGTTTATAACGGAGCTGACTCAGTTTATCTTGGGACTAAGCTGTTTAACGCAAGAAGGCTGGCTAATAATTTCTCTGCAGAAGGGCTGAAGGAAGCGATAAAATTTGCCCATCTTCACGGAGTTAAAATCTATCTTGTGCAAAACACACTTGTCAAGAACGAGGAGCTCAATACCTGGTTCAAATCACTGGAGCAGGCCTATCTTTTTGGAATTGATGCTGTGATAATACAGGAAGCTTTTTTTGCACCGCTTATAAAAAAATATTTTCCCGGGCTGAGAGTGCATGCATCAACGCAGGCAAGTTTTATGAACTGGCATGCCATAAGCTGTTTTGAAGGCCTGGATTTGGCTGTTCTTGCAAGAGAATTGACAAAAAATGAGATTTCTGAAATAAAAAATCACGCCAAAACAGAGCTGGAAATATTTGTGCACGGGCATCTTTGCATCTCCTATTCCGGACAGTGCCTGATTTCATCCCTTATCGGAAAGCGAAGCGGCAACAGGGGCATTTGCGCAAGCAGCTGCAGAAAGCAATACAACAATCAAGGGTACCTTATAAGCTCAAAGGACCTCATGCTTGCAGAAAATGTTGATGAAATTTATTCTCTGGGCGTAAATGCGATAAAAATAGAAGGCAGGATGAAAGATGCAGAATATGTTGCATCTGCAACCAGAATTTACAGAAAGCAAATAGATTTGGCTGCCGCAGGAGCTTCTTCAAAATTAACAGATGGAGAGCTTGATGAGCTAAAGATGGGGTTTAACCGCGAATTCACTTCAGGATTTTTTGCAGGCAACAAGTCCATTGTCGGGGAAACAATGCCAATGAACCGCGGAATTTATCTTGGAAAAATTAAAAACGGAAAATTAAGGCTGGAATCGAAGATTAATTCTACAGACGGAATTGGATTTTGGAACCCGTCGTATGAAGGCAAGCTTAGGGGATTTGTGCTTGGCAAGTTTTTCAGGGATGGAACGGAAGCCCAAAGCGCGAATGCTGGAGATTCTATCGAAATTCCCAGCAGGCATTTTATAGACGGCACAAAAGTTTACAAGACTTCTACAAGCACGCCGTTAATCGAAAAGTTCAGGGAATTTAAATTAAATATTACCGGAAAGCTGAATGAGCCTTTGTTTTTTGAATGCGGCGGAATAAAGCTGCAAAGCGATTCAAATCTGCAGGAGGCAAAGAATCAATCCATAAGCGAGAGCATAATTGGGCAAAAACTGGAAATATCAAAGCGGCTTGGTATCACCTGGAAATTAAGCTGCAATCTTGAGAGTAATCTTTTCCTCCCCATAAGCCAGCTGACAAAAATGGCAAAGGATCTTGAGAATAATCTGCTTGAAGGATCGGTACCAAAAAGAAATTCAAATTACTCCGGGCTGCCCGCAATAAGCGGAAGTTTTCCAGCTTTAGAGCCTAGGCTGCTTGTCAAAGTCTATAATATTTCACAGTTAAAAGAAGCCAACGAGCAAAAAGTTTATGCCATCTATTATGATGTTTTTAACGGGGATGTCCTGGCTGCAAGAAAGCTTTGCACAAATTCAAAATTCTTCCTGGACACGCCCGTTGTTTTAACTGATAAGGATATTGGAAGAATTGAAAATATCATTGCAAAAACAAAGCCGGATGGGATTGTAATTGGAAACTGGGGGGCTTTGGCAATTAAATTTAGCGGAGAAAAGCACGGAAAATACTCCCTGAACATCTTTAATGACATAAGCATGGATGCCCTGATAAAAAAAGGAGTTATTCCTGAAGTTTCTGTTGAGCTTAATGCTGAACACGCGCTTAGGATGAAAAACAAGAATTTTATTTATTATGCTCATGGGCAGATTCCGGTCATGCACTTCAAGGGTGAGTACAAGGAAAAATCTCTGACAGATGAGAAACAATACACTTTTCCTTTGCGAATTGTGAATGGAAATACTGAAATGCTTTATTCCAGGCCCATTGCAGCGTTTGAAGGAATAAAGAAACTGATTGACGGCGGCGTCAGGCATTTTGTTCTTGATTTAAATAAAGATGTGACAACAATAATCCGGGCTTATCAGTCAATTATAGAATCAAAAAATCCTGATTTGAGCTATCTTAAGAAAGGGACGACTGTAGGCAATTTTTTAAAAGTTGTTGCTTAGATTTGAATTCTGCATTATTTATCAAAAAATAAATACGCCGGGACTGGGACTTTCAAATACAAATCCGTGTTAAGTCGGGCAACAAGCTATGCTCAATGCCCGGATGTCAGATTACGCATTTTTGAACCCAGACATCCTTTCGGAAACAAGCTTTCACTGGCATGCAAGCACTTCCAGGCTTGCGCGATACCGAGTTACGCGATCCCGGCTTTACTTAATTGTTTTGGCGGTGTATTTATAAAACTTTAGAATAAAAAATAAAAGAATAAAATAATTTATTTCTTTCCTTTGCCCATCCTTGCAGCCTCGCAGTCAGGGCATTTGGAAGCGCCAATGTGGGTCAATCCGCCGACAATCAGCAATGCCGTGTACCACGATATGTTCCAAAAGCTCCATACTTTCAGGTCCTGCAGCAGGAACAAAACTCCAATCGCAAGCACAACAACTCATTAAATCAGATGTTTAAATATGTTTTGATATAATGAGTTGCTGCGGCTCTCAACACATTAATAAACCACTAACTATTCTTTAGAATAATGGAGTACAAAGGATTAAAGCTGGACAAGTTCCAGGAAGATGCAATTCATGCAATCGAGCACAACAAGTCAGTTGTAGTCTCGGCTCCGACAGGCTCGGGGAAAACTTTGATTGCTGATTATATCATAGACAGGGATTTCAGGAAAGGAATCAGAGTCGTTTATACTGCGCCTATCAAAGCTCTTTCAAACCAGAAATACAAGGAGTTCTGCAGATCTTACGGCGAAGAAAATGTTGGCATACTTACAGGTGATGTGCAAAAAAATCCTGATGCTTTAATTCTGATAATGACGACTGAAATCTACAGAAATATGGTTTTATCCAATGACCCTTTCATAACTAACATCTCCTATATTATCTTTGACGAGATACATTACATAAATGATATTGAACGTGGATATATATGGGAAGAGTCAATAATATTTTCAAATCCAAAGGTAAGAATACTATGCCTATCGGCTACAATTCCGAATGCAGATGAGTTTGCAAGATGGATTGAAGCGATACAGGAACATGAGGTTGTTGTCGTAAGGCATGATGAAAGGCCGGTTCCCCTCCACCTTAATTTCTATGAGGCTGAGCTTGGAGTTACTACATTAAAAAATATGAAAGATTTTTCTGAAATTCCTGACTACAACAAAGTTATGGGAAAGAGAAATAAAATGAAACATAAATATAAATCACCTTCCCACATAGAATTGATAAAGGAAATAAAAGACAACCTGCCTTGCCTGTTTTTCAGCTTCTCAAGAATGGGCTGCCAGAGGAATGCGGCTGATCTTGCAAAGGCAAACCTGTTTGAGCTGAATCCTGAAATTTCTGCTTTTGTAAGGGCAAAGCTTGCAAACTCTAACCCTGAAATCAACAGGCTGGAGTCAACAAAGCTGCTGAGGCAGGCATTGCCTTACGGAATAGGGTTTCATCACGCAGGCATTCTACCGATATTAAAAGAGGTTGTGGAAGAACTTTTTGAAAAAGGGCTGATAAAAGTTTTGTACACGACTGAAACATTCGCAGTCGGGATAAACATGCCTGCAAAAAGCGTCTGCTTTGAATCTTTGAGGAAATTCGACGGGCATTCTTTCAGGATTATGAATTCAAAGGAGTATTTCCAGATTGCAGGAAGGGCCGGACGAAGAGGCATTGACAAAGAAGGCTTTGTTTATATTATGGTTGAAAAAAAATTCTTTGAGTATGAAAAAATAAAAAGGATTACGCATTCAGACACTACGCCAATTATGTCGCAGTTCAGGCTGTCAGTCAATACTGTCCTCAATCTTATCAAGCAGCATACTGAAAAGGAAATTGATAACATACTTGGCAGGAGCTTCCATTCCTTCCAGAAATACGGAAAGGACTTCATGAAAAAAGAGAATGTTATGGCGCACAATTCGTTTTACAATTACAGGAAAAAGCTGGAAAAATCTGGTTATGTCCTGAATAACAGCCTGACAGAAAAAGGTGAATTTGCATCTAAAATATATTCTGATGAAGTCCTTACAGGAGAAATGTTTGCAACTGAATTTTATAAAAAACTTAATGAATACCAGATGCTCATGATTGCCGCATGCATCTGCTATGAGGCAAGAGAGAAGACGGAATTTTACAAGATGCATCCTTCAAGGCATATAGAAGAACTGAAAAAAATGACCTGGCGTGATGATTTTTTGAGAAAAGAGAAAAGGTTCAATGAAATTGATAATTTGACATCCCTTATTCATCCGCTTTATCACGGAAGCGGACTTTTTAAGATTCTTGAAAATACTAATCTTCCTGAAGGAGATTTAATTAGATTTCTGCGGCAGATTGTTGACAGGCTGGGGCAGATTAAGATGGCAACAACCGATAGGAGTTTAGGAGATATGATGGACAACTGCCAGAAACTGGTTAATGACTGCGTGAAGGATTTTGGGATTGTTTGACAGTTAAATAAGAATGAAAAAATAGAAAGTTTATTGCTTTCCTTTCGGATAGCTTCCCAAAACTTTCAGAAACAAAGAAGACGCTTCCATCTCGCTTAATGCCAGCTTGACGCTTTCATCTTCAATTCCTCCTTCAAAATCAGCGTAGAAAACATACTCCCATGGGTTTTCAGGAACAGGCCGTGATTCAAGCTTAGTTAGATTAACATTATGCTTTGCAAGCCTTTGAAGGCAATTGATCAATGCTCCGGGGTAGTGCTTGGTCTTGAACGCAATGCTTGTCTTTTCTTTTTTCAAGCCTGATGGGATTTTATCATTTTTAACGAAAACAAGAAATTTTGTTATATTATTTTTGTTGGTTTGTATGTCTTTTGCAATGACATCTAAACCATAAATGGGCGCGCAAAATGCAGGAGAGACTGACGATTCTGATTTTATTTTTCTTTCGCTGATTAATTTGGCAGAGCCTGCTGTGTCGTATTCCGGCACTGCTTTCATCTTATGCCCTGTTATGAATTCCCTGCACTGCTCCAACGCGTGAGGATGTGAATAAGCAGTGTTTATATCGCTCAGATTATTGCCTTTATGGGACAGCAGGGCATGATCTATCTTCAAGAATTCTTCTGCAATTGCATAGGCATCATTTTTAAGCAATAAATCATAATTTATCGCAACGCTGCCCGCTATCGTGTTGTCAAAAGGCAACAGTCCGCAATCGCATTTAGAAGATAATACTGCTTCAAACACTTCTTCAGAAGTGTCATAGCCGACAGCTTCTGCATCTTTTCCAAAATGCTTGTAAACGGCAGATTCGCTGTATGCCCCTCTTATTCCCTGATATGCGATTTTCATTTTATGTTATTTTAATTTTTTTTCTATATTATTCAATGAACTAACAAGTTTTTTTCTAACTTCTTTTGAATATTTGTTGAATCTGTTCATGTCCTCAAAAAGCTGCCAGGTGTCATTCTTGGCTATGTCTAATATCTTTATAAGCTCCTTATGGCCTTTTGTGTCTACCTTTTGGGCTGCTGCCTTCATCTCCATCAGCGCTCTTCCAATGAACTGCGTCAGTACAAGCGATTTTGCTATTTCTCTGTCATGATTTTCAGGAGTCGTTTCAATTACGTCCAGTTTTTTGCTTTCCAGGAACTTTTTGATTTGCGAGTACGCATTTTCTTTTATTCTCACTTTGCACAAGACAATCTTTCTCCCTTCCAAAGAATCAGAAGCCGTATCAGGGCCGAACATAGGATGTGTTGCAAGAATCTGCACATGTTTTGGAAGAATAGACTTCATAAGTTTTACAGGATGCTCTTTAACAGAGCAGACGTCAATCATCACAGCATCTTTTTTGATTAAATTTTTTATTTTTTTTAATGCGCTTCCTATTTCCGATATTGGGACTGCCAAGATTATAATATCCTGATTGCATGCATCCTCAAGAGAAGATGGCTTTGCATCGCTTTCTTTGATTTCTTTATCCTTATTTGATTTGTCGTAGACATGGAACTCGAAGTCATCCTTCAGATGGCTTATGATTAATTTGCCGAACCTTCCAAAGCCAATGAGCCCGATATTTTTTATTTTGCAGTCCATCTTGCTTATTTTGCTTTGCTCATTTCTGGAATGCTGGAAAATTGCACTGAAAATATTCGAAACAGAATCAGAGTTTAATCCGAGTTCTTTTGCTTTCTTTGAGAGGTTGCTAAGTATTTCTTCTTCTCTCTTTTTATCGAAGATTGGGATGTTTAGCTCATCTTTCAGCTTGGCAATCTCTTTAACCATGTCTTTTCTTTTTGAAAGAAGATTTAATATCTCCCCGTCTACTTCATCAATTGATTTTCTTAATTTTTCAATCAAATTTATCACCTTGGAATAAAATGTTGCCATCAAAATGGGAGCATCTCCTACCAAAAGCATAAAACAAAAAGGAAATACTCAAAAATTATAAATTTTTGAGTCAAAGCAAACCAATGGTTTGCGAGTGCTCAGAAATCTATGATTTCTGACATTCCGAAAATCTTCTATTTTCGCTATGCAATGGGAATTTTTGTATTATCTAACAGTTGTGCATGCGAGCCGATGGCAACATTTTACTAATCAAACTTATCACCGCACTGCGACCTTTGCCTTAGGTAATGATCGCATAATACCAAAGCAGCCATTGCTTCAACTATTGGGACTGCCCTCGGCAATACGCAAGGATCATGCCTGCCTTTCGCAGCAAGCTTTGTTGCTTTTCCTTTTAAATTAACTGTATCCTGCTCTTTTTGGATTGTTGATGTTGGCTTGAAAGCAACCCTGAATATTATTGGCATTCCGTTTGAGATTCCGCCTTGTATTCCTCCTGAATTGTTTGTCTTTGTTGTGATTTTGTTATTCTTGACTATAAATGAGTCATTATGTTCGCTTCCAAACATCTTTATCCCTTCAAAGCCAGAGCCTATCTCAAAGCCTTTTGTTGCGTTGATTGAAAGCATTGCTTTTGCAAGGTCAGCTTCAAGCTTGTCAAAGATTGGATCTCCCAATCCTGTTGGAACATTTTTGATAACGCATTCTATTACTCCGCCAACTGAATCACCGCTGTTTTTCGCAGATTCAATAAGTTTGATCATTTCCTTTGCTGCTGATTTATTTGGGCATCTTACGATGTTTGATTCAGCATCCTTTTGGCTGACATTAGCCGGATTTATATCTGCAACAATGTCTTTTATTTGTTTCACATATGCAGTCATCTCTGTCTTGAATCTTTGGTTTAACAATTTGAATGCGACTGCCCCTGCTGCTACATTTCCTGCTGTCATCCTTGCAGAGCTTCTTCCCCCGCCTGAATGGTCCCTTATTCCGTATTTTTTCCGGTAAGTGAAATCAGAATGGCTTGGCCTGAATGCCTGCGATATTTCCCTGTAATCTGAAGGCTTGAAGTCCTTGTTGAAGATCATCATGCAGATCGGAGTCCCAGTTGTCTTTCCGTTGAAAACACCTGAGATTATTTCAACCTTGTCAGGCTCCTGCCTTTGAGTTGTTACTTCGCTTTGCCCTGGCGCTCTTCTGTCCAGGAATTTCTGGATGTCTTTCTCGCTTAATTCTAATAAGGGCGGACAGCCGTCTATGACTACGCCTATTGCCTTTCCATGGCTTTCTCCAAAATTGGTTATTTTGAACATTTTCCCAAATGAGTTTCCTGTCATTTTAGTTCACCTTTGATTTAAGTTTTTATTATTATTAAATTTTTATTTGAATAGTTTTTCACATAATTAAATATTTTTATTTAGCTCTTTTTCCATGCTCTCAAAGCCCGGATTTGCTTTTGTCCACAATTCAAACTGCCTGGCTGCCTGGTATATAAGCATTCTGTCTCCTGTGATTGTTCTGCATCCTTTCTTTTTTGCCATGGCAATTAATTTTGTATTTATGGGCTTGTAGACTATGTCCATCACAATTTTGCCTTTTGCAAGGTGCTTTTCTTCTAAAACTGACTGATTTATATTTGGCGACATCCCGACGCTTGTCGTGTTTATTATTACATCATTATTTTTTATTGATTTTTCAATGCCATTAAATTTATCGAACTGAACTTTGAATTCATCTGCAAGCTTTTTTGCTTTTTCATCTGTTCTGTTGGTTATTGTGATTATGGCTCCTTCGTTCTTTAGCCCGTAAACTACTGCCCTTGCAGCGCCTCCTGCTCCAATGATTAATATCTTCTTATTTTTTATTTGGGTTTGTTCCTTTAAAGCAAAGACAGCACCATAATAATCTGTGTTGTATCCTGTGATTTTGCCGTTATCGTTTACAAGAGTGTTTGTCGCTCCAATCTGTTTTGCTGTATCGTCAAGTTCGTCAATTAATTTGATTATGCTTTCTTTATGGGGGGTTGTGGCAGCAGCTCCTTTGAATTTAAATTTCCTGAAATTTTTCATGAATTCTTTTAGCTCATTTTGGCTTACTTTGAACGGAACATACACGAAATTCAATTTATTTTTTATAAAATTGGGATTATGCATGTACTTTGACATTGAATTCTCGGCAAACTCACCTATAATCCCAATTACATTTGTATCTTTGTTGACTGATTTAACATGGTACAGATTTTCCATCTCTTCCAGAGTTATTTGCCCAGGAGCAGATTCTTTTTTTTCTCCCATGGAAGCATAAGTAATTCTTGAGCCGAATTTAGGAGCCAGTATCCTTGAAATCTCTCCCTTCTGCCCCATGCAGAATGAAATTAAATCATTTTTTCCTTTTAGAAATTCAAATATTGTGAAGTTGTCATTTATTGAGTTTGCCGTCGTCACTATTTTTATTAATTCAGGGTTTAATGTTTTTAGTTTATTGTACAATAAATTCAATTTTTTAAGTGAAGGTGTTTCCTTAAAATCATGATGTGAGATTATTATTTTGGAATCTCCTTTATTTTTTAATAATTCGTTGACTATTTCAGAGCCAAATTCTATGTCAACAAAATCAGCCCCATTTTCAATTGCTGAGTTTAATAAATTCAATCTTTCTTTTTCACTTCCTTTGAAAAATCCTCCAAATTTAACCGAACGGATTGTTGCAATTATTTGTTTTGTTTTGTTTTTCAATAATGTTTTAACGTCGTCTTTGGTTAGATTTTTAATGAAATCCAGCCTTAATTCTATCAAATCGGCTGAAGATGCAGATTTCATTTCCTTCAGCGCATCTTTTGCATTGTTTGCCGTGATTACGGCGCAAATTTCTGTTTTTTCCATTTTAATTTCAGTTTTATTATTATTTAATTCATGTAAAATTTTATTTTCAGCAGAGTTCAGTTTTTCAATCATTTTTAGTATTGATTTCGCAGCTTCAAATAGCTTTTTGTTTGATGTTTCAAGCTCAAAATCAGCAGCTTTAGAGTATAATGGAATTCTTCCGGATAGTACTTCTTCTATCTCATCTGTAAATGACTTCTTGCCGGTTATTGAAGGCCTGTTTTTTGTCTGTTTTATTCTTTCCGCCAAAGTCTTAACAGGAGCTTTAAGCCAGAACACTGTTCCGTTTTTCTTCAGGATTTTGATATTCCCGCTATTTTCAACAACTCCCCCGCCGCAGTCTATTATAACTCCGCCTTCATTTTCTAAGTTCTTTATTACTTCACTTTCCGCTTGCCTGAACTTTTTCCATCCGTGTTTTTCAATAAAATCTGCAATGGGCATCTTAACTTTATTGGAGATTTCATTGTCTGTGCTTATTGCATCCATTCCGGTTAATTTTGATAATTCATTTGAAATGGAAGTCTTTCCGGCTCCCCTGTAGCCTATAAGGACGATGTTTTTTGATTCTGTTATTTCAGCGCCAATCTCTTTTAGTTTATTTAGGAATTGAGGAAATGATTTGTTTATGCATTCAGGATTTTTTATTTTCATTCCTGTTCCTAATCCTGCAATGGCAAAGCTCATCGCCATCCTGTGGTCATTATGTGAATCTATTATGGCAGAGTTTATTTTGTGTTTTCCATTTTTATTGTTGATTATAATTTCATTATTTTTGACTTCAACATCTGCTCCGAGCTTTCTTAATTCGTTTGCAGTGCCGTTTATCCTGTCAGATTCCTTGAATTTAAGGTTTTCAATGTTTTTTATTTTTGTAATTCCATCTGCAAATAGAGCAACAGCTGCCAGGGTTTGGGCTGAATCCGGCATTGAACCCATGTCTGCATCTATTGATTTTAGCTTATTATTTCCTGTAATTTGTATGGAATTTTCACTAATTGAAACCCTGCAGCCCATCCTTACGAGTAGATCTATGAATCCTGACTCAGGCTGATTTGACTGCATATGGAGGTTTTCAATCTTAACTGTGCCAGGCACTATTGCAGCTGCTGCCAAAAAGTAGTTTGCTGAAGCCCAGTCAGATGGAATTGTGAAGTTTTTTAATTTATATTTCTGATTTGTTTTGATTTTGAATGTATTATTTTTTCGTTCTACATTGACTCCAAAATCTTTCATTAACTTAATTGTCAAATCAACATATTCAGAAGATACCATCTTTCCGCCTACAGTTATTTCAACATCATTTTCTGCAAAAGGTGAAATTAGAAGCAAGGAGCTGATGAACTGGCTGCTGACATTTCCTTTTATTTTTGTTTTGCCGCCTTTTAGATTTCCGCCTTGAATTGTGATTGGCGCATTTCCATTATTGGAGTATGATTTTATTCCCAAATCATTCAAGCTCCCCAATAAATCTAAAATTGGCCTTTGCTGTATCCTCCGGCTCCCGGTGATTGTTGTTTTTCCATTAGATAAAGCTGCAAAGCCCGTAATAAATCTTAGTAATGTTCCTGAATCCCCAACATTGATTTCATTCTTTGGTGCCTTTATTTTTCCGCTTGACCCTCCGATTATAAGTTCATTATTATTTTTATTTATTTTAATTCCGAACTGTTCCAATGATTTTATCGCGTTATTTATATCTTCATTTTCAGGAACATTTTTCAAAACGGAATTTCCATTTGCCAAAGCGCAGATTATCAAAAGCCTGTTGGCTATGTATTTGCTGCCGGGAACTGAAACAGCTGCATTCAGATTTTTTATAGGTTTTATTTCAATCATTTTTACTTGATCTTGAATTGATACCCGGATTCTTTGATGGCCTTAGAGATTACATCTGCTTTGACTTCAAACGAGAAATTGTTTTCTTTTGACTTTGCCTTCCCTATTTCATCTATCATCACGAACCTTGGCCTGTTGCCCCTTGATTTCTTGTCTGATTTCATCAGATCAAGGATTTTGGAAGTTTCAATATTTTTATCTGTGCTAATCGGAAAGCCAAATGATTTTAGCATATTGATTATCCTTTCTTCTTCAGTTTTCTTTAAATCATTAGCAATGACTGATATTTTTGTTTCAACAATCATTCCCTGGGCTACTCCAAATCCGTGCCTTATCCTGTAGTTGCTGTATGCTTCCAGGGCATGCCCAAAAGTGTGGCCAAAGTTTAGTATCTGCCTTAAATTCATTTCAAACGGGTCCTGCTCAACTATTTCTTTCTTTAGCTCAATATTTCTTTTTATTATTTGCCGGAGTGCATCATTATCTCTTGACAGTATTTTATTGTGGTTTTTCTCCAAAGAGTCGAACAGGTTTTTGTCCTTGATTATTGACATCTTGATTACTTCAGCCAGCCCGTTTGTGAATTCTTCATCAGATAAAGTTTCAAGAAAATCCATGTCTGCAAAGACTGCATTTGGCTGGTGGGCAGTTCCAATCAGGTTTTTACCATGCTTCGTGTTTATTCCGGTCTTTCCTCCGATTGAAGAATCAACCATAGCTAACAGGGTTGTTGGAACGTGAATTATCGGGATGCCCCTGTTAAATGTTGAAGCTGCAAATCCTGCCAAGTCTCCTATGACGCCACCGCCAACAGCTATGATTAAAGAATCCCTTCCGAATTTATTGTCCAGTAATTTATCTTCTATCTTTTCTTTCATTTCTCTTGATTTGGAAGATTCTCCTGAAGGAACTGGAATGAACAAAGGGTTTAGCTCTTTTAATGCAGCTTGAATTTTTTTACCATGAAACTTATTTGCATTTTCCCCTATTACAACGGCTGCTTTCTTTCCATTATGGTTTTCTTTAATGAAATCGGTTAATTCATTTAACAGGGAGCTTCCTACAAAGATTGGGTATTCCTTGTCTTTCATCTTGATTCTTGTGTTGATGCTGTCCATTTTTAGTCTGTATTTGATTTTATTATTTTTGATTTTATTTTATTGGATTTTTTTATTTAATGTTCAATCGTTAATGTACTTTTTATTTTAATTGGTTCATTTTTACATTGAAAATTTGGTAATTATTATTTATTGAACTAACCCGTAAAACAATTAACCAAGTTCCCTCCCAATAGCCTCGCAAAGCGGCCTTAGTTCATCCATCAGCTTGCTTAACTGCTCAGGGTATAATGACTGGGCTGCATCGCTTAGCGCCTTTTCAGGGTTAGGATGCGCTTCTACCAACAATCCGTCAGCGCCTGCCGCTACTGCTGCCTTGCTTAGTGCAGGTATCAATTCCCTATTTCCTGCTGCATGGCTTGGGTCTGCTATAACAGGAAGATGCGTCATGCTCTTTAAAACTGCAATAGCACCTACATCTAAGGTGTTCCTGTAGGCAGCTGTCTCGAATGTCCTTATTCCCCTTTCGCAGAAGATTACGTCCTTGTTTCCGTGGTAGAGTATGTATTCAGCTGCCATTATGCACTCGTTTATTGTTGCTGACATTCCTCTCTTTAGGATTACGGGCTTTTTTATCTTTCCTAATTCCTTTAGGAGATCGTAGTTCTGCATGTTCCTTGCGCCGACCCTCAGCATGTCAACATATTCTGCAGCTATAGGGACATCTCTAACATCCATGACCTCTGTTTCTACCATAAGGCCTGTCTTTTCCCTTACTTTCTTTAATAGCTTTAATCCCTTGATGCCTAATCCCTGGAAATCATATGGGGAAGTCCTTGGCTTGAAGGCAGATGCCCTCATTATCCTTATGTTTAGCTTCTTTAGCATGTCTGCAGCCGCCATTATCTGCTCTTCTGACTCAACAGAGCAAGGGCCTGCAATCATTATTACTTTTCCGTTTCCTATTTCAACGTCTCCTACTTTAACTACAGTAGTTTCTTCATGATGTTCCCTGCTCGCCAGCTTGAAAGGCTTTAGTATGCGCATTACTTTTTCAATGCTATTTCCTGAGAAGCTGTTCACTATGTCATCAGTTACGTTTCCTAAGACGTGAATTACTGTCCTTTCATCTCCTTCGAATACTACCGGCTTTAGGTTCTTTTCTTTGATTCTTTGAACTAGATTAGCTATCTCTTCCTTTGAAGTGTTTGGTTTTAAGACGATTATCATTTTTGATTTTCCTCCGTTGAATTGGTTTTGATTTTTATTTAATGGGTTCGAATACGGGTTTTGTTTGTCAAAACCCTATTCGCAAAGGATTTTCCCCACACTTCGCATGGGAAAAATCCTCTGCACTCAATTCTCACCCAACGACTGAAAAATTAAATAGCCCTATCAAGGCTTAGTATTGGTAAATGGTTTAAATTAATAGTGGTCTGGCTTACTGCCAGAAATAGAAATAGCTAAAGCTGAAAGAATTTGATCTTGAACTGGAACTTATGTTTTGCATACTAACTACTACTTATTGGTTCTTTTTAAAGCTTTCGGAATTGAAATCTGTAAGCGAATAAAAATTATGTTAAATAGTGTTAAAATCAATTTTTGAGTGCCGTCGATAAAGTTGCCGGTAAACCGTAAATTCTTTTTAGTTGCTGCCTTCGTTTAATCTCATAAGAAAAGAAAAAATTTGAAATAATTCTTATTATCACATAACAAAGATTAAACAAAATTTTTTATTATAACTATCGTAATCGGGGGCTTTACGAAACGATAAACTGAATCGGGGGCTAATTACTTATACCAGTACAATATTTAAAGTTCATTGAATTGGTCAAAGAATAAGAAAAGATTAAATAAGGTTGAAGAATAGTTACATAAACTTCGAGGAGAAAATGAATAAAGAACTACTTGAGCAGGAACTGAAAATACTTTCACCAGACCAACGCAAAGCAGTTGAATCCAAAAATAGATTTCTAAGGATTGTTGCTGGAGCTGGTGCAGGGAAAACTACGACAATGGCTATGCGCATAGTAAAATTACTCTCTCAGGGTATTAAACCTGGTGAAATTACATCTTTTACTTTTACAGAAAGAGCAGCGCAAAATATGAAGAATAGAGTATATGAAAAAATTGGAAAAATTGAACCAGAATTATGTAACCATCTAGGAGAAATGTATATTGGTACAATACATGCATTCTGTTTTCAAATGCTTCAAGATCATTTTGGTTACGGCAATTATGAGGTGATGGATGAAAACCAAGAAATGGCTTTCATGCTTAGGCATGGCTTTAGTTTTGGATTACATATTGGAGGAAGATATATTAAAAAATGTTCTAATTTTCTAAAATCAATTGAGGTTATCTATAATGAACTTCTTGATTTTGGCGAATTGCAAGCAAAGCAGCCGGATTTTTTTCGTCATTTTCAAAAATATGAAGAACTTTTGAATCAACATAAATTATTAACATTTTCAAAGATAATTAATTTACTTTTGGAAAAAATAAAACAAAATTCTGGTCCAATTGAACACATCCAACATTTAATTGTAGATGAATATCAAGATGTAAACCAAGCACAACAGGAGTTAATTAAATTAATCGGCCAAAAGTCAAGCGTCTATGTTGTTGGGGATCCAAGACAATGTATATATCAATGGAGGGGATCAGATGACGAATGTTTTGATAATTTTTTAAAGGTTTTTGAGAAGCCTGAAACAATTACAATTCCAGAAAATAGAAGAAGTTGTATTGAAATTGTTCAAATTGCTAATCTATTTGCAAAAACACTAGTTGACAAATATGACCCATTAACTTTAGTTCGCAAAGATAATGGAAAAGTAGTAAAAATTGAATTTGAAAATCCAGAATTTGAAGCAGAATTAATAACAGATGAAATAAAAAAGATTGTGGAAGTAGAAAAAAAATGCAATTATTCAGATATTGCAATCCTATTGAGAAGTGTTAAGACATCCGCTGAGCCATTTATTTCTTGTTTCAAGAAAAAGAAGATACCATACATAGTAGGTGGAAAAATTGGTTTATTTCGAAGAGATGAGGCACAAATTGCTGGTTGTTTATTTTCATGGTTACATGACGAAGGATTTTGGTTAAAGAATAGCTACGATTGGAATAATCCTCTAAAGGGACAGGATTTGTTTATTTTCGCAAAATCTTTGTGGGAACAGTTATTCAAACGTAAAGACTTTCCAGAAAAAGAATTAAAAGAATGGAAAGATGAGGTTTTGGATAAAAGTTATAATGGACTAACTGAAGCTTTTCAGGAATTATTATTAATCTTAGGATTTTTAGATCTAGACCAAAACGATAAACTTAATGCTGCAATTATGGCAAATCTTGGACGTTTTAATTCATTATTAATAGATTTTCAATCATCTGTATTAATAGGTGGTGAGAGTTTTGACTGGGGAAAACACATTAAGAGTCTTATTTGGTTTATTAATTCATATGCAAATGAAGCCTATGAAGAGCAACCAGCAGAAGATATAAGGGGGATAGATGCTGTTCAGATTATGACTGTTCATCAGGCAAAAGGACTTGAATGGTTAATGGTATTTATGCCTGCTCTTACAAGCCTTAGGTTTCCTTCAAGCAAATCAGGTAAAAAACAGGATTGGATGATAGATAGAAGCTTGTTTCCAGTAAAAAGGTATGAAGGTAGTGAAGATGATGAAAGAAGATTGTTTTATGTTGCTATGACTAGGGCTAGGGATTTTTTGTGTATATCGCGCTTTAAACAATTGAAGAAGAGCCAATCAGAATCACATTTTCTAACTGACCTTAAGTTAAATCCATCTACTACCATACCAGGCTATTCTTTATATCCAAAAGCTAAAGAAGAAGAAATTCAAACTTTCATAGGTGGTGAAATAATTGATTACGTAAGGTGTAGTTACCGTTACAGACTTAGACATCTTTGGAATTATCAATCAATCTTTTCACCAATGTTAGGTTATGGTAAGAGCCTACATCATTGTCTTCGAACTGCATGCGATATTAGCAAGAAAGATAAGATTAGTCCAGAAGAAGCTTTGGAAAGTGTTTTTCATAATAATGAATTTCATTTACCTTATGCCGGGAAACGCGCACGTGAGACCGCAACAAATGATGCCAAGAAGACGCTTAAAAAATATATAAATGATTTTAAGGAGGATATTGCTAACGTGGAAGAAGTTGAAGCGAGATTAGAATTTCCTTTAGAAAAATCAACAATTGCCGGGAGGATTGATGTAATAATTGGTTCACAAGATAAATCATTAGAAGTGAGAGATTACAAAACTTCTGAGGAAGTAACTTCTGAGGCAGAAGCATCTTTACAGGTTCAGCTTTATACCCTTGGATTAAAATTAACAAAACATAATGTAACGAAGGCTTCAATTTCCTATTTCAAGGATTTGGGTGGGGGTTCACAAATAGTTCCTGTTAAGATTACGGACAGAGATTTATTAAATGCAAAGAAAACCGCGAAGACTGCCATTTCAGGCATAAGAAGCGGGGCGTGGACGGCTAAAGTTGGCAAGCATTGTAAAGACTGCGATTTTAAGAAGATATGCAGATATACAAATGTTCCAAGAGATTTGATTGTTAACATTAAGGTTTAAGATGACAGAGAAATTTAAAGGTTCAATAAAATTAGATTGGATAAATAGGGATAAATCTCTATGTTATGAATATGATTCTGATGGATACCCTAACAAAGAGCCGAAATGGGTAGAAAAAGAAGATATATCTGTATCAGAGCCAAGAATATTAAAATTGATGAAGGAGTATGGAGACGTATCTTCCTTAATTGATCCTCTTAGTGATTCATTGATTAGGGGAGATAATCTATTAGCACTAAGAACATTGGTTGAAATGTTCAAAGAAAAAGAGGAGAAAGATAAAGTCAAATGTATTTATATTGATCCACCTTTCAATACTGGCAATGAGGAACCAAAGTTACCTTATCCTGACAATCTTTTACATTCAGAATGGTTGACAATGATTCGGGATAGGATTGTTTTATTGAAAAAATTATTGCGAAAGGATGGAATAATAATAGTTCATATAGATGAAACAGAATTGGCTTATTTGAGAGTAATTTTAGATGAGGTTTTTAATAGGGAGAATGCAATATCATTAATAACTTGGGAAAGAGGACAAAGAACTGCCTTGGGTCAAGGGCATGTTGTTATTAATGATTCTTGTGAATACATTCTAATTTATGCAAAAAATAAGAGTATGGTATCTCTTACAAAATTACAAAAAGAATATGACATAGAAGAAAAAACATATCGTCAATATAATAAACTATTAAAATTTAAAAGTAAACCTAAACTTATTGAAACGTTTGTAGATAACTTTGGAAAAGGTGTAAATATTTATGAAATGGAAGATTTTGAAGAAGGTTCTATCAGTCTTACTGATTTTGAAGAAAATTTTGAAGAGATACATAAAAATTATCTAAATAATTATGACCATATTATTAGATTCTCTAATCAACAAGAAGAAAGTTCATTCCAACAAAAACTAATCTCTAAATTTAAGAAAGATAAGATTTATCAAGTAGAATATACCCCCTCTCGTGGTAGAAATAAAGGAAAAGTAATTAATATATTCTATTATGGACCAGAAATAATTTTATATTTAAAGAATTATACAAAACGTGAAGGAAGCAGAATTATTAAACTAGATTCTATAAATAACTTCTGGGACAAAAAAGAGTTTCCTATGACTGGTATAGCAAAAGAAGGGCATGTTGAGTTTAAAAGAGGTAAAAAACCAGAAAAGCTAATAAAAAGACTACTTACCCTTGGAACTACTGAGAGGAATCAAGTTGTATTAGACTCTTTCCTTGGATCAGGTACAACGGCTGCAGTAGCACATAAGATGGGTTTGAGATGGATAGGTATAGAAATGGGAAAGCAGGCCGAAACACATTGTCTCGAAAGAATGAAAGGTGTAGTTGATAAAAAGAATATAGATAAGACCGGTATAAGCAAGAACGAGGATATTTACTGGCAAGGAGGTGGTGGTTTCAGATACTATAAACTAAGTGATTCCCTAATAAAAGACCAAGATCTTAACTGGGAGCTTAATCACGAAGGTGAAGATATTGCAAAATCTATTTTCATGACCTTTGATTTTAGATTTAAAGAAAAAATGAAAGATGGTATTTTTATTGGAAAATCAGGGAAGAAAATTGCTTTAGGTATTCTTTCAAAAGAATTGAAAATCATCCAAAAAAACGAATTGAAAGGGCTGATTAAAGAAGTGTCTAAAAAATATCCTTATGACCATTTGACTATTTACACAAATTGTGGAATTGCAATCAAAGACGAAGACATAGAGGACAACTTAGATATAAAGAAAGTACCTGAAATAATATTAAAAAAATACAAGATGTGAAAAGATGGATTTTTACAAAGAATTACAAAAAGACCCAGTATATAAGAAGGCAATTGAAAATAAAGAGCAACCTTTCATAGATTATCTAAAGGAAAGAATAAACAATAAATTTCCTTTTAGGTACTACCAAAAAGAAGCTTTGTCAGTGTTGCACCTTTTCTTATCAGAAAAGCCAGATTTCTCTTATAGAACGGGGGTAAATGAGCAAATAGGTCCAAAGGTCATACCTTTCTATGGTTTTGAGATGGCTACTGGCTCTGGCAAAACAATTCTAATAGCAGCGAATATAGTCTATCTTTATGAAACAAAAAAAATAAAAAATTTCCTAATAATAACTCCAACTAAAACAATATACAACAAAACCATAAAAAACTTCGATATTAATGACCAAAAATGTATGTTTTCTAGCAATCTAAAATATAAATTCAATCTAATAACTGGAGAAAACTACACTAATAGAAGCAATAATTATGATGAAAATGCTGACTTTAATATTTTTGTCTTTAACATAAGCAAATTTTATGAGACTGAGAAACATTCGCGCAAGATTGATAAACCATGGGAAGAAAGTGTGTGGAGAGATGAAAACGGAGATACAATTTCATTAAGGGATTTCCTCAGATATAATCGACTTGCAATAATTACTGATGAAGCTCATCATTATCAAAATTTTAAAATTTCAGAAGAAGGTGTAGAAGCTGCCGATTCTGGTAGAGGACTAAAATCATCTGGGGAGGTAATATCCGACCTTGAGCCCGAATTGGTAATAGAATATACTGCAACAGCAATTACTGATGATAGTCAAAGGAGAAATCAAAAATTAATCTACAAATATTCAATAAATGATTTTATTGGTGATGGATTCGGAAAAAAGATATATGCACTTGGTAGAAGCGGATCAATTGAACGAACAGAAATAGATATGATTTCTGATGATGATAAAGATAAATTAGTGTTATCTATTTTGGTTCATCTCTTAAAGAAAAAAGCAACTGAGGATTTAATAAAGCCTGTACTTTTAGTAAGAGCAAGAAGTAAAGAGCATGCTGATAACGTGAATAATTATATCCAGAATATTTTACCCAATGAAATTGACATGGTGAAAAGTATTTACAATAGTATTAAACTCGATAGAGGTCACGAAATAATAAAACTAATTTACAACTACATCTCCGAAGATGATTTGATTAAGTACATTAAGGAATTACCAAAGAAGGCTTTTTCCATTCATTATCAGAATAGGGATAACAAAGAAATAAATGAAAGGTTCGAATCTATTGAAACGAGTCCTGACGAAGTTATAATTCAAATTAAAATTGCTGAAGAAGGATGGAATGTTGATAATGTTTATACAATTTTGATATTGAGTATTAATGAAGGAGATATTAAGACTTATGTTAAACAACTAATAGGCAGGGGCCTTAGACTTTGCAAAGAGCAAAGGGAATTTGATAATGGCTTAGATTTTTTTATGAAAGAACAGGAGATTCTGCATGTAATTTGCGATAAAGGTAATAATTTTGCTCGTTTTGTTGAAACTATAAGGAAAGAATTGAATATTTCAGAGTCCAACTTGAAGGAAGAAACCAAGATAGAGCAAAGAAAAAATGAAACTAACTCAAGTTTTGAAAAATATAATTCTATCGAACTTCCCATTGTCAAACAAGAAAATAAAATGGATACTACAAATTTAATGGATATGCTTACCTATAAAAAACTTGAAATTGATAAATTTATTGAAGATAACACTCGTAAGGAAAAGGGTTTATTATTCATTAAAGTATTTGAAGAAGAACAAACTCAAGAATTTGCAGATTTGGTCAAGGAAACTAAAGAATCAGATCCTAAAGGTGTAATCAGTGATGAAAAATTTAGTTTTGAGGTTACCGAAATCAGAAAAGTAGTCAGGGAGTTAGTGGAAAAACAAGGTGTACTGCCCTCTTACCCAGCGGTAAAGGATAAATTATTTGAAGAAATATCTAAAATTAATACAAAGGAATTATACTACAAACATAAATATGGCACAGATAGAAGATATTTTTCAAGAATTCTTGTTACAAACTTAATAAAATTTCTATATAAAAAAATCAACGACTATTTTGAATTAGAGAATGTCTATACAAACAAACCACTGAAAGAGTTATTTATTTCATATAACATTTCCGCTGAAATAAATTTGGAAAATAATGAAGAAATAAATCTATGTGATATTAAAAACCTACATATCATTAAAACTATTGGGACAATTGAATTAGCTATTAAGAGGGGAAGATTTGACCAGAAATTAGAAAAAAATGACCTTAAAAACTATTTTTTCTATAATTTCAAGAAATCTTTTTATCAATTTAGTAAATTTGATAGTACGCAAGAACTAGAATTAGCTGAGATAATAGATAGCCTAAATGAAGTAGATTTCTGGATTAAAAACACTAGGGACAAAAATGGATATTATTATGAATATGGGATGGGACAAAAATATTTTCCTGATTTTATTGTTAAGGTGAGAGATACTATATATATAATTGAAATAAAAGGTGAAGTATACTTAGACAAGATAAGTACCAAAAAGAAAAAAGACTTATTAATGGAAATAAGTGGAAAATTTGAAAAAGTAAAAACTATATTCTTGATTCATACCACCGTCGAAGATAAATTATTTCGTAATACAAAGAATTTTGATGAAATTATAGCAAATAATGATATTAACAAGGAAGATTTGTAAAACTTTCATTTGTAAAGCTATAATGTACTTTATTTCCGATTATAATATGGTCCATCATCTCAATCCCAACTAATTTTCCGACTTCCTTCAATCTGTTCGTTAAATCAAAATCTTCTTTTGAAGGATTCACGTTTCCGCTTGGATGATTATGAATAAATATCACAGAACTTGCAGAATTCTTAATCGCTTCCTTGAAAACTTCCCTTGGATGGACTAAAGAAGAATTCAAGGTTCCAATAGATATCACTTCGTCTTTGATTATCTTATTCTTGGAATCAAGGAAAACAGCAATAAAATGCTCTTTCTTTAGGTCTTTCAGCTTTTCCATGTAATATTTGGCTATATCAGCAGGGTTCTTAACAACTTTCTCGCAAATCTTGCCGGAATTGACTCTTTTGCTTAATTCAAAACCAACGATTAATTTGGAAGCCTTAGCCAAACCAATCCCTTTAATCTCCATCAACTCCTGCAAAGACAAAGAATTTAATTTATCCAACCCAAATGTAGAAATCAAGCGATGGCTTAAGTCAATGACATTTTCTCCATGAGTTCCGTTCTGAAGAATGATAGCTAACAACTCTGAATCGTTCAAACTATCAAGTCCTTTGGTTTTTAGGCGTTCTCTTGGCCTTTGTTCTAATGCAATCTCTTTTATTCTCAATCTTACCGCCTCTTTTGCTATTCGCTTTTTATTTCAATGAGGTATTTTATAGATATTAGTAGCTGGGGTTTATATAGTTCACGCAGAGATGTCCAGTGTCCAGTGATACTCTGATATATAGATTAAAATAAATGAACTAAAACTAATAAAAAGAAAACTTTATATATGTAACATACTAGTTTCTAAATAAATGGGTTTGTTGAGTATGAATAAAATTTCTGAATCAGGAATAGAGAAAGTTACACCTGATGAACTTATAGGCCCGTTGAATGACATTGAGAAGAAGTTCGCTCCATCTTATCTTTTTCTTAAAGGAAATCGTAAACTTATAGATATCCATCCCAGAGTATCAATTATTGGTACTCGGCATCCTAGCGAGCACGGAATAAATAACGCACGTATATTAACAAAGTTCCTTCTCAAGAATGAAGTAGTTATTGTAAGTGGCCTTGCTCTTGGCATAGATACTGTGGCACATAGAACTGCGATTGAAAATGGTGGTAGAACCATAGCTGTATTAGGGACACCTCTTGATAAATATTACCCAAAACAAAATAGTGATTTGCAGGATGAAATTGCAAGAGATAATTTAGTAATCTCACAATTTTCCTTAGGATCAGCCATACAAAGAAGGAATTTCCCTTTGCGTAATAGAACAATGGCATTGCTTTCTCATGTTTCAATTATTGTTGAAGCAGGGGAGGGTAGTGGAACAATTCACCAAGGATGGGAAGCACTTCGTTTGGGGCGGCCATTATTTATTATTGAGGATATAATTAAGAATAAAAATCTAAAATGGCCACATAAATTAATCGGATATGGCGCTAAAATTCTTCCAGTTTCTGAAGCCAATGTTGTGCTTGAATCGTTACCAGTCCCCATACCAGAGGCGGGGAACTATGCTGCTTTCTGAATTGGAATTTGGTTCTTATTTAACTTATAGCCCACGGGGAAACTCTGATCTTGCTAAGAGGTCTAGGAATGTTATGAACAATCTTAAACGTGAAGGAAATATTGGGAATCCACCAAAGTTTATGTCAGAATATGTTACGGAGAGGATAAAGAGCAGTATTGACCAAATGCCATTCAAACATTTTTTTAGCCCAAATGTTTCATTAGTTCCTGTACCAAAAAGTTCTTTGATGCAACCAAACACACTTTGGGTTTCTGAGAAAATTGCAAAGGCTCTATCAAAACAAGCATTTGGAGATTTTTATCCTTGTTTAAAAAGAATAAAAACATTACGAAAAGCAGCTTATTCAGAACCATCTAACAGGCCCAAGGCTATTGATCATTACAACAGTATCGAATGTCAACCGCTTGTTCATAGACCGAAAGAAATAGTTCTTATTGATGACATTATTACGCGTGGTTCTACCCTACTTGGATGTGCAAGCAGATTAAAGGAAATTTTTTCTAACGTACCTATTCGGGCATTTGCAGTTATTAGAACGATGAGTGATCCTAATGACTTTACAAAGATAGAAGACCCATGTGTTGGAACGGTAACTCTCTCTAACAATGACACATTTAGAAAACCCTAATCACCTTCTTCCAAAGCCTCTTGTACTCTTTCACAAACAGCTTTATAGTTGGCATTAAATCATGATTCTTCTCGTATGCCTGAAGAGAATAATAATACTCCATTCTGTTCTCCAGATTTATATTAATAGGTGGCAATTTGTGCTTTATCAGGATATTATTGAGAAGTATTCTTCCTACCCTGCCGTTTCCGTCTGCAAAAGGGTGGATGTTCTCAAACTGGTTGTGGACAGCAGTGCCAAGAACCAGTGCCGGATATCTGTTCTTGTTCTTTTCGTACCATTCTTTCAGCTCCTTCAAAAGATGGCTTATTCTTGCCTGCGGAGCGCCTTCGTGGACAACATTTCTTTTGCTGTCCATAACTGCTACTTCTTCGCCTTTTTTCCTTAATTTCCCGGCATAAGGCTTTGAATTCCTAAATACTATCTTGTGTATATTTTGCATCAGCTCCGGTGACCCAGCTTGTTTCTTTTAGCCCTTCTGGTGATTGCCTTGTAAACGATATTGACAATTCCATTTGAATTCACTTTTTTCTGATTTTTGCTGCATCTTTCAGATTTTTGATAAGTTCTTGAATACTTTCAATCATTTTGACTTTATCTTTCAGATTCTTCCCGATTAAATCCACAATCGCACTCCCGACAATCGCCCCATCAGCCCCAGCTCCAATAACTTCTTGAACTTGAGAAGGCGTGCTTATCCCAAATCCAACGCAAATGGGTTTAGACGTAAATTTCCTAACTCTTTTAATCAACGAAAAAGTGGAGCTGCTTAAATCATCCCTTGTGCCTGTGACGCCTAATCTGGAGATAAGATAGATAAATCCGTTTGAAAGAGAAGAAATCTTCTTTATCCTTTCATCAGAGCTTAATTGGCTTATCATAAATACAGCATCAACGCCGGTTTTCTTTGAAGCTTTAATCACATCAGCTGATTCTTCGATTGATAAATCAGCTATCAAAATGCTGTTGACTCCGGCTTTTCTTGAGTCAGAATAAAACTTCTCAATCCCGCGCTGATATGCCAGGTTATAATAAGTAAGAAATCCAATAGGAATTTCAGCATATTCTCTAAGCTCTTTGACAAAATCAAAAGCCCTGTCAGTGTTCATTCCTTTCTCCAAAGCCCTGACATCTGCCGCCTGGACTGTTTTTCCGTCAGCTATAGGGTCAGAAAATGGAATCCCAAGCTCAAGTATATCTGCTCCCGAATCAGCTATCTTCTTTGCAATCTCAAGGCTAGTTTGATAATCCGGATCTCCAATTACCACAAACGCCACCAAAGCGCCTTCTTTTTTCCTTTTCAGTTTTGAAAAAACTTGTTCATATGTTTTCATTTTTTAAATTTTAATTAATTTTATTCATTTTTTTATTATTCTATTTTAATAATCCTTCAACCTGCTCCAAATCCTTGTCCCCTCTTCCGCTTAGATTAACAATAACAACATCATCTTTCTTCAACTTTAGTTTAGCCAAATGAGCAACTGCATGGGCTGATTCAAGAGCTGGAATTATTCCTTCTTCTTTGCTTAATAATTTGAAAGCGTCAAAAGCCTCTGAATCTGTTGCGTAAGTGTATGAGACTCTTTTAATATCGCGAAGAAGGCTGTGCTCCGGCCCGACTGCGCAGTAATCCAGCCCCGCAGCTATTGAAGAAGTGTTGTGTATCTGGCCGTACTTGTCCTGCAGGACATAAGTTTTGGTGCCATGTATGACTCCAACCCTTCCAAGATTCTTATCAGCAAACCTTGCGGCATGATTTCCGGTCTTGATTCCTTTTCCGGCTGCCTCTACTCCGATTAGATTTACTTCTTTATCTTCAATAAATTCATTAAATATCCCTATTGCATTTGAACCGCCGCCTACGCAGGCGATTATACAAGTAGGCAATCTTCCCTCTGTTTCAATTATCTGTTCCCTGGCTTCTTCCCCTATCACATTCTGGAAATGTTTTATCATGGTAGGAAAAGGGTGAGGTCCAAGCACAGAGCCAAGAAGATAATGGGTATCTTCAACATTTGCTGTCCAGTCCCTTAAAGCCTCGTTAATCGCATCCTTCAGCGTTTTAGAGCCGGATTCAACTGGAACTACGTTTGCGCCAAGAAGATTCATCCTAAGAACATTCAGCTTCTGCCTTGCAATATCCTTTGAGCCCATATAGACGTCTGCCTTCATGCCGAGCCTTGCAGCAGCCGTTGCAACAGCAACACCATGCTGGCCTGCGCCAGTCTCTGCAATAAGCCTGTTCTTTCCTATTTGCCTTGCAAGCAAAGCCTGCCCAAGCGCATTGTTTATTTTGTGTGCTCCACTATGAAGCAAATCTTCCCTTTTCAGATAAACCTTAAATCCCAATTTTCTGCTTAAATTGCCGCAGAAAGTAAGAGGCGTTGGCCTGCCTGCATATTTAGTTAGTAATTCGTTAAGCTCTGACTTAAACGCCTTATCATCTTTCAGCCTGTTAAAGGCAGCTTCCAGCTCCTCCAGTGCAGGGATTAATGTTTCAGGAACGAAAACACCTCCAAAGTCTCCGAATTTTCCCAGTGATTTCATCTTGCTGCCTCCATGAATTGTTTCATCTTGTTAAAATCCTTCTTTCCCGGCTTTGATTCTATGCCTGAGCAGACATCAACGGCAAATGGGTTGATTTTTTTGATTGCTGTTTTTACATTTTTGTCATTCAAGCCGCCGGCCAGGAATAATTTTTTGTTATCAATGGCCTTAATGATGTCTAAATCAAAAGAACTGCCAGTCCCGCCATAAAATCCATTCTTGAAGGAATCAAGCATTAGATAGTCATATTTATAATTATTAATTTTTTTAATGCTAATGGGCTGGTTAATGTGGAAACATTTTATTATTTTTTTGTTTATTGAATTTTTTAATTCTTTAACGTATTGTACAGGCTCATCTCCGGATACTTGGATTAAATCGAGATTGCACAATTCATTTATTTTTTTTATATTTTTAATTGGTTCATTGACGAAAACGCCGACAATCTTTGAATTTCCATTGAGTTTTCTAATAATATCATTAAATTTTTTATAATCAATAAACCTTGGGCTTTTGCCGTAGAAATTAAACCCCAAGAAATCTGCACCTAAACCCATAGCATTCTTTGCGTCTTCATAATTCGTTATTCCGCAGAGCTTTATTTTTGTCATTGTATCAGCGTTAGAATCTCATTTTCAATATTATCAGAATTCATGAAGGAAGAGCCGATAAGGACTGCATTGACTTTGTCTTTTATTTTTTCAATATAATCCCTGCTTTTGATTCCGCTTTCGCTAACAATTATTTTGTTTTTTGGAATTTTATCTGCCAATCTTAATGTAGTATTCAAGTCAATCTCTAAAGTGTCTAAATCCCTATTATTAATCCCTATAATCTTAGCTTTAGATTTCAAAACTTTGTTTAGATCTTCTTCATTATGCACTTCAACGATGCAAGCCATACCCAATGACTTTGCAATTCCGATAAAATGATTAATTTCATTTAAATCCAAAATTGAAGCTATAAGCAAAATAGCATCGGCATTATGCAGCCTTGATTCATAGATTTGGTATTCATCAATTATGAAATCTTTTCTTAATATTGGAAGATTGGTAATTTCACTAACCTGGTTTAAATCATCCAGGCTGCCTGAGAAGAATTTATTGTCAGTCAAAACAGAAACAGCATCAGCATTTTTGTTATAAATATCAATTATGTTTTTAATGTCAAATTGTTTTTCGTTAATGTTTTTTGAAGGTGAGTTTCTCTTGAACTCTGCAATCAGGTTCAGTTTATTTTTCGAAATTGACTTCTTGAAATCCCTTTCGGAATTTTTAATTTTATTCTTAAAGCTAGTTAAAGGCAATTTTTCCTTTTGAAGCCCAACTTCAATTTTTTTGTTTTCAATTATTTGTTTAAGCATTGTTGGTAAACTCCCTTAATTCTTCCAATTTCGTCAAAGCATTTCCTGAATCTATCGACCTTGCAGCAAGCGCCAATGCGCCTTCAAAGTCCTTGGCCAATCCCGAAGTAATCAGGGCGGCGGCTGCATTCAAAACAACAATATCTCTTTTAGGCCCTTTAAGCCCGTTCAAGACGTCAACTATGATTCCTGCATTCTCTTCTGCAGAGCCGCCTTTCAAATCGCCAGGAGAACAAAGACTAAATCCAAAGTCTTCAGGATCAATTTTATAATTTTCAATAATTCCATTCTTTAATTCAAAAACATCTGTTTTTCCTGTAAGAGTTATCTCATCCAAACCGCTTCCATTAACGACAATAGCATGCCTGCTCCCTAGATTTCTAAGCACATTTGCCATCAAAGGCATCAGTTTTGGGTCAAAAACTCCAATCAACTGCGATTTCGCGCCGGCAGGGTTCGTTAGTGGGCCTAAAATATTGAAAATAGTCCTTATTCCTATTTCCTTTCTTGCTTCCATTGAAAATTTCATTGCCGGATGGAATTTTGGAGCAAACAAAAATCCGATTCCAACTTTCTCTATGCATTCCTCGACTTTAGAAGGCTCAAGTTCAATATTGGCCCCAAGTGCTTTCAAAACATCAGCGCTTCCGCATTTTGAAGATATTGATTTATTTCCATGCTTCGCAACAGATGCCCCTGCACCTGCCGCAACAAAAGCTGCTGCTGTTGAAATGTTAAAAGTGCCTGAATTATCGCCGCCGGTTCCGCAGGTGTCAACAAGATATTTTGCATCCGGGTCTATCCTGATTGATTTTTCACGCATTATTCTTGCGCAGGCTGTAATTTCTTCTATTGTCTCGCCTTTTGAGTTTAATCCGAGCAAAAAGTCCTTGATTTGTTGATTTGTAGCCTTCCCTTCCATGATATTTTCCATTGCTTCTTCAACTTCATTCGCAAGAAGGTCTTTCTTTTCCGCAAGTTTTAAAATTGCATGTTGGATCATGTCAAAAATCACCTCGTGTTTTCAAAAAATTAGCTAGTGATTTTTGATCATGCCCGAAAATTTTTGCAAATTCAATGAATACTAAAATTTTAGGCATTTTAATTCCCCAATAAGATTTTCTATCATCAATCCGCCATTTGGAGTCAAGATGCTTTCAGGATGGAACTGGACTCCTTCAACAAAGAATTTTTTATGGCGAACGCCCATTACAATTCCAGAATCTGTCTGTGCGCTCACTTCAAGCTCATTTGGTATTCTAATTCCAGCCAATGAATGGTATCTTCCAGCCTGGAAAGGGGATTCAATATTTTTAAAAATTGATTTTTTATCATGAACGACTCTTGAAGGCTTGCCATGCAGCACTTCAGAAGCCCCGTCTACTTTTCCGTTAAAAGCTTCAATAATGCATTGATGTCCAAGGCATACACCAAAAATAGGTATTTTTCCAGAATATTTCTTTATTACATCTATTGAAATGCCGGCATCTTTTGGATGAGAGGGGCCCGGAGATATTACAATTAGATTAGGTTTTGTTTCATTAATAATTTTTTCAAAATTCCCCATTCCTATATTGTTTCTGTAAACCTCCACTTCACAATTTCTCTTCTCGAATTCATCAACCAGATTGTAAGTGAATGAGTCAAAGTTGTCTATCATGAGAACTTTCATTTTAATCACCATGCCCTAATGCTTTCATGCAGGCAGATGCCTTTCTTTCTGTTTCAACAAACTCAGATTCAGGATCGCTGTCATAGACAATTCCAGCGCCTGTTCTTACAAATGCCTTATTATTTTTGATATTGATTGTCCTTATCACAATCGCGCTGTCAAAATCACCGCTTGGAGTCAGATAGCAAACAGCTCCACCATAAAATCCCCTTTTGTTTTTCTCGTGTTTCCTAAGCAACTTCATCGCTTCTACTTTTGGGGCGCCTGTCAGGGTTCCCATGTTCATTGTTGCAGCGTAAGCGTGCAGCGCATCAATATTTGGCTTCAAAGTCCCGACAACATTAGAAACAAGGTGCTGCACGTGGGAATATTTTTCCACTGCAAAAGTCTCATCAACATATCTTGTGCCGGGCTTTGAAATTTTTGCAACATCATTTCTTGCCAAATCAACAAGCATTATGTGCTCTGAAATCTCCTTTTTGTCTATCTTTAATTCTGCCTCATACTTAGAATCCAGGTCCAAATCAATCTTATTATTTATAATGCCCCTCGGCTTTGTTCCTGCAATCGGCCTTATTTCAACAACCTTATCTTCATCGCCTTCAACTTTTAAGCAAGTCTCAGGAGAAGCGCCAAGCAAGATTCCTTCTCCGTGGTTTATATAGAACATGTAGGGGCTTGGATTTATTTTCTTCAGTTTTTTATAAACTTCAAAAGGCTCTCCGCCAAATTCAGAAATTATAGTCCTTGACAATACTGCCTGGTAGACATCTCCTGCCTTGATGTGCCCTTTTATTTTATTAACAAGGTTTATGAATTCAGATTTATCCACATCAGAAGTTATTTTTAGATTATTTTTATTATTTTTTGATTGTGCTTTATCTCTAATGCCATCAGCCAATGCGATTTTTTTATATTGCTCAATTTTAATTTTGCATTCATCTAAATCATCAAATAAAGAATTTGCAACAAAATATGTCTTGTTTTGTTTGTGGTCAATGAAAAACAGGTTATCAAGGAAGTAAAGCACATAGTCAGGATCATTTGTCAAATCATTTTTATTCCTGGGCAAATCCTCGAACTGGTCAATGAAGTCGTAAGACAAGGCGCCAAACAAGCCGCAGTATGGCACGAAAGGCTTTTCTGTTGGCATGAACTTGAACGCAATCTTCCTTAAAATATCAGTGTGATTAACTAATTTCAGCCTTTCATCCTCGCTTCCAAAGTTTCTTTTGGGCTTTAACTTTCCGTAAATCCCGGATTGTTCATGCCTAATCTCGTCGCAGAAATCAAAATCGCCATCCAGAGCTTTAATAAATTTTTTCCCTGTTTCATTCAGCGCAACGATTTCAAAATTTTCATCTTTCCCAATAATCTTAAGGCAGGGGCTTGCGCTTCCGACACTTCTCTCGCCGTATTTTGGAACTATGCTGGCTGACTCAAACATTATGCAGTCCTTGTTCCTTCCGTTATCCGATAATCTTGAAAAATATTCAACAGGATCTATGGCGTAAGGAAGTATTTCTACCAAAGGCTTCAAAGTTCTTGACTGCAATTCCTCAAGTTTAGGGATTTGTGTTTTTATCATTTTAGTTAAAGAAAAATAATTTTATTTCCAAAATGCAGAAATCAAACTATAAAAAAGAAATTCACTATTGACATTGTTAAAATTAGTTCCCATAGATAATCCTTAATCAACTCTTTTATTTAAGCATTGTGGCACAAAATAGTTAAATTTATAAATAAAGACTTATATGAGTCTTTTATGACACAAAATAACATAACAGAAAGGGTAAAATCCTACCTTGACGGCGATTTCGTGGTAAAAAGATGCCTTTCAAAGAACATAGTAAGCTTTCGGGCTTTGGCAAGGCATCTGATAGAAAATCTTGGGATGAAAGATAAGAATCTTCATGCAGTAATCAGCGCAATAAGAAGGTACAATAAAGCAGGGAAAGATGGGTCTGAGAAGAATTTAAAAAAGATTTTTACAAAGGTTTCAGTTAAGACAAGAAGTGATATTGTTGATTTAAGGGTGAGCAAGAACAAGAGAAGCGTGGAGGCAATAGGCAAGTTAAACTCCATTGTTGACATAGAAAAAGGAGAGATATTGAGGGCAATCCAGGCAGAGCAGAGCATTACCCTGATAATTGATGAAAAAAATCTGGAAAAGTTCAACAATATTTTCAACAAAAATGATTTGATATCTCTAGATAAAAAACTGGTTGAAATAAACCTGCAGTTTACTCAGGAAGCGCAGGATGTTCAGGGAATAATCGCATTAGTGTCGTCAAGCCTTAATTCAGAAGGGATAAACATTGTTGAAATTATGAGCTCTGCGCCTGAGCTTCTTGTTATTGTAAAGAAAGAAGACTTATTGAAAGCGCTGAATGTGGTTGATAAACTGCAGAGTTTTGAATAGAAAATTTTAAATACGATTGCAATAATATTGATTTAATGAGAACTGCAAACCCCGCCCTGAACAAGAATACTTTTGAGAAGTTTGCTTTCACTTCCGGAAGCGAGCATATGACTATTGAAGGCACTGTAAATAAATCCTTCATGTTTCTGCTCTTGCTTTTAATAACAGCGTTTTTCTCCTGGAACCTGTTCCTTAGCGGCCAGTTGCAGGCATATACAATCTGGTTCTATGCTGCAATTATCCTCGCTCTTATTGTGGCGATAGTGACTATTTTCAAAAAAGAATGGTCGCCTGTCACGGCTCCGATTTATGCCTTGCTTGAAGGATTTGTTCTCGGGTTCTTGTCGTCATTGATGGAATCATTATTCCCTGGAATCGTCATCCAGGCAGTAGCACTTACTTTCGGAACTTTTATCTGCCTTCTTCTAGCTTACAGGTCAGGCTGGATTAAGGCCACGGAGAATTTCAAGCTTGGGGTTTTTGCCGCAACTGGCGCAATTTTTCTTATATACCTTGTTACCTTTATACTCGGTTTTTTCGGGAAATCAATCCCATACATTCATGAAAGCGGCTGGATCGGGATTGGATTTAGCCTTTTTGTTGTTGTGATAGCAGCGCTCAATCTTGTTTTGGACTTTGACTTTATAGAACAAGGGGCTCAAAAGAATGCTCCAAAGTACATGGAATGGTATGCTGCGTTTGGGCTGATGGTCACGTTGATATGGCTGTATCTTGAAATTCTAAGGTTATTATCGAAAGTAAGAAGTAGGAGATAGTTCTTAAAGAAAGTTATTTTATTCTGCCAATTCTTCAATTTCCTTTATTTTTTTAGGATTAAGGCTTACTTCCAGCCCATAGTGGGTTGGTTTAGATAAAAGAATCTGTTCTTTAATAAGATCCTCTATTGCTGATTTAACTTCTCTTGAAACCCTTAACTCGTTGGAAAGACCTTTTGGAAGATTGTGGATATTAGTATGCTTGTGAAGCCACATTCTAAGAGAAAAGTGTATTCGTGGAATGCTTCGGAGATTATCCTTTAATCCGAGTACTTGACTTTCTGATAGAAGGAAGAGATATGGATTACAGCATGATAGAGATAGCAAATAACTCAGGAGTGGGGTGGACAGCTATTTCTAGGGAAGTTGAAGCTTAGTTCTCAAAGTTGTTATGATAAAAATAATAACTGCATAGGTCTTTTCCGGAGATGTGAAGAAAGTCATTCAGCAGGCAAAGCCTTTGGTTGCTTGAATTATTTAAAATTTTTAAAAATATTAATATTTCAATAGTTGCTAAATTCGTTGACTTGCTAAATAGTTACATGGAATTTCTCTATTGCTTCTGCTATGTACTTTATTGCTTCACTATAATCTTTACTATCCCTTTTTTTATACTGAGAAAAAGTTTCATTTTGGGGCCAATCATCAAATTCCCCATACATCCTTACTCTTCCATAAATAAATGACTTCACATTTGCAAGTCTATGGTTGAGTGCCCCATTTGGAGTCAGCATTGCTAATTTAATATCAAGTGACCTGAAAACCTCTAGCGCATTTCTTTCTCCAAGCAGTTCAGCAAGCTTTTGAGCATCCATGAAAACAAAGAAGCAAACATTAGAATTTAAATTTAACGGAAGATTACGATTAATTTGCTTTCTTAAAAAGTAAAGAGTGATAAATTACTGACATTAGCTCAAAACTTAGAAAAAACTTACTCCATCATCTCTATCTCGATATTAAGCCCCTCAGGAATAGGAACCCTCATCACAAGCCTTAAAGCACGCTCATCCAAGCCTAAATCAATAAGCCTCTTGTGAACCCTCATCTCATATCTTTCCCAGGTTGCTGTGCCTTCGCCGTCAGGGCTTTTTCTTGTCGTTACTTTTAATCTCTTTGTAGGCAATGGAATAGGGCCCCTCATGTCAACACCGGTCTTGTCAGAAATATCTTTTATGTAGCTGCATACTTCATTGATCTTGTTGATGTCAATGCTTGCCAGTTTTATTCTTGCTTTTTGCATTTTTGGAATCAAAAAATTTTAACTCAAAGTTAAAATTTTTTCAGATTATATTTTGTCAGTGTTGAATATCAGCAACTTGGTGCTTCATGATAATTTTCAGTTTACCATGATCCTCGATGAGGTTTTGGCCAAACTTTTTTGTTTTGTTTTTTGAAATGAATCCGTTATATTTTTATTAATTATTTTTATTGTGTTTTATTTAATGTTATAAGTCAATGTTCAATCGTTAATGAACTTTATTTCTTGATTTTGTTTTTAATTCCGTTCGCTTCGCTCACAATATCTAGTGCTCGGCTCTCGCTGTCTGTCAGGCGCTCGAGCCTCGCCTATTTATTAAAAAACTTATAAAAATAAAAAAATAAACCTACTTCTTAACCAGGTCAATGCACATTCCTGCGGCGACTGTGACTCCTGAATCTCTGACAGCAAATCTTGCCATCTGTGGAATCTCAGACTGCTTTTCGATGCACAACGGCTGGATAGGCTTTATCTTGACTATTGCAGCATCGCCGTTCTTGATGAAGTCAGGCTTCTCTTCCTTTGTTGCGCCTGTTGCAGGGTCAAGCTTCTTGACTATCTCTGTAATCTGGCAGGCAACCTGCGCTGTGTGCACGTGGAAGACCGGCGTGTAACCCACAGTTATAACAGTTGGGTGGTTTAATACAACTATCTGCGCTGTGAATTCAACTGCGACATTCGGAGGATTAGCTACATGTCCAAGGACATCTCCTCTCGCAATGTCTTTCTTCTCAATGCCCCTGATGTTAAATCCTATATTATCTCCTGGCTCTGCTTCTGTAAGCTGCTCGTGGTGCATCTCGATTGTCTTGACTTCTCCGACAATTCCTTTGCCTTCCCTTGCAGGAACCACAATGATTTTGTCGTTGATCTTCATGACTCCAGTCACAACTTTTCCAACCGGAACGACTCCGATTCCTGTGATGTTATAGACATCCTGAATAGGCAATCTTAATGGAAGCTGTGTCGGCTTCTGGGGCTCTTTCAGCAGGTCCAAAGTCTCAAGCAAAGTGCTGCCCTTGTACCATGGCATGTTTGCTGATTTCTTTGCAACATTGTCTCCAGGGAATGAAGCTCCTGCAACGAAATGGACGTCTTCAACCTTGTATCCGACCAGCTTTAATTGCTTTGAAACTTCTTCCTTGACTTCATTGAATCTTTTCTCTTCAAACTTAGCCATGTCCATCTTGTTTACATAAACAATAAGCTGGTTGACTCCCAAAGTCCTTGATAAGAAAATGTGCTCTTTGGTCTGCGCCTGAACACCGTCTCCAGGGTTGGCTGAAACAACCAGGACTCCTGCGTCTGCCTGCGCAGCGCCTGTAATCATGTTCTTGATGAAATCCTTGTGGCCAGGCGCGTCGATAATTGTAAAGTAATATTTTGCCGTCTCGAATTTCTTGTGGCTTAAGTCAATTGTGACTCCCCTTTCTCTTTCTTCTTTGAGGTTGTCCATGACGAAAGCAAATTCGAAACCTGCCTTTCCCAATTCCTTTGCAGTGTCCTTGAGCTTCCTCATTGTCTGCTCGTCAATTGCGCCTGTGTCGTAAAGCAATCTTCCTACTGTCGTTGATTTTCCGTGGTCAACGTGACCGATGAACACGATATTCATGTGTGGTTTTCCTTTAGCCATTTTAAATAAACCTCCCGATTTTATTAATTTTAGTATGAAATTTAGCTTACTTGGGAAATCCTGTATATTTATAAAGGTTGCGGAAAAGCATTCGTAAAATGTTTGCACAGATTACTCAGAAACAAGCACTAGATAATAATCCATAAGCCTGTTTCCCAGATCTAAAAGTTTAGGGGACAATGGTTTTTGGTCCCTACCGCCATTTTTATTCTGATTCCATCCAGCAGCGCACTCAAGCAGCATATCCTTTCCGAATCTAGCCCCATCAGCAACCAGTCTCTTATCAGCCAAGTCAGGTTGCTGCCAAACTCTTTTTGCTAACTTCCATGCATAACCATAAGTTTCTTCCGGAAAATTGCGATAGCGGGTCACATTAAACAAGTCACGGTCAAAAAATGCAATCCTTCTTTGTGGCGTGCTAGCTCCCAATTCAGGTATTGGATGTGCAGGTACGAAAATTCCGCTGTCTTCCACAAACGGAGTCCCTTCAAATGAATAGATATACGGCACAGCACTAAATTTTATATTGTATTTATCAATAAACTCTTCAATAGACATTTTTCCAGAATTAATCTCTTCTGCCTTCTTCATCAAATGGAAATGCGCTAACGCAGACACCCCATAATGCACAATAAAGTGGTAGTAGCTGGAATTGAAATATCCGGGAATTTTTTCCGGCAAGACCTCATCTATTGTAAGCTCATTTACCGCTTTTTTAGTGGCATCATCTAATGTTGGAATCATTATTTAAGGTAAGCGGGGGTTGTTTATAAATGTAAAGTTTTAATAATGAATTCCTTTTATTATTAATAAAATGTTCAAATTCCTCAAGGAGAAGCTGAAAAGCGCCATATCAAAATAAACCAAAACCTTTAAATATAACAGTATCTAAAACGATACATATGTATCAAAATAGAAACAATGAGCTGGAAGTCATATCATTATACAGGGGAAATTATAAGGAATCAAGGCTTTACCTGAGGCAGATAAGCAGGCTGTCAAAACTTCCGCTGAAAACATGCCAAACCACGCTTTTTAATCTTGAAAAAGAAAAAGTGCTCAAAAGCTGGACAGAAGGAAAGAATAAGTACTTCACTCTTAATCTTGATAATATAAAAACAAAATCTTACCTGCTGCATGCCGAGATTTACAGGGCAGATATGTTTTTGGACTCTTGTCCGCAAATTAAGATTTTCCTAAAATCCCTGAATACCAATGCAGCAATCATTGTTTTCGGAAGCTTTGCCAAGCTAAAGGCAGATAAGAATTCTGATATAGATTTATTTGTAGTTTCAGAAAAAGAGCAAAAACTCCCCAGCCATCTGCTGGCCTACAAAATTCATCAGGTCAGCCTTTCTGAAAAGTCTTTCGTTAAGGCAGTTAAGGAGCAGGAAACACTGATAAGAGAGATAGAAGAAAACCATATAATTTTAAATAACCATTCTTTCTACGTGAACGTAATGTGGGAATATTATGGAAAATAAAAAACTAGCCTGGTGTTTTAAATTAAAGGACGGATTGAAAATATTAGAGCCAAATGAAAATCTCTCAAAATCCTATCTTGAGCAGGCAAAATCATCTTTGCTGAGGGCTGAGAAGGACTTAAATGACAAAGATTTTCTGTGGGCAACAGTTACAATTTATTATGCAGAGTATTATGCCCTTTATTCTTTTCTTCAAAGAATTGGCTTGAAGTGTGAAAATCATTTCTGCTCAATACTTGCTGCAACATTGCTTCTTGGGGATGATAAAACTGATATAATCAATAAGCATAAGGATAAAAGGATTGACGCCCAATACTATATGAAAGTGGACCAGGAAAGCAATATCAAAGCAATGCTGCAGGAAGCAAAAACCTTTGTTGCTAACTTTGACGAGATTGTCTCTAATCTATCTCAAGGCGATATAAAGAGATACAGAGAAGAGGCCTCTAAGAAATAAAAACTAAAATGTTCAAATTCCTCAAGGAGAAGCTGAAAAGCGCCATATCAAAGATTTCTGAAGGCGTTGAGAAAGAAGGCAAGGTAGAGGAAACTGTAGTTGAAAAGCCGGCTGAAATAAAAGAAACAAAAACAGAAGTTTCTAAACCAGGGGAGAAAGGCTTTTTTGCCAAATTAAAGGAGAAGATTGTCGGGAAAGAGGAAAAGCCATCAGCTGAAGAAGAAAATCCTGCAACTGAAGAAAAAGAAGAGATTGGATTTCAGCCAGAGGTTAAGGAAAAAGAGCACATTATTGAGCACAAAAAAGAAGAGAAAATAAAAATAAGTGAAAAAGAAAAATACACTGGAACAATAAAAATAGATGAAAATAAAAGAACTCACGATGATAAAAAAGAAACTAAAACGCATGTTCCAGTAAAAGAAGAGATTAAAAAACGTGAACTTAAAGAACTGCCGAAAAAAGAAGTTCATACAGTAACTGAAATTCCTGAAAAATCTGAACCGCCTGAGCCTGAAAAGAAAGGCTTTTTTGCAAAGCTTACTGAAAAGATAATTACAACGAAAATAGATGAAAGCCAGTTCGAAAAATTATTCTGGGATTTGGAACTTGCGATGATGGAAAACAATGTTGCTGTTGAGGTCATTGATAAAATCAAAAATGATTTAAAAAACGAACTTGTTGAAAAGCCCATCAGGAGAAATAAAGTAGAAGAAACCGTAATTTTATCATTAAAGAGTTCCATTGAAGAGCTATTTTTAAATGATGAAATTAACATGGTCAATGAAATAAAAAACAAAAAAGAAAAGCCTTATGTCATCGCTTTCTTTGGCATCAACGGCAGCGGAAAGACGACAAGCATTGCAAAATTGGCCAATATGCTAAAAGAGAATGGAATATCGGTTGTTCTTGCTGCGGGAGATACATTTAGGGCAGCTTCTATCGAGCAATTGCAACTGCACGCTGACAAGATAGGAATAAAAATAATAAAGCATGATTACGGCTCTGATCCTGCTGCTGTCGCATTTGACGCCATAAAGCATGCAAAAGCCAAAAATATTGATGCAGTCCTGATTGATACTGCAGGAAGGATGCACAGCAACGAAAATCTTATACAGGAGATGAAGAAGATAATTAGAATCGCAAAGCCAGATCTCAAAATATTTGTTGGTGAATCTATAACGGGCAACGACTGTGTTGAGCAGGCCAAGACCTTCAACGAATCTGTTGGAATTGACGGAATCATTTTGGCAAAAGCAGATATAGACGAGAAAGGAGGGGCTGCAATTTCTGTTTCTTATGTTACGAAAAAGCCTATTTTGTATTTGGGGACTGGGCAGGAGTACGGGGATTTGGAAAGGTTTGACAAGGAAAAAGTCATGAAAGGGATTGGGCTGGGGTAGGGGGATTTAAAGCCTAATTTTATAAACAATTTGTGTTTTCTAAGCTAATTATGGTTCGGGATTCAAACATTAATTTAAATGGCTCTATGAGTTTAGTAGACCGAATAATATTTCACGCTATTGACAATCTAAACAAAAGAGGCGACCATACCAATCCAAAAAGAGTAAAGCAGAATATTCATTTGTTTCTGGAAAAATTAAGCGGAAAATTTGATGTTTATCTCCCAAAAAATTCTGTAGGGGTAGACATAGGGGCAGGCCATGGTACACTTTCAGAGGTGCTTAAGCCAAGGAGAGTCTATAATCTGGACACTCGCCCTCCAGAAAATGGGTACATGCCCCAAATTAAAGGCAAAGCGGAAGAATTGCCATTTTCTGACGGAGAATTAAATTTTGCATGTATGTTTTATTCATTGCCTCATTTTGATGATCCTAAAAAAGCAATTCAGGAAGCGCATAGGGTTGTGAATAATGGCGGCTATGTTGTAATTATGATGGAGTTTTTAAGGTATGGGGGCCAAGACAGGCTTATTGGCTTGAATGAAAAATCAATGAACGGAATAATTTTTGGCGAACAAGCCCAATCAGAAAATAGATATAATTATTTATCAATGGATGAATTTGAAGGTGTTATAAAAAGATTAAGTTTCCAAAAAATTCTCGTTCAGGAGTTTGCGCCTACGAGGTGGTTTGACGTTATTTTCAAGTCAAGCAAAAGTTTGTATGTTCTGCAAAAATAAAATATGAGTATAATTAAAATTTCTCAGTAAAACTCAACTTCGCCTTTTCCAAGCAGATTACCAATTATAAAAACTCTATATGATTCAGCATGTCACTTGCGCTGATTACGCCTGCCAAAAATTCTATTTTCCTTATAGTGTCTCCAACGCTTAATTTATTTTGAGAAACAAAGATTATGCCGCAGTGCTTTATTCTTTTTTCGCTTACCATCCGCAAAAAATCTGCATCATGAGTTAGAACCACTAATTTCCTAAATTTGCATATTCAACCTGTTGCTCATCAGTCAAACCTATATTTCCAGCTTCCTGGCAAGAGAATGCTAAAATCCCCCTTCTCTTAAGCCCTTCGGTAATTGCTATGTTGACATCCTCATCAGAATAAATCTTAATCTCGGTCATTGAGCAATAACTGCGATTTTGCTTTGATATTTCTGTTTTAATTTTTCAATATATGATTCATCTTTTCTTATTTTTTCACGCATGTCTTTAATGTGCTTGTAGAAGTAAGCCAAAGCCTCATGGATCTGAGCCAAAGAAATGTGAGGGTGCGCCCTTATAATTTCATCCGGAGACATTCCCAGATATTCAAACTCTATTCCAATGTCAACTATTCTAATCCTTGTGCCTTTAATTCTTTTTGCATCTGCCATGAAGATGCATTTCATTCAGAAGTATTTAAAGTTTTCCTCAGTAAAACTCAACTTCTCCGTCAAGATAAATCCCCTTGTCAAGCTTCACAGGGCGCCAGCCATCGACAACCAGTTCTGCGTCAAGCCATTCTGCAAGCTCTTCTGCGTTTCCTATCGTAGCCGATAACCCTATTATCTGCACATTTTTAAGGAGCTTTTTCAGGATTGTCAATAAAATTTCCAAAGTGGGGCCTCTTTCTGTGTCATTGAGCAAATGAATCTCATCAACTATGACAGTGGAAATATTCGTCAGCCATGGCGTATGGTGCCTAATGAGAGAATCAAATTTTTCAGAGGTCATTACAATGATGTCATAATCTGAAAGGTACGGGTCTGAGGAGTCGATGTCACCCATTGAAAGCGCGACTTTTGCAATGCCGGAGTATCTTTTTCTGAAATTTCTCGCTTTTTCTGATGCCAGTGCCTTTAATGGAACTATATAAACTGCCTTGCCTTTTCCCTCTAAAACTGACTTGACTGCGGCAAGTTCCGCTATAAGTGTTTTTCCGGATGCTGTCGGAGTGCATACCAAAAGATTTTTTCCTTCAAGAAGCCCTTTCTCAATTGACTTTTCCTGGGCAGGCCTTAGCTCTGTTATTTCCTTCTCAAGAATTTCGTAGAATTCTTTTGGGATTCTGTCTTTTATTGAGGCGAGTTCCATAAACAATAAGATTTACCCAAAGCTTTTAAATATTATGAAAAAATTTATATCCTTCGCATAAACACCATTGATTATGACATTGGATAAAAACTTAGCAGTCAATGAGATTCTAATCGGAGAAGGGAGGATCGGGAAAGTTTACAGGGCCGAAAATGACCCTCAAAGCCCGGTGCGAAAAGAGTTTTCTCCCAATTATTTTGCGTGCGCATGGAACTGGTTTTTCTTCAAATCCACTCATCCGGCATCGACTGAGGCAGGCCGGCAATTCCACTATTTCAAAAGAAGGCTTGCACACAGGCTGGCGCTGATGGCTCCTGAAGAAAATGGAAGCATAAACATTGTTGATGCCCTTGAGCCGACTGAAACAGGATTCAAGTCCCTTTTTATAGAGGGAAATCATACAAATCACAATTCCGGCAGTTATTTATCCAAGGCAGTGGATCCTCTTGAGGAATTTTTTGACGCAATAGGTATGCCTACATTCAGCATCAGCCCGAGAAATCCTGCATTTAGGTCAAATTTTATCGGAAATCACGCGGTTGATTACGAGCAGGCCATTGCTGTGCCAGATTCAAGAGGGAATATGGGCTATGACAGAATATACTTTGATGATGTCGGAAGATACATATCCGCAAACAGGCAAAAAATTCTTGATAGGCAAGGCTTGGCTGAAGGCAGGAGCCTTGAGGAAGCCTTTGAGCTGTCCCGGCAATATTCCCAAAAAATTGACATAACACCGAGAAAAATAAATAAATATGGCGAGACATTTTTTAGGGCATTAAGCAAAAGAGAGCTTGCGCTTTTTTAAGCAAAAGAGAGCTTGCGCTTTTAGTAGAGCAGCTGCACAGCGATGGAAAAATCTCGAATAAAGAGTTAACGGATTACCTGTCAGGAGCGAGCGGAGAGAATATCAGGTTAGCAGCTATGAACTTGTTAGGCCATTCCGCCATAGGGCTTTTGACCCCTCCAGGAACCGGCCCGATAGCTGCTATTTTGCGGCCGACGTGGACATTTGGCAACTGGGTATATTATACCATTAAAGGTGATTATGAAACCCGCAAAATACACAGCCCAAGAGTCATGTTTCTTTCCTCATTGCCCCTTCCAACATATCCAATCCCATTTTCCGGGATAAGCAACGGAGCTTACATGACTTCAATAATGGAAGAAAACCCGCAGATAGGGCTTGCCATTGGAGACAGGTTGGTCATGGGTTTTTCCGGAAAAAATTTGGAAGAGCTCATGCAAAGCACAGGCTCCAAGCCAGTAATAAGGCAGATTGCAAGAGCGTATAATGCAGCTTCAGAAAATCGCATTGGCGCATGGGTGCAGAAAAAAATATTGGGCAATAATACGAAGCAAGCTCACGATGTTATTTTAAGCTATTTGATGAAAGGAGCCAAAAAGAAATCTTCATTAAATGTTCTTGATTTGCACTAATCCGGTCTACAAATGCCCAAAATCAAGCGAATAAACAGAGCCGGTCGATCTAGCAGCTGAAAGATAAAGCACAAGCTTTGCAAACTCATTCACAGCTTCCTCGTCGCTAATTGGGAATTTTACAAGAGATTCATTTCTTAGCGCTCTCCATTCTTTTTCCCCTAAATGGGCAGGTTTTAGAACTGGCCCGGGGGCAATTGAATTGATAAAGATACCTTTGTTTCCAAGCTCTGCAGCCATAGCTTTTGCAAGGTAATAGTTTGCTCCTTTTGTCACAAAGTAAGGGATATATTTGCCGTACATTTTAGCCATTTCTGGCTTTTCAACAATAGTTATTATATGGCTTCCTTTCGGCATGATGTTTAATGAAGACTGTATCGGCCAGAATGTGCCAAGGACATGGACCTTGAAATTGTTTATGAAATCATCTTCGCTTAAAGTTTCTAATTTTGACTGGCTAAAAATAGATGCCATCAAAACCAAGATGTCTATTTTTTTGAATTCTTTTTTTATTTCATTTACAGCTTCCAGGACATCGCCTCTTGAAGAGGCATCTGCTTTAACTAAAAGCGTTTTTATTTTATATTTTTTTAATCTGCTTTGAGTTTCTTCCGCTTCCTTTCTTGATTTATTATAGCTTATTGCTATATTGGCGCCATGCTCTGCCAGCAATTCGGCTATTCTTTGCCCGATTCTTTTCCCGCCCGTGATCCATGCAGTTTTGCCTTTTAGATTATGCATATTTTCCATTTATATTTTTAATATCCAAGTAACATTAAAAATCTTTCGCAAAATAGAATTTACAGCCTTCATTTTCAAAAACTTTAAATAACCCCGTTCCAATGGGTTCATTATGGGAATAATAAGGAAAGACTACATTCTCGACAGGTGGGTTTACTATGCAGTTGACAGGAAGAACAGGCCGCATGATTTCAGGAAGCCTGAGGCCAAAGTAAATTCAAAAATATGCTTCTTCTGCCCTGGGAACGAACATCTTACTCCAAAGGAAACTGGAAGAGTGGAATACAAGGGAAACTGGAGGATGAGATGGTTTCCGAACAAGTTTCCTGCAGTGGAGCCGAAGGGAAATCTGAAATTAAAATCCAATAAGTTTCTAACTGAAGGAAACGCTTACGGGTTTCATGAGGTCATTGTAGAAACCGACCATCACAAGTCGCAGCTTGCAGACCTGCCGATATCGCAAATAACTGAGCTTCTGGAAGTCTGCAGATTAAGGATTAAGTATTTAAGCAAAAAAAACGGAATAAAATATGTTGACGTATTCAAAAATCACGGGAAAGATGCAGGAACCTCATTAGTACACAGCCATACTCAGGTTGCAGCACTTACACAGGTACCTACACTGGTGATGGAAGAATCAAGAGCTTCTGTAAAAAACAAAAAGTGCCTTTACTGCGAGATTGTAAAGCAGGAAGCAAAGTCAAAGAGGAAGATTTTTGAGACCAAAAATGTTGTTGCATTTGCGCCCTATGCTTCGCGATTCAACTATGAAGCTTGGATTTTTCCCAAGCGGCACAGGAAAACCATGGAAGAGCTTGAAGAGAATGAGATTAAAGATTTTGCAGCTGCAATGAAAAATATTTTAGTAAAATTAAAGAAGATGAATGCGTCATATAATTTTTTCATGCATTATTCGCCTGAAAAAGAAAACCTGCACTTCCACATTGAAATAACCCCAAGAATAGCGAACTGGGGCGGGTTTGAATTAGGGACTAATTTTACCATTAATTCTGTGCTGCCGGAAGATGCGGCGAAGTTTTATAGGAAGTAGGATTAGCTGTCATGACTATATAATTACGAAATGTTTATATAAGGAGCTGTATCCCTGCGATAAGTGATTAAATGGCCGACGCACAAACACCTCAAAGACCGGATTATTACAAAAAATTTGATTTATCATTAAGAATTGAACTTCTCAAAATTGAACATTCTAATGACCCGTCCAAATTGGAGGAAAAGGTACATGTCATTGTTGAAGGTACCATAAACCACCCCGAACTTAGAGAATTAACTGGCGGTTTTTATTCGGGAAGTTTGAAATATAAAGATTTAGCCGACATTGCTTCAATTCCAAGTGTAAGTCTAATCCATATGGAAAAACAAAAGCACTTAATAGAGTAAGAAGTATTTTATTTCTTAACTTTGCCCTGTGACTTTAAAATTAAAGCTTTGTGTAAAAAGTAGGTTTTGGCATCTTAATTTGCGAGCATCCTTGCAATCTTAAGTCAGCGAAAAGGAAATACTCAAAAATTATAAATTTTTGAGTTCCCGAAAATCTATGATTTTCGATATGCAATGGGAATTTTCGCTATAACCTGTATTTTTCAATGCGAGCTGATGCCAAAACAGAATTTAAAATGACTTTTTACACAAAGCCTAAAATTAAGGCGTTATTGAAAAGTTCTCACTAGCGTTCGGGCAGCCATCGGCTCAGCTGAATATGTTTTAGCCAGATTGCAAAATTCTATCTGGAATGTCGGAAATCATAGATTTCCTAGCACCTCAAAAAACATTGTTTTTTGTTGCCTCGAATTTTGCTGGAGTTTTTTGGTTAATTAGCTTCGCATTTTGATGGCAGCCTTCAACTTTTCAATAACGCCAAAATTAAGAAAAATTTAAATACTAGTCCTACTTGTAATACTTTGGTGACCTAAAATGCAATTGAGCGTAAAAAACGTCCAGGAAGAAGTTTTCAGGGAATTCAAATCAGAATCAGTAAGAGAAGGGCTAAAAGTCGGAGATTCTCTTACATTAGCCATGAAGCTTTGGCTGCAAAAAAAGGAAAAGAAGCCAAAAATTAGCATTCTTAACCTAAAGCCGAGGGATTGGGGGAAGGGAAGTGAAAGAATAAGCGAAGATATAGATAAAGTACTTTACTAAAATGGCCATTCTCATAGACGCAAGTGTATTTTGCGCATATTCAAATACAAAAGATGTTCATCACTGGCACTCAAAGAAAATAATTACAGAAATAGTTTCTGATAAATACGGCAGCCCAATATCTACCGATTACATTTTTGACGAGACTGTTACTGTTGTAAAAAGAAAATGCGATAAAAAATTTGCAAATGAGATTGGAATGTTTATTCTGGATTCTGAAATACTCGTTGCACGGATAGACCAGCAGGTGTTCCAGCGAGCTTGGAAAATTTTTCAGGAGCAGAATGAATTAAGCTTTACAGACTGCACCAGCATTGCTTTTATGCAGGCATTCGGGATAAAAGATATAGCCACTTTTGACAAAGAGTTTGATAAGATTAAGGGTTTGAATGTCATAAAAGATTAAAGAAAAAGCTTACTTCTTAGCTTTGCCCTGGGATTTCACTTCATTAATTCTTCTTTGAATCTCTTCTTCATCGCCTAAGAAATAGTGCCTTATCGGCTTCATATTGCCGTCAAGCTCATAAACCAATGGAACTCCCGTCGGAATATTGAACGAAACAATATCCTTGCCTGAAACATTGTCTATGATTTTTACAAGCGATCTCAGGCTGTTGCCGCTTGCCGATACAAGCGCTTTTTTCCCTTCTTTGATTGCAGCACTTATTTCATCTTTCCAAAACGGCAGGACCCTTGCAACAGTGTCTTTTAATGATTCGGACAATGGCAGATATTTTTTGCCTACGCCTTTGTACTTTGGGTCGTTTCCCGGCCATCTTTTGTCTTCCTTGTCCAATGCCGGCGGCCTTATGTCAAAGCTTCTTCTCCATTTCTGCACCTGCTTTTCTCCGTATTTTTGCGCCATCTCGGCCTTGTTCAGGCCCTGCAAAGCGCCATAATGCCTCTCGTTTAGGCGCCATGATTTCTCAACAGGAATATTTAACTTCATTTCACTTAGAAGTATGTTTGTAGTGTCAACCGCGCGCTTGTGAAGATTCGTAAAAACAACATCAAAAGAATATCCGCTTTCTTTGAGCACTTTTGCTGCCTGCTTTGCTTCGCTTATCCCCCTTTCTGTTAATGGAACATCAGTCCATCCCGTAAACCTGTTTTCTTTGTTCCATGCGCTTTCTCCGTGCCTTAGAAGTACAAGCTTTATCATTTTAAAATTTCAACCTCATCTCCGATACCGGCATGATATTTTTTTCTGAAAGAGCCCTGGTTCAGCGCAACTTCGACCCTGCCGTAATCATCCTTCATTATCAGCGGGCTTCCTATTGGAACTTCGCCGAATGTCCTGCAGTTATGCATTTTTATTTTTTTGCTTTTGGATTTTAATGTTATTTTGCCGTGAAGATTAACGCCAAATTCATCCCACACCTTATGCAGGATATTCAGATGAAGCGAGCCGAACTTGTTTATGGAAATTATTCTTGCAGTGATTTTATCTCCGCTAATCCGGGCTTCTTCATAGGGCGCTTTTGACAGCTTTTTAGGATTTAGCTCTTTCCCGAATTCTTCCATTTTTATGCCTTTTGAAAGGTAAGCTGCTGCAGGAGTGAAAATGTCCCTTCCGTGAAAAATAGGCGATACTGGCTTTCTCATGTATTTGCCGTTTGTAATCTCTGCAGCTTTTTTTATTCCGCCTAAAAATCTTGTTGCAGGAATCAAAACGCCGTTGTCAGGCCCGATTAAAAAATCCCCCCTCCCCGCTTTTATTATTATCGGCTTTCTTTTGGTGCCGACACCCGGGTCAACAACGCAAACATGAAAGCCAACTGGAACATGGGTTATAGTTTCCATTGTCCTCGCAGCATAGAAAAGATTGAAGTCCGGCAAACCATGCATCAAGTGAATTACGCGGGCATTTGGATTTATCTCTAAAGCTACTGCCTCCATTATTCCGGCTCCCTGGCTCTGGACTGCAAAGTCGCTTGACAGGGTAATTAAGGGTGCTTTCATTTTAGAATCCGGCGAATGCTTCTTTTTTCCCCAACTGCCCTTCAATCTTAAGCAACCTGTTGTATTTAGCTGTCCTCTCGCTTCGTGCAGGAGCGCCGAATTTGCTCTGGCCCGCGCCCAAGCCAACAGCTAAATCAGCGATGAAAGAGTCTTCAGTCTCTCCGCTCCTGTGGCTTACGATTACATTCCATTTATTCTTAGAGGAAATATTTGCCGCATCTATTGATTCTGTGACTGTGCCGATCTGATTAACTTTTAGCAATAAGGCATTGCATGATTTTTCATTTAATGCCCTCTTAATCCGCTTTATATTTGTTACGAGCAAATCATCGCCTATAATCTGAATCTTGCTTCCCAATTCTTTCGTAAATGCTTTCCATCCACTCCAGTCATCCTGTGCAAACCCGTCTTCTATTGAGATGATTGGGAATTTTTTAGTTAAAGTTTTGTAAAAATCTATTAACTCAGCGCCTTCAAATTTCTTATTTTGTATTCTGTAAATTTCATTTTTGCCGTCGTAGAATTCAGATGCAGCGCAGTCAAGCGCCAGCTTTATTTTTCCCGGATATCCGGCTTCCTTAATTGCATCCAGCATTAGCTCCAGCCTGTCTTCAACATTTTCAACCGGAGGCGCAAAGCCGCCTTCATCGCCCAAAAGCATTGCCTTTGCGCCGTATTTTTTCTTTAAAATATTTTTTAGTGTATGGTAAGTTTCAACACCTGCCCTTAACGAATCGCTGAAATTTTTAAAGCCTGCAGGCATCAGCATGTGCTCCTGGATGTCATGCTCAACTCCCGCATGCTTCCCGCTGTTAATGACGTTCAACTGCGGAACCGGAAGAGCTAATTTTTTTGAATTTGACAGGTTTCTAATGTGTTCGTATAATTTTTTGTTGCCGCATTTTGCCCCTGCCCTGCATACCGCCATTGAAACTGCAAGGATTGCATTCGCGCCTAATCTGGATTTGTTCTCTGTGCCGTCAAGTTCAATAAGGAAGTTGTCAATTTCCCTTTGTTTTGAGCAGTCTTTTCCAATCAGTTTTTTCGCGATTATTTTATTGACATTTGAAACTGCTTTCAGAACTCCTTTTCCATTGTATCTTTTTTTATCTCCGTCCCTTAATTCCAGCGCCTCATGGATTCCTGTTGAAGCGCCGCTTGGAACTATGGAATTAACGCAAAAGCCTTTTGTTTTAAGATTCACTTCAACAGTGGGATTGCCTCTTGAATCAAGAACTTCCCTTGCAGATATTGATTTTATCTTATAGTCCAACCTTAGCACCTTTTTAATCTTTAACCATATCTTGGCTTTATTTAAAGATTTCGGATTGTTTTCATCAAAAACTTTATATAACTTGGTCTAAATGTTGTATTCGTGAGGTTCATAAAGAAGGATGTTGACAAAAGGCTCCTGTTTCTGATAATTGTACTTCTAGTTTTGTTTGCCGCATCCAGCGTTTATTACGAAGTAACTTACGGGCATATTCTCTCGCAGTACAGGAAAAACCAGGCATTGATTGGGGAACTGACGGCAAACGCCGTGCTTGACGACCTTAACAAGACAACCAACCTTAAAGAAAATATTCTCCAGTACAAAGAATACCTTGACAGGAGGTATGACGAAGTGAACACGATGAATCAGAAGCTCAAGGACGAGATTGCAAGTTTGCAGAATGAGCTTTACCTTGTTAAATCGCAGGTTGAATACCAGAAGGCAAAGGAAATAGGGCCGGCATCGCAGTTTCGGCTTTTCCAAAGCAAGGTGGAAGATGTTAATAATTTGAAACAGCAGCTAAAAGAATTATGCTCTAAATTTAAATCACTGAATATAACGGAGAGCAGGTGCAGTAATGTGGATTTTGATTGAAAAGAATTTCTTCTATGCCATGAAATTACATCGGAATTTTAATAATTATTAAGCTTTTCTGAGGGGAAAATATGTTAGTTGGGAAAAAGAAATTTAGGTGCCAGAATATCGAAAGAATTACAAATAAGATTAACCCTTAATCTATTCCACCCCACGAATGAAAATAGAAAAATGCTAAGTATTTAATATTTCGTTACTACTAAATAAAAATCACCCAATATAATCCACATCTCTTCCTAATTTCTTCTGCAGCTTCTTGATTGCAATCTGCTTTGTGACTTCGCTAAATTGCTCTGTCTTCTTCATAATCTCGCCTTCAATGTCTTTTATTTCCCTATCCAGCTTGTTAATATCAAGATTGAGCTTTAGCTTCTTGTTCAGGATTTTCAGCAGCTCCTTTGCGCCTTTTATCCCAAGGTACATTGGATGGCCGTATGTTTCTGCGAGGAATGAAATTGCTTCCATCTTTCTTTTTGCAGACAGCCCAAGTAGCAATCCTGAAACGCCGACTATTGGGCCAACAACGCCGAAAAGATTGCTGCTGATGTTCTCGTCCTTATACCTGTCAATCATTTTCCTGCTGTTGCCTGTGCAGTAAACCTTTGGCTTTTTTGGGATGTCTGCAAGCCCTATTCCACCAAGAGTTATTATCTCTTTGCAGCCGAATTTTTCAATGAGATTTAGAATATTTTCTGAAAACTCGTAGGAGCTTATCTCATCAATTGGCTGAACATCTCCGCCAAGAAGAATGATATCCCTTTTTCCCGGGGACTGCTTGTAAAAGACTTCCACAACTGGCAGCTCAACAAGATTGTCCTCGTTTACGAAAACGCTGTGGGGGAAAGTGTAGGAAGTGATTTCATACAGTTTCTTTGTTTTAAGCTCGTCTATCAGAAAATCAACTGCAACTTTGCCGACATTTCCAATGCCAGGCAGCCCCTCTATAAAAATAGGATTGTTCAGCTTCGGAGTTTTTCCGAACTGGGTAACTGTCCAGTAATCTTCCCTCATATTACGCCCCTGATTTTGTATTCTTCCATTTTTGCCTGCCTTTTGTAAGATGCAAATTTGTCGCCGGGGGTGTATTTGATTCCTTTTGAAAGCATAGTCTTATTCCCGCAGGCGCATATCTCTTTCATTGTGTACTTTCCGCAGCTTGCGCATTTGTATAAGTGTTTCATTTTTGAACAGCAAATTTAAGCCCTGACAAACTCAGCTTCCCCACTGCTCTTTTTTACGATGTTTATCGCAATGTCAGTCGCTGCCTTCATCACTTTCTCGGCGTCTTTGTAATCAGGCGCTTTAAGCATGAACCTGTAAAGGCCTGAGCCTAAGTAGTTTATCTTTATCCTTCCGTTTGACGAGTCTTCGGCTTTTTTTAAAGAGTCTTTTATCACATCTATTCCGTTTGGGGCGTAGATTGTTACTTTCAGCTTGCCGCTTATCTCGACTTCAGTGGGCTTTATCCTGACTTTCACTATTTCGGAAAGTATCTTGACCCCCTTGGTGTCTATGCCGAGGCTTTCCAAAACATTTTCGTCTTTTGACGCCTGCTCGAAGAAATCATAAAGTGAAAGGTAATTTTTCAGGGCCTTTGAGGAGATTTCCCTGTAAAGGTCTTCTGTCTTGACGCCAATCTTTCCTGCCGCTATCTCAACTATCTTTTCCGCGTTCTGCTCCCGCTTTATGCTGTCAATCTTTTTTGTCTTTTCGGATTCGTTGACTCGCCTTAAAGAAAGATCAATGTAGCCTTTTTCCTGGTTGACTCTTAGGACTTTGCAGACGACTTTTTTTCCTTCCTTTACAAAGTCCCTTATGTTTCTTATTCTTCCGGGAGAAACTTCAGAAATGTGTATTAAGCCGCCCTTGCCGAATTCATCAATGTCAACAAAAACAGAATGAAACTGGACGCTTGTTACCGTACAAAGAACTAACTCGCCCTCTTCCGGAAAACCCTGTTTCTTAAAAAGCATTTTTTCTATTCCAGAACTTCCAGGATCCTGGCTTTCACTTTGCTCTTGCCCCCTGTAGGCTCTGCAAGAATCTTGCCGCAGACCAGGCAGTCAACTTTTGTTGCTGTCTTCCCGAATGTTATCTGCTCGCCCTTGCATTTAGGGCATCTTACCTTGATGAATTTGCTTGTTGATTCCTTTATTTTTGGCATTTTAACGTCCTCTGATATCGGTAGTAACTTTTCTTTATTTATAAGGGTTTTGATTTTGCAGAACGAAAAATATTAAATACAGAATAATAAAACTACCGTCATGAAACTGTCAAAATCACAATTTATCGTTTTTTCTATAATCTCCGTAATCTTTATCCTTATCCAGGCTAAGGGGCTTGATTACCTCACAACAGGCGATGAAAATGTATATTTTTACATGGCAAAGTCGGTTGCAGAAGGGCAGGTGCCTTACAGGGATTTTTTCTACGCGCACCCGCCGGTTCACCTGTTGATTCTTGCAGGAATAACCAAGATTTTTGGGCTTAATTTTATCGTACTCAAGTCCGCAGAGCTTTTGGCTTTATTGATTGCATCATTTTTTCTTTACAAGACAGCAATTTTCTTGTTCAGGAATAAGCTGAATATTCAAAATGCAGATTCAATTTCAGCCCTTGCATTGATATTATTTCTTTCCTCATTTGAAATTCTGCTGAGGGGCACATTTGCAATGGGAGTTAATTTTGCGCTGATGTTCTTGATGATTTCATTTTACTTCATTTTTACGGAAAGGTATTTTATTGGCGGATTATTTGCAGGGCTTGCAGGCATGACGAGGTTTTATGCACTTCCGCCTTTGATTGCTGTTTTTCTTTTTGTTTTCATGAAAGATGTTCTGGAAAAGAAAATAAAGAATTTCTTCATAATGGTTTTGGGATTCTTATTGGCATTTGGGCTGCCTTTTGCATTTTTGTATTTGTTATTCGACCATAAGTTCATTGACCCGGTAATCACTTACCATTTCCTTAAGCCCAAGCTTCCGAACCAGAGGATGATTGTTTACAAGGCTGCGATGTACCAGAACTGGCCTGTGTTCTTGGCATTTTTGTCGTCCTTATTTATAAAAAAGAAGAAAATATTGCGGCTTTTTTACCTTGTTATCCTTGCGCAGATTGGGTTTATTTTATTGCTCAATGTTCCTGTGGAGTTTTACTTCAGCATAGCGTTCCCGTTCATGGCAATTATCGGAGGCTTTGCAATTTTAGAAATATTCAATAAATTAAATTTTTCAAAATATTTTAAATATTTGATGATGGCCTTAATTTGCGCAGTTTTCTTATGGAACTTTGCTGCTGATATAATTTTCCTCGAGAAAGCCGGCTTCCAGGAATTGGCACCCCTGCCCGAGATGACCAATGTTTTATTGAAATCCGAGCCAAACAAGCTTATATTTGGCGATGATTCTATTGTTCCTCTGCTCGCTTTAAAGTCGAACAGAAAGATTGCAATGAATTTCATTGATTCGAATGGGATGAGATTCACGACAGGGCTTGTGTTCTTTGATTTCTTCTCCGACCAGCTCAATAATGAAGATTTGTCTTACATCGTCTTAAGAAAAGGAAAAGGGATTTATCAGATTGAGCAGTTCAGGCAGTATGCTGAAAAAAGATGCAAACTGGAAAATCAGTATTTTGACAGGCTGGAAGGGAGTTTTTTGATGTATAAATGCGGCTGAGATTTTAATTTTTTGACGTCTAAGAAAATATATTTTATAATTTATTTACTGCGTTAGGAAAGCAACAGCAAAAGAACAAAAATAATATCTGTTTCTTAGCAAAATAAAATCTAAACAAGAAATTCAATCAATCACTTAAACTCAATCTTCTTTGCCCTGAAGCCCTGCCTCTGGATGTGCATCTTCTTGCAGACCTTGCATTCATACCTGAAATCCGTCTTCTTGGTTGATTTCTTTCCTGTCATCTTGAACTTGCTGATTGCCGGCTTTGAATACCTTCCAAGGTTTCCTTTTCCTCTCGCCCTTCCCCTTCTTCTTGCCCGAACCTTTGAGCCGTATGTCAGGCTGGAAGGATTCTTTTTCTTGTTGGTTGTGATATTGTGTTCGGTGTGCTTCTTGCAATGAGGGCAATATCTATTCACAACCTTGGGCATTTTCATAAGAACTTGGATTTTTATATCGTTTAAAAATGTTTCTAAAAAAATCCTGAATGATTTTATTCTTCCACTATCTCTTCCACTTTCCCCCTGCTAATCAGAACATCAGCAATCTCCGACGGCAGATTGGCAATGTCTTCCTCTTTATAAGGGCCGTATTCCTCAAGCTCAGGGCCTACAAACTTGGGGACGGGAGCAGAAAACCTTACAACCTTTGTCGGCTTCTTCAGCTCAATTGCGTCATGAAACATTTCTGCCGGCTTTGGCTTCACGCTTTCAAGCGCCTGCATGAAGGGCATTTTCTCGTTCAAAACTGCAAGAAGGATGGCATCCCTGTAAGTGTCGAGCATTCCTGCCAAGGCATCAAAAAAAACTTTTTCCTCTTTTAATAAAGCGCCTGTGTCAATGAGATTTGACTTTGTCCTGCTCCTGTCCAATGCAAGCGCGATTATTTTCTTTTCACGCCGTTCGTATAATTCCTTCAGAATCTTGTATATGTTCTCAAGCTGCCTTTCTGTCTTTTTCTTCTCGTCACTTGCAAAGACTGAGTCGCTTTTTGCTTCAAGAATTCTTTTCTTGTCCCTTATGTAGCTGATAGTGTCGCTGAAGAACGCAGGCTCCATTCTCTGCAAGTCCGGCCTTTCCCTTTCTCTCTTGAGCAGCTCAAAAAGAGTTTCATAAGTGATTACGACTTCCTGCAAAATTCCACCCTTAAGAGAAGAATTATACCCTATCCTTTAAATAAGTTATTGTTGTGAAGGCTTTGTGTAAAAAGTCAGTTTTGGCATCTCAATTTGCGAGCATTATCGCAACCACATGCCAGCAAAAAGGAAATTGCAATGGGAATTTTTGCTATTGTCCTTTCTATTTACATGCGAGCTGATGCCAAAACATAGCTGAAAGCTACTTTTTACACAAAGCCTGTTGTGAATGTGTGCATTATCATATCTTTAAATCATCTGTCAAAATGTTGGATTCGAACACGGCTTTTCTTGGTGAAAACCCTATTCGCAAAACTTTTTTCCGAACTTCGTAGCGGAAAAAAGTTCTGCACTCAGTTCTCATCCACGCCTCAGATAATAGATATACAATAGCTCTTCCTAAAAAATCAAAATAAACCAGATACCTTTTTAAAACAAAAAGCTGTACGGCTACAAATGGCAGAACTGGTTTTCAAAGATTTGACTTTCGAGAAGGAAAATGAGAAGATTAAGGTTAATTTCCTTAGGCTGTTCTATTTTTACCTGGAAAAAGACAGCTTGCAGAAGATTGCTCCGTTTGAGATCGGGAAAAATTCAATTGACTTCAAGAATGTTTCTGAGCAGAGCGCAAGAAGGAAGTTTGATTTTTTGCTCTTTAACGCGTTCAAGAGCCTGAAAAACAGGCTGAACAAGAAAACTACAGTGTATATCCACCAGTCTTCCGGCATTCCGCTGATGGGCTCGAATTATTTTGGGCTTGTGGACCGCGGTTCAAATATAATTGAGGTAAAGCCCATTACAAGCTGCAACATAAGCTGCATCTTCTGCTCAGTGGATGAAGGGCCTTACTCAAGAAGAAAGGTAGATTTTGTCGTTGAGAAAGACTATCTTGTGGCTGAATTTAGGAAACTGGCTGAATTCAAGAAAAATGACAAGCTGGATGCCCATATAAACGCGCAGGGGGAGCCGACATTGTACGCTGACATGGCTGAACTGGTAAGGGGGATAATGTCAATTCCCGGCGTTAAAACCAGCTCAATTGACACAAACGGGCTTTTGCTGACAAAGCAGTATGTTGATGAGCTGGCAGATGCAGGGCTGACAAGAATAAACCTATCTTTGCACTCACTGGAGCCAAAAAAGGCGACTGAGCTTGCAGGATATCCATATAATCTAAACAAAGTTCTGGAAATCGCGAGATATATTCCAAAGACGAAGATGGATCTTATAATCGTGCCTGTATGGATGCCGGGCTATAATGATGAAGAGCTGCCCAAGCTGGCAAAATTCGCTGAAGAAATTGGCGCAGGAAAGCACTGCCCGCCTATTGGAATCCAGAATATGCTTAACTACAAATTTGGAAGGAATCCAATTGAAGAAGCATCAATGGAGAAATTCTATGATAAAATGAAACAGCTTGAGAAGGAACACGGGATAAAGCTGATATTTGACAAGACGGCCTTTGATGTAGTAGAGCTTCCTGAGCTGCCAAAGCCTTTCAAAAAAGGCCAGGTGATAGAGGCAGAAGTTGTGCTGCCCGGAAGGCTAGGGAATGAGATGCTGGCTGTCGCAAAAGACCGATTGATTTCAGTCCCTGAATGCTTCAAGGAGATAGGCTCTAAGGTCAAGCTGAAGATAAAGAGGACTAAGCACAATATTTTTCTGGGAGAGCTGCTGGGTTAGTAATGCTGCTATAATGTCGGACACAAAAAATTGATTAAAAATAGTTGTGTCCGCCGAATATAGTGTCGGATTAACATTGCTCATTTATTTACTTCCGACACTATAATTCCTGTATTCGCTATCTAATCTTGCTCTAGTGTCAGTTACGTAATTATAAATCAGATTGACAGTATGGCCAATGACCTCTTTTGCGGTATCCTTCTCCAGATTTCTCGTCATAATGCAGTAAAAGATTCTTGATTCCCCGACATACATTATACCGCAGTCATGAAATAGCCGAGTGTTGTCAATGTAGTATTCTCCAAATTTTTGGGCAACTGTGACATTAGGAGGCAAGTCTGCAAGCCCGTTGATATCAAAGTCTGTCTGTGATAATAAAGTAAGGAGGTATTCGGAGTCATTTGCATATAAAACTGTAGATAAATACAGGCTTGAAAACAGGTTATATAATGATATAGGTGTGACCAAATCTGTGCGATTTGCATATTCCAGCCTTCTGTCAGGATAATCGAGATTTTCCTTGATGTCATAATAATCCAAAAGGCGCTTTAAATCAGACTTGTCAGTATGAGCTTTCAAGACATTAAATGCTGTATTATCAGAATCTTCCAGCATTATTTCAAGCAGCTCCTTAACCGGCAGCTCTTTTTTATCCGTTGAATGCAAGCCTCCGTAAGTATCTGTTCTTTGATTATCCTTGATTTGAAGCGGCTCATCCAGGCTTAATTTCCCATCTTCCACTTTCTGCATTATCATGACTGCAACCGGGAGCTTGTTGAGGCTTGCGGGGAAGTAACCCCTGTTTTGGTTGATTCCTGCATTGGCGCCGTTTCTTAGGTTTTCAATATAAACTGAGCCATTTACATTCTTTTCCAGAAAATAAACCCTTATATCATTCCTCAAGGGCCCAAAGTTGCTGATTAAGAAACTTTTTGGCTCAAGGATTCCGGAATATATCCTGGGGGATAAAAGACCGCTGTATTGGGTTGTTTTTTGTGTTGAACTGCTGTTTTCACAGGTGTTTTTGGATATATCGGGACTGGTTAGATTTTTCAATTCTACGATGGGCCTATGATCAGTAATATTGCAAGCCTGCCTTACTTCAACAACTTGGGTGCAGGAAATCAGGAAAAGAGCAAGAAATAATATGCAAAGATATCTTGTCATTGTAATTTTAAACTTAAATATTAAGAGAAAAGAAAAGAAATAAAAAAAATAAGGGGTTTAAACCCTTAAACTGTGGCTGGTACAACTGGTGCAGCTACTACTACTGGTGCAGCTACTGTCAATTGGTTGTTAACCTTCTTGACTTCGACATTCATGCCTTTTAAGGTGCCCTTGAAGTCGCCGTAGTTTGCAACAACTGCTGCTGCGTTCCTTGTGTCAACAGCTGAGTATCCCGCTACTAGCATTGCAACGTTTCCGTTTGCGTGCTCAAACAACTGGATTTTACCGACTCCCGGTGTGAATCCTGCTGTGCAGTCTGCTGGGTTGCCCATAACTGTTGCTGCTGCTGCGTTTGCACATGGCCCACCCACTAGGATTGAGTTCTGTGCCTTTACATCAGATACTTCTGATGCTAGCTTTGCAGCTCCAACTGATATTCTCTGAACAATTACTGCGTCATTAGAGCCTGCTACATTGCTTGTGGTTACTGTTGCTCCCTTTCCAATAATCCATACTGAAGCTTCCCTTTGAGACTGTGGGTAGTCAATTGAAAAAGTAGCTGGGTTTGAGCTTGGTGTGTTTCTTGTAATGAAAGCACCATATGCTGTGTATCCATAAGCTACGTTGCTTGTTCCACTTGGTGTTCTTAGGTTGATTCCATTGCCATACTGGTTACTGGTGTATCCATTAACCATTGAGTGTTGCACCTTGGAAGATGCTGCTGAAATATTCACAACAAGGTCTGTAGCAACTACTTGATCCATTGAATCAATTGCATTTGAATCTACAGCTGAGTCTGGTGTATGGACGCTCAATAGCGCACTACTTACATTGGCAGAGGAAGTGGAAGTGTTATCAAATCCAAGCTCTGCACCAAACTTTGTTGTAATATTCACAAGGTTAGTCCCGATAGCACCGCTCGCATCCATATCAACTTGGATATCAAAGTCGCTTGCTGTGGAAGCAGTAAAGTTCACTACGTTGAAACTTGCACCACCCAACTTAAGTTGAGCTATGGTTGCTCCACCTGATGCTGCAGTGTAACTTTGTTCAATAGTGTCACCGCTTCCCAAGTTCCTAAACCTTAGCACAGGGCTGTCTGCTGTTTGCTTATCAGATCCCTTATACTGCAAAGCATAAGTCTTTCTCTGTCCTTTCTGTTGGGAACCATCGGTCACTAAAAAGTAGGTGTCCTTTTTTATGTTTTGACCTTCTATGTTAATAAATGGCTTACCATTGTCACCAAAGGTCATAGCTGTTCCTGAACCCGCTCTTGCTATCGGCAGTGATGCTGTTTTTCCATCTGCATCAACAAACTTAAGCACGTATTGGTTGTCGCTTGATGTAGCCAACTCAATCTTTTCGGTTGATTGCTTGCTTAGACCCTGGTATTGGATATCCCAATTTTGGGTAAATAATACCTGAGGCTTTCTCAAGTCAGGGTTAGCGCTTAACATTCCACCTGCTGGCACATAAAAGTTGTCATCAGATGTCATGTTCACAGTAATCCTGTTTATCTTAAAGGTCGAGTTATCATCTGAACCTTCAATGATGACTGGTGCGTTGGTTATTGATGAGTCATCTGTTTTAATGTTGTTGCTTGAGACAACATCCAATACATTAGTATCCTTCAATTCTAATTTTTGCGCTCCAATGAAAAAGGTTGCGCTGTGGATACCGCCTGCGAAATTCTGGAACAAAATTTCCGAAATTCCTACATTGGTTCCATCTGACAATTTGTCAGTGTCTCCCTTGTTCATCTTTCTTGAAGCCTGTCCGTTCACAGTTAGCTGTGCAGATGTTGAGTCCACATAAGACAAAGTTACTTCGTAGTCCTTGCCGTTAATTGTGTATGTCTTTGTTGCCTTCTCAACTAGAGTGTCTTTGTTTGACCCACCCATAAGGGTTAGAGTGACACTTGCTCCTGAGGTCGTAACTCTTTTAGCTGTTACAATAGAGTATTGCTTACCGAACATTTTTAAGTCGGTGTTCTGGAAATCCGTTAGGAACAATCCAGTTGTTGTTGCAGAACCTGCTGAGTCATCAACATCGCTTTGTAAAGCTGTTGTGAATTCAAGCACATACTTTCCGATTTCATGTCCTGATTTAAAGTACAGGAAATCTGTTGTTGATGATGCGCTGTTTTCTGTGTATTTGACAAACCCTGAGTTCCCGCCAGTTCCAGGACCTAGTAAATGAAGATATTGGTTGTATGGTGCATCTCCTTTGCTATTGGTTGCGGTTCCTGAAGCCAATGCTTTAAGCTCTCCACCAGTTCCTCCGATAAGAGCTACTGATACGTTTCTCAATGTCATTGCAGCTAGGTTTGTTGTTGTAAGATCTTCTGTCAGAGCCAATTTCTTGGTACCGCCAATCTTGTATGCGTCACCTGAAACTGCTGTGGTAGAAGTTGCTCCTACTGATACTTTCTTGACTGATGCTGCCTGCAAGCTTGCGATTACATCGGATATTCCGATTACGTCTTCTGCTGCTGCTTTGTCACCAACGATTAGAACTCCGTTAAATTTTCCATCCTTTACGAAAGGCGATGGGTAGTTAGCCAAGTCTGCTGCAGCGAATGCTGAGCCGGCCATTGAGCCTAACATAACTGCTCCTGTTCCTAATGCAATCATCCTCTTTATGGTTTTTTGAAATCTCATCTTTTAAACACCTCCAAGTGTTTTAGTTTTATTGTTCTCGTATAATATTATCGATGAATATTATACTATGTAGGAACACCTCTTATAAAGCGTTCTTGAGACAATATTATTAATATCCATATTTAAAGCTTTTGGTATTATTATATTTTTGAATATATATATTTTAGCATATAACATGGGTTTTTACGTATGAAAATAATTGTTTTTACAGAAAAAAGACCAATTATAATATATAATTATGGTTTTCAGTTCTGGAATTGAGTTCTATATGCATATATGTCAATACTTTTAAATAATCGCTAGATAAACTCCATTTTATGCCAAAACAAACGATATCATTATGCATGATAACAAAGAATGAAGAAGCCAATCTTGAAGGCTGCTTAAGCTCTGTAAAAGAGCTTGTTGACGAGATAATTATTGCGGACACAGGCAGCGCTGACAAGACAAAAGAGATTGCAAAAAAGTTTAAAGCAAAAATCTATGATTTCAAATGGAGTGATGACTTTTCTGCTGCAAGAAATGAAAGCCTGAAGCATGCCACAAGGGAATGGATTCTTGTGCTTGATGCAGACGAGGAGCTTGAAGGGGATTCAGTAAAAGCTATAAAAGAATTTGTGGCTAAAAAGGAGGCAGATGCTTTCCTGCTCATACAGAAAAATTATACAAATGATTCTTCAATTGCCGGCTTTGTAAATGAGCCGCATGAGAAAAACGGAAAAAAATATTCAGGCTGGTACGGCTCATTGATTGCAAGGCTTTTCAGGAACCTGAGAGGATATGAATTTTCGGGAATTGTGCATGAGCTTGCCGAGCCGTCAATAGAAAAGAAAAAAGGCAAGATTGCAGCAACAAATCTTTTCATACATCATTATGGCAACGCTGATCCTGAAGCCTCAAAGAAAAAAAAGAAGTTCTACCTTGAGCTTTGCGAGAAAAAAGCAAGGCAAAAGCCTGATGCTGCTTCCTGTTATGAGCTTGGCGTGCTTTACAAAGAAAATGAAATGATGGAAGATGCTGTAAAAGCATTAAAAAAAGCAGCTGAGCTGGAGCCGAAGCACAGCAGGGCATTGTTCGAGCTGGGGGTTGTTTACGAGAAACAGAAGAATTACAATGAAGCTATAAATAGCTACACAGAATCTTTGAGGATAAGAAACAGCAACGATGCATTCAAGAATCTTGGGATATGCTATTCAAAAATTGGAGATGGGAAGAAAGCTTATGCAAACCTGACAAAAGCCATCCTTATAAGCCCAAATGACTACACTATATATAATAGCCTTGGAAGCGTGCTTGAAAAAAATGGTGACTTTGACACAGCTGCCCAGATGCTTGAGCTTGCGATAGGGCTAAACCCGAACAACACAATCGGATATTATAATCTTGGCATTGTGCTGGATAAAAAAAGGGATTATGCGAATGCCATGAAGAATTATGAAAAGGCAGCTGAGCTTGGGCACAGGAACAAAGAGGAGATAAAGAAAAGGATAAAAGAGCTCAAAGGCTATATTGAGCATAATCCGAAATACGGCTTTGATTTTAAGATTGGATAATTATTACTACTTCTTAATGATTAAAGATAGAAAGGTTTAAATACGGCTGTGATTTAGATTTGAAATTATGGGAACGCTTGATTCGCTTGTAAACCTTGCCAGGGATATGCCGGAAGGAAAGGCTGACAGAAGGAGTTTTCTTAAGTTTATAGGGGGAACAATCGGAGCTGGAATGGTTTCGAATAACGACACTATGCTGGAATCAAGGATGGGCTCATTTATACAAGAAAAGAGAAAAAGCGGATATTTGAATCCCGCAGATGAAATAAGTGTTACAGTGTATGATATAGATAATAATAGGAAAGTTGTCAGCATAAATGAGGATGCAAGAAGAATGGCTGCCTCGACAATAAAGGATTATGTCATGCTTGCTGTATTCCATCAAATCAATCGAAAAAAGATCAAGTACAGCCGCAGAATCCAAAGGTTGCTTGAAAGAATGATCCGGGAAAGCCATAATCCTTCAACAAATTCATTGATTCGCGAGTTAGGTGGCGTCAAGAATGTAAGCGGCATAATAAGAAGTGACTTTCCATATTTTAACGAAACTATGGTTGTTGAGACCATTCCTGATGATGGCAGAACTTACAAAAACACCACCTCAAGCCATGATTTGAATATTTTTTACAACCAGCTCTGGAAAGGCAACCTCCCTTACGCACAAGAAATGAAAAGGATTCTGCGGCTGCCAAAAAAAGACAGGCTTACAGACCGCACATGCATTCCTTCAAATACGATTGTCTACAACAAAACAGGGACAGTCCACGGGCTTGTAGCAGACAGTGGAATCCTTGTGATGAGGGACAACAAAGGAAACCAGTACCCTTATGCAATATCTGTAATGATAGAAGACAAAACAAGGCCTCATTCAGGGGACAGCAGGGCCGTCAGAGATACATGGAAAAAAAGGCGCTCAGAGCTGATTCGGGACATATCTGAGGGAACTTATGATTTCTTGTATAATTTGCACATGGAAAAACCCTACAGATGCAAAGAGCATGGCGGAATGCATTTAGGAAGGCGCCAATAACTAAAAAAGGCACTAATCAGGCAAGTGTTTGAGATTTTACCCTTCCAAAATCTTATAAAACGCATCAAATATAGAAACATCTGTTACCGCAAGATGGTATTTTATGTTCAGCTTGTTGCAGACTTCCTCAATCTTTGCGCAGTGGTTGTCCAGCTGCTGCTGGTATTCCATTCTCATCCTCGGGCTGACAAAAGTCCTCAGCATGCCTTTGGTCTCGCTGTCAATCAGCTTCATATCGCCCTCGAACTTCAGCTCTTTTTCTGTCCTGTCAAGAACCTGTATGATTTTTATTTCGTGGTCTCCAAGCGAGTAAAGCGCTTCCCTTATTTCTTCTATGTTGACCAGAAAATCAGAGACAAGAATAAGCATTGACCTGCTGCCTATAACTTTCTTGTACTGCATGATTGTGTCCCCCAGCTTCGAAAATCCCTTTGGCTTGACAGAATTAAGATGGCCGATCATTGCGGCAAGGTGCGACATTCCCTTCTTTGGCTGGAAAATCTCAAGCTGGTCTGCAAATGTCGAGAACTGGAATTTTTCGTTGTCTCTCAAAGCAAGATAAGCAAACCCAACGCCTATCATTGCCGCATAATCAAACTTGCTCACGGGCTTTCCGAATGCCATGGACGCGCTTCCGTCAACAATTATGTGAACCGTAAGGTTTCTTTCTTCCTCATGGACTTTAAGGTAAAGGTTGTCTGTCCTCGCGAAAACTTTCCAGTCTATCATCCTGATGTCATCACCGGGGGCATAGATTCTGTAGTCCTTAAAAGTCAGCCCGTGCCCTGCTGCAACCGATCTCCTTGGGCCTGTAAAATTAGAAGTGACTCTCTTGTTTACAACAAGGTTGAACCTTGTCAGCTGGTCGAGAAAAGATGTGTCAATCATTTTGTTTGGATTAGTTTTATGCTTATTTTCCACGCCAATAATCAATTTAAAATTTTAAGGGGGAATACTGGATTCCTGCTCTTAATGGTTCAGTGTTGTTCCCCACCCCCTTGTGGAATTGTTGGCAAGAGAGCCGACATTTTGTGCACTTGATTGTGTTACATCATCGGGTGGGTGGAGGGCAAAGCAAACAATTGAAGTGCGCTCAGCGAGTACCCTCCCTAAAAAGCTCTAATCGTTATTGGACTAATTATTTAATTCTGCATTCATCCTATTTTATTTCACTTTGTCCAATATCGCCTTGATTGCGTCGTCGACTGTTATTCCTTTTCTTTCAGCCTCGAAATTGAGGATTACCCTGTGCCTTAAAATCGGGTATGCCAGCGTGTTCAGGTCGTCGTTGCTTACATGGTTCCTGCCCTGTATCAGCGCCCTTGCCTTGGCTGCAAGAATAATTCCGATTGATGCCCTTGGTGATGCCCCGTAAGACATTATTTCTTTGTTGTTTCTTGTTGCGTGTATCAGCTTGACTGCCCTCTGCTTAATGTCATTTGCTATCGGAACCTGCCTTGTCAGGCCCTGCAACGTCAGCAGATGATTCTTGTTCAGCATCACCTTGAGCTTTTGATCTTTGGTCTCGGCAGCATACTTGTCCACTATCTCAATTTCCTGCTCGAAAGTCGGGTATGTGACCTTGATTTTAAGCAAAAACCTGTCTGCCTGGGCCTCAGGCAATGGATAAGTTCCTTCCTGCTCTATGGGGTTCTGCGTTGCAAGGACAAAAAACGGAAGGTCAAGCTTGAAAGTATTTGTTCCTACAGTAACCTGCTTTTCCTGCATTGCTTCAAGCAAAGCGGACTGAGTCTTTGGAGTTGCCCTGTTGATTTCATCTGCAAGGACTACATTGGCAAATACAGGGCCGGGCTGGAACTTGAACTGCCTTTTGCCCGACATTTCCTCAATAATGTATGTTCCCGTAATATCTGACGGCATAAGATCAGGGGTGTTTTGTATCCTGCTGAATTTAAGGTCCATCAGCTCTGAAAGAGTCCTGACTGTCAGCGTCTTTGCCAGTCCGGGGTAACCTTCAAGGAGCGCGTTGCCGTCGCATAAAATAGCTGTGAGAATCTGCTCAACGACAGCCTCCTGCCCCACTATAACCTTGCCTATCTCCTTCTGAAGCTCGTCAAAAACCTGCTTGTAATTTTTCATTTATTGTTCACCTCTATGAATTTTTATTGAATTTTTTTTCGTTAATGCCCGGCCGTTATTGGGCTGGTTTTTTAAATTAAAATATTTTTTTTATTTTGTTTTTATAATCTTTTTAATTGGTTTTTGTACATTGGGCTTTCGTGATTTTTTTGTTGTTTTAAACTTTCTGATTTTAATTTATTCTTTCTGTTGCTCTCCTGGCGCAGTTTCATTAAATTTTTAATAATAAACTTTAAATTGAATTTTTTAGGTGATTATTATTTTTAATTTTATTAGTTTCATTTTAGGTTTCTCTTTTAGCTTTGCGCCAGCTTGTTGAAATAATTCTTCACCAGCTCAAGCTGGTCCTCAGGAATGTTTTCCTGGTAAGATGCCGTTTCCCTTACAGCCATTTCCTGGGTAAATGTGGTCTCGAATTTCTGCTGCGCGGATTCGCCCTCTTCCCTGACATTCACTTTGAAGTCAACGGGCTTGAGCCTGATGTTAAGCTCATTATCCCCTAATTTTGCGACATTGCCCTTGCCGAAAATATCGCTCGTGGTGTTGAGCTTTGCCGCGACAAAATTTCCGACTCCCTTGAGGTTTTTTGTCTCGAATATGTCAGGAATCTTTTGCCTGGCAAATTCAAGCAGTTTCAGGTTAAATGTAGCCACGAAGATGATTAGGAATGCCAAAACCATGACTGCAAAGATTTTGTAAGACAGGGTTTTGGGGTTGATGAACATGGACAGCCCTACATTCTTCATCTCGCTTGTGACTTCGTATGAAAGTTCCTCTACAATCTGGTTTTCCACGCCTACGTTGTCTGCCGCTGTCCTGAGCTTTTCCCTCAAAGGCGCGTGCTTGCCTTCCACTATGAGATGCTTGTTGGAGCCGAAGCTCCTGTAAGAGTAAAATGCAAGGTATGCCAGCGCAGGAACCAAGGCATACAGCGGATGAAAATCAACGACTGAAAGGACAAGGTAAAAAACAAGAAAGACCAGGGTCGTGTTTACAACATTCTCGAAGAATATCAGCTCATTTAATGTCCTGTTGATTTCCTGAACTACACTGGAAAATTGCTTCATTTTAGGTTATAGTTTATAATTTAGTTTTCTTCTTTATTGCGTCTATCCGCTTTTTAGTTACTTTGATTGATTTGTCTAACTCTTTTTTTGTATAATCCAGTTCGTATCCAACAGGGTACCTGCTCTCAAAATAAAAATTAGTAATTTTTCTTAATTGACTTGTAAATTTTCTAAATGATTTGTCGATTTTTGCCGCTTCTTCAATAAGTTTTATTAAATCATGGATTTTTTCCAGTTTCCAGCCATTATAGATTAAAAAACCTTTGAGATATTTTTCAACAGCCTGATGCACGTGGAATGAAACATTTTCCAACGCCCTATTGTTCTTTAAAAGGAATTCTGCGTCATCAATATCTTTTTGTCCCTTATCAAACCATTCCTTTGCAAGTTTTATTTTAGCCATACAAAATAACCCCTTTTTCCATTATATTCCTAATAAAATCATCCTCCATTTCCAGCCTTATCTTAATTTCCTTAGGAGTGTAAACTAACGGCTCAATCGCAGCAAGGCGATTCTCATTCTTTATTATTTCACGTATCTTTACAGCCCTGTCAATGTGCCTTGCGCTGGTTTGCTTGATTATAAGCAAATCTATATCGCTGTCTTTTCCCGGCCTGCCGTAAGCATGGGAGCCGAAAAGTATTATTTTATCAGGCATGTAATCCTTTGCTATTTTTCTAGCAATGCCTCCTATAAATTTTTTTGTGCTTTTAGATTGCTTCATTTTAGGTATACTTTTTTTAACATTTAGTTTCATCTCCGGCATTATCTTTCAGGCATTTGACTTTCCTGTCAAGTGAAGCTATCGTGGCCTCTTTTTGCGCAACATTTGCCTTCAAAGTGTCAATTGTCGATTGCAAATCCTGCGACAATTTCTGCTGTATTCCCAATTTCTCGACTGTGTTTTTTAAATCCGCTTCTGCGGATGCCAATGCTGTCTTTGTCGATGTAAGGTCTGCCTGGAGCTTTGTCTTGTCTGATGCGAACTGGTCCCTTTCGGTGGAAGTGTCAACATATTTTTTGCTCAAAGAATCTTCCTTTTGGCTTTTCAGCTGAAGCTGCACGCTTGTCTCGTTAAGCTGAGCCCTTTTTGAAGCAAGCTCTTTTGAAAGCCTGTCGAGCTCATTAAGCTCATTCTGGTATGTGGTTGACAGGTTCTTGAATGAAGTCTGGTAATAGACAGTAAATCCGCTGAACATCAGCAGCGCAGCCACTATAAGAAGAAGCAGCCCAAGGTTCACATCTTTTCTCATTACCGCCATTTTCTTTTTTTTATTATTGGTTTTTAATTATATTTTTGATTTTAATTTGACTGAGTTTTTTAATTTTTTTTATTTTAAATTATGTTTTTAGTTAATGTTCAATCATTATTTTTAATCTTTTAATTGGTTTTTGTACATTAGCTTTTTTGATATTATTTTGCCAATGTAAACTTTATAATTTTGTTTGATTCTTTTTGCTTATCTCCCGGCGCATTTTTTTAAATTATTTTTAAATTTTTGATTGAGTCATATGATTATTTTTGTTTGGCTGCTGTTTTTTTATTTCCGCTAATTTGTATCCGTTATAATCATTCTTCCTGTTTAAATTACTTTTGTATATTCTCCCTGTATCTCCTGATGGCTATCTCGGTTAAAAACAGGAGCATTGCAATAATTGCGAACGGCCACCTGTAATCAGTTGACTCTATTTTTATTCTTTTTGATTTTTGCCTGACGAAATCTAGGATTGCATTTGTATCAGAAGGGTCAAAGACTTTTCCGCCGGTCTTTTCAACAAGGGCGGTAAAATCCTGGCTGATGCCCAGGTTGGCATATTCGTCATTATAATTTACAGCAAAAGTCGCGCCTAATATGTCCTTGAAGCCTGTTTCTTCCGGAGTATAAGATGAAGAGTAAAGATTAGTGTCTATTTTGGCGAATGCAAGGCCCTTGGACTGGGGCATTTCTCTTGTTATTACATTTACATTTGTTGATTTTCCAATTACCGCGTCCCTTATAGTCACATCATAGGACTTTTTCCTGCCCAAGTCGCCGATTGCCCAGTTTATGCTTCTTGTTATCATCTTTGAATTCTGCTTGTTAAGGATATCTCCTGCCCATTTCAGGCCGTCATCGCTCATAAAAGTTACAACCCTGCCAAGACCAAATCGCCACACGACAAGTATAGGGATGTTTTTTTGGGTTGAAACCAGCAGCCTTGCAGCAGGCTTTGGAACAGCATAATTGTATCCTGAAATTGTTGAGTGCAGCTCTTCCATTCCAAGAGTTATGAAATGCGTTGTATCAACTGCAATCAATGAATTGTAGAATTCCTCTTTTTGGCTTTCATCCTTGTCGCCGAACTCGACTTTAAGCTTGTTTGATGCGTCAGTTTTATAGAATATCCCTTCGCCGAGGGCAGCCATATTTGAAAGGAAAAGATTGTTGTCGGTTGATAGGTCATCGGTGTCTGTTCCAACTCCCACAGTGAATACTTTGGCCCCTTTCGCATTTACGCCCCTTACAACATTGTAGGTGTTTTCCCTCAGCTGGCTGTATGTTGTCTTTCCGTCGCTGATGAATATTATGTTCTTGCTGCCGCCGACCTTGTTCAGCATGTTGAAGCCGCCCTGGATTCCGATGTCGAAGCAGGACTGGCCGTCAAAATCAAGCCTTGAAATCCTGTCCTTCAAATCCTTTTTTATTTCTTTAAGCGGCTTCATTCCGCCCGGCATAATGTCAAAAGCCTGGCAGGCTGTTGTGTGGCCGTTTCCGAATGCAACAGCGCCGACATTATTTTTCTCGCTCAGGCTGTCAACAATGCTTATAGCAAGCGCCTTTTCCACTGCAATAGAGTCGCTTGTGCTGCTGGAAATGTCTATGACAATTACTACATTAATATCGCTCTTGTTCTGCTCCTCGCTTGCGCCAATCTTAATCGGCAGCAAAGTCTCAAGCAGAGTGCCCTTGTAGTTTCCCCTGTCAAAAGAATTTTCCCCGCCGATAAAGATAAGCCCGTTGCCGTCTGAGACATATTCGCTTAACCGGTTTACATGGGAGTTGATGTATGATGATTTTACGTCGTTAAAAATAACGGCCATATAATCAGACAAGTCATTTGGAACCCTGTCCTTTATTTCAACCTGGTAAATCTTGCCGAGCTCGTTTGCCAGAGGGGAGTTTTTTTGCGTTACATAAAGGATCTTTGGCCTTGGGACAATCTTGACGCTCTTGTAGTAGACATTGTTATTTTTGAAATAATCAGTATTTCCGACGTCAAGCAGCTTTGCTGTAATCTTGTGGTAGTCTCCTTCTCCAAGCTTCCTGGAAAATGCAAATGCCTTTGACGCTGACCCCTTCTCTTCAAGGATAAGCTCATTGCCGCCCTGCGAAACCTGCAGGGTGTACGGTATTTCGCTGCCAACAACAGTTACTTTTACGATAAAATCCCCTTCAGTGTCCTTGATAATCTCTGCCGGCCCTTCAATTATTACGTCAACGTCATTGCGGATAGGGCTCATCTTGAGCGTGCTGACAGAAGAGTTTATGTTTGCAGCAAAAAGCATTATGTCGCCGAGAAGCTTGCCTTCATTATTGACTCCGTCGCTTATGACCATGACGTTGTCATCCCCTTCAATGTTATTCAGGATTCCGTTCCCTATTGCCGAAGATTCTCCGCCTGCTATTGTCCGAATGCTGACAGGAATTGTCCCTTCAAGCTTTTTGTAAAGGTCATATGCGGTGTTGGGGGCATAAAGCGCCATTGAGCTTGAATTGTCAACCAGAATCGTAAGCCTCGGGTCGCCGGGAACAGTTTTGCCTTCAAGAACAAACGGAGAGGCTATTGCAATAAGCAAAAATATTATTGCCATGCTCCTTAAGGCCAGAATTATTTTCCTGTCCGCCCTTTTTGACTTGACGTAAGCGTCCAGCTCCATCCTGTTATTGAACTTGACAAAAGTTTTTCTTCCAAACCAGATTATCAAAAGAATTATGGGAACTATTGCTATCAGCACATAAGAATATTTCACGCAGTAGCTCGACATGCAGTAAATCCTGCTGTAGTCCGGTATTATAAACGCCATTTTTGTTTTTTGTTTTTTATTTGGTTTTTTATGATTTTATTTTAATTTTTATTGATAATCATTTTTTAGTTTTTTAAAAGTGTTTTTAGTTAATGTTTTAGTAGTTATTGGACTGGGTTTTTAATTTGAAATATTTTTCATTGTTAAATTTTTATTTATCTTTATTGATTTTTTGTCCATTAACTTTTTTGCAATTATTTTGTTGAAGTAATATTTATTGCCTTGGTTAATTCTTTTTGTTTCTCTCCCGGCGCATTTTTTTAAATTTTTAAATAATTTCCGTTATATAGACAATTGCGTTGATTGGTTATATTTACACGCAATTGTCTATCTCGTAAATTGCGGCTATTTATTAAACCAATTACCGCGATTTACGATATCTGTTATTTTATTTTAATTTTTTATTAATTTTTTATTAATTCTGTTTATTATTAACTTTTATTTGGGCAATTTCATTATTTACAAATCCCCCCTTCTCTTGATGTAAAAAAACTCTGCAAGCATGAAAATCAGCACCAATAAAAGTATTGGCAGCTCAAGGTTGAAGTCATGCTCAGCGCTCTCCCTTTCCAGCAGATTTTGCCTCTCCTGCCTGGTTTCTACCTTTGAGGGAACGTTGATATTGGACTCCTTTTCATTGATGAGGTTTGCCGCATATTTTTTGTTGTCAAAATCATATATGCCGACTTCGTCCATCAGCAGCTTGGATGCCGTCATTGTCTGCGAAGGGGTGGTTACTTTCTGCTCGTTGACCGTGAAAATTTTTCCAGTGGGATAATTGAAATCCCTTATGTCCTCTGCGCCCACCATGAAGTTCAGAAGAGAGCTCCAGAATATCGGATATGCCGGAAGCGTCTTGAAATCGCTTGCATGGTCCAATATTCCGTAATAAACAATTTTTCCTTTCTTCCTCTCCCCGTATACAATCAACGGCGCCTTGTCATCCGCAGATGCGAAGGTTATTGCCGCTTTCTTCGCATCAGCGCCGAAATATGAGCCTGCCGCAGTGAAGCACCTTTCCTTTTCAAACTGCTTTGTAATCTGGTTTATTGTCTCCACGCAGACTTTTGTCGGCTTTGCAATCTTGTTTTTCAGGTCAACAGGCAGCAGGTCCCGCATGCTGATATCTTTCAGGTCATCCTGAGCCGCAATTACCACGTTTCCGCCTTTCTCGGCGTAATCTATGATGTCGTCAAAAGTTCCAGGCACTATTCCGTCTTTCCTGTTTACATTGTTTATCTTATAGACAATTATTGCATCGTGCCTGTATGGGTCAATCTTTTCCTTTTTTGTGTTGATTGTGAGTACAGGCGGGTTGACAACGTTAAGGTCAATATCCTTCGCAGAGCTTAAGGCCAGCTCCAGGTTTCCTGATTTTTCGTTGGTTATGAGAAGAACTGAATTTTTGAGTTTCTGGGGAGTGGCAATGTGGGCAACGTCATCAACTTCCAGGTCATCTTTGGGAGAAAGATCCACTCTTGAAATTCCTGCAGGAGTGTCAAAGATGAAATTTTCAATTGACTTTGGGGCAATCTTGACATCTGCCTGAGTTATGACTTTGCCGTCTCTGCTTATTTTTACGGTTCTTTGGACCTGCTCATCGTTGAAATTCTTGATGTATACTTTGGTGTTGTATTTTGTGACTTCAAGCTTTATTATGCCTGCATTCTTTGCCTTGTTTGAAACATCGACGAAATCGACGAGCTTGTCTTCTGACGACAAAGCCGCTTTCACAACGCTTATGTCGGGCCCTTCTGTCGAGAGGAAATCACTGAAAACAACAATTCTCCCGGGCTTTTCACCCAAAATATCTTTTGCGAGAAGCAGCGCATCTCCAAGGTTTGTTGAGGTTCCCTTCGGCCTGATTTTTGAAAGCACGTCAAGCGCAAGCTGGATGTTCTCCCTTTCGAGGACTATCAGCGGCGCGTTTTCAGCCATGATTATTGTGTTGCTGCCGCTGAGGGCTTTTTTCGCGCCTGAAATTGCTGCATCGAATCTTGAAATGCCATTTTCCTTTGCCTGCATTGAAGCGCTTACATCTATGATGATTATTGTATTTTCCAAAGTCACGTCATATTTCAGCTTTGCAAAAGGCGCTGCTGCCACCATGGCAAGGCCTAAAATTGAAAGCAACTGCATCAAAAATAAAAGATTAGTCATAAGCTTCTGGAAGAAAGAATACTGCTTTGACCTCTTGTTTTCCTGGATTATAAACATCAGGGAAGGGATTATTTTATCCTGCGGCTTGGGCCGTCTCAAGTACAGAATTACAAATACTGCAACCGCTATTAAAGCCCACAGCCCAAAGGGCCTCTGAAAAGGTAATGCCGCCATTTTTTATTAGTTTTTCATTTGTTTTTGGATTATTTTCAGAACCTATCTTTTTATTTCAATCTGATGAGTGTCAAAAAATCCCTGTTCCGGAGATTCATAAATCATTTTTGGGTATTCGTGTGGGATTCTTCTAATTTCAAGCCTTAACATTGATATTTTTTTGGCTTGATTATTAAAGCTTATGATTTAAGTTTTGGATTATCCGACTTTTATCACCACGCTGCCGTTCACCTTGCTGAAAAATGCGCTTTGTGGCTGCATATTATTTGTGCCGGGCTGAACAAAGACCAATATTCTTTCCGAGTTGGATCTTTCGTTGTAATCCTCCATTGCATACCCTATTATTCTTCCTGAACTCAATGATTTTGCTGCGTATCCTTTTTTTGTTGAAGAGGTTAATGGGTCTCCGACATTGATTATTCCGTTTTCCAAGGAAACTTTTACAGGAACCCTGCCTATCAATGCAATAGGGACTGAAGCTGTGTCTTTTAATTCTGAGCCGTAACCCATTATGAAAGATGGGTTTGATGAAACAACGCCTATAATATTCGGGTCGTTTTGGATGATTGTTGTCTTTACTATAGCTGCTTTTGCCGCCAGCAGCTTATCCTTTCCTGTTGATGTTTTTATTTCAGAATCTTTTTCGTTTAATTTATTTATTATTTTTTGGGCTGGATTTTGAATTGAACTTTTTTCATTAATATTTAAATTAATATTTTTATTATTGGGATTATCATTTTGAACTTCGCTTAATTCAGACGCATCATTAACATTTAGTTCTTTCATTGCATCTTTAACATCTTTTTCATCGACTTTTAGCGCTTCTGATGCAATCTTCTCGTCTATTTTTGTTTCTGACAGGATTACCACATCGCCTGCTTCTAAGGTTTCTAAAGTTGAGAATCTTTCTGCAACGTCGTAGGCGTGGTTTGGCTCTTTGACATCTGCTGCTTTCAGGGAAAGCGTGAATACTAATATGAATGCTGCTGCCAAGAGGAATTTTATTGGGTTTTTCATTTCACCATCACCATTATTTTATCTTCTGATTGCTTTTGGTTTTCCATTGCTATTCCGACGACTGAGTTAAGGCATTTTAATTCATCACTGCATTTCATTTCGTAGCCTGATTTGGATGATGCTGTAATGTAATCGCCGCGCTTAATCAGCCCGTTTTCATCTGTAACTTTCACAGGAACTCGCCCTGCCAATGCGATTGCCGGCTTTAGGGTGTTGTTTTGGCCTTCATAGCCGCCCATGGCCACTATTCTGCCTCCTTCTATGACTATTGCGGGCTGTGTGCTGACAATTCCAACAACTGCTTTTTCGTATTCTTTTGCGCTTTTCTTTATTTTGCCTTTGTTTATGAAGTCAACTATTACAACATCACCGGAATCAACCTCTTCTGAGGCAGGGAAAAGCTCTGCAATATCAACGAAATTATTGCATGTGGCAGAGCCTCCTGAACCTTTGCAGTTTGTGCCACTTATGCTTAAATTGCCTGTTTTGTGAGAAAGTTTTAAATAGTTGGTTTCAATGTTAGATTCTTGTGATGGTAAAATGGCAGAACTAAAAATTGAAATTCCTGATGAATTGGAAGTTGGATCTAAAGAGCTTAGTAGGGGGGAAATAAATTCGGTTGTAGCAAAAGCGCTAAAAGAAAGGCTATCTGAAAAATTAATGTTTAGGGTTGCTGATGAACTTTTAAAGAATTCTAAAATCACTGAGGAAATGGCATTTAAGTGGGGTTCTGAACTTAAAGAGAGTATTGCTAAGAGGCATGGATTGTAAGGTGCGGAAATGCCTGAAGAATTGCCTAAAATATTAATAGTAGACGCATCTATCATGTTTTCCTTTTTTAGGAAGCAGTCTACCAGAAGAAAGATGGTAGAAGAAATGTATGAATTTGGATGTAAATTAATTTCTCCTGAATTTGCCTTTAAGGAATTATCTGATAAAAGAGAAAGAATAAAGAAATTTGGTGAAGTTAATGAGCTGGCGTTTGCATTTCTGTTCTCTTTGCTTGATAGGAAGATAGAATCTTTTTCTAATGATATATACAAGGGATTTCTACCAGAAGCAAATAAAATTTCACCGCATGGCAAACAAACTGAAGATGATCCATATTTTGCGCTGGCATTATCATTAAACTGCGCTATTTGGTCAGATGAGACTGCTTTTAAGGAGCAGTCCCGTGTTAAAGTATTCAATACAAAAGAGCTTTTTGAATTGATTAATAAATCTAAAGATAAGTCAGCATATGGAGATATTGGCAAATGATATGACTTCATTTCTATGTTGTTGATTAGTTTTTGTTCCATTTTTACTCAAATTTTCTATTTATTTTCTCTATTGAAATTAACTGATTTCCATGCCCCGAGTTTCGTAAGGAAAAAGCCCCGAATATCATGAAAATCAATGATTTTCAGGACACCAAAAATCTTTGATTTTTGCGTGTTTCCGAAAATGGGGGGTGCCTGAAAAATTCGGGGCATGGATTTTTACTTTTTGTTAGTTGTGAAAACATTGTTTTTTAGCCCAATTTGATTATAACGCTGCCGTTAACTTTGCTGTATCCGGGAGGATATGCCTGGGTTGCTGCCTGGCTTTCAGCTTCAAATATTTCTGCTGAAAATTCCTGTTTTTTCGGCTGCTTTCTTTTGAAAGTTATTGATTTTTTTATAGCTTCTTTATCCAAACTGGTTTTTTCACTTATTTTATTTATTATCTCATCTTCTTTACTTGAAGCTACTGCAAACTTGTTTTCATTTGCGCTTTTTTCATTATTTGGTTTGGTTATTTCATTTATTGCGTTTCCGGTTATTGCATTTGTTGATTCTTTTTGCTTCTCTCCTGACGCATTCAACGATTGTCCATTATTTAAATTATTAATAATATTAACGTCGGTAACTTTATTTTCTTCATCAATTACTGCAATGATTTCAGTATTTTCTTTCTGAATCCAATCTTGTAGCTCCATATCCTTTTCTTAATGCGCTTATGAGCCATGAGAACTGGATATTGCTTGATGGATTGTAGCCCTTTACTATGAAGTATTCTTTGGCCTGCTCATCAACGTAAATTCCCTGCGTTTTTGCTTTTGGTGTAAGATAAACAATGTAATCCGGCTCAACAGACTCAATGAAGATTGGATCTAAAGAGATATTTACGATTCCGTTATTAAGTGATGATATTCCCTGGTCGTAGAAGCGGATGTCTGGGGATTCCATTGCGTATAGTTTTCTCATTCCGTAGGTTGTGTTGACTACTGCTGACTTTGTTCCAGTGGCGGAGAAGTTTCCCACAATGGTTAAAGTGCTTGCGGGGCTCGTCGTCCCGATGCCGACGTTGCCGTCTTTTATAAGTAGTAACGATTGAACCCCTTGATAACCTGATTCCCCGATGGCATTGCCGAAATTGCCGATTTTCACAATATTGGACGAAAAGTTTAAATAATCAGATTGTTCATAAGTGTTCTGTGATGATAAAATGGCCGAATTAAAAGTTGAAATTCCTGATGAATTGAGCAAAGAATTAAATGAATCTCCGGAATTTGATTGGCCAGAGTTTATAGCTAAATCAATAGAGCTGAAATCATTTGAGCTTGAATTGGAAAGGTCGAATAAGCTGAAGCTGCTGCTGCTGCAATCTTTAACTTCTAAAAGCAAATTGTCAAAAGATGAAGCCGAGAAATTTGCTGATGAGTTAGGCAATAAAATTAAGGAAGACAGGCTTGGCGAGCTTAAAAATAAAGGATTGATGTAAATGCTGTTATTAGTGGTTGATTCTAACCCAATTATTTCTTCGCTAATCTCCAAAGGCACAAAGCAGGATATACTATTTTGCGACAAAATAAAGCCAGTAAGCCCGGATTGGCTGCTATTTGAAATAGGCAAGCATTGGAAAGAAATTTGCAATAAATCTAAATTCCCTAAAGAAGATTTGGAATTATCATTCTCGCTTGTAAGGGGCAGAGTAAATACATTCTCACTAGACAAATACTCTGATAAGCTTACAGAAGCTAAAGAGGTTTCTCCGCACATTAAAGACAATGAGTTTTTTGCCTTGGCATTAAAATTGAATTGCACAATCTGGTCTGATGAAGCGGCATTTAAGGGACAGGATAAAGTTGCGGTATTTAATTCTGAAGAGTTGGCCAAAAAGTTTGGCTTTCCCTGGGTGTAACCACTATTACCGCTTTTGCTTATAGTTACAACATCCAAGTCAACTGAAATTTTCTTTTTTTGCTGCATTTTTAGCCAAATTTTCTGCTTATTTTCTCTATTGAAATTAATTGATTTTCATGCCACGAGTTTCGTAAGGAAAAAGCCCCGAATATCATGAAAATCAATGATTTTCAGGACACCAAAAATCTTTGATTTTTGCGTGTTTCCGAAAATGGGGGGTGCCTGAAAAATTCGGGGCATGGATTTTTACTTTTTGTTAGTTGTGAAAACGGCGTTTTTTTAGCCTAATTTGATAATCACACTGCCGTTAACTTTGCTGTATCCGGGAGGATATACCTGGGCTGCTGCCTGGCTTTCAGCTTCAAATATTTCTTGCTCAAATTTCTCTTTTTTCGGCTCTTTTCTTTTGAAGGTTATGGCTTTCTTTACTGCTTCTTTATCTAAATTAGTTTTTTCACTTATTTTATTTATTATCTCATCTTCTTTATTTGAAGCTACTGCAAACTTGTTTTCGTTTGCGCTTTTTTCATTATTTGGTTTGGTTATTTCATTTATTGCGTTTCCGGTTATTGCATTTGTTGATTGTGTTTTGTTCTCTCCTGACGCATTAACGTTTTGAATATTATTTAAATTATTAATAATATTGACGTCGGTAACTTTATTTTCTTCATCAATTACTGCAATGATTTCAGTATTTTCTTTTCTTTCTGAGTCTAATCTGGTTTCCTTGTAGCCTTTTCTTAATGCGCTGAGCAGCCATGAAAATGGAATGTTGCTGTTTTTATTTCTTCCTTTCACGATGAAGTATTCTTTTGCTTTTTCAGCAACGTAAATGCCTGCTGTGTCTGCCTCAGGTGTGAGGAAAACCTGATAATCCGGCTCTACTGTTTCAATGAAGATTGGGTCTAAACTGATGTTTGCGATTCCGTTGGCTAAAGATGCTCTTCCACGGTCATAAAAGCTGACATCAGGGGACTCTATGGCGTATAATTTTCTCATGCCGTAACTGGTATTTACTACTGCTGATTTTGTGCCTGTGGCGGAGAAGTTGCCTGTGATTGTTAATGTTGAAGCTGGGGTGGTTGTGCCGATGCCGACGTTGCCGTTTTCATCAATCCTCATTAACTCAGTTCCACTTGCACCATTATTCATAAATTGGAATGCTCTCCCAGTTTGGTCATTATCTTGATCTAAAGCAAATCTTAAACCCCCTGCTGCTTGGATATTCACATTGTTGTCATTGGCATAAGCGCCCAAAGATAGATTTGTATCTGTGCCTGCTCCTGTTTCTACTGTTAGTGCATCTCTCGGTCCCGTCGTCCCGATGCCGACGTTGCCGGCTGTGTTTATTACCAACCTGTGACTTGCAGCGGTTTGGTCATAAATAACAAATTTACCATCACCTGCTGTAACACCATTTGCCAATAACCACACACGTGAAGCCGATGGACTATTCAATGCTATATAAACGTCGTCAAGTTGAAAATTAGCATGACCGCGAACATCCAATTTCTGCCCCGGTCCCGTCGTCCCGATGCCGACGTTGCCTGATGATGTATTTACATTGAAATAAGAAGTTGCTCCTGTTCCTTCTGTTATCGCCATTGTATCTGGTGTAAAAGCTTTTACCTGGGCAGTGTTTACAAGATTTGTAGTAAACAATACAAAAGGGGCTGAGCTTCTGTTAATCATTATGCCTCCTCCGTTTATTGTTAAAGAATGTGGCGGTACGGTTGTACCGATGCCGACGTTGCCTGCCGACGTTATTCTGACCTTGTCTGTCAAAGCCCCTGAGCCATAAGTGCCAAAAGACATATAAGATGCTGTTGTATCGCCGCCTTCCCATGCTGATGTGACTGTACCCAACTGATTGCTGGAAACACCTCTGAATTCAAGCTGTATTCCTGTATCTGCCGCGGCAGAAGCATAATTATCAATTCTTAATCTGACGCCAGTTCCAGCACCTGTTCCATTAATATGGAGCTTTTGGGCAGGGCCTGTTGTTCCAATGCCGACGTTGCCGCCGCCATTAACCATAACCACATCCCCAGAATCAATTCCTAATTCTGTTCTTCCTCGTGCTCTGAATGTAGGATTGCTAACGCCATTCCCCACTGACCATACTGATGCACCAATCAAAGACTGAGTATTTCCTGAAAGACCTACAATATCGCCACCACCACTTAAATATAAACTCCCTGATGATATATTAACATCACCTGCAACTGTCAATTTTGATGTAGGACTCGTCGTCCCTATGCCGACGTTGCCGCCTGATTGAATAAATATTCTGTTGGCATTGTTTGTTCTGATAGAAAAGTTGGAGTTTGATAAGCTGCCAATATATGCGGAATCGTCACCTACACTGTAAGATGCTACCCCTACTCTTGTTCCATCTCCCCAATATAATGAACCAGTTGTTGCATTTATATCGCCAGATACTGATAATTTATTTCCCGGCCCCGTCGTCCCTATGCCGACGTTGCCCGAAGTATCAATGGTCAACCGGTCATTTGTGCCTGGAACAGTAGAGTCGCCGGATATTTTGAACTTATTTGAATCAGAATTATCCACCCCCACAGCCCAGTCTGTAATTCCATTCACAGATAAAATTATACGGGGGTCAGCGATAGTGTTGTCGGCTGCTATTTTGATAATCTTATTGTCAGTAGTGGCGGCATTATCTCCAACTTGCAATAATGCCCCCGGTCCCGTCGTCCCGATGCCGACGTTGCCGCCATTCTGTATTGTCATAATCTGATTTGCCCCTCCGCCAACAAATGTCAATTGGTCAGTATCTGTTGATTTGTTGTAAGTAATATCAAATGAGTTATAGCTAGCGGCCCCCATTCCTGACCTAAACTGCAGCGTAGAGCGATTCCCGGTGCTTTCTTCTCCTATAGTTATAGTTGGATTATTTGAACCATTGACTTGAAGCAATGAGCGTGGGTTTTTTGTCCCGATGCCGACGTTGCCGTTATTTATAATTCTCATTTTTTCCGTTGGTGTAGCACCTGTACCTGTCCCAGTGTAAAAAGCCAATGCGCTATCTGCGGCATCTGCTGAACCATATTCCACCACTGCTATTTTTCCATGAATCTGGCCGACGCTGTTTGTCGCACTCAAAACTATTCCCGATGAGGTAATCGTCCCTGCGGCGTTGTTTGTGTTTAATATTCTAATGCCTTCGTAATCGGTAGCTGTCCCTTGAACATCAAGTTTATACCCCGGCCCCGTCGTCCCGATGCCGACGTTGCCGCTTCCATTTACAATAAATAGAGCACTTCCTGTATCATCAGCTCGTATAAATAATGGAACATTTAGTGAATGGTCTGAAATTAGAACTAAAGCATTAGCAGTAGAGCCCCCTCCAGCAATGTTGTTGCGTCTGGTGAAATTAGCAACAGCAACATTGGTAGCTGGACCTGTGTCATCATCTTCAACTCTGAACAAGCCCCCTGCATCATCCGTTGTGGAAATATGCAATTTACTTGTCGGCGCCGTCGTCCCGATGCCGACGTTGCTCGACTTATCAACGAACAATCCAGTTCCTGATGTTCCAAACAATCTTGAAGTTCCTACAACATGCAAAGTGTCTGATGGGGAAGTTGTGTTGATTCCGAACATTCCGTTTGTATCAATAGCTCCCCTTGCAACACTGTTAGTCCTAAGAATCAACGGATGGTTTGTTTTTGAGCCAATAAATACATTGTTTGAATTGCTATCGCTGTAACCTAACGCCCCCTGAACTAATCCATCGTCTCTTTCCCAAACAATCATGCTGTTATTGGCGCGATCTTCTGATCTCACATGAAGTGTCGCTGTAGGAGCTGTCAATCCAATACCCACATAACGATTAGATGTATCAACGTCAAGTACGGTTGTACCTTCTTTTGATTTAACCTGGAATGTGGTTGTTGAATTCGAAGCAGACTGGTGAATGAATGTTCCGTTGCTGTGAAGAGTTGCTGCTGGACCTGTAGTCCCGATGCCGACGCTGCCTTCTCCTTGGATAGTCATGATGGCGTCCGCGTTTGCCACTCCGCTAGCGAAAATAATATCTCTATAAACAGTGCCCTGTACTCTCGGTTGCAAAATCAGGTGCCCCGCTTCCGAGTTAAAATCTCCAGCCCCAGCTTGCGATACGAATATATTTGCATTGGTAGGATCAGCACTTGAATCTATAAAAACATTACTACCGCCAGATAAAATCTTGAGGTTAGATGTTGTAACCCCGAATGTAGCAGTGGAAGAAAAACGTCCTGTTCCGACAACATCCAATGCCGCCCCCGGCCCCGTCGTCCCAATACCAACATTTCCTGAAGTTGGAGCAATGTACACATCGCTGCCATTCAATATTAATTTAGGCGTCAGCAGGCCATTAGCAGCCCTTGTATAGAATGATAAAGCGCTTGCTTCGCTTCCGTTAATCGCATTGACCAAAGAAGCGTTAATGAAAGAAACATTTACTAATTCAGAATCATTATTTACTGCCCTGAACAAAATTCCAATTCCAATTCCGCCAGTTGAATTAGCTGGATTGTTTAGGTTATGGTCCAAGGTAATCAGGTTAGTAACAGACTTGTTATACGAATCAGTAATATTAAGATGCAGCAGCCCGGGCTGCCCTGCAAGGTTGGCATCGGCATCAGTTCCTCTTATAGTTAATCTGTTATCTGGAGTTATTGTTCCGATGCCGATTAAATCATCTATAAACCTAAGGTATGTGCTTGCACTGCTTCTGTTCCATAATGAGCCATTTTGGGCATTTAAGTTGGAAGTGAAGTTAGCCAGCTTGTAGCCTGATGATGCGTATTCTGCTGAGTAATTAACGAGATTAAAAGCAGCATTTTCCAAAGCTGTGTAATTGGCAATCTTAAAGTATGCCTGAGCTTCATAATTGGTTGTAAAATTAGCTATCCTGAAAGCAGAGTCTTCAAGCGAAGTGTAATTAGCATTTTTAAATCCGGTTGAAGCATACTCGCTTGAATAATTAGCCTTATTAAAAGCAGCCGCCTCCAGATTAGTATAGTTGGTGTTTGTAAAAGCAGCGTTTTCCAGCGCTGTATAATTCACATTATTAAACACAGCGTTAATTGTCTGCACCTGATTATTGTTCTGCAAAATAAATGATGAATTAAAAGACGTTGAATTCAAAGAGCCGTAAACAGCAGCAGAGCCAATTACTGCAAAAGTGTCATTGCTTATGTTCCTGTTCACGTCCCCTATCCTTACTAAATAATTTGCATCTTTCAGGTAAACAAACAGGTTTCTTGACAGGTTCCATAATGAATTGTTTAGGTTGGAATAATTGGTGTTTGTGAAAGCAGCATTTTCCAGTGCTGTGTAATTGGCTATCTTGAATCCGCTTGCTGCGTATTCGCTTGTGAAATTAATTATTTTAAATCCAGATAATGCATATTCAGCAGAATAATTTGTTAAAGTAAACGGCTTTAAGTTTGTGAAGTTCTCATTATTAAAAAACGAGGGAATATAATTATTTAATTGCGTTGTAAAGTTGACAATCCTAAATGCCGAATCTTCAAGTGATGTATAATTTCCATTATTAAAAGCTCCATTAATCGGAACTAAACTATTACCAATTCTTATTTCTGTTGCATTAATAAATGTAGCATTCAAAGAGCCGAAAGCACTAACCGAACCAATTACAGTTAATGCATTAATCGGATTTATTGTTCCAATCCCAACCATTCCAAATGAAGGCGTTAAAATAACATTTCCTGTTGTCCCGTTAATAATAAACAGCGCTGATGTCCTGTTCTCAACAATGAAATCTTTGGCTGCGAAAGCAGATGTTGAAACCAATAATGAAAACAACATCAGTCCAAATATCGGGATTAAAATTTTATTATAAGAAGTTTTATTGGATTTATCTTTTAATGAGCTTTCGGTTAATGGGTTTTCGTTCAATGTACTTATTTCCAATAACCCATTCCCAAATCCGGATTTATCTTTATTCTTCTTCATATTCTATTCCCATCTCTTTCGCAAATTCCATAATCTTCTTGGCAGACCTTATTTTATTCAGCGCATTTCTTTCAAATGACGAGACTGCCGGCTGAGAAATCTTTAGCTTGGAAGCTATCTCTGTCTGCTTGAAATCCTTCTTCCTTAATTCAAGAACCTGCTTTTCCTTTTGGGTTAACATAAGTTAAATTACTTATATTTATTTTATTAGCTGTATTTAGTTTACTATTTTTATAAATTATTATACTTATATTTAAATTTATCGATAAAAAAGAAAAGTTTATATACAAGTTGTTATATCAATAGATACAACATGGCTGAATCAATTTTTATGAAGAAAGAAGATGTTTTGAGATACCCTAGGCTTGATACTGTGCTTATGGTAGAGGATTTTATAAAAAAGCATGATGGTGAATTTAAAAAGAGAAAGCTGTGGGAATCTCTTCCTAAAAAAATGATGTACCAAACATTCTGTGTAGTTATTGACTATTTGGTTTATTCAAGAAAAATATCAATAGATGCAGAAGGAAAGATAGGCTGGATTTATTATCCTGAAATTGCCAGAAAGTATTATGAAAGAAAAGATTTGGGAAGAAAAAAATGAAACTTCCATCCACAATAAGATTTTTTGATGACTCCATTAAGGAAGCATTTTATAAATTGGAAAATGGAGATGATTCTGAAAAAGAATTGTTTCGTTTAATGAATCAGGCAATAGACAACATTGAAGAGAATGCTTTTTGCGGAATCCAATTGCCAAAAAGATTAATTCCACCAGCATACTCAAAGAAAAACATTAAAAATCTCTGGAAATATGATCTGCCGAGAGGCTGGAGATTGATGTATTCAATTGTAAATGAGGAATTGGTTGTCGTAAGCATTGTTCTTGAATGGTTTGGCCATAAGGAGTATGAAAGGATGTTTAAGTATTAATCCCGGGCGTATAAGGGATCTTAATATCTAGCATACAAGAACATCCTCTTGGCTATGCCAAGCTATAGCAACTTCTTTGTCAGGGTTTTTGTTTTTTATTTCCCAGTATGTCTCTTTGGGATTTGAACCGCGCCATATTTCTTTCCCGTCAACTTTTATAGCATATTCGTGCTTGCTTAACACTTGTTTCAACGTTTCCTGCATATTGCATCACAATATAGCAATATTTGTTTAGATATTTAATCTTTACGGAAATTTGTTCTTAAAATGCCTCCAACAGTATGCCTAAATCTCAAGCAGCAAGAAATTCCGCAAGGGGGCGGGGAACAACACCAATACAAAAAGAGCAGAAAGAGCAGAAATCCAGTATTCCCCCCTAAATTAAATAATCAAACATCCAGGTTAATAACTTCCTTTGCGTGCATCTCTATGAATTTTCTTCTTGGCTCCACTTCATCGCCCATTAGAAGTGTGAACATCTTGTCTGCCTCTACTGCATCCTGAAGAGTAACCTGAAGCAATGTCCTGTTGCCGGAATCCATTGTCGTTTCCCAGAGCTGCTGCGGATTCATCTCTCCGAGCCCCTTGTATCTCTGAAGGTGAACGTCATCCCTTCCGATTTCCTTCATCAGCTTTTCAAGCTCCTCATCATTGTAGACATATTTTGTCATTTTTCCTTTTGTGACTTTGTACAACGGAGGCTGCGCGATGTAAATGTATCCTGCTTCCAGCACAGGCAGCATGTACCTGTAAAAGAAAGTCAGCAATAAAGTCCTTATATGCGAGCCGTCAACATCGGCATCTGTCGTGATTATAAGCCTGTGGTATCTTGCTCTTGAAATGTCGAACTCTTCCCCCAATCCAGTTCCTATTGCAGCCACCATCAAACTTATTTCTTCATTTTCAAAAACTTTGTTTAATCGTGCTTTCTCTACATTTAGAATTTTTCCTTTCAGAGGAAGGACAGCCTGGAATTCCCTGTTCCTGCCCATCTTGCAGCTCCCTCCTGCGCTGTCCCCTTCAACAATGTAAAGCTCGCATTTTGAAGGGTCTTTTTCCGAGCAGTCTGCCAGCTTTCCCGGCAAAGAGCCATGGTTCAGCGCGCCTTTTCTTCTTGTAAGCTCCCTTGCCTTCTGGGCTGCTTCCCTTGCCTGCGCTGCATTGATGCACTTGTAAACAATCGCCTTTGCAACCGCAGGGTTTTCTTCAAGAAATGAGCTTAAAGAATCATTAACCAAAGAGTCTACCAATCCCCTTACTTCTGAGTTTCCGAGCTTGGTCTTTGTCTGGCCCTCAAACTGAGGCTCAGGAATCTTGACTGAGATTACTGCTGTCAGCCCTTCACGCACATCATCGCTGGTGACCTTTGCGTTTTTTATCTTGCTTTTGTCAATGTAATTATTCAGCACTCTTGTCAGCGCTGTCTTAAACCCAATCAGGTGCGACCCCCCCTCATGGGTGTTTATTGTGTTAGCAAAAGAAAATACATTTTCCTGGTAGCTGTCGTTGTACTGCAATGCGCATTCAAGCTGGACTCCGTTCTTGCCCTTGCTGAAGTAAATTGGCTTGTGAAGCGGGTTCTTGCTACTGTTAAGGTATTCCACAAAAGAAATAATTCCGCCTTCATAGTGGAACTCGTGCTTTTTTTCAACTCTTTCATCTTCTATGGAAATTTTTATGCCCCTGTTGAGAAATGCAAGCTCCCTTAATCTGCTTGACAAAATTTCAAAGGAGAATTCAGTAACAGGGAATATAGTTTCATCAGGAAGGAATTTGACAGTTGTTCCTGTGTTCTTTGGGTCAACTTCACCCACTATAACAAGCTCAGTTACCGGCTTTCCTGCCTGATACTTCTGCTCGTAAATCTTTCCGTTTCTCCTTACATCAACTATAAGGTCTTTTGAAAGCGCGTTTGTAACTGAAATTCCGACACCATGCAGCCCGCCGCTGACCTTGTATACTTTCTTGTCGAATTTTCCGCCTGCGTGCAGCTTTGTCATGACAACCTGGACAGCAGGCATGTTAAGCTTGGGATGCATGTCAACAGGGATCCCTCTTCCGTTGTCGCTTACCGTTATGAATCCGTCCTTGTGGATTATCACAGAAATCTGGGTGCAAAATCCGGCCAATGCCTCGTCTATTGAATTGTCAACAGCTTCATAAACAAGATGGTGGACTCCCTTTGTATCAGTTGAGCCAATGTACATTGCAGGCCTTTTCCTTACTGCGCTTAATCCTGCAAGTATCTGGATGTCTTTTGCGTCATAGCTTTCAGAAGGCTTTTCCTCCAGCTGTTCTTCTTGGTCCATTTTAGTGATTTGCCTAATATTTTACTTTGTAAAAATCAAAACCCCTAAATTTTTCGTCGACAAATTAGTCCTTTATTTCAGTATTTTGAACGCAGTTTTATATATAAACCTTTCGTTATTATAATGGCTTTTTAAGGCTGGAAATGGCTTAATATCGGCTTTTTAGCACAGACGAGAACTTGATTTTTACAAATAGTTTACAATAGAAACAAATAATTTTTTCAAGAATTCCACAATAGGTTAAAATAATTCAAATGTGATTTTGTGATTTCCTTGTCCTGGATTTTAACCGCGATGGGCTCGTTGGACCATTGAATTAATAAACATCTGCTGCCGTAGATTATTGTCGTGGTTGGGTTTGTGAATTTATTGTCAATGAACTTATACTCCAAAAATTTTCTTTTTTCGATTTTGCCTTTGAATTTTAACGGGATGATTGTCCTTTGGGGAATCTTCTTTTCTATTCTAGTCTTATGCCATAATTCAAAATAGGGGCCAAATAATTCCTTGAACTGAAGCTCAGCAGCGATTAAAGCTATTGGCTTTTTCTCTTCCAAAATTTCTTCAAAAAGCATCCTTAATCCTTTCTTACCGACAAAGATAGTTGCTTCAAGAGATTTCCTGTCCGCGCTTATGGATTTTTTAAGCTCTGTTATATCCCTGGAAATTTCTTCTTTTGTGTTTTTTAGTTCAGCCTCTTTCTCTTTTATAAGGCTCATCACAGAATCAGGAGATTTTGCCTCAAACCATTTTACTTTGTTTCGTGTGATGAAAGAGATGATGCCTTTTGAAACCAGCCTGTCAAGCGCCTCATATATGTTGGACCTGTTTATTTTTGTCTGCGAGCTTATCCTGTTGGCGTAACTCGCACCATTTTTTAATAAGTTGGCATAGACTTTAATTTCAGAAGGGCTGAAGCCCAATTTTTCCAGGCTTTCTTCAATCATAAGTTAGAAATTTTATTCTTTTGTTTATAAATGTTGTGGTGTAGGGCAACAACTAGAGTTTAAGATGTGTTGTTATATTCTCTGTGCCCATGCCAAACGAAACTCTTGAGGATAAGCTGAATACTAACAAGCCGCAAGCAAGAGGCAGTTTTTTTGATTTCATGGCCTCTGCCTACACATCAAGCAAATCTCTAAAGATTGCGCAGCTTTCCTTGTTGTCCGGCTATTCCTTACTGGGGGCTGCTACAATGTCAGGAATTTTTTATCTTGGAGCAAAGACTGCCTGGAATGCCGCCAAATACAGCATTAAATTCCTTGGCAGCCCTTTAGCATATTTGAAAGGAGAAAAATCAAAAGAAACATTTTCTGATATTAAAGAGTCATATAAACCATTTGGAAAATATGTGAGGCCGCATCTGATGCCTTGGACATTGTATGGGGTAACTGAGTTAACTAAATTTTAAGCAGGATTGATTAGTACCCTTCAAACACAATCTTTTTATTATTTTTCTCAAGAACTGTAACTGTTTTACTGCTCTTTTTGACTTCACCAACAGCATCTGCATCTTTTGCAATTTGCAAGGCATCGTCAGCATCTTCTTTTCTGCACACAACAAAAAATCCCATTCCCATATTGAAAGTGCCGTACATCTGGTCATCTGTGAATTTAGATTCTTTCTGCATCAGATTGAATATGGGCTGGGGCTTTAAAGGATTGCTTATTCTAAATTCTACTTTTTCTTTTGCGCGGTTTAAATTCTTTAATCCGTATCCTGTGTTGTTAAAACCAGAAACATCAAACTCTTTTGAAATTTTTGCCATGGCTTCAATGTAGATTTTAGTCGGCTTAAGAAGAAGATTTCCAATTGTTGAGCCTTCAAATTTATCGCCCAATGAAAATCTGCCTTTGTATAATTTTTTAAATTCTGCTCTTGCTTCAAAATCGCCCTTTAGCAAATGCCTTCGCAAATCGGTGTATCCGTTTGAATGCGGCCCTGAGCTTCTTAAAGCTATTATTTTATCGCCTGGCGCTATCTTCCTTTTTTTCAGCTTTTGTTTTTCAACAAATCCTATCATGCAGCCTGCAATGTCAAAGCCGTATCCTGTGGGGGAATCAATAAGCTCATCCACAGATGCAGTTTCTCCTTTCCCAAAATTTATTCTGATTGAATTTCTCAGGATTTTTGATGAATTGCATTGCTCCAAACCTTTAACAACCCCCTTTATTATTTCGCCCGTGATTTTTTCTTCCTGTATTTTTGACTGGCACGCAAGATAGTCCATAAATAAGAAAGGGCTTACTGCCCCAAGAGTTGCCAAATCATTTGCATTCATTGCAACGCAGTCTATTCCTATTGTATCAAACTTTTTCATAGCCTCTGCAAGAATGACCTTTGTGCCGACGCCGTCAATTGCAGTTGCAATGAAATGATTGGGAAAAACTTCTTTATTTTCGTAAAGCTCTGCAAACATTCCTTTGCTTTCAGGCAGCATGTCCTGCTTTAACGAAGAAGGAATTGCCTTTTTGATGGCATCAACGGCTTTGGACTCTGCATTCTGATAGCTCGGATTCATAATTAAAGAAGAAGAATTGGTGTTTATAAAGTTTTGTTATTCCTATAGTGCTTCCAAACTTCTAAAACAATCGGCATTATTGACGCAATGATGATGATGATGATAACCAATGAAAAATTATTTTTTACAATTGGAATGTTGCCGAAAAAATAGCCTCCGAAGACAAACACGGCAACCCAGATTAATCCCCCCGCTATGTTATAAGTTAAGAACTTGGAATACTTCATCTTTCCAACTCCAGCTATGAAAGGCGCAAAAGTCCTGACTATTGGCACGAATCTTGCCAAAACTATAGTTTTTGTTCCGTATTTTTCATAGAATTTATGGGTCTTGTCCAAGTATTGTTTTTTGAATATTTTTGGGTATTTCTCAAACGCCCTGTTTCCAAGATATTTGCCGATTGAATAGTTTATTGTGTCTCCAAGAATTGCTGCAATGGCAAGCGCTAAAAATAAAATTAAAATATTCAACGAGCCTATGGCTGCAAATGCCCCTGCTGCAAATAACAATGAATCTCCAGGAAGAAACGGCGCAATTACGAGTCCTGTTTCTGCGAAGACAATGAGAAAAAGAATAGCATATGTCCAAACGCCGAATTTGCCAATCAAAATATTCAAATACTTGTCAAGATGCAAGATTAAGTCAATTAAATTTGATATTAAGGGCATTTTTATTTTGGATTTCCTGTTTTTTAATGTATAGGCGAGCAATGCGGCGAGCCAAGAGTTTGTGAGCGCAGCGAACGGATTTAAATTTTTAGTGAATTTTCCATTCAATTGAATTTAGCGCTATTTTCAGCTCTGGCACATTTATTCTTTAAGTTAAATTTTTGTTTCTTTCCTAACGTAGTAAAACTTATAAAATATTAATAATCTTAAAAATCTTTAATTAAATAACTTCAAAATAAAAAATCTAAAGATAAAAATTAAATTCCCATTGCGCTGTAGCCGGCATCAACATAAATAATCTGCCCCGTTATTGCCTTTGACAGGTCGCTGCACAAAAACAATGCGCAGTCTGCAACTTCATCTGCAGTTATGTTTCTCTTTAAGGGAGCTTTTGTAACGCAGTTAAGGAGCATTTCCTGGAAGTTTGCAATGCCCGAAGCAGCCAAAGTTGCGATAGGGCCTGCTGATATTGCATTTACCCTTATTTTTTGCTCTCCCAAATCGTATGCCATGTATTTTACGCTTGATTCTAAGGCAGCTTTAGCGACCCCCATTATGTTGTATCCGGGTGTGACTTTTTCGCTTCCAAGATAAGTCATTGCGATTATTGAGCCTCCGTTTGCCATCATAGGAACGGTTCTTCTTGCCAACTCTGCCAGTGAATATGAGCTTACCTCATGCGCAACCTGGTAGCCCCTCCTGTCAACGTTCATGTACTTGCCCTGGAGGTGCTCTCTTTTAGCAAAGGCAATGCTGTGTATCAGAAAATCAACTTGGCCAAACTCATTTTTTACTTTGGTAAAAAATGAGTCTAATAATTCGTCGCTCACAACATCGCATTTTTCATAGATTGGATTGTCAAGCTCTTTCATCAGCGGAAGAAACAGCGGCTCGACTCTTTCCTGGTAAGCTGCTGCAATCCTGCAGCCTGCATCATTCAATCTTTTAGCAATATGCCATGCAATGCTCTTGTCGTTTGCAATTCCGAATACGACTGCTTTTTTCCCATTTAAGTCTATATTGACGCCCATTTTGTTTTCCTCAGTTATTTTATGAAACAATTTAAGTAAATTGAAAATATTTTTTATGCTACGCCTAAGAAACAAACGCAATTTATAAATGTTGCTGAGAAGGGGCGTTATTGAAAAGTTGAAGGTTGCCATCAATTTGTGAGTGTACACCCAAGTGACATATGTCACCACCATTAAAATTCAGCTTTGTTGGCTGAATTTTGGTGGTGTACATGAACAAAGAAGAAATCAGAAAAGAATTCTTTAAGTTGAGGATTAAGGGGCATAGCTATTCGCA